>Ga0136846_1221202_pt1 | contig 107627 bp, 96 predicted proteins | sample HopSoiMetagenom2_FD_96841 | JGI IMG/M metagenome (GOLD analysis project Ga0136846, IMG submission 96841) | Grasslands soil microbial communities from Hopland, California, USA - 2 Assembly 2016 (version 4) | ecosystem: Environmental > Terrestrial > Soil > Grasslands | place: USA: Hopland... | reverse complement strand
CTTCATCCCCGGGCTCGCCCGGGCCTCGATCTCGACGTGAATCAGGTACGGGCTCCCGCCGGTCGTGCGGACGCGGACCAGAAGGTCCAACTCGCGCCGGCCACCGTGCAGACCTCCGGCGAAGAGCTCCTTGTCCAGGAGCTCGGACGAGGACAGGTCCAGCCGTTCCAGCGCCTGCGGCGCGACCAGGCGCAGGAAGTCTTCGAGGAATACACGCAGCAGTTGCTTGAAGATCTTGTCGTGTTGGTTAGCCATGGCGATCCCGGGAGCCGAGATCGCCGTCCATCGGCGCTCTCCCTCCGCCCCATAAAGACGGAAAAAGGAGGACCGATCTTGCAAGTGCCCGCCGGACGCGGGTTTGCGAGGGGGATTTCGATCTATTCAAGAGGCGACTGAAAAGAACTTACGACCGCGGGTGGAACTTGTCGTAGAGAGACTTCAGGCGCGCCTGATGGATGTGCGTGTAGATCTGGGTGGTGGAGATGTCGGTGTGGCCGAGCATGGCCTGCACCGCCCGCAGGTCGGCGCCGTGCTCCAGCAGGTGGGTGGCGAAGCTGTGGCGCAGCACGTGGGGGGAGAGCGGAGAACGGATGCCAGCCTTGAGGCCGTGCGCCTTGATGATCCGCCAGAAGCCGCTGCGCGACATCGGCTCGCCATAGCGGTTCAGGAAGACCATCTGATGCCGGCCGTGGCCGAGCGTGGGCCGGACCTCGGCCAGATAGCGGCGGGTCCAGTGCTCGGCCTGCTCCCCCACCGGCACCACCCGCTCCTTGCTCCCCTTGCCGAAGGCGACGAGGAAGCCGACGTCGAGGCGGAGCTGCGAGAGCTTGAGCCCCACCAGCTCGCTCACCCGCAGGCCGGAGGCATAGAGCAGCTCGAACATCGCCCGATCGCGCAGGCCGATGGGAGTCGCGACGTCCGGCGTCGCGAGCAGGGCCTCCACCTCGTCCTCGGAGAGCACCTTGGGCAGGGGCTTGTACAGCTTGGGCGGAAGGAGGTTGACGGCCGGGTTGTCCGCCCGCTCCTTGAGCATCACCTGGTTCTCATAGAAGCCACGGATGGCGGAGAGGGCGCGGGCGCTGGAGCGCGGGGAGAGCCCGAGTTGCTGGAGGCCCCGCATGTGGGCCGAGAGATCGGCGGCGTTCGCCGTCAGCAGGTCGTGGCCGCCCTTCTTCGCCAGCCACTCGCCGAGGCGCGTCAGGTCGTTGCGGTAGCTGGCGACGGTGTTCTGCGACAGCCCGCGCTCCACCGCCAAGCTCTCCAGATAGCGGTCGAGGGCGCGGCGCCAGGGGGGAGAACCCGTTTCAGCCATGGGCGGGCCGGCGGGACGCCGGCGGTCCCAGGGGTCTCACTGCACCAGGGGCTCGCCCGGGGAGACCCCATGCGCGCCGCAGATCTCCAGGATCTCCACCTCTTCGAGCGTCCCCGGCGAGGTCTTGGCCTTCTGGAAGATCGCCTTCACCAGCTCGGAGCCCGGCTCGATCCCCCGCTCGCGGAGCCAGTAGACGACGTTCGACTCGCCGCTCATCGGCCCCACTTCGATCACCTGACGGCTGCCGATGAGGGCGGCCGGAATGGAGGAGTAGACGCGGTCGGCCAGCCAGTCCTCGCCCCGTTGCCGCGCTTTGATGATCGCCGAGGCGTGGACCCCCGTGCCGGTGCGAAAGGCGTCCCGGCCCACCACGGGGTAGTTGTCCGGCAGCGGCACTCCCGTCGTATCGGAGACGAGGCGGCAATACTCCTGGAGGCGGCTCAAGTCGCGGTCGATCCAGCCCAGGAGCTGCATGTTCACCAGCAGCACGTCGATCGGGCAGTTGCCCACCCGCTCGCCGATGCCCACGGCCGTGCCGTGCAGACGGTCGGCGCCGGCCTCGGCTGCAGCCAGGGCGTTGATCACCGAGAGGCCCCGGTCCTTGTGGCCGTGCCAGTCCACCTTCACGTCCTCGCCTGTCGCGTCCACCACCTCGCGGATGAACCGGATGACGTGGCGCGCGCCGTTCGGCGTCGCGTGTCCTACCGTATCGGCCACGCAGACCCGGCGGGCGCCGGCCTCGACCGCCTCGGTGTAGAGCCGGCGCAGATCGTCGGGCGCGGCACGGGTCGTATCCTCGGTGACGAACATCACCGGCAGCCCCTCCTTAACAGCGAACTCGACGGCCTCGCGGCTGAGGCGGAGCATGCGGTCGAGCGTCCACCCCTCGGCGTACTGGCGAATGGGAGAAGAGCCGATGAAGCACGACGCCTCGATGGCCAGGCCCGTGCGTTGCGAGATCTCGACGATCGGCTGAATATCCGCGATCACCGTGCGGGCAGCGCAGTTCGGAGCGATCGGCAACCGCTGCTCCACGATCTCCCGCGCCAGCCGCTCCACGTCGCGGACCACGTGCGGCCCCGCACCCGGCAGGCCGATATCCGCCGACTCGATCCCCAAAGCGGCGATCAGGTGCAGGATCTTGAGCTTGTCCTCGATCGAGGGGTTCCGCACGGACGGCGACTGCAGGCCGTCGCGCAGAGTTTCGTCATCCAATTCGACCTTGCCGCGAGCCGGGCGAATATCCCCGCCGCCGACGCGGTTCCAGTCGTAGATGAGGTCGGATTCGCTGGGGTGCATCGTATCCTCCGAACGTCCTCTCCGGTCCTCCCACCCCGAACCCTCACCCCTAGCCCTTCTCCCACCGCACTCCCCCCGACCGGGAGAGGGGAACGCGATCCTAACAGTTCTTGCCTTCTCCCTCTTCTCCCGGTCGGGGGGAGTGCGGTGGGAGAAGAGGGCCGGGGTGATGAGGGTCTTGGGTGGGGGCCCTACCCCGCCACCACCGCCCGCCCCACTGCCCGGGCCAGCAGATCCCCCACCTGCGAAGTGGTCAGCGAGCCGCCGAGGTCCGGAGTGGTCTGGCCCTCGCGCATGGAGCGCGCCACGGCCTCCTCGATCGTCCGCGCGGCTTCGCCGTGGCCGAGGTAGTCGAGCATCAGCGACGCCGAGAGGATGGCACCGATGGGATCGGCCTTGCCGGTGCCCGCGTACTTGGGCGCCGAGCCGTGAACCGGCTCGAACATCGAGGTCTGGCCCGGGTGCAGATTGGCAGAGCCCGCGACCCCCAGGCCCCCTTGGAGCGCCGCGCCGAGATCGGTGATGATGTCGCCGAACATGTTGTTGGTGACGATCACGTCCAGGCTCTCCGGATGCTTGACCAATTGCATGGTCAGGGCGTCCACGAACATGTGGCGCGACTGAATCTGGGGAAACTCCGCCGCGATCTCGGCGAACGCCCGCTGCCAGAGGTCGTGACCATAGCGCATGACGTTCGACTTGTCGGCCATCAGCACCTCGCGCCGGCCGTGGTTCACGGCGTACTCGAAGGCGGCGCGGATGATGCGCTCGACCCCCTTGCGCGTGTGGATCTCGTCCTGAATGGCGATCTCGTCCGCGGTGCCCTTCTTGAAATTGCCGCCGACGTTGACGTAGGCGCCCTCCGTGTTCTCGCGGAAGATCACCATGTCCACGTCCTTCTCCGTCCGGTCCTTGAGCGGGCAGAGGCGGGCGTCGTAGAGCTTGACGGGGCGGAGATTGATATACAGGTCGAGGCCGAAGCGGATGCCCAGCAGGATGTCCGCGGCGTGCTTCATGTCGGGCACCCGCGGATCGCCGTAGGCGCCGATGAAGACGGCGGAATAGTTCTCCCGGAAATCGTCCAGGGCCCCCTTGGGGAGGGTCTCGCCGGTGGCGAGATAGCGGTCCGCGTCCCAGTCGAAATGGACCAGCTCCAGGGGGAGGTCCCAGGTCTCCGCGGCGGCTTCGAGCACCTTGACGGCCTCGGCGGTGACGTCCTTGCCCGTGCCGTCGCCGGGCAGCACTGCGATGCGTTGCGGGCGGCGTTGCGAGGGAGGGATCGAGGGAGGGATCGAGCTCATGCCGCGGATGCTAGCACGACGACCGGCGCCGCTTGGGGGAGGAGCCCTGGTCTCCCGAGCGGCGCGGGTCCGACGACGGCCAGCGGAAGCTCACCACCCGTCCGGCGGCCGGCTGCGCCAGGACCGGCGCCGGTGCCACCGGCATCCGCAGCACCAGCCCGAGCTCGAAGACGAACGAGATCTCCGGGCAGAGCCACGCCGAGTGAAGGGCCGGGAAGGGCGAGCCCGGCGGCAGGTCGAGGAGACGCGGCAGCAGGCCGTTGCCGTCCACCTCGGCCTTGAGCGGCCAGACGGGCACCGGCAGATGCTCGGTCGAGATCCGGTGCAGCACTCCCGACGCCAGGGCATAGCCCCGCGGGCGGTCCTGGAAGTAGCGCACCGCCTGCTCCCACGAGCCCAGCCGCGGCCCCTCGCCCACCGCGGGCGACGCCTCCCACGCCCGCACCTCCAGCCGCCCCTTGCGCTCCACCCGCCAGATCCAGGGGCCGCCGCCGGGGTCCTTGGACGGCCGCGGGAAACTCAGATGGGCGCGCGAGGCCGGCTGATGCGTGACCAGCCGCGTCCCGGGTACCACCCAGGTGGGCATGAGCATCCGCCGGAACAGCACGGAGGGGATGCCTTCGTCGTCCAGCACGTAGAGGCGGAGGTTGAGCTGCGGGTAACCGAATCGCAGCCACGGCAGGGCCGTGAAGTGAAGCGAATCCTGATGGAAGAGCAGCGCAGAGGCGAAGACCCAGTCCCGCCCCTGCCACGAATGGAGCTGGTAGCGCAGCGGCACGGGCGGCGCCGGCAGCTCCTCCGCCGGGAGCGCCCAGTTCAGATACAAGCAGTCGCGCACCGTCGTCCGCAGCATGGGTCCCAAACCCCCCGGGCAACCATAGCGCGGGGAGGGGCGGGGGGCAAGGACCCTCGGCGCTAACTTTGCCTCGGAGCGCCCCCCGCCCCGAAACCCTCACCCCTGTCCCCTCTCCCGCCCCCTCGCCCCCCCTCCCCGGGAGAGGGGAACCCGGTTGAAGCGCTCTTGCTGGTCTCCCTCTTCTCCCGGTGAGGGGGGTTGGGAGGGGGCGGGAGAAGAGGGCCGGGGTGATGAGGGTCTTGGGCGGGGCGCTCCCAGGGATGCTACAGTCCACCACCGAAATCTCAGCTCCACGAGCCCCACGAGCCCCACGGAGGTTACCTCTCATGCAAAACACGAAACGACAGGCCCGGAAGGAGATCCTCGCCTGCTCCCTTCTTCTCCTCGTCGCATTGCCGGCGGTGCTCACCGCCGCCGAGAAGAGCGAAAAGAAGGCGGCGGCGACGGCGAGCCTCTTCCTCCCCCCGGGCGCCGACAAGGCGGCCCAGGCCATCCATCGTGGCACCCTGGAAGCGCCCCTGCGCTTCCTCTCCGACGATCTGCTGGAGGGCCGCGGCGTCGCCAGCCGCGGCGACCAGACGTCCCGCCTCTATCTCTCCTCCACCCTCGAGCTCCTCGGCTACCAGCCGGGCGCCCCGGGCGGCTCCTGGCAACAGGCCTTCGACATGGTGGGCATCAAAACCCACGCTCCCAAGACCTGGGACTTCAAAGCCGGGAGCCAGACCGTCGAGCTCAAATGGTCGGACGAGTACATCGCCGCGAGCAAGGTCCAGGAGCCCACCGCCTCGATCAAAAACGCCGAGCTGGTGTTCGTGGGCTACGGCATCCAGGCCCCCGAGTACAAGTGGGACGACTTCAAGGGCATGAACCTCAAGGGCAAAGTCCTGGTGATGATGAACAACGACCCGGACTGGGACCCCAAGCTGTTCGAAGGCAATCGCCGGCTCTTCTACGGCCGCTGGGTCTACAAGTACGAGAGCGCGGCGCGGCAAGGAGCGGCAGGAGCGATCATCATCCACACCACGCCCTCGGCCGGCTATCCATGGCAGGTGGTGCAGACCTCCTGGAGCGGCGAGCAGTTCGAGCTCCCCGCCGCCGGCGAGCCGCGCATCCAGGTGGCGGGCTGGGCCACGGAGGGCGCCACCCGGCGCCTCTTCCAGGCGGCCGGCCAGGACCTAGCCAAGCTGATCCAGCAGGCGAAGTCCCGCGACTTCAAGCCCGTCCCCCTGGGGATCACCACCTCCCTCGAGCTCACCAACGATATCGATCGGGTGAAGACAGCCAACGTCCTCGGCCTGTTGCCGGGGAGCGACCCGAAGCTCAAGGACGAGGTAGTAATCCTCAGCGCCCACCACGACCATCTGGGGATCGGCACGCCGGACAAAACGGGGGACAGGATTTACAACGGTGCCATCGACAACGCCGCCGGCTGCGCCACGGTGATGGCCATCGCCCGGGCCTTCGCGGCGCTGCCGGAGCGGCCGAAGCGGTCCATCCTCATCGCCTTCGTGGCGGCCGAAGAGCAGGGTCTCCTGGGCTCCGAATACCTGGCGAAACACCCGACGTTCCCGCCGGGCAAGATCGCGGCGAACATCAACTACGACGGCGGCAACGTCCTCGGGCGCACCCGTGACCTCTCCTACATCGGCCTCGGTAAATCATCCCTGGACAAGCTCGTGGGAGCGCTGGCGGCGCGGCAGGGACGCACCTTGAAAGGCGAGCAGTTCCCGGACCGCGGCTACTTCTACCGCTCCGATCAATTCAACTTCGCGAAGATCGGCGTCCCGGCCCTCTACCTGAAATCCGGCACCGACTACATCGGCAAGCCCGCCGGCTGGGGCAAACAGCAAGCCGAGGATTACGAAGCCCACCGCTACCACCAGCCGAGCGATAACTTCGACCCCAACTGGACCTACGACGGCATGATCGAGGACACCCGCCTCGGCTTCTTCGCCGCCCTGTCGATCGCCGACAATCCCACGCTCCCCACGTGGAATCCGGGAGATGAGTTCGAGGCGGCGAGGAAGGCGGCGTTGGGGGCGGTGTCGAAGGGGAAGTAGGATTCTTCAGATTGGGATGCGGGAGGGCGGCCGGGGGGCCGCCCTTTATTTTAAGGCATCACTGGCGATGCGAAAACCCGTACCCTCGAAGTGATAGCCCGGCTTCGAAGAAGAGCGGTAGACAGCGGAGCAGTTATTGGGGCTGTTACCAAAGAAACCCCCACGGCGGACCTTCGCATCTCCTGTAGGAGGCCCGACAGGGTCGATCTGCGGACTGGCGGGATAGGAGTCGTACCAATCGCTCACCCACTCCGAAACGTTGCCATACAAATCGTAGATCCCCAGGGAGTTGGGCTTATAACTTCCAACCGGAACCGTCTTCTCGTTCTGGCGACCCTTACAGTTACCATAACGGCTCATCTCGGCTGGATCTGGGCTCCCCCCACCTTCCAAGGCAGCAAGTTCCCACTCCGCTTCAGTAGGAAAATGGTAGTGTTTCCCAGGATCGATCTGATTCAGCCGGTCGATGAAGGCTTGGGCGTCGTACCAGGAGACCCCTTCGACAGGAAGATCATCTCCTCGATGTCGGCTCTTGTTGTTCGGCATGAGCCTCCGCCACTGGAACTGCGTCACCTCGAATTTGCCGATGCAGTAGGACCGGGTGATCTGGACTGCATGAGCAGGCTTCTCTTCACCTCTCGAGCCTCCCATCGTAAACTTGGAGGGTAAAATCTTCGCGAATGACATTTTAAGATCCGAGGGCGAGGGACAGCCGGAGTCAGAGACTGGAGTGAACCGGTTGGAGACAGCCCAGATCCCAAGGCCGATTGCCAGAGTCCCGACGCCAGCCGCCAGAGCTGCCCGGTACCGGCCTTTCTGGGGCTGAGCGGGAGGAGCCTCGGATTTAATTTGGCTTTGGACCAACTCGTTTGTCGTCTGGTCTCGCGTTACAACGTCGAAGATTTTCCCGTCTGACGTCCGCATGTAGAGGACAGGATTTCCCCAACTCCCCTCACTGTACTCCGTGAGGCTGTAGCGTCCCTGGAAGACGGCACGATCCAGCGTCTCCCCCTCCGCCAAGGTCTCGTAAAAGGACTTGGAAAAAGCGATGGAGGCTTCGTCCGCAACGGGAAAGCGCATGGCCACTACGGCGGGAAGCCCTCTTCGTATCAAGCTCTGGGCGACTCCGGCAAACGGATCCTCCTGATTTGCGCGCCCCGTCTGACACGCATTGAGGACGACCAGAGCTGGAGCAGGAGAGTGAACCTGCAGGAGAAGAGCCAAGTCCTTGCCTGTGATACGGTCCTGTCTGCCATCTCCTCTTTCAAGCAACAGGTAGCCTCGCTGCCTTCGCCTATCGAAGGACCCGTGTCCTATAAAATGAAGGATGTGACAGCCCTTTTTGAGCTCTTTCCGTAAACTAATCCGGCTGGCGTTTTCGAGAAGCCGGACGTCGATCAATCCGGAATCCTCCAAGGCCTTAAGGCTCACCTTGAGCTCGCGCCATTCCTGCTCTGCACCAAGTTTTTGGGTGCCCACGGGATTCGCCGTCACCACCAAAATCGAAATCGGACGATCGACTCGGAGCGGAGGTATCCGCTTCGGAACCTCGGGACAGCGGACCACAGAGATGTCCGACAAGAGGACGAGGAAATCGTCTGTTGGATCGAAAAGAAACTCCCAGGGCCAGTCCCAGGCTTCCGGGCACTGCAAGATCAGCCGGAGGCGGATGGGCCTGGCCAGCGCAGCCGCCCGGCAGGTATCCCAGAATCTTCGGATATCCCCTACAAAGACTGTCTCGAAAAGGCGGCGTCCCAGGTCCTGCAAGTTCTCCAGGACCTGCTCCTCCGGACTCCCGAGTTCCCGATAGAGGAGACCGGACCTCGCGAGCCCATCCCCGAATTGAGGGGTTTGAAAACTCTCGGCTCCTGATCCTCCGTAACCCAGAGACGATGCGCTGACTCCGTACCCTCCAGGGGCGCTCCAGATCCGTAGATCAAAATCAAGGTAATCCTCGCCCATCTTGAATGGGGAGACCCCAGTAACTACCTTTTTGTTTAATCAGAGCTTGGACAGGCAGAATGATGCGTACTTAGAAACGATATCCTGGCGAATCGATCCGCAAAGATGAAACTATTTCTTCACCGGCACGTCCACCTGCCGGTCCGCCTCCACTTCGATCGTCACCTTCACGTCATCCCCCAGCACCGGCCCCGAGTCAAGGACGTTGTTCCAGAGGATCCCGAACTCTTTGCGGTCGATCTTGAAGGTGGTCTCGAAGCCGGCTTTCTCGCCTCGCGGCGTCTTCACCGTGCCCAGCAGCGAGACGGGAAAGGTGACCGGCTTCGTCACCCCGTGAAGGGTCAGGTTGCCCGTCACGTCCAGGGTGGTCGCGTCCTTTGGCAATACCGAGGTGCTGGTGAAGGTCAGGGTGGGGAACTTCTGGACGTCGAAGAAGTCCTTGGAGCGCAGGTGCTCGTCACGGTCGTTGTTCGTGGTGTCGATCGAAGACGCTCTGACCGTAAACTCGACGCTCGATGCCGCCGGATTCGCCTTGTCGTACTTGATGACGCCGTCGAAGTCCCGGAAGCGACCCGAGACGTTGGAGACGAAGTGGCGGATGCTGAAGCTCACACCGCTATGGTCGGCGTCCACCTTGTAGATCGCCGGCTCGGCCGTTGCCACGGCGGGCAGCAGCAAGGCGAGCGCAAGGGTTTGGAGGACAGTCCCTTTCATGATCGTGCCGCTGCTGCCTTAGCTGATGAGCGGATCGAGCTTGCCGGGGTCGACCCTCAGCTCCTCGATGGCCCGCTTCACCAGAGAGCGATCGACCGCGCCCCGCTGGGCGAGTTGCCAGAGGGCCGCGACGACCACGCACTCGGCGTCCACCTCGAAGAAGCGACGCAGAGCCTCGCGGGTGTCGCTGCGCCCGAAGCCGTCCGTGCCCAGGGGGAGCAGCCGGCCGGGCAGCCAGCGCGAGATCATGTCCGGCACCAGCTTCATGAAGTCGGTGACGGCGACGATGGGTCGGTCATCCCCCTCGAAGATCTGGACGACGTACGGCTTTCTCGGTTCCTGGTCCGGATGGAGCAGGTTCCAGCGGTCCGCCTCCAGGGCGTCGCGCCGCAGCTCTTTGTAGCTCGTAGCGCTCCAGACGTCGGCCGCCACGCCGAAGCGCTCGGCGAGGATCTTCTGCGCCCGCAGGGCCTCCCGCAGCAGGGAGCCGCTGCCCAGCAGGTGAATCTGTGGCCGGTTGCCGTCGCGGTTGTCCTCCCCTTGGGCAGCGGGCTGGAGCTTGTACGCTCCCTTGAGTATCCCCTCCTCCGCGCCGGCCGGCATGGACGGCATCGGATAGTTCTCATTGTAAAGGGTGATGTAGTAGAAAATGTCCTCCCGATCCGTGAACATCCGCTTCAGACCGTCGCGAATGATCACCGCGAGCTCGAAGGCGAACGCCGGATCATAGGCCATCAGGTTGGGTACCACGCTGGCCAGCACGTGGCTGTGGCCGTCCTCGTGCTGGAGGCCCTCGCCGTTCAAGGTGGTGCGGCCGGAGGTGGCGCCCAGCAGGAAGCCGCGGGTGCGCTGGTCCGCCGCCGCCCAGATGAGATCGCCGATGCGCTGGAACCCGAACATCGAGTAGAAGATGAAGAAGGGGATCATGTCGATCCCGTGCGTGGCGTAGGAGCTGCCGGCGGCGATGAATGACGCCACGGAGCCGGCCTCGGTGATTCCCTCTTCCAGGATCTGCCCGTCCGTCGCCTCCCGGTAATAGAGCAGCATAGACTTGTCCACCGGCTCGTAGAGCTGTCCCACGTGGGAGTAGATGCCGAACTGGCGGAACAGCGACTCCATGCCGAAGGTGCGGGCCTCGTCGGGCACGATGGGCACGATGCGCTTGCCGATCTCCTTGTCCTTGAGGAGCTGGGTCAGCATCTGGACGAATACCATGGTGGTGGAGACGTCGCGGTCCACGCCCTCGAAGAACCGGCTCCAGGTGTCCTCGGCCGTGATCGGCACGGGCTCGGTACGCACCCGGCGCACCGGCACCGGGCCGCCCAGCACCCGGCGGCGCTCCCGCAGGTACTGGATCTCCTGGCTGTTTTCCGGCGGACAGTAGAACGGCGCCTCGTGCAGGTCCTTGTCCGCGATGGGAATCTCGAACCGATCGCGGAAGAAGCGCAGCTCGTCGTCCGTGAGCTTCTTCTGCTGGTGCGTGACGTTCTTGCCCTCGCCGGCCTCGCCCAGACCATAGCCCTTCACCGTCTTGGCCAGGATCACCGTCGGCGATCCCTCATGCTCGATGGCGGCCTTGAAGGCGGCATGGACCTTTACCGGATCGTGGCCGCCCCGCCGCAACGCGCGCAGTTCCTCGTCCGAGTAGTTCTTGACCAGCTCCGCCAGCTCGGGATACTTGCCAAAGAACTCCTTGCGCACGTAGGAGCCCGGCTCCACCACGTATTTCTGATACTCGCCATCCAGCACCTCGTTCATGCGCTGGATGAGCAGGCCGGTATTGTCCGCCTCGATTAAGGGGTCCCAGTCGCTCCCCCAGATGACCTTGATGACGTTCCAGCCGGCGCCGCGGAAGGCCGTCTCCAGCTCCTGGATGATCTTGCCGTTGCCGCGCACCGGACCGTCGAGGCGCTGGAGATTGCAGTTGATGACGAAGATCAGGTTGTCCAGCTTCTCGCGGGAGGCGAGGGTGATGGCGCCCAGCGCCTCGGGCTCGTCCGTCTCGCCGTCGCCGAGGAATGCCCAGACCTTACGGTTCTGGGGATCGCGCAGGCCGCGGCTGCGCAGGTAGCGGTTGAACTTGGCCTGGTAGATGGCGGCGATGGGCCCGAGACCCATGGAGACGGTGGGGAACTCCCAGAACCCGGGCATCAGCCAGGGATGGGGGTAGGAGGCGAGACCGCCGCCCGGGGCCAGCTCGCGGCGGAAGGCGTCCATCTGCTCCACCGAGATTCGCCCCTCGAGGAAGGCGTGGGCATAGATGCCGGGCGAGCCGTGGCCTTGGAAGTAGACCATGTCGCCGTCGAAGCCGCTCTCGCCGCGGCCGCGGAAGAAGTGGTGGAAGCCCACCTGGTAGAGGGTGGCCGACGAGGCGAAGGTGGAGATGTGGCCGCCCAGGCCGGGGTACTTCTTGTTGGCCCGCACCACCAGGGCCATGGCGTTCCAGCGGACGATGCTCTTGATGCGCCGTTCGAGGGCCCGGTCGCCTGTGTAGGGCGACTCCTTGCTCTTCGGGATGGTGTTGATGTAGGGCGTGTTGCCAGTGAAGGGGAGGGTGACGTCCTTCTCATACCCCTTCTCCAGCAGCTTCTTGAGAAGGAACTGGGCGCGCTCCCGTCCCTCGATCTCGACCACCTGCTCGAAAGCGGTCAGCCACTCCTCGGTCTCGTTGACATCGGTATCCGCACCTCCACCCGTATACCAATTGAGTGGAGCCTGGTACGACTTGCTCATTCGCAGTGCCTCCTCGGGGTCCTTGGGGAGGGGGGCAACCCCCCGCCTCCGCCCGCCAAGGGTGTCACGTCACCCGGGTGGACGGCAATCAGGGAGCATATGACGGAATGGGGGGAGGGCGGGATAGGAGGAGCTGCGGCGTGAGCGCCAGAGCCTCACTCCCTGCCCCTCTCTCCCGGCGGGAGAGAGGGGCTCTTGATTCAGGAGCTTGTACAGGAGGGCTGGGGCGGTCCCCCCCCAGGCGCGAGGATCTCCGATCGGCCTATTGATCGTCTCCCCGCGGCGGATCCTGATTGTTCGGGTCCACCGGAACGGGCGGCGGTTGCTGCGGCGGCGCCGTCCCTCCGTCGCGTCCGGGTCCGTCATCCCCCATCTGCGCACGATGGTCGTTTCCGGTCGCCTGCACGGGACTCGCTGACTGGGCCATAAGGGCTCCTTTCCTGAAGGGAGTGGATGAAGCGGAGAGCGCTTGCAGCTCTCCATGGGTTCCATCCCAGGAAGACCCTCAAAGGCAGGAGATGTTTAGCCTTTCCCGAAAGAAAGTCTTTTCTGCATCTATCTCCATTCGCCTTGTTCGATAAATCCCGCCCAGTAGGAGGGAGCGTTCCATTGCGGCTGGAGCCACATCCGGATCTGTGCCTCCCGCAGGGCCGCCGACTGCCGCAATCCACGTTTCAGCAACCCGGAGTAGAACGACGACATGAGCTTCGTGGTGGCGGTATCGTCCACGTCCCACAGGCTGACCACCACGGACGACGTGCCCGCCGAAAAGAACGCCTGGGTCAGGCCCAACAGCCCTTCGCCGCGGACCTCCATCCCCAGGCCCGTGCCGCAGGCGCTCAGCACGGCGAGGTCGGCCGGGAGGTCCAGGTCCTGGATGTCGCGCGCCCGCAGGAACGGATCGCGCAGCTGGCCCTTGCGATCGAAGGCGGAGAGGACGAGGGCGGATCGACCAGGGTTGTTTCTGTTCGGCTCGCCGTGCACTGCGAAGTGGAGGATACGGTAGGCACCGAGCTGGTCCATGACCTCCTCGCGATTGGCCCTGAAATCGTACAGTTTCAGCACGGTCTCGCCTCCCGCCAGGCTGGCGATGGCCTCGGCTTCGACGCGGGAGGAGGGGAGGCTCGCGAAACGACCGGCCAAGGGCCGGGCGCCGTTGAGCTCATAGACGGGATCGGCCACCAGGGCCAGCAGGTTGGGAGGCTCGGGCCGGCGGGCCCGCGCCCGCAACGCGGCGATCACGGAGGACGAAGGCGCGCTCACGATCTCGTGATGGACGACGAGCGGGAGCGGCCACCGATCGTCCGGCTCCGGCGGCCCTTCGGCGGTCAGGTCCGGCAAGGCAGCGAAGGGTATGTATTGCAATTCCGGGGGCGTGACAATCAACAATCGCTTGTTGCCCAGGCGCCGCGCCACGGGCCCCAGGAGGATCTGGCTGAGGGTGCGGGCCTGGCGCACCGCCCGCTCCTGGTCCTGTCGACGGTGGCTGTGGGACAGGAGATCATGGACCTCCCGGGCGAGGGACGCGATCTGCGCCCGGCCCGGAAGCTCGAAGCTCGAATACTCCTGCGGAGTCACGACCCAGAGATAGCTCCTTTCGTTGCCGAGGGAGTACTCGAGCAGGACGGTTTCTGGATCGATCACCTGCTGCTGGACCTGGCGCAGGTTCAGGGCTCTGGGAGAAGAGCTCTCTCCCAGGCTGCTCTCGAGCAGCGTGCGAGCTCGCGCCTGCTCGCTCACGTCGAAGGCCTCGACGTCGTGCCCCACGGCCGGCTCCAGCCGGTGCTGCCCCATCAGCAGCTCCACCTGCAGCTCGTAAACCTGTTGCCATTGGCTCAGGAGCAGGGCTCGTACTTCACTCTCCTGGTTCGCGCCGCGCAGCGACTCCAGGGCCCTGATGGCGCGGGCGGAATTCGCTCGGGCCGCCGCCAGGCTGTTGCGGCGGCGCTCGGCCCAGGCCAACCCGAAGTAAGCCGAGGCCTCCGTGTTCAGGCGCTTCTGCTGCTGATTGATGGCCAGAGCGCGCTGCAGAGAATCGATCGCCTTGGGAATTGCATTCAATGAGACGTCGATGAAGCCGAGATTGATCCAGGTGTTCGCTTCCTCTACCATCATGTGCCGGTCCTGGAAGATCTTCACCGCCCGCAGGAATGCATTTTTGGCCTCACTATAATTTTTCAACCGGTAATACGCCAGGCCAAGTTGATTGGAGGTTCCGGCCTCGTACTCGAGAAATTCATGCCGATGGAAACTTCTCAGCGCGCGCAGATAGTAGGAAACAGCCTGCTCATGCTGACCCGCTTCGCGGTAGGTGTCGCCAAGGACAGAAAGCGCCCAGGCGATCCAAAAAGTATCCTTGCCTTTGCTGAGCTCCTTCAGGGCGCTCTCCTGATCTCCCAGCGCCCGGTCGAGCTCCCCTAGCTTGGAGTACGCCTCGCCACAGCTTAGCAAGACCTTGGCTTCTTCCGACAGATCGGGTTGCCGGTGATAGAGCTTCGCCGCCTCCTGGAGGTTCACCAGTGCCTGATCGATCTTGCCGGTGGCGAGCTGCAGGCGACCGAGACCCGCCCTGGCCAAGGCCTCGTACGAGTCGTTGCCGAGCTCGTGCGCCAGGCGAACGCTGCGTTCGTAGGTTGCCGCCGCCCGGGCGGAGTCGCCCAGGTTTTGCAGAGCCATCGCCAGATGGGTGAGCACGACGGATAACTGCACCCGCTGTCCCAGGCTTTCGTAGATCGACAGCGCGAGCGAACAGGAGTCATGGCATTCAGCCCAGAGATGCCCGGCGCACTGAAGAGTGCCGAGCTGATTCAAGGCATCAGCCTCGCGGAAACGATCCTTGGCCTTCCCGGCCCGTCGGGCCGCGTCCTGGAACTTCGCCTCCGCTTTCCGCGCGTCTTTCAGCTCCTTGCCCTGGGAATAGGCGACGGCCGCCGCCGCCCGGTCCCGGTCCTGAGGCGTCGGCCGGCGATGGATAGCGGTCCCGGGAACGTAGGTTCCCGCAAAACTGGAGGATACCCTGACCTGGTATCTGCCGGTGGAGGCCGCAATCCAAGGGACGTCCTCAGGGCCCTGCGTATGGTTCATGCTGTCCACCTTGACCACCTCGTGGCCCTGCGGATCGAGCACCTCCACCTCGATGTCCACGCCCCGCTGGTCGAAGACGAGCTCCTGGAAGTCCCCCTTCTTCAGAGCGAAGGAGTCGACGTGGGCAACGCCAGGCGTGAGCTTGCAGGCTCGCCCCGGCTGAAACCGGAGGGCCTCGACAGCCCCGGGAGATCCGGCGGCCAGAAGAGCAAGGCAGGCCAGAAGCCGAAAACGGAAATGGCCCATTGCGAGAGACTCCCTTCCTGAAGCCAACGACCGCGCCCGAAGCCCGGCGAGAAACTCCAGTTTGAAAGCAGAGCCTCGATTCTATCTGAATGGACGCGCCGTGGGGATGGGCGCGCGGCGCGGCGGGGCTACTCGGCCTGCACAATCCTGAAGCGGTAGTCTGCGACCTTCTCGAGCCGGCCGTTTCGCAGTCCCTGCAGCTTGAGCAGGTACTCCCCCCGGGGCAGCTCGCCCCGGTCCAGCGGCAGCTCCACCTCAGTTCGACTGTTCTGCCGCAGCCCGAGAGACGTCTTGACGAGCCGCCCCTGGAGATCCCGGATCTCCGCCCGGTACTCGGCGAGGGGAGTCTCGGCCGGCCGCAGCAACAGCGTCACCGGCGGCTTGACCTCATCGACCTCGGACGGTCCGCCACGAGTGCTGTTGAGCGGATTGAGGGTCTGGAACCGCTCCGGCTCCGCTTGGTGGGTCAGGTAGATCGAGACCCCCAGGATCGCCAGCACGAAGACCGCAGCCACAGTGGCGATGCGGCTCCGCCACCAGCGCCGGCGACCGCGGGTGAAGAAGCCGTCCTGGTCCAGCCGCGCTCGCAACTGCCGCCAGCCGGCGGCCCGTTCAAACTCGCTGAACCCGGCCTCCTCCTGCGTCGGGGGCGCCGTGAACCGCTGGTCGTCCAGGAGCAACTCCGTGCAATGGCCGCACAGAGCCAGATGCTCCTGGATCTCCAGGTCCTCCTCCGGAGTGAGCTCGTCGACCTGATAGGCGTACAGACGGTCGGGGTCCGGATGCTGCTCGGGGTCCGGAAGCGGGTCCGGCGAGGAGAATCCGTGCAGATTCCTGGCATCCTCGCTCACGGTCTACCTCTGGTCCTTTCCCGGAGGTGTCTCGACGCCGAGCCTGGCGGCCAGCCGCTTGCGGCCCTGGTGCAGGTGCGCCTTGACGGTCTCGATGGAGATCTTCATCACGACGGCAATCTCCTCGTACTTGAGCCCTCTCTCGTACCGTTGCATGCAGCAGAAGCGCATCTGAGACGGCAGCTCCAGCAGCGCCTCGCGCAAGGCGGACCGCTGCTGCCGCCAGATCGCCTGGTCCAGGGGATCGGCGGACAGGTCCGGCACCTGCAAGACTGCGCCGCTGCCGTCCTCCGCGTCCACCCCTGCATCGAGAGAATACTCCTGAGCATCACGCTTCCCTGTCTTCTGGCTCCGTACATGGTTGGAGAGCACGTGCCTCGCGATCTTCAATAGCCACCTCTCGAACCTTGACTCATAGCGAAAGGCGTCTATACCCTTGGAGACCCGAAAAAAGACATCTTGGGTGAGATCTTTGGAATCTTCGTCAGATTGGCCCTTGCGCCTGAAGAACCTGTACACCCATGGAGAGTGGAGATCGTAGAGACGGTGGAAGTTCTCCTCCCGCTGGATCCCCGCCTGGATCTGCAGCGTGACCCAGCGGCTCTTGTCTTCTTCGGGGCTCACAGGGGGAGAGCCGCCGCCCGATGGATCACCGGTTCCGCTCGGGGGTCCCATGATTCCGGAATCGGGCGGCGTGACGATCGAGCTGCAGCGCAGCGAGTTGAGGCATCGCCAAGACGATATGACTCCCCGAGGGGAGCTGTCAATGAGACGCCCCGCCCCATGGCGCGAAGAATGCCTGCGGGAGTCCCCGCCGGGACCGCCAGGAGCGTTCTTGGGCCCCGGAGGGGACACCGTCGGTAGCCCGGGATTTCAATCCCGGGCGAAGAAGACCTCAACTACAGAGCGCCAGTCGTCGGCACCTGCGGAAAGGCGTAGCTCACCGCCAGAGGACCGCCGACCCGCCATTGGGAATCGGGCACCTGGGCCTGGCTGGAGAACATGATCTCCAGATGAACCGGCTTGTCCCGGACTTCCGGAGGATAGTTGTCCCCCTTCAAGAAGGTGTAGTTCCACCACACCCATCGCCAATCGCCCACCGCGAGCTTCTCGCGCGTATTGGGCTTGCCGAGAATCGCCTCGACTTCGTCAGCCGTTTTGCCGGAGACGAGGTGACAGATGTCATCGAACGATTTGTCGGATCGGGGGCGGCTCTCCGAGTGGCAAGCCAGGATGGCCACCAGGAGGATCGCCAGAGCGAATGCCATCTTTCGTTTCACTCGTCATTCCTCTCTTGTCGAAAATGGACCGGCGAGAAGCTCGCCGGTCCGCGGGATCAGGCCGAATTAGCTCCTAAGAATCGCCATCTCGATCGTTAGTAGGAGGAATTCTGACGCTCGTATCGCTTCCTGCGGTTCCGCTCGAAGGTGTTTTGTCATCTCCGCGATCACCTCCATCGTCCTCCTTCCTATGCTTGGGGTCCTTCGCATGAGTATCGACGTGGCGCTTTCCTGGCTCAGCCATGACTCCCTCCTTGCCTGGTTGTTTATCCCTCCTGGGGAGAGGACACTCCCCAAGCCTCCTTGAGAAAAGACACCTGAAGTCGCACGATGTTTAGCCGCTCGGCGCAAGAGGAGCACGGCACCCGCACATCCTATTGCCACTCTCCTTGCAGAACGAATCCTGCCCAATAGGCTGGTGCTCTCCATTTTCGCTGCCGCCACATCCAGACCTGGGCCTCCTTCAGGGAAGCCGCAGGAGACAGTCTCTCCTGAAACAGATTATGGTAAAAGCGTCCCATCAGATGGGACGTGGCCTGATCGTCGACGTTCCACAGGCTCACAACCACCCGCGAGGCTCCGGCGACGAAGAACGCCTGAGTAAGGCCCACCAGCCCCTCGCCCCGAATCTCACGACCAAGTCCCGTCTTGCAGGCACTGAGGACCACGAGATCCGCGGGTAGCTTGAGCTTTGCGATCTCGCCTGCCCGGAGAAAGCCCTCAATCGACTTCCCCGACGGGTTCACCAGGGAGAGCACCAGAGCCGAACGGTCGTGGTTCTCCTGATCTAGGATGCCATGTGTGGAGAAATGAAGATTCCTATAATTCTTCAAGTCACCGGAAAGCGCTCTTTGGCAGGTGGCATCGAAACCCAGCCAGAGTTGCTGCTTCCCCATTGCCTCTGCTTGGATTGCTGCGGCTTCTTGAGCTGAAAAGCGCAATCGCGGAAAAGGATCTTGTTTGCTAGGAGCCGCTCGGAATTTTCTGTCTATCCTCTCGTCGGAGTTTGAAAAAACTGGATCTCCAAGCTCCGCGATCAGCCGGGGCGGAGCGGGCCGGCCCTCATGCAGACGGCGCAGGGTCTCCAGTGTCATGGCGGAAGGTTCGACCACGATCTCATGGTGAAAAAGCCAGGGAGTTGGCCAAGAGCCATTCCTGCTGCCCTGCTCTCGAATATCTTCCGGGAGAGCCCCAAAGGAGATGTACTGGAGCGCTGGGGGCGAGACGATCAGGAGCTTCTTTCTCTCGAGGCGGCCGGCCACCGGCCCGAAGAGAAGTCGGCTGAGAGCGGTCGCCTGGCGAATCGCAGTGCTCTGGACCTCGCGTTTATTGCTCTTGCTCATGAGCGGGTGGACCTTGCGAGCGAGCGCTTCGATCTGGGCTCTTGCCGGCAACTCGTAGCTTGCGAACGTAGACCGGGTCACCACCCACAGGAAGCTCTTCCTATCCCCGAGAAAGTATTCGAGGAGGACAACATCCTTATCTAGGACCCGCTTTTGAATCTCCCGGACGGAGATAGCAGGGACTACCGGCCTCCCCTCGAGATCCTCCAGAAGGCTGCGGCTCCGAGCCCTTTCACTTGCTTCGAACGCCTTGAGGTCGTAGCCCTTAGCCGGCTCGCGCCGATGCTGCTCCATGAGAATCTCTACTTGAAGCTCATAAAGATCCTGCCGGCCCGCCAGAAAGCTTGTGCGCAGCGGTTTACGCTCGGCTTTCGTGCGGAGCAACTCCATCAGTTGAAGGGCTCGCGCGATATATCCCTGAGCGGCACCGAGGTGTCCACGGCGCCACTCGGACCAAGCCAGTCCCGAATTGATAGCCACCTCCGTTGGCCTCTGCTGATTGACACGTAACGCTGACATAGCTTGTCTGTAGGCCCCAGCAGCGTCCTCAAAGCGGTTCAAGGAGCTAAGGACCCAGCCGATGTTGGTCCAGGCGTTGGCTACATCTTCTGGAGTACCTTGAGCCGCAAAGGCCTTCTGGCACTGCTGAAACGAGCTCAGCGCTTCGGAGTTGTGCCCTCTCAAAAAAGAGGCGAGACCGAGACCGTTCAAGATAGTCGCTTGCTCGTAGGAATGACCACGGCGTCCCTGAAGCAGGTTGCGAGCCAGAAGGTAGCGGGACTCCGCCCGCTGGAAGTCACCCTTAATTCTGTAAGCATCCCCCATATGCTTGAGGGTCAAGGCGATGATAAGGTTGTTTTGATCTTTTCTCAGGAAACTCACAGCTTGTCGATGGAACTGCAGGGCTGAATCCGGATCTTCCAAAAGGTAGTACACACGGCCGAGCGCATTGAGAGCCTCCGCAACGTCCGCAGGAGCTTCGTGTTGTCGCCGCCACGCCAAGGCAGTCTCGAGATCGGCCAGTGCCTTCCCATATTCTCCCGACTCGGTATATAGCCTTCCCCGATTAAAGAGCGTCGTTGCCTCGACCTCCGGAGCAGGCACTGAACGCGCAATCGCCAGGGCTTCTTCAAGAAGGTGAAATGCCTGATCCCTGGCGCCGAGCTTCTCAACGATGATGCCAAGATGATTAAGGATGACGGCTTCTTGTCGACGATTCCCCAACGTCCGGTAAAGAGCTGAAGCTTGCTGGAACAAAGGAAGGGCTTCCTTCCAGGCCTCGTGATCGCGGAGGAGTTTCGCTACCTCATAGGCCGCATCGGCCTGTCCAGCGTGAAAGCCGCTCGCCTTCCAGGACTCGAGCGCCCTCCGAAACTCGCACTCCGCCTGCTCGCTCTGCTTGTCCTTCAACTCCGTGCCGAGCCAATAAGCCAGGGCGCCCTTGGAGTTGTTGCGATCACCCACCGTCGCCTTGCGCTTTCGAGGAATGAGAATCCGGTAGGTTCCCTTACCGCCGCCCGTCAACTCGACCTTGTAGTGGCCCGGAACCTTCGCCAAGAGAGGAATGCTCTCCTGTCCAGAGTGTCCGTTCCAACGATCAATCCTGACATGCTGCTGCTTCCCAGGACTATAGATATCCGCCGTCACGTCCAAGCCCTGCTGCTCAACCTCGATGTCGACAAAGTCGTCCGGTTCGAGGTCGAAGCTATAGGCGTGGACCTCGCCTTTGGCGAGAGACAAAGCACCGCTCTGGTCGTAGAAGTTGAGAAACTCCCTTCGTATGGGCGACGACTTGGCCGGCGGGCTCGGGACCTTCTTTGCCGTCGCAGGGGGGCGGGCGGGCGGCGGCGCTGGCCGAGATCCCCGGAAAGATCCGGAGCCTTCAGAGAGGATCAACGCACCAAGGACAGTGCTCAGCGACAAGAGTCGGCGCACCCCTCCCTTGGACTGCAATAAATCCATGACCCAGATTCCTCCAGAGAAGGCTACACTTCAAATGCTTATCGCAAAATTCGAATATCGAACTCCCGTATTGGATTGGACGTAGCGCCTTCAAGCCCCAGAACCTCGACGTGGTAGAGCCCAGGGTCCAGCGAGCCCTTCGGTAGAAGCACGCCGATCATTCCGCCTTCGTCTTCCTTTGCCTCAATGGTTTGCTGGATACGGCCGTCCTTGTCTCTGAAGTTCAGCCTGTACTTGAGATAAAGGTGTTCGGAGTGAGTATCGAACCCGACGGCGCTCCCCAGCCGAAAGGCCGTTGGCTCGGCCGCACCAGGCGCCCCTTTCTTGCTGCCCAATGCCTCGATCGTCGTGATCTGAACGGCGCGGGGACTGGAGAGCCGCCTTTCGAGCACCATGATCCAGTATGCCGCCCCGACGAAGACGAAAGCCAGAACCGCGGCGAGGACCCGGGCCCCCGAGATCCTGTGGAGGAGACTCCTCTTCCTCACCGCGGGCGGAGCCTGGGTCCGCAGCTTCTTCCGGAGCTCCCGCCACTCCGCCGCCGTCTCGAAGTCGGCAACCCCTTCCCGGGGACGGTCCTCCGACGGCGGGTCGAGGAAGCGCTGGAGGTCCAGGAGCAGGTCGGAGCAGAGGGTGCACTGGGTGAGGTGCTCCTGGAGGGCGTCGTCCTCCTCGGGGGACAGCTCGTTCGCGAGGTAGGCGGAGAGCTTCTCCGGAGCGGGGTGGTCGTCCGGGTCGCGAGGGCGGCCCTCGTCCGCCAAGCGGGTGAAGAGCCTGTCCAGATCGGCGGTTTCGTCGGTCACGAGTCGTTCTCTCTCCTGGTTTCCAACCGGGCCGCCAGCCGCTTGCGGGCCTGGTGCAGGTGCGCCTTGACGGTCTCGATCGAGATCTTCATCACGATCGCGATCTCCTGGTATTTGAGGCCTTTCTCGTAGCGGAGGAGGCAGCAGCGGCGCATCTGGTCCGGCAGCTCCTGGAGAGCGGCACGGAAGAAGGCCAACTGCTGGCCCTTGATAACCTGTTCCTCAGGGCTGGGGTCCGAGGAAGAAATGGCGGGGGCCGGACTGATCCCGTCGTCGCTCTCCACGGGTGCGTCCAACGACTGCTCCAGGCCATCCCGTTTCTCCGTCCGCCGCCGGCGGACCTCGTTGAAGTAGATGTGCGCGGCGATCTCCCATAACCACCTCTCGAACCTCGACTCCCGTCGAAAGGTGTCTATGCCCTTGAAGACACGGAGGAACACATCCTGGGTTAGGTCCCGGCTGTCTTCGGTCGAAAAGCCCTTGCGGACGAAGAAGGACTGGACGCCGGGCCGGAACTTTCTGAAAAGCTCCGCCGAGCTCTCGTCGACGCGGTTACCCGCCTGGATCTGCGCGATGAGCTCGAGAGTTGGATCGCGTTCCACCGGCTCAGGTCTCAAGGGACGATAGCCGGAAGGGGGCGCACCTCCGCTGGACGTCTCAATGGGCTCAGACATCCACAGGCCGCGTCAAGCCGCCGGGCGTTGGTCTCAGAGGAAAGGACATGGGACTGCGTAAATACTTCCACCGTCAACATATGCTGCCTGGGACGCGCTGTCAATTCCTTGCCCGGCTGGGCGGCTGGAGCTGCGGCTGATAAGGTACCGCCGCCATGGGCTGGACGCTGCTGCTGGCCGACGAGGATGGGGTATTCCTCGAAGAATCCCAAGCCGGGCTCGACGACGAGCTGGCGGAGTACCTCGCGGGGCTCGACGGCTTCCCCACTCTCCGGGCGCTGCGGGATCTCCCGCGAGAGGAGGACACGCCCCTCTCCGAGGAGGCGCGGGAGGCCTTGGCCCGGGAGGTGGCGGAGCTGGCAGCGCGGGCGAAGCGGCGGGAGCTCCCCGCGCCGCCGGACTGGGTAGGGCTCGCGGGGACGGGGGATATCCGCTTGGGCGAGGAGCTGGGCTGGCCCGGGCTCCTCGACTTCCTCCAGCGGCTGGAGCACCTGCTCTTCCTGGCCCGGAGGATGGGGTTGACGTTGTGGGCCGCTGGGGAGGATTAGTGTGAAGGGACGATCCCGGCGATCGGCACATGGGGAAGACGCGGCTTCTCCGGAAAAGGGATCTCCTCTGTTGCATCCGGCGCTCCCTTCCGCTTCGGCATCTATACGGCCAGCGCCTCGCCGGACCTCGACAATGTCGCAACGGACTGGAAAGTCGCGGCGTCTCCGGATACGACGCGGCGACGTAGACGGAAACGCCGCATCGGATGGAGACGACGCGGATTTTCCAGGAACGACGTCACATCGCTTCCATCGGATGCCGCGTCGGATTGAGACGACGCGGCATCCGATCGATCTCTTGCGGTATCTCCGCCTACGATGTCGCATTGCATGCGAACAATGTCGCGTCGTACCAAAACGATGCGGCGTCTCCAGGATCAACGTTACGTTGTCTCCGGACAACGCTGCAATAAATCCATCCGTTGCGGCATCTCTGCGTACGACGCGACATCGTCTCCGGTCGATGCGGCATCGCAAGGTTATGATGCCGCATCGTACGCGGAGAATCCGCATCGTCCCGATACGATGCCGCGTCGTACGCGTTCGTTGCGGCATATTCCGGTAAGGAGCCTCACCTTTCGGATCGGACAGCCGTGCGCCGCTGGCCATGCGGCAACGCATGGGTAAATCGTCTCCCCGACGCGGACGTTGACGCAAGCGCACCCGGAAGTGCCGCGACTTCTCCGACCGACGAGGCGCCCGAGAGGGAGACGAACGTTTCGATCGCGCAGGTGCTCGCCGAGATGAAGACGCAGATCGCCCGTTCACCGAACCGGTCTGCTGCCGGCCCTTCGGGCCTAAGACAGCTTTTCAGACACCCTCTCAACGGATTCCCCCTCTTCACGAGGAGGATGCTCTCCTGCCGCTCCAAGAATCCGGCGGAAGTTGACCACGGTCTCCCGGTTGAGTTGGAGCACGCTGATCGTGGCCCGGCCGGTTGCGGTGAGGCCCTCCATCCGCAGGAAGTCCTCGCTCCACCGGAAGTGATCGCGCCATCGCTGAAGCCTTGGATTGAACAAGGCCACGACTTCCCTGGTGAGCAGGTCCTCGCCGGTGACCTTGCTGTACTTCGTGTTGTTGCACCCCTGGCAGCAGAAGGCCAGGTTGCTCAGGTCCTCGCTGCCTCCCCTGGATCTGGGCACGACGTGATCCAGGGAGAAGGATTGAGTGCCGGCCCACTCAGGGCTGCGGCAATCTCGCAGAGACCCTTGGCACGAGCAGCAACTTCCCTTCTGCGCCTGCCGGGGCGGTCAGCCATTCGAGGGAGACTGAAGACCCAAGGCCTTGATCAACGACTTCAGGGAGAGGCCCCGGAGTTGGGCCAACTGAGTCAGCGCTTCCAGTCGTTGAACCTCGAAGCGCTCCACTCTGTCTGACAGTCTCAGCAGTTCCTGGTACTCGGACGGAGTGAGACTCTCGGCATCCCGCTTCTTGGCCAGAGCCTGGTACCGAGACTCGACTTCCCGCGGCAGTCGCTCCCGGGCTCTCTTCGTCAACTTCACATCGTCGGCGTCGATCTTTCCTGTCGGAGGTCGGCGGCCAATAATCTCAGGGACCACCGGCGATGACGGTGTTTCCCAATCAGAGCCCCGATCAGAGCCTTCCTGAGCTTGATGAGCTTTTCTCGGCGAGCGGGCAGTGACTGCGTGTTTTGCCATCAGGTCCCCTAGTCTAACTCACCGGCGCCTCCACCGCCGCCCCGAACAGCTCCCGCCCCAGAACCTCGAATTGGTGACGGAAGCTCTCCTCCAACGCCGACTTCTCTGCCTCCGGCAGGAAGGACTGTCGGAGGGCGGCGAGGGAGAGCCCGGCGAGTTGGGCCGGGGTGTAGCCGAAGGTCTGGTGGAGCTTCAGGTACTCACGGGTAAGGTTGGTGTTGAAGAAGGCGGGGTCGTCCGAATTGACGGAGAGGGCCAGGCCCGCGTGGTAGAGGCGGTCGAAGGGGTGGCTCGGCAGGTCGGGCACCACGCCGAGACAGAGGTTGGAGGTGGGGCAGACCTCCAGCGGGATCTGCGCCGCCCGCAGCTCCTCCATCAGCGACGGATCCTCCACCGCCCGTACGCCGTGGCCGATGCGCTCGGCGCCGCAGACCGCCAGCACGGAGCGGATGGACTCGGGGCCCGCGTGCTCGCCGGCGTGGGCCACCCGGTGCAGCCCTCCCCGCTCCGCCGCCACGAAGTGCTCGCGGAAGGGCTCGTTGGGGAACTGGGCCTCGCTCCCCGAGAGCCCCAAGGCCACCACTACCCCCTGCTGCCGGCCGGCGAGCGCCCACTCCAGGGTCTGGTCCGCCGGTTTGACCCCCACGTTGCGCACGACGTCGAAGATCAGCCGCAGGGTGACGCCGTAGCGCCGCTCGCCCTCGGCGATGGCCTCGGCCAGGGCGCCGAGCACCTCGCCGCCGTTGGCGCCGTTGGCGAGGTGGGTGGCGATGGTGAAATGCGCCTCGGTGTGGAGGACGTTCTGGGTGGCCTGCTCGGCCAGGAAGTCGAGAACGAGGAGCTGGAAGTCCTCCGGCCGGCGCAGGGCGCGCGAGCAGGCGAGATAGATCTGCACGAAGTGATTGAAGTCGGTGAAGCGAAACCAGCGCTTGAGGCCCGCCTCGTCCCTGGCCGGCAGCTCGATGCCGTTGCGCCGCGCCAGCTCCAGCAGCACGGCCGGGCGCATCGCGCCCTCGAGGTGGACGTGCAGCTCGACCTTGGGGCACCGCAGCAGGAAGAGGTCGAGGCTCAATCCGCCGCCCCCTTCCGGGCCGGCCGGAGGCGCTCCCCGAGACGGGCGATCACCGGCTCCGGCACCAGGCCGGTGAGGTCGCCGCCGAGGGCGAAGACCTCCTTGACCAGACGGCTGGAGAGATAGATGTAGTCCTCTTTCGGCATCATGAACACGGTCTCGACCCGCGGGTTGAGCCGCCGGTTCATGAGCGCCATCTGGAACTCGTACTCGAAGTCCGAGACGGCGCGCAGCCCGCGCACCACCGCCCGGGCGCCCACCTCGTCCATGAAGTCGACCAGCAGGCCGGTGAAGCTCTCCACCCGGATCTCGGGGGCCACCATCTCGCGGATCGCCTGGACCCGCTCCTCGACGGTGAACAGCGGCTTCTTGCCTTCGTTGTAGAGCACGGCCACCACGACCTCGTCGAACACGGGCCGGCAGCGCTCGATGATGTCGAGGTGACCGTTGTGGATGGGATCGAACGATCCCGGGTAGACCGCGATCCGCTTGCTCATCGCTCCTGGTTCAGGTTGAAGGTGATCACGTTGTTGGCGGCGTCGGTAACCCGCAACATCACCAGGTCTCCGGGCTTGACGGGCGGAATCAGCAGCGTCTCGGTGCGGCCATCGAGCAGCCCGTCGGCCACCTGGACGGGCTTCCACTCCGCGGTGTTGACACTGTACACCGCCTCGCGCAGGGGGCTCGCGGCATCGCTCACGGTCGCCCGCAGCGCCCCATCCTTATCCTTCTCCACCTTAACCAGGGCCGGCGGAGTGTGATCGATGACCACGGGCTCGCTCACCCGCTCGGCCACCAGGGCGCTCGCCGGATCGTTCGACTTGCGGTCGGAGGCCCGGAGGCGGAAACGGTAGGTGCCGTCGGGGAGGGACAGGGCGTCGAAGCTGTAGTGGTCCTCCTCGTAATCGTCCACCATCTTGTGCCACTCGGCGTCCGCGCGGTCCGCGCGGTCCCCGGCTTCGCCCAGACGGAAGGAGAGATCGTAGACCAGGTCGTCGCCGTTGGGATCGGACGTGTTCCAGCGCAGGGTCTGAAACCCAAGCTTCCAGAGCGCCTTGACGCGGCCGCCGCCCTCCTCCTCGCCGCCCGGGGTGAGGGTGGTGAAGATCCCGTTCCTGGCCGGATGGGAGGGCTCGAAGACCTGGTTCGAAGGGTTGAAGTTCGCGGGGACCAGGACCTGCCCGGGCTCCAAGGCGACGAAGCTGGCGATCTTGGGGCGCAGGTTCTCCTGGCGGTAGGAGAGCTCCGCCTCGTAGAGCCGGGGCGAGCCGCCGTCGCCTGCCCGCAGCTCGGCCCGCCACTGCACGTAGCGGCCGTTGGGCACGCCGTTGAGCGCGATCTCCCGCCCTTCCCGTGGCTCGGTCCAGGCGGACCAGGTGTGGTCCGGCTCGGCGCTGACGCCGCTGCGGAACGAGAAGCGGGCCGAGGTGCCCGGCGGCAGCTCGCCCTTCCAGGAGAAGGAGCCGAAGCGGGCCACCTGCTCGGCGTCGAGAGCGGCGCTGGTGTAGGTGCCGGAGCGCTCGGTACCGGCGGTGACGCGGTAGAGGGCGGCGGCGTTGGTGGTGGCGAACGCCGGCCCCGGCTCGCCCGGCAGCACGGTCACGATCTGCCGCTCGTCCACATCCTTCTCGAGCAGCATCTGGCGGTCCACCCAGCGGTAGAGCTTACCTTCGAGCCCGGTGCCCACCCAGAGCTTGCCGTTTTGCCAGAGGAGATCGTAGACCGTGTCGTCGGCGAAGCTCCACAGGCTCTCCACCACACCGGTGGGGGAGATGGAGAGCACCTCGCTTTTCGGCGACGGGGGCGCCGCGGCGGCACCGGGCCGGCGCGGGCCGGGAGTAGGGGGAGCCTCCCCGGGCTCGACGGTGACGGTGACCTGCGGCTGTCCCCCGCCAGCCTTGCCGGGGCTGGGTCCAGCGGGCGCGGCCGGCGCGGCCTGTTCCCGGGCCTGATCCACCAGGCTGGCCTCGGAAGCCACCACGGCGGCGTAGCAGGTGCCGTCCGGCGTGGCGGAGAGGGCCACGACCTCGGGCTGGTTGGAGTCATAGAGGGTGCGGGCCTTGCCGTCGCGGCCGATGCGCAGGATCAATCCCAACCCGGCCGTGCCCGCCACCACGTCCCCCCCGGGCAGCACGGCCAGGGAGCGGATGTGGGTGTCGTCGCTGTCGTAGAAGACCTGGCCCTTGCCTTTGGCGTCCACCTTGAAGAGCTTGCCCTGGGTGCCGGTGCCGACCAGCAGCGAGCCGTCCGCACCGCGGGCGAGGGCCCAGATGTAGGTCTCCTGGGGATCGAAGAAAGGCTCCGCTTTGGCGCTGTTACCGGGACGGCCGGGGCGGATGCGATAGACCTTGCCGCGCGGCGAGGTGCCGGCGTAGACGGTGCCGTCCGGATCCACCAGGACGGCGAAGACCTCCGGCTCGGCCGCGGCGAACAGCTCGGTCACCGTCCCCTTGCGATCGATCTTCAGCACCTTGCCGGCGTTGCCGGTGCCCACCACCCAGCCGTCGGGATGGACGGTGGCCGAGAGGAGAAAGGGCTCGGCGAGGGACGCCACCTTCTCCACCCGCGGCGCGAGCTGCACACGGCCGAGCGAGTCGACGCTCACGCCCTCCAGGGTGCCGGCGAGGAACGCCGCCGGGCTCTGGGCCTGAAAGATCTTCACCTGCGTGCCGTGCGCCGGTGGCGCCGCCATCGCCAGACAACTCAGCAGCAGCGCCACGGCCAGGACGGATGACCTCGCTCTCATGAGCTCCCTTTCTCGGCGGAGGCCTTCGCGCCCGCCGTGTCGTTCTTCCCCGCCGCCGGGGCGGTTTTCTCTCCCTCGCCCGCCAGCGGCTCCTTGCGCCGCACCTCGAGATCGATCCGCACCAGGCCCTGCACGGGCATCGCCAGGCGCTCGCCCTGCTCCTGGGCGATGGTGCTGCGCAGGCCCACGGCGCTCCCCGAGGCGGCGGCGCCCCAGAGGGAGCGCACGGAGCCGGGCAGCCGCGGCATCACCTCGCCCGCCACCGACAGGCCGGCCCCGCCGTAGAACCCCAGCACCCTCAGATCGCGCCGCGAGTGGAACGAGCGCAGCAGCGCCAGCGCCTGGGGGAAGGTCACGGGGTCGGCCGGCGCCATGGCGAGGCGGGCGGCGTCGATGCTGGAGCCATCGCCCACCAGCAGGGAGTAGCGGCCGGCGGGCACGTCCGTGGGCATATCGACGGTCAGCGCGTGGCGGAAGCGATCGCCCCGGTAGGCCACCAGGTCGAGGTTCAGCGTCACGCGCTGGCCGGGGCGGACCACGGTGCGGTCGGCGTTGGCGCCCACCAGCGAGGCCAGGCTCGGCTTGTCCGTCTGGCTCATGGTCACGTCGATCGACTCGATGCCCACCTTCTGGAGCGGATTCTGGGTCAGGTAGCCGACGATGGTCAGCAGGAAGGCCGCGGCATCGGTGCCGGCGTTCTCGCTGTCGAAGCTCTGCCGCACCTCGAGATCGCCGTAGCGCTGGAGACGCAGACGCGCCTTCAGCTCCAGGCTCTGCTGGCCGGTGGCGTAGCTGGCCGATTCGATCCCCGAGAGGATCGTGCTCCCCACCAGCAGGGGCATGAACTCGGGCAGGTCGGCCAGCCGCACGCGAAGCTCCCGCGGGCGCTCCCCGCCCTGGGCGCCGATGTGCATCGCCATGGGCACCATGGGAGCCACGGCGCCGATGCGCCCCTGGATCCCCAACTGGCGGTCCTGCTCGAAGGCGCCGACGATCTTGCCGGTGTTGGAGATCTTGAACGAGCTGTTGGTGCTCGACAGGACGGTCACCACCTCGGCTGTGGCCATGGGCACCCGCACCGGCCCGAGGCCGAGGAACGGATGGCCGAAGGCCAGGACGTGATCGCCGTAGCGGTCGGTCACCGTGCCGTTGGCGGCGAGCTCGAAGTCGCCGTCCACCAGCACCACCGACACGGACTTGCCGGGGGTCAGGTCGTCCGCCACCGTGCCGGGCGCCGCCTGGCCCGCGGGGGCGACGCTGCCCAGGGCCTGGCGCAGCATGCCGAGGGAGCGGTCGCCGAAGCCGGAGGAGGCCCACTGCACGGCCGGCACGGCGCCGTTGTCAAACCGCGGCTGGAGCCGGGAGAGCTGCGCGGCCACGACCTCCTGCGACACCTTGCCGGACTGCAGGTCCGAGAGATTGATGGGCGGCGGCGGCGGGGTGACCGGCAGAGGATTGAAGGTGGAGAGCGTGCGCATCGACTCGATGGGCGTGATGCCGGCGATGGCCTCGTTGGAGAACGGCCAACTGAACGCCACCGCGCCGGCCAGGCGGCCGTTGATGAACACCGGGCTGCCGCTCATGCCGCCGGCGACACCGCTCTTCTCCAGCCCCTTGCCCGTGAGGCGGGCCAGGATGTAGCTGATGTCAGGGCGCAGGTTGCGCATGACGCCGACCACCTCGACGTCGAAGCGCTCGGGCTCGGTGCCGGAGAAGACGGACATGCCGTAGCCGCGCTGCCCCTTCTTCACCTCCGCGAGCGGCAGGGTGGGCTGCGCGCCGGCGAACACCGCCGCTGCGGCATCGGGTTTGGGCGCCGGCGCGGGCGACGATGCCGTCGCAGCATTCGCGGCGGTCGCCGCCAGCGGCGCCACGGCCAGCCCGAAGGCGGTCAGGACCGAAAGAATCCATCGTGGGTGCTTCATACGTCACTCCCTTGTCGGCCAATGTCGGCCGAAACCGGCACCATCGGCGGTCATCGCGATCAGCCGCTCGGCCGGGAACTTCCCTGGTCGTAAAACCACCAGCCCATCCCCTCGTATTGCCACCAGCGTCGAAGGCGGCCCGCCGGGCAGCACGCCGCCGTCGACGATCATCGCGTCCTCGCCGGCGAGCAGCTCCGGCAGCTCGGCCGGGTCCAGCACCGGCTCGCCGCCGCTGCGGTTGGCGCTCGTCGCCGTCAAGCCGTGACCGATCGCCGCCAGCAACTCCCGCAGCCCCTCGTGCCCCGGCACCCGCACCGCCAGCGTCCCCTCCCCGGCCGAGGCCGGCAGCGGCCGGGCCCCAGGCAGGACCAATGGCAGGGCCACCGTCAGCGGCGCTGGCCAGTGGGCGGAGAGACGCTTCACTATATTCAGGTCGGGATCGATTCCCAAATCAGCCATCTGCTCCACTGCCGCCACCACCACGGGCAGCGGCTTGCCCCGCTCCCGATCCTTGATCCGATAGACCGCCTCGACCCCCGCCGCGTTCCAGGGATCGGCGCCCAGCCCATAGCTCGACTCCGTGGGGATCGCCAGCACCCCGCCGCGCGCCAGCAGGGCGCGCAGAGGCGCCACCGGATCGCCCCAGCGCCAGACGGGGACGGGAGGAGCTGACGCGGACATGAGGGGCGGATTGAGGAAAAGCTTCTCTTACTGGAGAGGGTTCGTCCAGCGCAAACCCGGAAACTGCGCAAAGTCGCCGTCGTTCGTATGGAGCTCGGCTTGGTGCTCGATGGCGAGTGCCGCAAGATGAGCATCCGTCGAGAGCTTCCCCGAAGCCTGAGAACCCCGCATGAAGCTGTCCAACAGGTCGAGGTGGCGAGGGCCGGGTGGGAGAATCTGAGCCTGAGGTCTTTCCAGCCAGGACCGGATGTGGCCAAGCGCTTCTCCCGTAGACAGGGGATAGACCAGCACACTGCGGTTGGTCATAAGGCGGAGGAAGCCAAGAAGAACGACCCACGGCAAGCCCACGACCCGGTTCTCCGAGAGGCACGCTTCCCACCAGACCTTCGCCCGTGAATGGTCCGGAGCATCGGAGTTGTAGGCATACACCAGCAGGTTGATGTCAGGCAGGATCATCCCCGCTCAGCCCCTGCCAACTTTCGCCGGAGCTCCTCCATCTCGAGCTCGTCGTTGAGCTGGTTGAGCCGGAGAACGTCCACGCCGCTGCGAAAACCGCAGGCCTTGGGAGTGACCTTGAACTTGGGGAGCCGGGCAACTGTCTTCTCGCCTTGGAGACCCCGGCGCAGGGCAGCGTTGACGACCTGCTTGAAGCTCTCTCCCTTCCTTCTGGAGATATCTTGAAGCTGCCTCGCCAGATCGTCGTCGAGGGTCAGTGTCGTCCTCATGCAAGACATCATGATGCCTTGGCCAGAAGGGAGTCAAGAGGCCCGGCCTTCCTCGGCTACGCTAAAGGATCACCCCCTCTTCTTCCGCGCCGCCCCCGCGATCAATTCCCGAGCATGGGAGAGGGAGAGGTCGGTGACCTTCTTGCCCGCGAGCATGCGGGCCACTTCCTCGACGCGGGTCTCGGTCGCGAGCTCCTCCACCCGCACGCTGGTGCGGCCGCCGTCCACCTGCTTGCTGACCTTGAAGTGGAGATCGGCATGGGATGCCACCTGCGGCAGATGGGTGACGGCGAGGATCTGCCCGCCCTTGGCCAGACGCTGGAGCTTGGCTCCCAGGGCCGCGGCCTCGGCGCCGCCGATGCCGGTGTCCACCTCGTCGAAGACCAGGGTGGGATTGGCCTTCTCGGCCTCGCCCCGGGAGGCGAGCTGAAGCGCCAGGTGGATGCGCGACAGCTCGCCGCCGGAGGCGATCCGGGCCAGCGGCCGGGGCGGCTCCCCCGGATTGGGGGCGAAGAGGAAGACCACCTGATCGACGCCGTCGCGCCCGAAGTCGACCTCCTGTCCTTCCAGAATCAGAGAGCTCGCCGCCCGGCGCCGCCGCTCCAGGGCCACGGCGAGGCGGGCGCGGGCGAGCCCCAGGTCCTTGAGCTCCCCCTCGATGCGCTCCACCAGGGCCTTCCCCCACGTCTCGCGAGCCTTGGACAGGGCGAGGGCCGCGTCCCGGTACTCCCCGAGGGCGGCCGTGACCTTGGCGGCCAGCTCGTCGCGGTCCACGTCGTCACCCTCCAGCTCGGCCAGCTCGGCCTCGATCTCCGCCCGCCGGGCGAGGACGGCCGCGGTGTCCCCGCCGTGCCTGCGGACCAGGCGCTCCAGCACGGCGAGGCGCTCCTCCACGGAATCCAGCCGTGCGGGATCCGCCTCCAGGCCGCCGAGCCGGTGCTGGACGGCGCGGGCCATCTCGCTCAGGCGGATGCGCACCTCTTCGAGCTCGCTCCCCCACGCCGCGGCCTGGGGCTCCCACATCTCCACCTCGGCGAGGAGCGCCTGGGCGCGGGCGATACGCTCGACGGCCGCGCCCTCCTCGTCGAAGAGGAGCGTGGCGGCCGTGCCCAGCGAGCGGGCGATGGTCTCGGCGTTGCGCAGCATGTCGCGCTCGGCGCGCAGTTCCACCTCCTCGCCGGCGCGGACTTTGGCGGCGTCGATCTCCCCGGCCTGGAAGCGCAGCAGGTCCAGCCGCTCGCGGCGCATCCGGTCGTCGCCGGACAGGCGCTCCAGCCGCTCGGCCAGACGGGTGTAGTGATCGAAAGCCTCGGCCACACGGGCGAGCAGCGGCCCGGCCTCGGCGCCGCCGCTGCGGTCCAGCATCGCCCGCTGAAGGTCCGGCTCGATCAGCCCCAGCTCGTCGCGCTGGCCGTGGATGCGCAGCAGAAAGGGGGCGAGGTCCGCCAGCAGCCGCAGAGTCGTGGGCTGATCGTTGACGAACACGCGATTGCGCCCGCTGCGGCCGATCTCGCGGCGGACGAGCACCTCTTCGCCCTCGGCGTCGAGGCCGGCCTCCTCCAGCACGCCGCGCCACCCCTTCCCCTCGGGCTCGAAGACGCCCGAGACGGTGAGGGCCTCGGCGCCCGTGCGCACCAATTCGGCGCTCGCCCGGGACCCCGCCAGCAGGGACAGGGAATCGACGACGATGGACTTGCCCGCACCGGTCTCGCCGGAAAGGACGTTGAAGCCGGCGCCGAATTCGACGGCGGCCTCGGCCAGGACGGCCAGATTGCGGACGTGGAGCTCGCGGAGCACGTCGGAGCGGAGTCAGCGGCGTCGGTGGTCAATTCACGGAAAGACGATACCTCGGAACGGAGGGAGTCTATCACCCCCTGGGAACGCCGGCGTCCCGCCGGCCACTAACTCCCAGGAGCAACCCCCACGCCGTCACCCCCAGGACCACCCCCATCCACGAAGCGAAGTGGCTCGGCTGCGTCAAGGCGGCGGGGAGGAATCCGAAGTAGTGCTGGAGGAAGGTCTCGCCGTAGGCGCTGCCCGGGGAGGCCCGATTCCGCAGCGCCCTCTCCCACTGCGTCAGGACGCAGTCGCCCAGCAGGAGATCGGAGAGGAGCGTCCCACCCACGGAGATCAGATAGGCCACGATCAGCCAGCGGGGAAACCGGCGGATCACCCGCGGCGTGGTCGCCACCAGGGCGCCGCCCACGATCAGGGCGATGAGCATCGCGTGGACCAGCGCGACCGCGTCTGCCATCGCCTAGTGCAGCCGGTCGTTGATCAACGCGGCCAGCCGGTAGCCGGCCACCGCCGCGCGATGCCGGGCGATCTGGTTGGCCAGCGTCCGGTAGGCGTCCGGCGCCTTGAGGAAGGGCGCCTGGGCCCTCTCCTCCCCCACCGTGTAGATCACGTAGCGCGCGAGACCCGCGCTCTCCCCGAGCCACGCGAGGACCGTGGCCTGAGCGTCGGTCCCCGGCCCGAGATCACGGTCGTCGCGCGTGTACTCCCCCGCCAGGCTCTTCGCCAGCGCGCTCACCTTCTGCGGATCGGGATCAGCGGTCAGGGCCGTGTCCCAGAACCAGTGGAGACTCATTTTCGGATCGGCCGGATCGTCGAGATGAAACTCATTGCCTCCATGATCGCCGTCCGGGTGCAGGGCCGAGAAGCGGGAGACGGCGTGGAGGGGCTGATGGACGTCTCCCACCAGGTGCTCCAGCCAGGAGAGGTCGTACGCCCGGACGCTCGCCGGCACGGCCGGATCGCCCAGGGCGCTACGCAGGGCCACGATCTGAGTCAGGGCATTCACCGCGTCCGGCGGCCTGGTGGCCGTACCGTCGAAGGAGATCCCCTCGTCGCGGTAGTGCCAGATCTTGTGGATCTTCATATCGGGGAAACCCGGCAGCAGGGGCGTCGCCGGCGCGTCCGCCTTCAGGTCGTCGAAAAAGCGGGGATCCTTGCGGATGGCGTCCGGCCAGGTCGACGCCTTCATGAAGACCTTGAGGCCGAAGCTCGGATCGTCCGCCGCCAGCCCCTCCTCCAGTTTCGCGAAGTCCGGGTGGCGCCGCAGCAGGGCGTCCACCCGCGTCCGGACCTCCGGCGTGAGGTTCTGGTAGGCCACGGCGGCGATGGTCATGTGGCCCGCGTCGTTCCAGGCCGCGGCGGGACGAGGGAGGAAGGCGGTGAGCAGGAGGAGGACGAGCGTCAGTCTGCGCATGGCGCCCTCTATCCTACCTGCAAGCAAGCCGGCCCGGCGATTCATCGCCGGGCGGCTCGGGCTCACCCGCAGTACGAGGTGCACTGGAACTGACAGTCGCTGTAGACCGCCGCTTCGCACTCCGGATCGCTGTAGAAGCCGCAGTTCTGCAGGAAACAGAGCCGGATGCAGTCCGAGCAGGTCAGATCGTAGGCCTGCACCCTGGCAGGCCGGGACAGGAGTGCGACGGCGAGCAGAAGAACAGCCAGGAAAAACCGAGTGACTCGCTTCATCTTGACCTCCTTTTGTCGGAACGACGGTCCGGCCGTATCTTAGCATCCGCGCCGCCCTTTGCATGAACTACGGACGGCCGGCGCATTCACGTTGAACGCCAGAGCGACGCCATGGAGGGGAGGAGCATGGGGCGACTCGGCTAGCTTTTCCCACCTGCTCGTTCCTCCAGCCACCGCTTCAAAGACCGCTGACTCTCACCGGACGGCCTCCCCAGGACAATATTCTCAACACTGATATCTTCGTCGAGATCTGGCCAATGAATGCCTTCCCCGTTTCCGATCAGACGCCAGTGGCTCCGCTCTTCGGGAGTCGCATGCACCAGACGCGGATACCAGGCCAGCGGGACCGAAATGACACGGCCATCGCTCAGCTCGACCGTGAGCACCTCCTCATTGACGGTTGCGTGCTGTGCACTGGCGACCTGAAGCTCAGCCCTCAAAGTACTCATCCCAATTTCTCCGCAGGAGGATTTGATTCTCCTCAACTATGCTTTGTGCCAGCCTGACCGGCTCCAGCCAGAATTTTGCTGTATCGCTCCCACACTCAACGTGAACATGAGGAGGCTCCTCCCGGTCACCTGCGTAAAAGAAGAACCGGTAGGGGCCGATCCGTAACACGGTTGGCATTTCATCCCTCCACCTCCAAGACGCCTCACAGCCATTCTACTGCCCCGTGAACACCGTCCGCTCATCGACGAAGCATAGCCCGTTGCCGAATGGATCGTGAACGTAGAAGGAGCACTCGCCCCAGGGGCGGGTCACGACGTCGCCCGCGCTCTTGCCGTGCACCTCGCCCTTGGAGAGGCAGCCCAGCTCGCGCGCCCGGGCGTGGACGCCTTCGAGGTCCTGCACCGAGAAGTAGGCGTAGTCGGGATTGGTCTTCGGCGTCTCGCCTCCGGACGTGGGGTCGACCAGGGCGAGGATGACGGAGCCGCAGTCGAAGTAGTGGCGGGTTGGAGCCACCCTCCTCCCCGCCGTACCCAGCAGCTTCGCGTAGAAGCCGGCCGCATGGTCGATGTCGGAGACGTGCAGGATCATGCGGAACAGGCTTGGAGCGTCGCTCATCTCTCCTCCTCGGAGCGGTCGGCTCTCATGGTAGCACCCGCGGCTCCTCCACCTGGACCCCTCCCACCCGCTGCGGCGACCATTTCTTGTAGAGGCGGGCTGCGATGGCGATGGCGCCGGGGCGAGTCCCGCCCGAAAGGCCCCATAATCGACCCCGACGGCTAGCCACGAGCCCGGCGGGGCCGGCACGCAATGTCGGTCCCGCTTTTTTGTCTCCGCTGTCACGAAATCTGTTGACTTTGTTTATGGCGGTCTCTAAAGTAATGAGAGTCGTGCGACTGGACGCACGAATCTGACTCTGAGTGGGTGTTTGGAAAGATAGGCCGGCCCTGCGGGGCGCAAGGAACTGCGTCCCCCACCAATGCAAGCGGGCGTTCAGCATGACGGACAGGCTGAGACGGCGGATTTTCCGGACACCTTCTGAGTGAGGGGTACATTCATGAGAACGATGATGATCGCGTTGCTCGCCTTCTGTCTCGCCTCTTCCGGTGCTTTCGCCAATCCCGCCCGCAGCGCTGCGCAGCCAGGGGCGCTCGAGACTCTCACCGGCCAGATGGACGTGGATGTCAAAGGGCAGATGGTCGTGGTGAAGATGTCCGGCGCCGCCGGAGAGCGCTGGTTCCGCGTGGCGACCAGCCGTCCGACGCCGCTGCCGAGCTCTCTCTCGGCGGATTCGGCAGAGATGTTTTACTGGCAGGGGCATCTCCTCTTGCTGGTTCCTCGGGATCGGAAAGCCATCCAATTCTCGATGCCTGGTTTCATGCCGAGAATCCCGGCGCCGGCTGAAGGCCCGGGGGTGGTGCGCAACGCGTCCGATCTCGACGCCCTTCTGGCGGGATATGAGGTCACGCGGATCGACACGGCAACGGAGATCATCTCCGCGCAAGGGCCGCGAGCACTCCTCGTCATCGAGGAAAAGAAACCGAGCCCCAAGCAATTCACTCCGCCCCCGAACCCGGGCGGTGGGCTTGGCACCTGCGGAGCGAGCTGCAGCATCACCTGTGGAGATGGCTCCACCTGCTCCGCGAACTGCGTCAGCCCCCGTTGTGCCTCCTGTAACTGCCCGGCCAGTTGTAGTTGCGGCTAGTTTCGCGGGGCGGGGCCCTCAGACCCGCGCGCACCGTAAAACATAATGCGCGTTGCCGTCGTCGTCCTCGAAGGCGTTCGTCCGGGCGACGGCGGCGAAGCTCTGGGCCACTTCGGCGCGGCGGCGGATCTTGCGCCCCTGATCGTCCAGCGACTCGATCCAGGGCGTGGTTTCCAGCAGGACCTCTTCGATATGCCAGTCGTAGAAAAGGTTCGGCGCTCCCCAGCGCTTCGCATGCGTCTCGGACCAGAAGAAGGGATCGACGCCCAGGTAGAGCTCGCCGGCCGCGTACTCCCCCACCGGCGGCAGGCCGTCCACACTCCCCTCGTGATAGATCAGGATGCCGGCGTCCAGCACCACGACCTCCGGCCAGACGAGGACGACCTGGCCGCCGAAGGCGTAGTCGCAGCCGTCGCGCGGCTCCAGATAGCGCGAGCGGTTCCGCGACGCGGCCACGGAGGTGGGAAAAAACTCCAGGGCGAAGCGGTACTGCCGGCCGGCTTCGAAATCGGGGTAGTTGCCGTCCTGGATGATCCAGGAGGCGAGGCCGATGCTCAGGGTCTTCACGGCCGCTCTGCCGAGCGCTCATTCCTGGCAGACAAAATGATAGGTGCGCCCACCGTCGCCTTCCGTGAAGCCGTCCGGGTAGAAGCCCTTGGTCAGCAGGGCGTCGAGGAGGATGGCATTGGCGATGTCCTCGCGGACGCGCTCGCCCCGCAGCCGCAGAGCGCCGGGGACCCAGAGGTCCCAGCGCTGTCCCACGGTGTGGCCCGGCAGCTTGCCGATCTCGGCCAGCAGCTCTTCGATGGTTCCTGATGGTCGCATCGCTCCACCTCCTGGAGGTGCAGCTTCCCTAGGTTCCCGGCCGGTTGAACGTGCTGGGGATGAACTCGGGGTCTTCCTGAACCCGGCGCTCGAAGCTGAGGAAATCATAATAGCCGCAACGGCAGGCGCCGGGATACTCGCGGCAAATCCCCGGGCGCGCCTCGTAGACGGTGCAGCGGCGGGTCTCGCGGTCGAGGAAGCGGCAGACGGAGCCGTAGGTCTCGTCCGGCTGATGGCGGAGGATGACCTCCCCAGGCTCGTCGCCTTTCTTGGTAAACTTCCGCGCGACCGTTTCGGTGGGGAGCCCCAGATGCTTGGCCAGCCGGAGGACGTCCGTCTCCTGCACCGGGATCCGCGGGTAGGAGCAGCAATAGGCGGGGCAGCGGTTACAGTTGTAGAAGTTGGCCATCGTCAGGATCTCTCGGGGTCTCTCAGGGAGTGTAGCCGTTTCGATGGAAATGTCTACCTTGGAGGTGCTATGAAGGGAAAGCTCGCCAGCATTCTTGTCGCTCTCGCCGCCGCGCTCCTCGCCGTCCCCGCTCTGTGGGCGGCCGAGCCGGCCGCGCAATCCCCGCAGACACTGCCGGTGCCGGACACCATCGCCGCGCAGGGCGTGCCGCCGATCTCCCTCGAGCATCTCGAGGGCCTGCTCCCCTACGAGAACATCCGCGGCGCCCTGCTCATGGACTGGCATCCGCGGGAGCGACGGCTCCTGATCCGCACCCGGTTCGCGGAGAGCCCGCAGCTCCACGAGGTGTCGACTCCCCTGGGAGCCCGCACCCAACTCACCTTCTTCCGCGAGCCGGTGGGCGCCAGCGCCTACCGGCCAGGACACCCCGGCGAGGTACTCTATTCGATCGACGAGGGCGGCGCCGAGAACTACCAGCTCTTCCTCCTCGACCGCAAGACGGGCAAGGCGCGGCGGCTCTCGGACGGCACGCACCGCTACACCTCTCCCGTCTGGTCGCACGACGGCCAGCGGCTGGCCTGGGCGAGCAACGCCCGCAACGGCCGCGACATGGACGTCTACGTGGCCGATCCTTCGACACCGTCCGGCGAACGCAGCGAGCGCCGGCTGGCCGAGGTCCAGGGCTCCTGGTCGCCGCTCGACTGGAGCCCGGACGACAAGCGTCTCCTGGTCCATGAGAGCGTGTCGGCCAACGAGTCCTATCTCCACTGGCTGGACGTGGCAACGGCCGAGCGCCACACCCTGACGCCGCGCAACGCCCGCAAGGAGGACCCGACCGTCTCTTACCAGGGCGGCAAGTGGTCGGCGGACGGCAAGTCGGTCTACACGGCGAGCGATAAGGACTCCGAGTTCCTGCGCCTGGTGCGTCTCGATATCTCCACGGGCTCCACAGGCGCCACCGGCGCTGCCCAGGTGATCTCGGGAGACGTGCCCTGGGACGTGGAGGAATTCGACCGCTCCGACGACGGCAAGCTGCTGGCCTACCTGGTGAACGAGGACGGCATCAGCCGGCTGCACCTGATCGAGACCGCCACGGGCAAAGCGCTCGCCCTGCCGGACCTGCCGGCCGGCAGCGCCAGCGGGCTGCAGTTCCGTCCCGGCTCGCACGAGGTGGCCTTCGCCGTGAGCTGGGCCCGCTCGTCGTCGGACGTCTACAGCTACGACCCCGACCGGCGACGGCTGGACCGCTGGACGGCGAGCGAGGTGGGCGGTCTCGATCCCGAGACGTTCGCGCTCCCCAGGCTCGTCCGCTATCCCACTTTCGACAAGGACGGGAAGGGATCTGCCCGCACCATTCCGGCCTTCGTCTACCTGCCGCCGCGGGACCGCTTCCCGGGCAGGCGGCCGGTGGTGATCAACATCCACGGCGGGCCGGAGGGGCAGGCGCGGCCCGGCTTCCTGGGCAGCAACAACTACATCCTCAACGAGCTGGGGGTGGCGGTGATCGTGCCCAACGTCCGCGGCTCCAGCGGCTACGGCAAGAGCTACCTGAAGCTGGACAACGGCAGGCTGCGCGAGGACTCGGTGAAGGACGTCGGCGCGCTGCTGGACTGGATCGCCACTCAGCCGGATCTCGACGCCGCGCACGTGATGGTGACCGGCGGCTCCTACGGCGGCTACATGGTGCTCGCCGCGATGACGCACTACAGCGACCGTCTGTGCTGCGCCTGGGAGGCGGTGGGCATCAGCAACTTCGTGACCTTCCTGGAGAACACCCAGGAGTATCGCCGCGACCTGCGCCGGGTGGAGTACGGCGACGAGCGCGATCCGCAGATGAAGGCCTTCCTCGAAGGGATCGCGCCGGTGAACCACGCCGACCGCATCACCAAGCCGCTGATGATCAGCCAGGGCGCCAACGACCCGCGGGTGCCGCTCCACGAGTCGGACCAGATCGCGGCGGCGGTGAAGGCCAAGGGCGTGCCGGTCTGGTATCTGGTGGCCAAGGACGAAGGGCACGGCTTCCAGAAGAAGAGCAACTCGGATTATCAGCGGGCGGTGTTGTTGGAAATGATTCGGTCGTTTTTGTTGAAGTAAGCCCTGGGGACGCACCCCCTGGGACCGCCGGCGTCCCGCCGGCATCTAACTTTGTCTTTTAAAAAAGCGGAGTTAGATGCCCGGCGGGACGCCGGCGGTCCCAGGGGGTGAAGACAGAGCCGCCTGCCCTAAGCTCAACCCCCCGTCATTGGCGGGGACCTCGCGGTTGGTCCACACCGTCAACGACTCCCGGCGTAGCAGCGCAACGAGCCGGTCGAGGAGGAGCCGGTTCTGGAAGACGCCGCCGGAGAGGACGACGATATCAAGATTTTCGCGCGACGCCAGCTCGAGCACCGCGCCTGCGATTCCCGCGGCCAGGCCGTGGTGGAAGGCGCGGGCGATCTCGGGCCCGGGACGCCCGGCCCGGCGGTCTTCGATCAGCGCCGCGAGGAGCGGCCGAAAATCCAGCTCCTCGCCGTCGAAGGGCATGGGGTAGCCGTCGACGTCCGGCCGGGCCGTGCGCGCCCGGTGCTCCAGCCAGATCGCGGCCTGCCCTTCGAAGCTGATCTCGCGCGTGAAGCCGAGGAGGGCGGCGGCCGTGTCGAAAAGGCGGCCGGCCGAGGTGGTGGGGAAAATGCGCAGATTTTTTTCGATCAATTCCCGCGCCTGCAGGTAGCGGCGAGGAAAATTGAAAGGAGCGGCGGTTAAGTCAGGAAGGTCCGCGATCCCGGCCAGGAATCCCGCCGCGGCCTGCACGGGATGGCGCGCCGCCGCGTCGCCGCCGGGCAGCACCGCGGGCCGCAGGTGGGCGACGCGTGCGAAACCTTCCTGTACGCTGCCGGCGAAGAATTCGCTTCCCCAGATCGCGCCGTCGTCGCCGTAGCCGGTGCCGTCGAAAGCCACGCCCAGCACGCGGCGGTCCAGGGCCCCGTGCTCGGCGAGGACGCTCGCGACGTGGGCTCGATGATGCTGCACCGCAACGGTTTCGGCAGCCGTCAAAGTCTGCGCGTAGAGCGAAGAAACGTATTGGGGATGCTGGTCGTGAACGATCAGCAACTCGCTCCACTCCACCTCGTACATGGCGGTGAGATCGCGCACCGTCTCCTGGAAAGCGCGGAAGACGTCGTAGTTGCCAAGGTCGCCGAGGTGCTGGCTGACGAAGGCCTCGCCGTTGACGACCAGAGTGATCGTATTCTTGAGGTCCCCACCCAGGGCCAGGATCGGACGCGCCGACGGCAGCTTCGCCACGGCGCCCGGAGCATAGCCACGCGCCCGCCGCAGCACCGCCGGGCCCAGCGAGGTTACGGTGCAGACGGAATCGTCCACCCGGCGGGCGATGGGGCGCTCGCCGATCAGGAAGGCATCAGCGAGGCCGGCGAGACGCTCGATCGCCTCGTCGTCCTCATAGGCGATGGGCTCGCTCGAACGGTTGGCGCTGGTCATCACCAGGGCTGCCGGCGCGCCATACGCGAAAAGGAGATGGTGGAGGGGGGAGTACGGAAGCATCACGCCCAGGTCGCCGTTCTCCGGCGCGACGCCTTCCAGAACAACCCGCGCCGGCGCCAGCACCACGGGGCGCGCCGACGAGGTGAGGAGCGACTCCGCCTCCGCAGACAGCTCGATCAGGCTGCGGGCGGTTTCGAGGTCGCGGGCCATCAATGCGAACGGCTTTTCCTTGCGAAATTTGCGCTCACGCAGAGCCGCCACCGCGGCCGGGTTGCGCGCGTCGCAGGCCAGGTGATAGCCGCCGATCCCCTTGACGGCGAGGACCTCGCCGGCGCCGAGCCGGCGCGCGGCGTCGCGGATCGCGGCCTCGTCGGTCGCCTCACCCAGGTGGAAGTGCGGCCCGCAGTCCGGACAGGCCACGGGCTGGGCGTGGAAGCGGCGATCCGCAGGGTCTTCGTACTCCGCCGCGCAGCGTGAGCACAGCGGCCAGTCCCGCATCGTCGTCCGCGGCCGGTCGTAGGGCAGGGACAGGATGATCGAATAACGCGGCCCGCAGTCCGTGCAGTTGATGAAGGGGTAGCCCCGGCGGCGGTCGGTGAACGAAAAGAGCTCTTCCAGGCAGCTCGCGCACACCGGCAGATCGGGGGAGATGCGGACCGTGGGAGCGGCTCCCCCGGCTTCGCTGTCGCGGATCTCGAAACCGGCGAAGCCCTGGGGCTCCACGGCGGCGATCTCAAGGTCTGCGATGCGCGACGCGGGCGGCGGGTGGGCCTGGAGGTCCTGGACGAAACGATCGACGGCCGGCGCTTCCCCTTCGACGTGGATCTGCACGCCCTCGCCGGCGTTGAGCACCCAACCGCGGAGGCCGTGAGAGTGGGCGAGGCGGTAGACGAAGGGGCGGAACCCCACGCCCTGGACCACGCCGTGCACGCGGAGGAGACGGGCCTTGCTCAAGGCGCCGCCACGATACAGCCTCGCCCTTGCCAGCCGATCTGAACGACGCGGCCGTCCTCGACGAGCACCGGCACGGTCCGCTGGCCCGTCAAGGCGATCATGCGCGCCAGGGCCTCGGCGTCTTCCTCGACGTCGTGCTCGGCGAAATCGCGGCCGTCCCACTCCAGTTGCTCGCGCAGCTCCGCGGTGTACGGGCAGCTCTTCGTGCCGTAGAGCTCCAGGCGCTGGCTCAACCGGCCTCCTCCTCCGCCAGCAGCTCCAGCATCACGTGATACATCGAGGCCTGGACCTCCTGGATACGCGGGACGTAGTCGCAGGGCACGACCAGCGGCAGCTCGGCCAGGCCCCGCCGCACCGTCTCGCCGCCGTCGTAGCCGAGGAGGGCCATGGTCAGAAGGCCGCGCTTCTTCGCCTCCCCCAGGGCCGCCAGGATGTTGGCCGAGCCGCCGCTGGTGGAGATGGCGACCGCCACGTCCTGAGGCCGGCCTTGAGCGATGAGCTGGCGCAGGAAGACCGCCTCGGAGCCGAGGTCGTTGGCGAGCGCGCTCACGATGGCCGGCTCCATGGCGAGCGAGACGGCCGGGATGGGGCGGAACCCCTTGAGCGGCGCCACGCAGTCGAGCGCCCAGTCGTTGGCGTCCGTGGCCGAGCCGCCGTTGCCGAAGAGGATGAGCTTGCCGCCTTTGGCGACGCGCTGGCGGATCGCGGCGACGGCGCCGGCGATCCTCTCCGCCTGATCGCGGGCGACCTCTTCGCGCAGCCGCTCGTCGTCCCGCGCCTTCATCTGGATGGAGGCCGCGACCTCGGCGATCAGGCTCCCCGTGTCCTGCTTCTGTTTGCCGAGGTAGGGGTAGAGAAAGCTCGACTTCCCCACCTCGTGCCCCAGCGCGCCGTGCTCGAAGAAGACGTGCACCGTCTCCCACAGCGTGTGGTAGACGATCTCGATCAGCTCCTGATGGATGTAGGGATCGGGAGACGGCGAGCTGAACGCGAAGGTCTGGGCGCCGCGAGCCCCGGCGAGGCGCAGAGCCTCCGCCACCTCGGGATCTCCCTCCGGTGGTCCGAAGCCCATCACCATGTCGTCGGGCAGCACGAGGGCGGCGAGCCAGTCGCGGAAGAGCAGTGACAGGTCGAGGGCCGGCAGCGCGCGCTTGCCCACGATGACCGGGTGGACGAACTCGACGGAGACGTGCTGGGCATCGGTCGCATAGTGGCCGCGGCCGAAGGCCAGCAGCCGCCCGCCGCGCAGGAAGCGCTCGGCCATGCCCTGGCAGGCCCGTGCCAGGCGCTCGCTCTCGGCCGGGAAGAACGTGGCCGAGACGCGGTTGCGTTCGAGCAGGCGCTGCGCGACGAAGGCGGCCTGGGTGGCAGTCGGCATCAAGGCTAAATTATCACCCCCCTGGGACCGCCGGCGTCCCGCCGGCCTGCTTACTCCGCTTTTTCAAAGAAGAAACGAAGTAAGTTGCCGGCGGGACGCCGGCGGTCCCAGGGATCAGCAGATCCGCGGCAACGGGTCCCCCACCAGCATGTCCACCACCCGCGTACCCCCGTAGGAAGCCGCGGCGAGCACCGTGCGCGCCGGCTGCTCGCGCACCTCGCCGATGATCACGGCCTCGCCGCCGCCGGGGACCGCGCGCACGGCGGCCAGAGCCGCCTCGGCCAGCTCGGGCGCCACCACGGCCAGGAACTGCCCCTCGTTGGCGATGTGCAGCGGGTCGAGGCCCAGCAGCTCGCAGGCGCCGCGCACGGCCTCGCGCACGGGGATCTCCTCCTCGTGCAGCACGATGCCAAGACCGCTGTCCCGCGCCAGCTCGTTGAGAGCGGTGGCGACGCCGCCGCGCGTGGGATCGCGCATCCAGCGTAGACCGGAGGCGGCGACGCCGAGGATCGCCTCCACGAAGGGATAGACCGAGCGCGTGTCCGAGCGCAGATCGGCTTCGAGGTCGATCTCGCCGCGGGCGAGGAGGATGGTGATGCCGTGGTCGCCGATGGGACCGGAGAGGAGCACCTGATCGCCCGGGCGCACGCTGCGCGGCGACAGCCGAGCCCGCAGGTCCGCGCGGCCGAGACCGGCGGTGGTTACGTACAGACCGTCCGCCTTGCCGTGCTCGACGACCTTGGTGTCGCCGCCCACGATCTCGACCCCGGCCCGTCGCGCGGCTTCGGCGATCGCCCGCAGCTCGGCTTCCAGCGTCTCGGTGGCGATCCCCTCCTCGATCACGAAGGTGAGGAGCAGGGCGAGCGGCTGCGCCGCCGAGACCGCGAGGTCGTTCACCGTGCCGTTGACCGCCAGCTCGCCGATCGAGCCGCCGGGGAAACGCAGCGGGCGCACCACGAAGCTGTCGGCGGTCAGGGCGAGGCGGGCGCCGTCCACCTCCAGGAAGGCGGCGTCGGCGAGGGGCGCCAGGAGCGGGCCGCCAAGGAGCGGCGCGATCAATCCTTCGATCAGCCGCCGGCTGGCCTTGCCCCCGGCGCCGTGGGACATCTCGATGCGGGCATCGCGGAAGCGGACCCGGGGGAGAGCGGGCGCATTGTCCACGGGGGCCTCCGCAATCTTCATCCTTCGAGGCTCCCAGCCGCTGCCATGCGGTGCACGTAGTGATAGTAGGCGGCGCACGCTCCCTCGGAGGAGACCATGAGCGCGCCCACCGGCCGCTCGGGCGTGCACTCGGTGCCAAAGAGCTTGCACTGCGGCGGCTTGAGCACGCCCTTGAGCACCTCGCCACACTGCGCCGCCTTGGGATCGGTCACCCGGATGCCGGGGACGTCGAAGCGCCGCTCGGAGTCCCATTCCGCAAACTCGTCGCGCAGCTTGAGCGCCGACTGGGAGATGAAGCCGAGCCCACGCCACTCGAAGTACGGTCGCAGCTCGAACACCTCCTCCAGCGCGCGCAGCGCCGGCAGGTTCCCCTCCCAGGGCACCACCCGCGCGTACTGGTTCTCGACCTCCGACCGGCCGTCCGCGAGCTGGCGCAGGATCATCACCAGCGACTGCAGGACGTCGAGCGGCTCGAAGCCCGAGACCACGATCGGCTTGCCGTAGTCTTGGGCGATGAACTCGTAGGGGCGGCAGCCGATGACGGTCGAGACGTGGCCGGGGCCCACGAAGGCGTCCAGCCGCATGTCCGGCGAGTCCAGGATGGCGCGGATGGCGGGGATGATGGTCACGTGGTTGCAGAACACGGAGAAATTGCCGAGCCCGAGCTGCCGCGCCTTGAGGAGGGTCAGCGCCGTCGAGGGCGCCGTGGTCTCGAAGCCGATGGCGAAGAAGACGACGTGCTTGCCGGGATGGCCTTGCGCCAGCTTGAGGGCGTCGAGCGGCGAGTAGACCATGCGGATCTCGGCGCCCCGCGCCTTGTGCTCCAGCGGGCTCCCCTTGGTCCCCGGCACCCGCATGACGTCGCCGAAGGCGGTGAAGACCACACCCGGCAGTTCGGCGAGCGCCAGGCCGTCGTCGGTGCGGCCCATGGGCAGCACGCACACCGGGCAGCCCGGGCCATGGATGAGCTCGACGTTGCCGGGCAGCAGCCCCTCGAGACCGAAGCGGTAGATGGCGTGGGTGTGGCCGCCGCACACCTCCATGATGCGGTAGTGGCGGTCGGGCCGCGCCAGCCGGCGGACCTCGTCGGCCGCCTGGCGGATGAGCCTGGGATCGCGGAACTCGTCGACGTACTTCATGCGCGGCGCCTCCTTCAGGACGGATCCTGGCCGAACTGGTAGCCCTCGATCTCCTCCATGGCCTGCAGGTCCTCGCCCATCATCGACAGCATGCGCATCTGCTCTTCGGCCGCAGCCGCGCTGATCCTGCTCATCGCGAAGCCGACGTGGATCAGCACCCAGTCGCCGGGGCCGAGCGGCTCGTCGCGCAGCAGGTCGACGTTGACCTGACGCTTGACGCCCGACACCTCGACCACCGCCAACTGCGGCGTCTCCGCCACGAAATCGATCACTTTTCCGGGGATCGCCAGGCACATGGAAAACCTCCTTGATCAAAATACCTTGTAGAGCACCCAGGCGCCGATCAGGATCGTGCTCACCCCGATGACGGCCTCGAGTCCCTGCGACCATCCCGCCAGCCTCGACGGACCTTGCAGAGGAAGGGCGATGACCACGGAGAGCGTGGCCATGCCCAGGATGGAGCCGATGCCGAAGACGGCGATGTAGGCGAGCCCGAGCCAGAGGGAGGAGATGGTCGCCACGGTGACCAGGAGCAGCGCCGCGGAGCCGGCGAGGCCGTGCACCAGCCCGACGAGCAGGGCGCGGCGGGACAGCCCATGCGCGTGCTCGTGGCGGTGCGGGTCGTGCGCCTCCCCCGGCGCGTGGCTGTGAGCATGACTATGAGCGTGTAAATGCAGGGTGCCGTCGGCATGGCGGTGCGGGTGGACGTGAACCCGGCCGCGGCGCAGGCGCCACAGCACATCCGCGCCGAGGAGCAGGAGCATCACGCCGACCGCCCCCTCCAGGGCCCCGGCGAGGCGGTCCGGAATGGTCGCACGCAGCAGCAGGCAGAGGCCGCCCACGGCGAGCAGCGTGAGGGTATGGCCGAACCCCCAGGCCACTCCCTGGAGGACGGTGGAGCGCAGGCTCCGGCTGCGCGTGGCAAGGCTGGCGACCGCCGCCAGGTGGTCGGCCTCCAGGGCGTGGCGCAGCCCCAGCAGCAGACCCAGAAACAGCAGCGACATCGTCGTCATGGCTTCGTGCCTCCCCTGTCAGCCTACACGAGCGGCGCGGAGACTTCGAGGGCGAAGTCCGGTACCGGTGCTTCCCGCGGCTTCGGCCAAGCTCACATCCGCTTGATCTTCATGTAGCGGGCGATCTCCGGCGCCTGGATGGCGAACAGCGCGACCACGACGGCGGCGATGACGATCAACAGCCAGTTCCACCCATTCATTTTCATGGACCTCCCTCTTGCAAAATTTCGGCCGGATTGCCGGCAACACCCTCTCGTGCCAGGACGTCGAGGATCAGCGCGACAGCCTCGTCCACCGCCCCTTCGACCGGCGGGCTCAGTCCCATCTCCTCCTCCGTCGACAGCGGCTCGCAGCCGACGATGAGGACGCGCCCGGGCGTGCCGCCGAGCGAGCGCAGCAGCCCGAAGACCGCGGCGGGCGTCATGTCGTGCGCATCCGTCGGGCCGGCCGGCGGAGCGGCCAGCGTTTCGAGGTCGGGCTCGATCAGATACACCGTGCCGGGCTCGCCCGCGCGGGGCGTGACGTCGACCAGGATCGTCGTGTCCTCCGGGTGCTCCAGCAGCTCGAAAGCGAGATGGAGGCCGCGGATGCCGAAGTCGGCGACCCGTACTCCCGCCGGCAGCGGCCGCGCAGCCAGTCGCCGCACGACTTCGACGCCGAAGCCGTCGTCGCCGAGGAAGATGTTGCCGATGCCGGCCACCAGGACGCCGGGGCTCATCCTCTCTGCTCCAGCGGCTCGATCTCGTCAGGATAGAAATAGAAGAACCGCCCGGTCGCGGCGTGCAGATCGCCCGCCGGATCGTCGTCCATCAGCGTCACCGCGACGTAGGCCTCATCCTCCACGTCGCGGAAGACGCCCTCGACCCGGGCGTCGCGGCCGGCGAGGAAGAAGTCCATGGAGTCGGCGCGCCGCGACGGCCGCAGGCGCACCCGCGAGCCCCTCGCGACCCGGACGTCCGCGATGGTCAGCGAGGCCTCCTCTGGTGGGACTTCGCCCGGCGGATTGAGGAACTCCTCCCAGCCCGCGATCTCAGGCGCGACGGGGCGCAGCGAGCGCACGGCGCCGTGCAGCCGCTCCAGGATCTCGTCCGGAATGCTGTCGGCGCGCTCGATGATGCGCCGTGACCGGGGGTCGGTGCCCCGCGCCTGGCGCTTCTCCTCGTCCGTCAAGGTCATGATCCGCAAGGTGAGGATCTCGTCGATCTCGGTGGCGTCGCAGAGGTCGCCCGGGCTCTCGGGCGCGATCGCCGGATAGTCGTAGAGGATGATGGGCGACGAGAGCGCGACGTCGCCGCTCCCCTCGGGACCGACGAGCACGGGCCAGGTGCGCAGGTTGGCGCAGCCGGCCGCCGCCTGCGACGCCGCCGCCGGCGGATCGAGGAGCGAGAGAAAGCGCCCATCTCGAACTGCGAGCAGCGTATGGGCGGAGACCAGGGAGCGGCGCAGCGCCTCGTCCCGCTGCAACCCCTCCGGCACGGCGGTGCGGTTTTCGATGCGGACCCGCAGGCGGAGCCAGTCCGCCACCGGTTGGGCTGACAGTTTCACGACCGCCGAGACCGGCCAGCGTTGCCGAACGATCCGGTCCTCCAACCCCAGCTCTTCAGTCTCGCGGCCGCCGGGGAGCTCGAACGGAATCTCGCGCTCGCCATCCCGCTCCAGGCCCCGCAGATCGACGTCGGTCACGTCCAGCTCACGCTCTACCCCTTCATCCCAGGCGATCAGCAATTCCCCTTCGACGTCAAGAAACTCGACCGATCGGAATTCGCCGGAGGGGGTCGCTTCCTCCAGGGTGCGCGCCTGAAGCTGGAGGCCGCGGATCTTGAGGTCGACCCGTGGATTGGCGCCCGGCGCGACGAGGCATTCCGTCTGCATCTCCCAGGGCTCGGACCCGTCCGCTTCGGAGTAGTCGCGCGGCGCGACGACGCCCCACTGGAAACGCACCTGGTTCTTCGCCGACGAGGCGCGATAGGGGTAGAGCACGTAGCCCTCGTAGAGCACGGCGTCCGCCACCTTCCGGGCCAGCTCGAAGCTCACGACGGCGCCTCGCCGAGTGGGACGCAAGCGAGCAGCGCCGCCACCGCGTCGTCCCAGGTCGGCAGGGCGCGCTCGGCCTTGAAGCGCTGCAGGGCGTCGAGGCTCTCTCGCTGCAGACGGATCCAGGCGCTGTTGGGGAAGTAGAGGTCCATCACTTCCCGCCACACGCGCACCGGCAGGCGGAAGGCCGCCTCCTTTACCCAGGGCACGCGCTCGACCATGAAGCCGGACGCGCCCGGGGTGAACACCGAGCCGCTGAACAGGAAGAGGAGCGGGATCTCGCCGTCGTCGAGACCCTCGAAGTACTTGGCGGCGGTGACCTCGAAGTCGTAGGTGCAGGTCATCGGCAGGTCCACCGTGACGGCGCCCTGAAAACGGGGGACCATCACGGAAAGGTGGGTCCAGAGCAGCGGCTTCACGGTCTCGCCCCAGCGCCCGGGCACGCCGAACATCTCCAGCAGCCTCGCCTGCTCGGCCGGCGAGTGGGAGCGCCGGTTCGGCTCGATCTGCACCTGGCAGCGCAGCGCGATGGCATGGATGGGCTGGCCGCTCGCCTCCTCGATGCGCAGCGTGAAGACGAGGGTCGGCACCGCCGCATAGGGCTCGGCGCGAGCGCCGACGACCTGGAATTTCAGGTCGGCCATACCCCGCCGCTTTTTTCGCCACTTTTCCCGCGGAGGCCGGCGAAGAAGGCGTCGATCTCGCTCCACGCCTCCTCGCCGCCCTGAAAACCTTTCCAACGCAGACGGATGCGACCCACCAGCTCATAGCAGGCGTCGATCGGCACGACGTAACATTCAAAGCCGTCGGACCGTTTGTAGACGAGCAACGCCTCGACGTCCGGCTCCATGCCGGCGAGCACCGGGTTCTTCGCGGTCAGCTCTTCCCAGGTCGCGAGCGGCAGGAGCGACTCGGTGGCGCCGGCCGGGCTGGGATAGAAAGCCGTGCTGTGGCCGAGGGCACTGTTGTAAAAGAAAAACGCGATGCTGACCGGGATCTGCAGGCTCTCCCACTGCGCCGCGGTGAGCACGAGGTCGCGGGCGAAGAGGTAGCGCTCGGGTACGGTGCGATACTTGCCGCCCGCCGCTCCGCCGCTGACGAAGAGCAGGCCGCAGGGCCGGCAGGCGCAGAGCAGGCCGCGGGTCTCCAGGTTGACCAGGTGGCGATGCTCAGGGGGGATGAGCGCGCCGCAGAGCTCGCAACGCTCCTCGCGGGCCCTGCGGGGACTGGGTTTCAGAAGCTCTCGCAGACGGCTGATCGAGGGGGAGTCGCCGGTCAAGGGGCGCCCCCACTCAGGCCACCCCCGATCTGCACCAGATCGGTCGGGCAGGAGAGATCCGACCGATCGGACGGAGCCGCCGGATCGGTCCGATCACCGGCCCCTTCGACCGCGATGCGCACGATCTCCGGGGCGGCCTCCTCGATGGCTTTCTCGACCGCCAGCTTCATGGTGACGGTCGAGGACGGGCAGCCGTGGCAGCTCCCTTCCAGGCGCAACCGCACCACGCCCTCCTCGATGCCCAGGAGCTTGACGTCGCCGCCGTGCGAGCCGAGGTAGGGACGCACGTGGTCGAGGGCCCGCCCGACCCGGGTCTCCAGGTCGAGCGGGTGCAGATCATGGAGGACCAGGAGGCTCGCGACCAGGTCGTCAGCCGCCAGGCGGGCGAAGATCGGAGTGGCCGCCTGACCGGCGTCGTCGACGGCGGTGAGGATGCGCTCGAGCCCGGCGCCGTAGAGCCGCATCAGCAGCCGGACCAGCTCCTCGGCCCTGCCCCGGACCGCGGGGCCGGCGGCGGCGAGCTCGCCCATGAGGGTCTCGATGCGGTCGCCGGCGGCCCGCAGCTCGTTGTCCTGAGACGTGCCGGGCATCTACTTACCCGGGGCCAACAGGTTCAGAGTCGCCGGCGAATGCCGCTCCTCGATCACCCGGCCGTTGGGGAGTGTCATGTGCACGCCGCAGGGCAGGCACGGATCGAAGCTGCGCACCGTGCGCATGATGTCGATGCCCTTGAACTTGTCCCCCCGGTTCTCCTCGAAGATGGGGCAACCCTGGACCGCGTCCTCGTAGGGTCCCGGCGTGCCGTAGACGTCGCGCGGATTGGCGTTCCAGGGCGTCGGCGGGTAGGGGTGGTAGTTGGCGATCTTGCCGTCGCGGATCACGAGATGGTGCGACAGCACGCCGCGCACCGCTTCGGTGAAGCCGCAGCCAATGGCATCCTTGGGGACCTTGAACGTCTCCCAGGTCTTGGTGTGGCCGGCCCGCACCTCCTTGAGCGCCTGGTCCATGAAGTGCAGGGCGGCGCAGGCGGCGTAGGCCTGGAAGTAGGTGCGCGCGCGGTTGCGCTCGATGGTGTTGCTCCACTGCGGCACCTTCCACTCGAAGGTGACGGGCGGCTTGGTCACCGTCTTCGGCAGGTTGAACACGACGCTGTGGCCGGTCGCCTTGACATAGCCGATGTCCACCAGGCCGGCGAGCGCCGTGGACCACAGGCGCGCCAGCGGACCGCCGCCGGTGTCGAGCGCCAGGTGGTCCTTGCCGTCGTACCAGCGCGGCGACATCACCCAACTGTAGTTGCCGTCGAAGTCGCGCTTCTGCGGCTTGGGGATCGTGTGCTGGTTCCACGGGTGGAGCTCGTCCACCGGGTTGCCCAGCGGATCGTTCTTGACGAAGATCTCGTGACCCTTCCAGTCCTCGTAGTAGGAGCTGCCCAGCAGGATGCGGATGCCGAGGTTGATCTTCACCAGGTCGGTGGTGACCAGCTTGCCGTCGACCACGACGCCCGGGGTGACGAACATCTTGCGGCCCCAGTCGGTCATGTCCTTGTAGTCGAAGTTGCAGACCTCGGGGTCCTGGAAGCTCCCCCAGCAGCCGAGCAGGATGCGGCGGTTCCCCACCTGCTCGTAACCGGGCAGCGCCTGATAGAAGAAATCGAAGAGGTCGTCATGCATGGGGACGACCCGCTTCATGAACTCGACGTAGCGCATCAGGCGGGTGAGATAGTCGGTGAAGAGCTGGATCGTCGCCACCGAGCCCACGCCGCCCGGGTAGAGGGTCGAGGGGTGGACGTGGCGCCCCTCCATCAGGCAGAACATCTCCCGCGTCATGCGGCTCATCTGCAGCGCTTCGCGGTAGAACTCGCCCTCGAACGGGTTGAGCGACTTCATGATGTCGCCGATGGTGCGGTAGCCGTGGGCGCCCGCGTGCGGCGCCTCGGTGGCCGCGGCCTTCTCCCAGACTCCGGGGTTGGTCTCGCGCACCATCTTCTCGCAGAAGTCCACTCCGACCAGGTTCTCCTGGAAAATGTTGTGATCGAACATGTACTCCGCGGCCTCGCCGAGGTTGACCATCCACTCGCCCAGATGGGGAGGCTGGACGCCGTAGGCCATCTGCTGCGCGTAGCAGGAGCAGGTGCAGTGATTGTCGCCGCAGATGCCGCAGATGCGGCTGGTGATGAAGTGGGCGTCGCGGGGATCCTTACCCTTCATGAAGATGCTGTAGCCGCGGAAGATTGAGGAGGTGCTGTGGCACTCCGCAACCTTTTTCTGACCGAAGTCAATTTTCGTGTAAATCCCCAGGCTGCCGACGATTCTCGTGATCGGATCCCAATGCATCTCGACGAGGTTCTTGTTGCTCCCCTGAGTCGACGGAGCCGCCTGAGTCGACGGAGTGGCCTCGGTCGCGGTCGCCATCTTCGATCCCCCTTCCTTTTGCAACGATCAGCTCTTGGTTTTCACGGGATTGACCCCGGTCTGGTCCCGCATCGTGGATTTGCCGGCGGGACGCCCGCTCTCCCCCTTCTCTTTGGTCTCGTAGCGGCCCGGCTCCTTGCCCTCGCGCTTCACCACGTCCTCTCCGCGCCGGGTCGTGCTCTTGCCGACGTTCTCCGGGCCACCCTTCTCGTGATGGGTGACGCTGTCGTGTGGATCGTGCGCCATGTCATCCTCCTTCCCGGCTCACCAGGTCTTGTCATATCCCGTCGTCAGATCCTCGCCGCGGTGACGCCACTTCGGTTCCTTGTCCACGGTCTTCGCCGTGATGCCCCTCAAGCCCCGGATCACGCTGCCGTAGAGGCCGCTCGCGACGGTCGACACCGTGGCGCCGGGCGGCTCGTCCATGAACGGCATGAACTTGTCGGGGAAGCCCGGCATGGTGCAGCCGATGCAGATGCCGCCCACGTTGGGGCAGCCGCCCACGCCGTTGATCCACCCCCGCTTGGGCACGTTGCACTTGACCACCGGACCCCAGCAGCCGAGCTTCACGATGCACTTGGGCGAGCCGTACTCGTGGGCGAAGTCGCCCTGCTCGTAATAGCCGGCGCGGTCGCACCCCTCGTGCACCGTATGGCCGAAGAGCCACGTGGGGCGCAGCTCCTCGTCGAGGGGGATCATCGGCGCCTGGCCGGTCGCCTGGTAGAGCAGATAGAGGATGGTCTCGGAGAGGTTGTCGGGCTGGATCGGGCAGCCGGGCACGCAGACGATCGGGATGCCGGCCTTCGACTTCCAGTTCCAGCCCAGGTAGTCGGGCACACCCATCGCGCCGGTCGGGTTGCCCGCCATGGCGTGGATGCCGCCGTAGGTGGCGCAGGTGCCCACCGCCAGGACCACCAGCGCCTTGGGCGCCAAGCGGTCGAGCCACTCGCTGGTGGTCATCGGCTGGCCCGTCGCCGGGTTGTTGCCGAAGCCGCACCAGTAGCCTTCCTTCTTGATGGCCTCGTTAGGGATGGACCCCTCGATCACCAGCACGAAGGGCTCGAGCTCGCCGCGGTCGGCTTTGTGGAACCATTCGATGAAGTTGTCGGCACCGCCCACCGGTCCGCACTCGAAATCGATGAGCGGCCAGTGCACCGCGATCTTGGGCAGCCCGGGCAGGGCCCCCAGGGCGATCTCCTCGATGCTCGGCTGCGTCGCCGCCGTGAGGGCGACCGAGTCGCCGTCGCAGCTCAGGCCCGCGTTGATCCAGAGGATGTGCACTACCGGTTCGGGTGCCGTGGAGGGATCTGGGGTCGGTGCCATGGATGCCCCTTTCAAAGTCGGCCGGTCTGATCAGCCGATTCACACAAGCAAAAATCTTGCCGAAAAGCGGGCCGGCTGGTGAGGTATCCTCGAACCGGAGTGGCGTGTGCGATGCATGAGCTGTCGATTGCCATGAGCCTGATCGAGGCGGCGTGCGAGGAGGTCTCGCGGCTGGGCGACGTGCGTGTCGAGGCCCTTCACCTGCGGCTCGGCGCGCTCTCCGGCGTCGTGCGGGAGGCGCTCGAGTTCTCGTTCGACCTCGCCGCCGCGGGTACGGCGATCGAGGGCGCCCGGCTGCAGATCGAAGAGATCCCCGTCGCGGTGCTGTGTCCCCGTTGCGGCGAGGAGCGAGAGCTGCCGAGCCTCCAGCACTTCCGCTGTCCGGTGTGCGACACGCCGGCGCCCGACGTGGTGCGCGGCCGGGAGCTCGAGCTCACCGCCCTAGAGGTTTCGGAGATCCCAGAGAATGCAGTCCAGGATCGTTGAAGTCCGGCAGGGGATCCTCAAGAAGAACGACCTGCTCGCCCGCGACCTGCGGCAGCGGTTCGCGGCCGCGGACCTCTTCGTCGTCAACCTGGTGTCCAGCCCGGGAGCGGGAAAGACGACCTTCTTACAAGCGACCCTTACATCGTTACGCGCTCGCTGCCGCGTCGCCGCGCTGGTGGGAGACCTGGCGACCGAACGCGACGCCGAGCGCCTGAAGCAGTCCGGAGCGCCCGTGCGGCAGATCGTCACCGGCACGGTCTGCCATCTCGAAGCCGAGATGGTGGGATCGGCGCTCGCGGACTGGGACCTCGCGGCGCTCGATTTCCTCTTCATCGAGAACGTCGGCAACCTCGTCTGTCCGGCGAGCTACGACCTGGGGGAAAACCTGCGCGTCGTCCTCCTCTCGGTGACCGAAGGCGAGGACAAGCCGCTCAAGTACCCGACGATCTTCAGCGGCGCGGACCTCGCCATCCTCACCAAGATGGACCTCGCCGAGGCCGTGGGGTTCGATCGCGACGAGGCGCTCCACAATATCCAGGAGGTGCGCCCAGGGCTGGAAGTGCTGGAGACCTCGGCCCGCAGCGGGTTGGGGATGGAGGGTTGGCTGGAGAAGCTCGCGAGGAGTCGAGCGATTTCTTAGCCCTACCTCCTCAGCGCCCCTTCGGGGCGGACCCTCACTCTCCCAACCCTCTCTCTCCCAGCCTCCCCCCCACCCGCCGGGAGAGAGAGGGCTAAGACCGTTCCTCTTCTTGTCTTTCTTCAGACTAACCACTCCCTCTTCTCCCGGCGGGTGGGGGGGAGGCTGGGAGAAGAGGGCCGGGGTGATGAGGGTCTTGGGTGGGGGCTCCCCTACTGTACCGCCACCCGGTTGCGCCCGCTGCGCTTGGAGAGCAGCAGGGCGTCGTCGGCGGCCTGGAAGAGGTCCTGGGGGGCGGTCATCTCCCTGCGCAGCTCGGCGACGCCGAAGGAGCAGCTCACGGCGATCTCGATGTCGCCGTAGCGATGGTCGAAGCTGGCCACCTTGTCGCGCAGCTTGCTGGCCAGGGCCTCGGCGCCCTCGGCGCTGGTCTCGGGGGCGAGGATGACGAACTCGTCGCCGCCCACGCGGGCCAGCATCTGCTCAGGGCGCACGAGGTCGCGGGCGATGGCCGCCACCTGCTTGAGGATGAAGTCGCCGCAGAGGTGGCCGTAGGTGTCGTTGATGGTCTTGAACTCGTCGAGGTCGAAGACGACGAGCGACAGCGGCCGCTGGTGACGCTGGGCGCGGGCGACCTCGCGCTGCAGCTCCTCGTCGAACTTGCGCTTGTTGAAGATCTCGGTGAGGCCGTCCCTGGCCACCAGCTCGTAAATGGCGAGGTGGTAGGCGCTCTCGACGTCGGCCTCATGAAGGAACTTGAAGTGGACGGCCGCGGTCTGGAAGCGGTCGCCGCTGCGCAGCACGGTGCGGCCGTGGATGGGCTGGCCGTTGACGTAGGTGCCGTTGGTGCTGCCCAGGTCCTCGACGGTCACCACCGGCCCGATGTAGCGCAGCCGGGCGTGCTTGCGGGAGATGGACATCACCTCGGGGAGGCTGACCCCCACGGCCGCCGAGCGGCCGATCTCCAGGGTGGTGCCTGGAGAAAGGCGGAAGCGGGAGCCCAGGCGCTGGCCCTCCGGGTGGGCGATGAGGATGACGTCGGCCTCGGCTTCCACGTGCACCGGGCCGCTGCCGCCGCTACCCCGGCTGCTGCCCTCGAAGGTCTGCGTCGCGCCGCTCTCGTGGAGCGGCGACAGGTCGATGTCGTCGGTGTCGGAGTCCCCCCCTCGGGAGAGGACGTTGCGGGAGTCCGAGCGGTGGCGTTCGTCCATGCGAGTGGGGTCCGCAGAGGCCGTAAAGACGGGAGAAAAGCCTAGCACCCCACACGCCGGGGCGTCAAACGATGGGAGGCGGGCTGGAGTCAGACGTTTGCCAGAGCGACTACCAAGCGTTTGCCCACGGCGTCGGCGTAGCGCACGAGGGTCTCGATGGTGGGGTTGAGGCGTTGCCCGGTTTCAAGTTTCGAGAGAGCTGAGCGATCCATGCCCGTCAGTCGAGTCAAATCCGAGAGGCTCAATCCTTTTTCCTCTCGGGCGGACTTCAGTTGGTGGACCAAGTCTGTCAACTGGTCAAGGGCTGCCATGCGCTCCTCATGCCGCGCGATCAGCTCGGGCAGCTCTTCTGCAACCTGTTCCCGGATCTCGCGATTTTCCGCGGCTTCTTCAGGAGAGAGGCGACTATCGCGGATGATACGCCGAAGGCTCATCGTCGGTACCTCCTAGGGACTTCATAGGCCGTTACCGGGTAAAACAGTGGTGGCATCGATGCTCTTGTACACGACCATTAGATGGCGCCCCATGCCGGTGTCCCCAAACACCACGGGCCGGCCGGAAGAGCGGCTGATGTCAGCATCCACCGCATTTTCCAGCACTTCTTCGACCTCTTCTAGCGTGACGCCGTGGTCGGCACAGTGCTGCACATTGCCATCGGGAACGTCGTCAGGGTCCCAGAGGATCGCTTCGATTCGCAAGGGTCGAGCGCCTCCGTGTGGAATCATAATACCACAGTAGAGAGCTGTGGTAGCGAGGCCCCTACTTCCCCGCCAAGAAAGCCCGCAGCACATGCCGGGCGACCTCGGGGTTCTCGCGCAGCCGGCGCATGGAGTACGGATACCAGTCCCGCCCGTAGGGGACGTAGACGCGCAGCCGGTGGCCGGCGGCGAGGAGGATGCGGCGCAGCTCGTCGTCCACTCCCAGCAGCATCTGGAACTCGTACTGGTCGCGCTTCAGGCCGTGTTTGTCAATGAGCGCCGAGGCGGCGCAGGCCAGGTATTCGTCGTGGGTGGCGATGCCGACGTAGACGCCGCGCAGGATGAGCTTCTCCAGGGCGTTGACGTAATTGGCCCGCACCGTCTCGTAGCCCTTCCAGGCCACCTGGCGCGGCTCGATGTAGATCCCCTTGCAGAGGCGCACCGAGGCGCCTTGCGCCGGCAGGTCGTCGACGTCCCCCAGGGTGCGGCGCATGTAGGCCTGGAGGACGCAGCCGACGTTGCCGTGGCGCGCCTGCAGGTCGCGGTAGATGCGCAGCGTGGCATCGGTGGTCGACTTGTCCTCCATGTCGATGCGGAGGAAGTTGCCGTGCTCCTTGGCCGTCTCGGCGATGCGGCCGATGTTGTCGCGGCAGAAGTCCTCGTCGATCTTCAGCCCCAGCAGGGTGGGCTTGACGGAGACGTTGGCGTCGAGCTTCTCGCGCGCGATCGTCTCGTAGACGCGGAGGTTCTCCTCCATGGCGGCGAGGGCTTTCTCGCGCTCGCTGACCTCCTCGCCCAGGACGTCGACGGTGGCCATGGCCCCCTCCCGGTTGAGGGTGCGGATGACGCGGACGGCGTCTTCGAGGGTCTCGCCCGCGACGTAGCGGGAGGCCACCCGGCGGACGATCGGCTTGGGCACCAGGGGCAGGGTGGTGACCAGCAGGCGGTTGAACGCACTCATCTCGCCCCTCTCCTCGGGTGACCTTTCGGGAACCGGGATCTCGGGTCTCAGGCGACGGGCTGGCCGGTCACAGGCCGCGCGAGCTGCGGCGCGGACACCACGACGGGATCGTCGACCATCCAGCGCACCGACTTGGAGCACGGGCAGGCGCCGGCGACGCGGCGCAGGGCCGGCATCCGGCCCGCCGCCTGCTCGGCGGTCATGCGCCCCTCCTGGACCGCGGTCAGCGCCTCCACGTAGTCCTTGAAGTCGCGGCTGGCGCGATAGGCCTCGGGCAGGGTGCGGACCAGGTGCTGGAGGTATTCCGGGACGGTGGCGAAGGTCTCGCCCTGGGCGCCCGCCAGGCGGAAGGAGGGGACGCCGCGGCGGCGGAAGAACTCCATGGCCGGAACGTAGAGGAGGTCCTCGCAGCGGATCCCCTCGACCGTCTCGCCGGCCAGGACGCGGTCGAGCGCGGTCTCGGAGCCGGCGTGGGTGAGGTCCGCGATGCGGGCGCGCAGGTAGCGCAGGTTCAGGTCGCGCACCAGCTTCTCGACCTCCTGGTAGAACTGCGCCTGCGCCTCGGAGTTCTTCATCGGCTTCAAGCCGAAGCGCACGTTGGTGCCGCCGCCGCGCTCGTCGCCGAACATCTCGAGGCCGCGGGGCAGCCATTTGTTGATCGCCTTCTGCAGGACCTCCATGGTGACGAAGGTCTCGCCGCGCGCGGCGGCGGTGACCCAGCGCCGCATGGGCACCACACCGGCGGCCAGGTGGAAGGCCTCCTCGCGCAGCATCTGGGGCATGCTCTCGGCCATCGGCTTGTAGGCCGAGATCTTCTGCATGGCGAGCTGGTACTTGCCCACCCGGTCGATGAGGGCGCAGAAGACGACGTTGTCGACGAAGGAGTCGAAGTCGATGTTGAAGGCGCCCAGCAGATGGGAGCCGGTGTTCATCGACAGCACGTCCTCGATGAGGTCGGAGGCGGACTCCTTGGAGACCGAGCTCCAGTCGTCCTCCACCAGCAGGTGGAGCATCTGGTAACCGTGGCGCAGCTCCTCGGCCATCATGCGGAGGATCCAGAACTGCTCCTCCTCCTCCTGGGCGCGGGCGAGCGTCAGGCGATGCTGCTGGATGGAGCCGAACTCGGTGGAGGCCTGGGCGCGGATGGCGCCGAAGAGGTGATGGGCCTGCTCGGGAAGCAGGTCGCCGGCCTTCTGAGCTTTCGGCTTTCCCTTCAGGTCGCCGCACTCGATCTCCGAGCACATGCCCAGCTCGCGGTAGGCGCAGAGCTGGAACTCGGGGTCGTTGGGGAAGTGCTTGTCCCAGTTCTCCAGGAGGAAGTCGTAGTCCGGCAGGAACACGTCCTTCCAGCGCAGGACGGCCTCGTGGTACCGCTTCGGCAGGGTGCTGGTCTTCACGTTCATCCCGGTCTCCTGTCCTCCAGATGCTTCACGAACGGCCGCAGGCCCGCGGGCTCGAAGCCCAGGGAGCTGAAGAAGGTCAGGATGTCCTCCCGCTCCTCGTCCACCAGGGTGCGCACGCTGTGGGCGCCGTGGCTGCGGAAGTGCTCCAGCATGCCTTCCGCCATCTTCCGGCCCAGCGCCTTGCCGCGTTGTGCGGGGTCGACCCCCAGGACCTCGATCCAGCCGGTGGGCTCTTCCAGGCCGAACTCGCCGGAGCGCACCTCGCCGAGCATGAAGCCGGAGACCTTGCCATCCACCTCGGCCACCAGCGAGGCTTCGGGGGCCCGCCGTAGGTAATAACTGATCCGGCGCTCCCAAACTTCCGGCCGGTAGCGGCCGCTGATGGCCTCGTCGATGGCGACGATGGCGCTGATGTCCAGCTCGTCGAGCGGACGGATACGGATGCCGGCGGCGGTCTCGGTCATGGTTGTCGACTCGGTTCTGGCCTGGGATGGAAAGGACGCGCCCCTTGTGCGGTCCGTCACAAGCGCGGATTCTAGCAGAAGCGCAGTGCGAAATCGCCTATCCTCTGCCCCCATGCTCGACCCCGTGGCCCGGCCCGCCGACCGACTCGCCCCCTGCTCCGGCACCGGCGACGGCCGCGCGCGTCCATCTGACGATGTTCCTGGTGCAACTCTCCTTCGGCGGCTTCCACGTGGTGGCCAAGGCGGCGCTCGGTCATCTGGAGCCGATGGTGCTGGCGGCGATCCGGGTGGGCGTGGGTGCGCCCATCCTGGTCTGGCTGGCGTGGCGGCGGGACCGGCTGGTGCCGGCGCGGCGCGACCTCCCCGCCCTCGCCCTGCTGGGCGGCCTGGGCGTGTTCGCCAACCAGGTGCTGTTCATCACCGGCCTCAAGTACACGACGGCCACCAACGCCGCGATCCTCATGCTGTCCATCCCGGTGTTTGCGGCAGGGGCGGCCGCGGTCCTGCGGATCGAGCGGGTGAGCGCGGGACGCCTGGTGGGGATCGCCCTGTCGATCGCCGGCGCCCTGGTGCTGGTGAATCCCCTGCGCTTCTCCACTGACCCGCACGCCGCCGTGGGCAACCTGCTGATCCTCTGCAACGGATTCTGCTACGCCCTGTTCCTGGTGCTCCAGCGGCCGGTGCTGGCCCGCCTGCCGTGGCGGACGGTGATCGCCTGGTCGTTCCTCTTCGGCGGCTTCGGGGTGCTCGTGGTGGCCGCGCCGGCGCTGGCGGCCTTCGAGCCCTCGCGGCTCCCCGCCGCCACCTGGCTCTGCCTGCTCTACATCGTCGCCCTCCCCACGGTGTTCGCCTACGCCGCCAGCACCTGGGCGGTGCGCCGCTCCTCCCCCGCCCTGGTGGCGGCCTACACCACGCTGCAGCCGCTGGTGGCGGCGACGCTGGGCGCGGCCTTCCTGGGCGAGCGGTTCGGCTGGGCGGAGGGGGCGGGCTTCGCGCTGATCCTCGCCGGCCTCTGGCGGGTGACGGTGACGGCGCCGGCTTCTCTCTCCTAACCAGGGACAAGAGGGACTTCAGGGACATCAGGGACTTCAGGACGAGGAGGGCCCGGTCTCCGGCTTGGTCCCTGTTGTCTCTGAAGTCCCTGCTGTCCCTGAAGTCCCTGGTTTTTTACCTCACGTGCTCGTGCGCGTGGTAGCTGCTGCGCACCAGCGGGCCCGCCTCGCAGTGGGCGAAGCCCAGGGAGAGGGCGAAGTCGCGGTGGGCCGCAAACTCGTCGGGGTGCACCCAGCGGTCGACCGGCAGGTGCCTCGGGGTGGGCTGCAGGTATTGGCCGAGGGTGAGGATCTCGACCCCGGCGTCGCGGATGTCGGCGAGGGTCGAGGCGATCTCCCCGGCGGTCTCGCCCAGGCCGAGCATGAGGCCGGTCTTGATCCTCCCCTGGTAATCTCCGGCAGCTCCCGCATCGCGCCGGCCGGAGGCCGCGGCGAGGAGGCCCAGGCTGCGATCGTAACGACTGCCCGGCCGCGCCTGCCTATAGAGGCGGGGGACGGTCTCCATGTTGTGGGAGAACACCTCGGGACGAGCGCCGAGGACGACGTCGAGAGCGTCCGGCACGCCGCGGAAATCGGGGGTCAGGACCTCGACAGCGGTCCCGGGGTTGTGCTGATGGATAGCGGCGATGACCCGGGCGAAGTGGCGGGCGCCGCCGTCGGGCAGGTCGTCGCGGTCCACGGAGGTGATGACGGCGTGGCGCAGGCCCATGACGGCGACGGCCTCCGCCACGTGCTCGGGCTCGAGCGGATCGGCGCCCGCCTGCGGCCGGCCGGAGGTGACGGCGCAGAAGCCGCAGCGGCGGGTGCAGACGTCGCCCAGGATCATGAAGGTGGCGGTGCCGTGCTCGCCCCAGCATTCGTAGATGTTGGGGCAGCGGGCTTCCTGGCAGACGGTATGGAGGCTCAGCCGCTCCACCAGGCCGCGCACCCGATGGTAGGACGCGGGCGTCGCCAGCCGGATGCGCAGCCACTCCGGGCGCCCCTCCCGGCGACCGGGAGCCGGGGCGGCGCTCTGCTGGCGGCCGATCTGGATCAGAGTCTCGCTCATAAGGCCCTAGTGTAACCGTAGACGAGGCGGAAGAGAGGGTGGCATGAAAGCCGCAGAGAAGGGTCGCATCGGATCGAAGGCCTTTGATCCGGGAGCCAGCCAGCAAGGCGGGCTCAAAAAAATCCACGGGAGCGCTGTCATGAACTGGAAACAGGGCCTGTTCGCCCTTGGGACAAGTTTTGCCTTTTTGACGACCGGCACCTCAACCGCCGGCGTCCTCTCCGGCAATTGTCGCGTTGGCAATCAGCCGGCGGCCACTCTCCTCGTCCCCTACTTCGAGGTGGACCTGGGCAAATCCGGGGGCGCCACCACCCTCTTGTCGGTGAACAACGCCTCGGCCAAGCCGGCTCTCGCCCGGGTGGTGCTGTGGACCGACTGGGGCGTGCCGACGCTGGCCTTCGACGTCTACCTGACCGGCTACGACGTCCAGACCCTCAACCTGCGCGACCTCTTCACGGGGAAGCTGCCGACGACCGGGCCGGACACGAGCCCCGTCGGGCCGGCCTCGACCTCGGGGGTCACCTTCGCCGGCTGCGGCGGCAGTGCCACTGCCAGCGGAGCGGCGGGTCTGGCGGCGCCCGCTCCTGACGTCGACTTCACGTATCTGCGGGCCGCCCACACCGGCCGCTCGGTCACCAAGGGGACTCAAGCCCAGTGCGCGGGCAGTGCCGGCGCCGATCCCAATCTGGTCACCGGGTACGTCACCATCGACGCCGTGAACCGCTGCTCGCCGCGGACGATGGGAACCGTGGCCAACACCCCGGCGGATGCATCCTACTTCGCGGCCCGCGGCACCGGCCTGGCGAGCGACTCCAACGTGCTCTGGGGGGACTACTACTACGTCAACTCGGACCAGAACACGGCGAGCAGCCAGGCGGCGATCGCCATCGTGGCCGATCCCGATTTCTTCCACTCCGGAGACTACACGTTCTACGGCCGCTACGTGGGCTTCGATTCGCGCGACAACCGCGTGCCCCTCTCCAGCCTCTACTACGTCCGCTACGCGGATGGCGGTACCTTCTCCGGCGGCACGGACCTGGTGGTCTGGCGGGACAACCGCCGGGCCGACGTGAGCCTGCACGACTGTGGCGGCAAGCCCAATTGGGCGCCGCTCGGCGAGCAGCAGCTCGTGGTCTTCGACGAGGAGGAGAACGCGCAGTCGATGGCTCAGAGCAACGCCTTCCCCCTCGCCACTCAGAAGGTGCACGTCGGGGGTCCGAGCCTGCCCGTGGCCCAGCCCTTCGGCTTTCTGGCCCTCGACCTCTGGCACCAGGACGGCACCCACGCCCAGGGCTGGGTCGGCCTGCTGATGACCGCCGGCGGAAGGTTCGGCACCGGCCACGAGGCGGTGCGGGTGGACGATTTGTGCAACTTCGGGCGGTAGGGGTTGAAGCAGGAGAGGGACAACAGGGACTTCAGGGACAGCAGGGACGAGGAAATCCTGGTTTCGGCGCAGGTCTCTTTGTCCCTGGTGTCTCTGAAGTCCCTGTTGTCCCTGGCTCCTCGGCGACTTACCCAATATCCATCGCCACGTCCAACGCCGGCGCGCTGTGGGTGAGCCAGCCCAGGGAGAGCAAATCGACCCCGGTGGCCGCGATGGCGGCGGCTGTCTCGGGCGTGATCCCTCCAGAGGCCTCGGTGATCGCCCGGCCGCGGGCCAGCGCCACGGCTTCGCGCAGGGTCTCGACGGACATGTTGTCCAGCAGCACCACGTCCGCCCCGAGATCGAGCGCCTCGCGCAGCATCTCCAGAGAGTCCACCTCGACCTCGATCTTCACCAGGTGACCCACCGCACGGCGGGCGCGCTCGACGGCCGTGCGCAGGCCACCGGCCAGAGCGATGTGGTTGTCCTTGATGAGCACGGCATCGTCCAATCCGAAACGGTGATTGTGGCCGCCGCCGCAGCGGACGGCGTACTTCTCCAGGGCACGCAGGCCCGGCGTTGTCTTGCGGGTGCAGACGATGCGCGCGCCGTGGGGCTCCACCCGGCGCACCAGGTCCCGCGTCGCCGTGGCGATGCCGCACAGCCGTCCCAGCAGGTTGAGGGACGTGCGCTCGGCGGAGAGGAGGGTGCGGGCCGGTCCCCGCACGATCGCCAGGACGGCGCCGGCTGCCATGTCCTCGCCGTCGGCGGCGTGGGTTTCAATCTCGATCTCGGGATCGAGGAGGCGGAAAGCGGAGAGGGACGCCGGCAGCCCCGCCAGCCGGCCGGCGGCGCGGGCTACGATTCTCGCCTCACCCTTCAGATCCGGCGGCAGGACGGCGTCGCTCGTCAGGTCGCCGGCCCGGCCCAGATCCTCTTCGAGCGCCCGGCGGATCAGGGGCTCGTAAAGGATCGGATACAGAGGGACTGGACGAACGCTCGGCCCGCCGCTCACCGGCCGCGGCTCCCGGAGACGGCAAGGCTCGGCGTAGTCTCAGCGGCGGCGTCTTCGAACCGCGGCGAGCCGTCCGGCGCGGCGGTGAGGAACAGCCGGTGCTGCCAGGCGGGGTCCGGCGCCGGGTAGTCGGAGCGGTAATGGCCGCCGCGGCTCTCGCGGCGAGCCAGGGCCGCGGCCGCCACCAGCCGGCCCACCCCGAGGAGGTTGCGGGCCTCGCCTGACGCCTGCGGATGGCGGGCGGCCAGGCGGTCGAGCTCGGACAGGGCGGCGGTGAGGCCGGCCCCGTCGCGCACCACCCCGACCTTCTCCCACATCAGCCGGCGGACGGCCGCGATCAGCTCGGCGTCGCCGGCAGCGGCCACATCTGCCGCCGGGCCGCCGGCCGTGCGCAGACTGCGCGGCGCGCGAGCCGCGGGCAGGCCGGCGCGCAGGTCCTCAGCCACCCGGGCGCCGAACACCAGGGCTTCAAGCAGCGAGTTGCTGGCCAGCCGGTTGGCGCCGTGGACGCCGGTCGCGGTGACCTCGCCACAGGCCCAGAGCCCGGCCAGAGAGGTCCGGCCGCGATCGTCCACGGCGATGCCGCCCATGTGGTAGTGGGCGGCCGGGGCGACCGGAATCGGCTCGGTCCGCGGGTCGAGCCCGTGCTCCTGGCAAAGCCGGAAGACGGTCGGAAAATGCTCCGGGAACTCCTCCCCCACCGCCGCGCGCGAATCGAGGAAGGCCCGGTGACCGGCCATCAGCCGGCTCCAGAGGGCCCGCGCCACGACGTCGCGCGGCGCGAGCTCCGCATCCCGGTGCTCCGTCGTCATGAAGCGGCGGCCCGTGTCGTCGATCAACAGGGCGCCCTCCCCCCTCAAGGCCTCGGTCAAGAGCGGCATGGGATCAGCGCCGGCGGCCAGAGCCGTGGGATGGAACTGGACGAACTCCAGGTCCACCAGCCGGGCCCCGGCCCGCGCCGCCATGGCCAGGCCGTCGCCCGTGGCCTCGGGCGGATTGGTGGTGTGGAGATAGAGATGGCCCAGGCCGCCGGTCGCCAGCACCACGGCCGGAGCGAGATGGAGCACCCGCCGGCCGCCGGCGTGGACGGCCACGGCGCCGACCACTTGGCCCCCATCCAGGACCAGATCGATCGCGAAGGCGCCGTCGACCCTCCGCACCTCTGGGGCGTGGTGCACGGCCGCCACCAGGGTGCGCACGATCTCCGCCCCCGTGGCATCTCGCGAGTGCAGGATGCGGCGGCGGCTGTGGGCGGCCTCCCGGCCGAGAGCCAGCGCGCCGGAGTCGTCGAGATCGAAATGGGCGCCGAGGGCGAGGAGAGCCTTCACCCGCTGCGGCCCCTCGGCGGTCAGCAGCTCCACCGCCCGGGGGTCGTTCAGCCCCGCGCCGGCGGCCAGAGTGTCCGCCGCATGGAGGGCCGGAGCGTCGTCCTTCCCCACCGCGGCGGCGATGCCGCCCTGGGCCCAGGGGCTCGAGCCGCCGGAGCCCTCGCGCACCTTGGTGAGCACCGTCACCCGCAGGGGAGCGCAGCCCAGCGCGGCCGTGAGGCCCGCCGTGCCGCTTCCCAGGACCAGTACCTCGGACCGCGAAATCCCGTCGATCGCCGTCAGCCTGTTCATTGCCCCTCCCTCCTCCCGACCGCCAGCATGCGCTCCACCGCCCGGCGGGCGCGGCCGGCCACCTCGGGCTCCACCTCCACCTTCGTCTCCATCGTCTCCAGCGAGCGCAGGATCTTCGGCAGCGTGATCCGCTTCATATGCGGGCAAAGATTACACGGACGGACGAACTCGACGTCGGGATAGTCGACGGCCACGTTGTCGCTCATCGAGCACTCGGTGATCATCACCACCCGCCGCGGCCGCTGCTCGCCGACCCAGCGCGACATCGCCGCCGTGGAGCCCACGAAGTCCGCCTCGGCCAGCACCTCCGGCGCGCACTCGGGGTGGGCCAGGATCTGGACGTCGCCTCCCTGCGCCTGGCGGTAGGCCCGCAGCTCGGCGCCGCTGAAGCGCTCGTGCACCTCGCAATGGCCCTTCCAGAGGATGATCTGGACGTCGGTCTGCGAGGCCACGTACTTGCCCAGGTACTCGTCCGGGAGGAAGATCACGCGGTCCACTCCCAGCGACTCCACCACCGCCACGGCATTGGCCGAAGTGCAGCAGACGTCCGACTCGGCCTTCACCGCCGCCGAGGTGTTGACGTAGGTCACCACCGGCACGCCCGGGTAGCGCTGCCGCAACAGGCGGACGTCCGCGGCCGTGATCGAGGCCGCCAGCGAGCAGCCGGCCAGCAGATCGGGGATCAGCACCGTCTTCTCCGGCGAGAGGATCTTCGCCGTCTCGGCCATGAAGTGGACGCCGGCCAGAACGATCACCTGAGCATCGGTCTTGGCCCCCTGTTGCGCCAGGGCCAGGGAGTCGCCCACGAAGTCGGCGACGCCATGAAAGATCTCCGGCGTCTGGTAGTTGTGGGCCAGGACGACGGCATTCCTCTGCCGCTTCAGCTCGTTGATGGCGGCGATGTACGGCGCGAAGACCGGCCACTCCAGGTCCGGGATCACCGAGCGCACCCGTGCGTGGATGGGCGCGGTCGCGCGGGCCACCGCGGGCGTGTAGTCGAGCGAGGCGTACGGCCGTGGAGCTTCGAGGTTCATCGTCTATCTCCTATGCTCATCTTGAGCATATCGAGGTCATAAAGAAGGGCCGGCACCGCCGGCCTGAGGGTTATACTAGACCTGAGTATATGGAGTTGTCAAGGGTTAGGGACGCCGCAGTCCCGGCAGCCCGACGCCCGGCGCCGGCCGCTCGCGCAGGACCTCGCGGCGGAAGACGAACAGCTCGGCGGGACGGCCGCCGGTCTGCGCGTCCTGGCGGCCGGTGCCCTCGACAAGGCCGCCGGTCTCCACCAGGCGGCGGAAGTTCTGCTTGTGGAGGCGCACGCCGGCCAGGGCCTCCACCACCCGCTGGAGCTGCAGCAGAGTGAAGGTCGGCGGCAGCAGCTCGAAGACGACCGGTCGGTACTTGAGCTTCCCCCGCAGGCGCCCCAGGGCCGTGGCCAGGATGCGCCGGTGATCGAGCGCCATGGCGCGGGCCGGCAGGGGCTCGGCGTCCTCGGGGGGGAGCCGATCGGCCTCGCCCCGCTCGATCCGGTCGCGCCGGGCCTCGGGCACCAGGCCGGCCTCGTAGAGGAGCTCGTAGCGTTCGAGAACGCGCTCGCCGTCCCAGGCCACCCCGCCAAGGCCGAAGACGATCTCCGCGCGCTCTCGCCGCTCCTGCCGGCTGCGCGGATTGGGTGCCGCGGCGACCCAGCTGTCGAGGGCCGGAGCAAGGCGATCGAGGATGGCGGGATGGCCGTCCCGCCAGTCCTCCCAGGGGAAGAACTCATACCAGTCCCGCCAGCGGGCCTCGCCGCTCACGGAGACCTCGCGCACCAGGGCCAGGTAGGCGACGGACACGAGCCGCGGACCGCCATGGCTCTCCCTTGGGTCGCGGTTGCGGTCGCCGAAGGTGTAGAGCTGCTCGACGTAGCCCAGGTCGAGGCCGGTCTGCTCGCGCACCCAGCGGCGCAGGCCGCGGTCGAGGGTGCGGTCGGTCTCGGGCTCCAGGGGGCCGAAGGGCAGGGCGTCCTCGGCCGGCCCGCCGGCGGCAAGCTCGCGACGGACGGTGAGGATGCGCGGCACCTCCTCCGTCACGGCCACGATCACCGCGTTGAGGCCGATGGCGGCGTCAGGCATTTCTCAGAGCCAGGGCCCTCACCCCCCGGCCCCCTCTCCCGCCCCCTCCCACCCCCCTCCCCGGGAGAGGGGGAGAGAGGCGACGGCCGGGGTTTCCGCCACCAGCTCGCGGTCGAAGATCTCGCCGAAGTGCCGGGCAGCCGTCTCGGCGAGCTCGGAAAGCGACGGCGCCCGGCCCGTGAGCCGCTCGATCGAGGTCATCCGCACCTGATGCAGGCCACAGGGGATGATGTCCGCGAAGTAGGAGAGGTCGGTCGCGACGTTCAGGGCGAAGCCGTGGGTGGTGATCCAGCGCGACAGGTGAACGCCGATCGAGGCGATCTTCTCCTCCCCCACCCAGACGCCGATGAGCTCCTGGCCGTCCCGCGGCTCGGCGGCGATGCCATAGCCGGCCAGGGTGCGGATGAGCACCTCCTGGAGATCGCGGACATAGCGGCGAATATCCCGCCGGTCAGGGCTGAGGTTGACGATCGGATAGCCCACGAGTTGCCCCGGGCCGTGATAGGTGACCTGGCCGCCGCGATCGCACTCCACCACCTCGACGCCACGGGCGGCGAGCCACTCCGGACCCGCCAACACGTCCGCGCCGCTGGCATTGCGCCCCAGGGTGTAGACGTGGGGGTGCTCCAGCAGCAGAAGGTGCTCCGGTCCCTCGCCGCTCTTGAGGGCGGCGCGGGCGGCGAGTTGGAGAGCGAGCGCCTCGGCGTAGGGGACGCGGCCGAGGAAATCCCAGTGGAGAGGGCGGCGGGGGGCGGACATGTCCTTGATTGTAGCGGAGGCGGCGGGGGTGCAAAGGTCCTTTGCCGGTTGTTGCGGCTTGCCCTTGAAGGGCATGCCGTACCGATGGGCACGAATCTCTGTACGCGTAAATCCCAGCCGCTGCTGTAAGATCCAAACCGCCAGCGAGGGGAGGCGGCCATGGAGAAAGTCGTCACAGCAATCCTGGGCGGTGGGCAGGGGAGCCGGCTGTGGCCCCTGACGCGGGACCGGGCCAAACCGGCGGTGCCGGTGGGGGGCAAGTTCCGTCTCATCGACATCCCCATCAGCAACAGCCTGTTCGCCGGGATCGACCGCATCTACGTCATCACCCAGTTCAACAGCACCAGCCTGCACCGGCACATCGCGCAGACCTACCGCTTCGACGCGTTCTCCAGCGGCTTCGTCAACATCCTCGCCGCCGAGCTGACGACAGAACGCCAGGACTGGTTTCAGGGGACGGCCGACGCCGTGCGCCACACCCTCCCCCGCCTGATCGAAGCGAACCCGCCAGAGGTGCTGATCCTCTCCGGCGACCAGCTCTACCTGATGGACATCACCGAGTTCGTGAAAACCCACCGCCAGCGCGGCGCCGACCTGACGATCGCCGTCAAGCCCGTCTCCCGAGAAGAGGCGCCGGGCTTGGGCATCCTCCACCTCGACCCTTCCGGCCGCGTGGTGAATTTCGTCGAGAAGCCGAAGGAGGCCGAGCAGCTCGACGCCCTGGCCCTCGACGAGCAGACCCAGGCCGCCCTCGGCTTCCCGGCGCCGCCGGGCTCGTATCTCGCCAGCATGGGCATCTACGTCTTCCGGCCCGAGGTCTTGAAGGAGCTGCTCATCGGCAGCACCACCGTCGACTTCGGCCGTGAGGTCATCCCCCAGGCGCTGAGCAGCTACAAGGTCTACGCCTTCCCCCACAACAAATACTGGGCCGACATCGGCACCATCCCCAGCTTCCACCAGGCCAACCTCGACCTGACGCTGCCGCTGCCGCCGCTCAACCTCTACGATCCGGAGTTCCGGATCTACACCCACCCGCGCTTCCTGCCGGGCACCAAGGTTACCGAGTGCTTCGTCCAGTGCTCGATCCTGAGCGAGGGGAGCATCCTGTCCGGGTCCCGCGTCACCGACTCCATCATCGGCATCCGCGCCGCGGTGCGGGCCGGCTCCATCGTCGAGCGCTCGGTGATCATGGGCGCGAGCTTCTGGGAGAACGACGGCACGTCGGAGGTCGCCATCGGCATCGGCCGCGACTGCCACATCCGCAACGCCATCGTCGACTTCGACTCGCGCATCGGCGACGGCAGCAAACTGATCAACGCCGGGGGGATCCAGGAAGCCGACGCGGACAACTACTGCATCCGCGAAGGGATCATCGTCGTACCCAAAAACGCCGTCATTCCGCCGGGCACGGTGATCTGATCGCGATGCCCTACCAGGTCTGCCAACTCGCGGCCGAGGTCACCCCCTTCGCCAAGACCGGGGGCCTCGGCGACGTCGTCTCCGGCCTCTCCGGCTTCCTGGCTCGCGATGGCCACGACGTGCGGATCTTCCTCCCCTTCTATGCGCAGATCGCCCGACGCGCCGAGCCATTCATGCCGGTGGACTTCGTCCGCGACGTGCCGGTGGCGATCGGCCCCCGGCACTACACCTTCTCGCTGCTCACCACGCCGCTCCCCGGCAGCGACGTCCCGGTCTATTTCGTGGATTGCCCGGAGCTCTTCGCCCACGACGGGCTCTATCACGGCGACTGGCTCGACTGGCTGCGTTTCGCCGTGCTCACCCGGGCGGCCTTCGAGTCCTGCCAGCGCATGGGCTGGGGGCCGGACGTGGTCCACTGCCACGACTGGCACACGGCTCTCGCCCCCATCCTCCTCAAAGCCCTCTACGGCTGGGACCGGCTCTTCGATCACACCCGCTCGGTGCTGACGATCCACAACCTGGCGTACCAGGGCTACGTCCCCGCCAGCGTGGTGAGCGACCTCGGCCTGGGAAGCCACGTCCACTGGCTGGACGCCGCCGACCTCGCGACGGGCCGTTTCAACTTCCTGAAGACCGGCATCCTCCACGCCGACTTCCTCACCGCCGTCAGCCGCACCTTCGCCCGGGAGATCCAGACCCCGGAGGACGGCTTCGGACTGGACCCCCTGCTGCGGGCCCGGGGCGACCGGCTGGTGGGGATCGTCAACGGTGTCGACTACGGCGAGTGGGACCCGGAGACGGACCCCCACCTCTTCTATCACTACTCAGCCCGTGAGCCCGCCGGCAAGTGGAGCTGCAAGCGCAACCTGCTGCGGGAGACGGGCCTCGACGAGCGCACGGCCGCGCCGCTGATCGGCGTCGTCTCGCGTCTCACGCCGCAGAAAGGGTTCGACCTCTGCTTCGAGGTGCTGCCGGAGCTCCTCGCCCGGCGGGACCTGCGGCTGGTAGCCCTGGGCAGCGGCGAGAAGGTCTACGAGGACTTTTTCCAGGGACTGCAGGAGCGATTCCCCGGCAAGGCCTGGTTCTTCAAGGGGTTCAACAACGAGCTGGCGCACCGCATCGAAGCGGGAGCCGACCTCTTCCTCATGCCTTCGAAATTCGAGCCCTGCGGATTGAATCAGATGTACAGCCTGAAATATGGCACGCCGCCCATCGTCCACAAGACGGGAGGCCTCGCCGACACGGTCGAGCTCTTCGACTCCGCGACCGGTCAAGGCACCGGCTTCGTCTTCGACCACTTCGTCCCCGTGGGGCTGCGCTGGGCCCTGGACTACGCGCTCGACACCTATCTCCACCGCTCCACCTGGGAGAAGCTGATGGCCAACGGCATGGCGCAGGACTTCTCCTGGGACAAGCAGGGGAAGGAGTACGTGGAGCTCTACGGGCGGATGGTGGGGTGAGGAAGAAGACGAAGCAGGGACATCAAGGACATCAGGGACGACAAGGACACGGAAGCCCTGCGTTAATGTTTATGTCCTTGAGGTCCTTGTCGTCCTTGATGTCCTTGTTCCAAAGGGAACCCCAATGGATTCAAGACGATAGGAGGTGCTCCATGCCTGTGCCAAACCCGAAAGACACTACCCGACTTGACGAGATCGAGCTGCGAGCCAACGAGTTCTGGCAGCACACCTCCTTCGAAGATCTCGCACGGCAGCAAGGAGTCCGCCCAGTGGAACGCCTCGAAGATCTGCTCGGAGGCTTGGCCCGAAGACGAGATCAACGACGGCTTCGAGGAGGCTCTGGAACGCTGGCGCCGGACATCGTCCTGGGATGAAGAGTGAGCTGGCTCATCGTCGACACCTCCGTTGTCTCCTTACATCCTCAAGAATCCAGATGACCCAGATCTCTTTGTGAACCTTCGGCAGTGCCGGCCATGCAGGGCAAGGAGTATCTGGAGCTCGTGGGGTGAGTCAGGACTGCTTGAAGGACAGAGGATTGCTCCAGCGGAGACCGGGGAAGCGGCCGAAGTCTGAATCCGTCGAGTTCAACTCTACGTCATACTCAATCGCGAGGGCTGCGAGATGAGCATCTGTCGTGAGATTCCCTCCCGTGCCGACGCCACGTAACAGATCGAACAAAATCTCGGCGTGTCGCCGACCGGGATGGAGCAACAGAACCTGTGGTCTCGTCAGCCAGGAGTCGACCGCCCGGCAGGCTGCGTCGATCGGCAACGGGTCAGTGGCGATCGTTCGATGTGTAGAAAGGCGCAAGAACCCGAGAACGACGACCCACGGCAAGCGAACAGGACGATTACTCGTCAGACAATCCTCCCACCACAACCGTGCCACGGCGTGGATAGGAGAATCTAGATTGTAGGCGTGAAGCAGAAGATTGACGTCGGGAAGGATCACTTTCTGAATTTCCTCAGCACCTCGGAAGCCTCCAGCTCATCGACGAGCTGATTCATCCTGTCGAGATCGATGTCTGGTCTGAAACCGAAACTATGAGGCTCGACACCAAACGGTTCGGCGTCACGAGTCCCTCCGAGCAGGCCCAGACCTGCCCTCAGAGTCTCGTTCACCACTGCGCTTGGAGTCTTGCCCTGCTGCCGGGCTTCCTGCTCGACTCGCTGGGCCACGTCGGGATCGAGCGTCAAGGTAGTCTCCATAGAGATACTATCCAGGTAACCTGTATCGCTGTCAAGAGGGTTAATTCCTACCGAGCACTATTTGGGAAAAGCTCCGCGACCAGAACACTGAAGCCCGGCAGAATCTCCTCATCAGTCAGAACCTGCCCTGCATCGAGCTGCACGGCCTCCGCCGGCGAGCGGTACACGAAGACCCGACGCGATTTGGGATCCAGGACCCAGACTCGCACCACCCCAGCCTCGAAGTAGTCGGAGACTTTCTCCATCACCTCGCTCCAACGATCGTCGGGAGAGAGAATCTCGACCACGAGCTCAGGAGCGATGTCGAGATAACCGCTGGACGCACGCCGGGCCAGGCGCTCATGGGAGATGAAGAGGATGTCAGCAGCGCGCACCGTATCCGGATCGCGCCGAATGAAAATGCCGACCTCTCCTACCTCCACCTCCCCCTTTCCAGTCGCCTCCACCCAGATCGTGAGGCGTGTAGTGAGCTTGGCTTCGATGGCACCGTGACCAGGACCCGTCGGCATCGTCGGCACGACCCTTCCGTTCACCAGCTCGCAGGGATTGAGATCGGGGCGGCGGAAGAGCTCCTCGCCCGTCATCCAAAGGTCTTTGTAGTCCTTCAGCAGCGCCATCTCAGGTTCCCCCGCCTATTTCGGAAACAGCTCCGCGACCAGAACGCTGAAGCCCGGCAGAATCTCCTCATCGGTCAGAATCTGCGCCGCCTCGAGTTGCACGAACTCCGCTGGCGAGCGGTATACGAAGACCCGACGCGGTTTGGGATCCAGGACCCAGACTCGCACCACCCCAGCCTCGAAGTAGTCGGAGACCTTCTCCATCACCTCGCTCCAACGATCATCGGGGGAGAGGATCTCAACCACGAGCTCAGGTGCAATCTCGAGATAGCCAGGCGAACGGAGCCGGGCAAAGCGTTCTTCGGAGATATACAGAAGGTCGGCCGCGCGCACCGTGTCCGGATCACGGCGAATGTAGATCCCGACCTCGCCGCCCAAAGCCCGACCGCGCTTCAATTCCTTGCCATAGGAACGCAGCCTCGCCCCCAGCTCGAGCTCTATCTCCCCATGTTTACCGCCCGTCGGCATCGTCGGCACGACCCTTCCGTTCACCAACTCGCAGGGATTGAGATCGGGGCGGCGGAAGAGCTCCTCGCCCGTCATCCAGAGGTCTTTGTAGTCCTTCAGCAGCGCCATCTCGGTTATCCTCATCGAGAGTTTACTCCGACTCCCTGGCATCGGTCAACAGAATTGGTACTGTCGAGACGCAACGAGCCCCGGCGATCCCTGCCGGGGCTCGTCGCATAACCGATCGCAAACGCCTACCGCGCGACGCCGCCGCTCGCAGCCGCCGGGCAGACCGCGCCGTCGCCCGCCTGCTGAAGGAAAGCGAGGTCCGCCTGCTGGACGTCCGCCTTGATGCCGGACGCCGAGAGGCCGCAGGTGTTGTGGGTGTAGGCGCAGCCGCAGTTGCCGATGTTCTGGCAGGTGGCTCCGGTGTAGGTGCCGGTATCCTGGCACTGCCGGCAGAAGGGGTGGTTGGGGTCGTCGACTCGCACGCAGGCATCGGTGCACGCCAAGGCGGCTCCAGCCTGCAGGGCGAGCCCGCCGAGGACCAGGATCGCGAGGGTCAGGATTCGTTTCGGGGTCCGCTTCATCGTCTTTCCTCCTTCTTCTTGAAGTGTGGACGCCTCCCGGACCTACACGTACGCTTCGAGCTCGGTCCAGGTATCCTGCTCGATCACCTTCTTGACGTCGATCATGAAACGGTCGGCGTCGGCGCCGTCCACCAGCCGGTGGTCGTAGGTGATGGCGAGATAGGACATGGTCTTGATGACGATCGAGTCGTTGCCGTCCTCGTCCTCGACGACGATCGGCCGCTTCTCGATGGTGCCGACGCCCAGGATGGCCACCTGCGGCTGGTTGATGATCGGAGTGCCGAAAAGGCTGCCGAAGACGCCCGGGTTGGTGATGGTGAAGGTGCCCCCTTGAGTCTCCTCGGGCTTGAGCTTCTTGCTCCGCGCCCGGTCGGCGAGGTCGTTGGCCGTCTTCGCGAGGCCCACGAGGCTGAGCTGATCGGCGTTCCGGAGCACCGGTACGATCAGCCCGCGGCCCGCCATGTCGACCGCCATGCCGAGGTTGATGTCTTTCTTGTAGACGATGTTGGTGCCGTCGATGGCGGCGTTGAGCGACTTGTGCGCCTTGAGGGCCGTGGCCACCGCCTTGAAGATGAAGGGCATGAAGCTGAGCTTGGTGCCCTCCTTGCGGGCGAAGCCGTCCTTGGAGCGGGCGCGGGCGCGGGCGACCTTCGAGAAGTCGATGTGGAACACGGTCGTCACGTGGGCCGAGGTGGCCTTCGAGTAGACCATGTGGGCCGCCGTGATCTGCCGGATCTTCGTCATCGGCTCGATCTCGACGTTCTCCCCCGCCCCGTAGGCCGGCACCGAGAAGCCGCCGGTCGGGCGCGCGGCGGCAGGAGCCGGGGCTGCCGCGGCAGGAGCCGGAGTGGGGGGCGCCGGCGCAGGAGCCGGCGTGGGCGCAGGAGCAGGAGCTGCCGCCGGAGCCGCCTTGCGCTGCTCCAGGTAGCCGAGGATGTCATCCTTGGTCACACGGCCTTGGGCGCCGGTGCCGGGAACCTCCTCGAGGTTGACACCCTCCTTGGCCGCGATGTTGCGCACCAGCGGGCTGGAGAACTTGCGCAGCCGGTCCTCTTCGTCTTTGGGAGCCGGCTCCGGCTCGGGCGAAGCCACCTGCGGCGCCGGAGCCGCGGCCGGAGGCGGTGCCTCGCGGGCCGTCTCCTCGCGCTTCGCCTCCGTGGTCGTCGGCGCCGGCTCTGCTCCGGGCGTCGCCGCCGGAACGGCCGGTGCGGCTTCTGCCGGGGGTGCCGCCGGAGCCGCCGGAGCCGGGGCCGCCGCGGGCTGCGCGCCGGCCTCGCCGATCGTCGCCACCACCTGGTTGACGGGGACGGTCTCCCCTTCCTTGTTGCGGATCTCCAGCAGCGTGCCCGAGGCGGGGCTGGGAATCTCGGCGTCGACCTTGTCGGTCGAGATCTCGAACAGCGGCTGATCGCGCTCCACTTTGTCCCCCACCTTCACCAGCCAGCGGGTGATGGTGCCTTCGGCGATCGACTCCCCCATCTGGGGCATCACGACTTCCGTTGCCATAAGCTCTCCCGTATCTCTCTTCCGTCTCCGGTTCCGGTCAGTAGGCGGACAGCTCGCGCACCTTGGCGACCAGCTTGTCCACGTTCGGCAGATAGGCTTCTTCGAGCGTCGGGCTGTAGGGGACCGGGGTGTCCGGACAGCAGAGCCGATGGACCGGCCCGTCCAGCCATGCGAAAGCGTCTTGCGAGATCCGCGCCGCGACCTCCCCTGCCACAGAGCCGGTGACCTGCTCCTCGCTGAGGACGATCACCCGGCTGGTCTTGCGGACGGTGGCGAGGATCGCCTCCTGATCGAGGGGCTTCAAGGTCCGGAGATCGAGGACTTCGAGGTCGATCCCCTCCGCCTCCAGGCGCCCGGCGGCCTCCAGCGCCACGTGCAGCATAGCACCCCAGGTGATGACCGACAGGTCGCGGCCCGCCCGCGCCAGCCGCGCCTTGCCGAGCGGCACCAGCCCTTCGCTCGTCCCGGTGGCGGGCAGCTCGTCCTTGAGCCGCCGGTAGAGGTATTTGTGCTCGAAGTAGAGCACCGGGTTGGGATCGCGGATGGCCGCCTTGAGCAGGCCGTAGGCGTCGGCCACCGTGCCCGGCGCCACGATCTTCAATCCTGGAGTGTGGTGGAAGTACGACTCCGGATTCTGGCTGTGGTAGACCGAGCCGTGGACGTTCCCCCCCGCCGGCCCGCGCACCACCAGCGGCACCTGCTGCCCCCAGCGGTAGTGGTTGGGCGCCGCGAAATTCACGATCTGGTTGAAGGCGCACGAGATGAAGTCGATGAACTGCATCTCCACCACCGGCCGCATCCCCATCATGGCGGCGCCAATGGCACACCCCACCATGGCGGATTCGCTGATCGGCGTGTCGACGATCCGCCCCGGTCCAAACCGGTCGAGGAATCCGGCGGTGACGCGGAAGGCGCCGCCGTAGGTGCCGATGTCCTGGCCGAGCATGAACACCCGCTCGTCGTTCTCCATCTCGTCCCACAGCGCCTGGCGGACGGCTTCGAGGTAGGTGAAGGTGGCCATCAGGAAGAGACCTCCCATGGCTCTGACGGCTCGTACACCCCTTCGAGCGCCCGCTCGGGCGGTGGCATGGGCGAGGCCAGGGCGAAGTCCACCTCCTCGTTGAGCTGAGCGTCGATCTTCGCCACGATCGCCCGCAGCTCCTCCTCTGAAGCCAAGCCCTTGCCCAGCAGATGGCGCTCGAAACGGTCGATCGGGTCCTTCGTCCGCCACTCCTCGAACTGCTCCTTGGGCACGTAGCCCGCGTCGTCGTGCTCGGCGTGCCCCTTCATGCGGAAGGTCTTGGCCTCGATCAGGGTGGGGCCGCCCCCGGAGCGCGCCCGCTCGACCGCCCGCTTCGTGGTCTCGTAGACGGCCAGCACGTCGTTGCCGTCCACGATCTCGCCGGGGATGCCGTAGGCCGCCGCGCGGATGGCGATGTTCTTGATCCGCATCTGCCGCGAGGTGGGCGTCGAGTAGGCCCAGCCGTTGTTCTCGGCGATGAGGACGAAGGGGACGTGGAGCACCGCGGCGAGGTTCAGCCCCTCGTGGAAGTCGCCCGTCGAGGTGCCGCCGTCGCCGATGTAGGTGAGGGCCACGAGGTCCCGGCCCTGCATGCGGCCGGCGAGCGCCACGCCGGCCATTACCGGGATGAGGGCCCCGAGCATGGAGATGGGCGCCACGAGGCCGCGCTTCAGGTCGCCGAAGTGGGTGTTGCCGTCCTTGCCGCCGGTGGGGCTGTCGCTCTTGGCCATGTACTGCATCATGACCTCCCGCGGCTTGACGCCCCGCACCAGCATGGCGCCCAGGTTACGGATGAGCGGACCCATCACGTCCTGCGGCGCCAGGGCGTAGGCACTCCCCACCGAGGTGGCCTCCTGGCCGCGGCTGGAGTAGAGCCCGCCCACCACCTTGCCCTGCCGGTAGAGGTTGCCGAGGCGCTCCTCCACCATGCGGTTCAGCTTCATATAGGAGTAGAGCTCGAGCTGGCGCTCCCGAGAGAGGTCGGTCTTCGCCAGCTTGTCGGTCGCCTCCGCCGCTGCCACGGGAGGGTGGAGGGGACCCCAGTCCTTGCCCAGTTTCGCCATGGGTTCTCTCTAGATGTGAATCGCTAGATGTGAATCGCCGCGCCGTGCGCCGCGTGGGCGGCTTCCATCACCGCTTCGGACAGCGTCGGATGGGCGTGCATGGTGCGCAGCAGCTCCTCGTCCGTCCCCTCCATCTGCAGGGCCACGCAGGCCTCGGCGATGAGGTCGGTGGCGTGGACGCCGACGATGTGGACGCCGAGGACCTCGTCGTATTTCTTCTCGCGCACCACCTTCACGAACCCTTCGGTCTTGCCCACGATGCGCGCCTTGCCCAGGGCCGAAAAGGGGAACTTGCCCACCACCACGTCGTAGCCGCGCTCGCGGGCCTTGGCCTCGGTGAGGCCGACGCTGGCCACTTCCGGGTCGCAATAGGTGCAGGAGGGGACGCGATCGTAGTTGAGCGGCTTCACCGGCAGGCCGGCCATGTGCTCGACGGCCAGGATGCCCTCGGCCGAGGCGACGTGCGCCAGCCACGGAGTGTTGACCACGTCGCCGATGGCGTAGACGTTTGGCACGTTGGTCTGCATGAGGGGGTTGACCTTGACGTAGCCGCGCTCCGTCTCGATGCCCAGCGCCTCCAGGCCGATGTTCTCGGTGACCGGCCGGCGGCCGATGGCCGACAGCAGCAGCTCGGCCTCGACGGTGTCCTTCTTCCCCCCCTCCAGATGCAGGCGCACGCCGGTGTCGGTGCGCTCGACGCTGGACATCCTCGTGCCTGCCATCACTTCGATCTTCCGCTTGCGCAGCGCCCGCTGCAGCTCGGCCGAGGACTCCTCGTCCTCGATGGGGAGGATGCGGGGGAGCATCTCGATCAGCGTCACCTGAGTCCCGAAGGAGGCGTAGAGGGAGGCGAACTCGGTGCCCACGGCGCCGGCCCCCAGCACAGCCAGCGAGGCCGGCACCTTGCGCAGCTCCAGGATGTGGTCCGAGTTGAGGATGCGCTCGCCATCCGCCGGGGCGATGGGGATGTCCCGCGGTACCGAGCCCGTGGCAATGATCACGTTTTTCGCGCCGTAAATCGCCTTCCCGTCTGCGCCCTCGACCTCCACCTCGTGTGGACTGGTGAGGCGGCCGAAGCCGCGCAGGGTCGTCACCTTGTTCTTCTTGAACAGGAAATCGATCCCGCGGGAGTTGGCGTCGACCACTTTCTGCTTGCGGTCCTGGGCTTTACCAATGTCGAGCGTCGGAGCGGCGACCTGGATGCCCAGGGCCTCGGCGTCGCGGATCTCGTCCAGCACCTCCGCCGTGTGCAGCAGCGCCTTGGTGGGGATGCAACCGCGCAGCGTGCAGGTGCCGCCGACCTTGGGGTCCTTCTCGACGACGGCCACCTTCATCCCGAGCTGCCCCGCCCGGATGCCGGCGACGTAGCCGCCCGGGCCGCTGCCGATGATGATCAGGTCGAACTCTTCTCGCGCCATCAGATCTCCGTATTTTTGATTTTGGATTTTAGATTTTGGATTGAGAACGGAGGCGGCCGGAGCTCAGGTGCGGACGGTCGCCGGGGCTTCGACCGGCTGCGCCCGATAACGGCCGGGTTTCTCCTCCATCAGCCGGCCGAAGGGAACGTCGGGGTCGTGCTCGAAGACGCAGAGCCAGTCCCCCTCGACCGCCCGGGGCAGCCAGAGCTTCTTGTTGTCGAGCGTCGTCAGCGGGTACAGGTCGTAGCTCATGATCCAGGGGTAGGCGACGTGCGGGGTCATGGGCACCAGGTCGGCCCAGAAGACCCCTTTCGCTCCATGGCTCCCTTTGGCCCCGTCGAGCAGGACGATGCACATGTCGGCGTTGTGGCCCGGCGTGCGCACCGCCTTCACCCCGGGGATGGGCTCGGCCTCGTCGCCGAACAGCTCGGCCACCCCGGCCTCGAACAGCGGCTCCCAGTTCTCCGGGAAGTAGCTCGCCCGGTCGCGCTCGTTGGGCCGGCGGGCGTGCTCCACCTCCCCCCGCTGCAGCCAGTAGCGCGCCTTGGGAAAGGTGGGGACGATCCTGCCCCCCTGCTCGCGGGTGTTCCAGCCACAGTGGTCGAAGTGGAGGTGGGAGAGGAGGACGTGGGTGACGTCCCCGAGCTCGTAGCCCGCCCGGCGGATGGCCTCCGGCAGGCGCACGGCGCGCGGGTCGGTGCCGTACGTCTCCAGGAAGCGGGCGTCGTGCTTGTCGCCGATGCCGGTGTCGACGAGCAGGAGGTCGCTGCCGCGGGCCACCAGCAGGCAGTTGGTGCCCATGCGGATGCGGTTGCGGACGTCCGGCGGGCACGGCTTCTCCCACATCACGCGCGGCACCACGCCGAACATGGCCCCCCCGTCCAGACGGAATTCGCCGTCGCTGACCCGGGTCAGCGTGAGATCCCCCAGCTCCATCACGGGGCAGAGTGTATCCGATGGGTCAAGGGGGTGCGAGGGGAAGAAGACGAAGGAAGTGGCCGGCGGGACGCCGGCGCTCCCAGGGAAAAGCATTCAGTCGTGATGCGGGTCCACGGGCCGGGCCTGGTTTGCCGGCGCGCCGTGCTCGTGCGCCTCGTTCTCCTCGCCCGGGGCCCCGAGGCCGGCCTGCTTCACCATGGCCTTGTACTCCTCGGGCTTGAGCTTCGGCATCCGCCGCAGGAAGGCGACGATGGCCCAGATCTCCTCGTCGCTGTGGGTGACGCCGAAGGAGGGCATGCCGGTCATTTTGAGACCGTTCTTGACGATCCAGAAACTCTCCCGCGGATCGCCGGCCCCGCGGCGGGCGGCCAGCTCCGGGGGATAGGGGTTGAGGCCCTGGCCGATCTCGGAGATCTTCACTCCCGGCGCGCCGTGGCAGGTGGCGCACATCTCGTGGTAGTGGGCGAGCCCCGTCTGGATCCTCTGCGGATCGTCGAGGTTCGGCGGCGTGATCCCCTCCAGCCGGTGCGCGACGGAGCGGTCCCGGGTGGTCTCCAGGATGGTCTTGAGGAGCCCATTGTCGGGAGTGCTGGCGGCCACGTCGTACAACCCCGAGTACATGAAGGCGACGCCCGCCAGGACCAGGAGCACCAGCACGACCACCAGAATGCGAATCGTTTTCATTTCCGCTCGTCCTCACATAGAGTAGGCGTGGTGTCCAACGCGCGATTGGAGGGCGATCATCTCACGGCAGCCGGCCAGCCAGCCAGGGGCGACCTCGCTCTGGTCCTCACCGGTGGCACCGCCCGCGGCGCCTACCAGGCGGGGGTTCTGCGCGGGCTCGCCAAACGGCTCCCCGACCTGCGCTTCCCCATCGTCGCGGGCGTCTCCGCCGGCGCCATCAACGCCAGCTTCATCGCCGCCCATCCCGGCACGCTGGCCGAGGCCACCCAGGAGCTGTGCGAGATCTGGCACCGTCTGCAGGTGGAAGACATCTTCCGGGTCGACACCGTCTCCCTCGCCCGCCACTTCACGCGCTGGGCCGCCCGCCTGGTCTCCGGCGGCATGAGCCTGACCGTCGACGCGCACGGCCTGGTGGACACCCGGCCGCTCCACGCCACCATCCAGCGCTCCTCCGCCACCGTCGACGGCGAGCTCATCGGCATTCAGCGCAACCTGGAGCGGGGGACGCTCAAGGCCCTCGCCCTGACCGCGCTCAACTATGCCACCGAGCAGACGGTCACCTGGGTGCAGGCCCGCCACTTCCACCCCTGGCACCAGCCGCGCCACCGGAGCCTCCCCGCCCGCATCACGGTCGAGCACGTCATGGCCTCCTCCGCCCTGCCGCTGTTCTTCCCCGCCATCCGCCTGGGAAACGACTGGTATGGCGACGGCGGCATCCGGCTCTCGACGCCGCTGGCCCCTGCCCTCCGGCTGGGAGCCACGCGCATCCTGGCCATCTCGCCCCACCGCGAGCCCGGACTGGACGAGGTGGACCGGCCGAAGCACGAAGGGTATCCGCCGCCCGCTCAGATCCTCAGCCACCTCATGGATGCCATCTTCCTCGACGTCGTGGATGAGGACGTCCGCCGTCTGGAGGGGATCAACCGCCTGCTGGCCAGGCTGCCGACCACGGCGTGGGGCGGCCTGCGCGAGGTGGGAATCCGGACCATCCGCCCCTCGCAGAGCCTGGGCGCGCTCGCCGAAGCCTATGAGCCACGCCTCCCCATGGGCTTCCGCTACCTCACCCGCAGCCTGGGAACCAGGGATACGGACAGCTCGGACTTCCTGAGCTTCCTGATGTTCCAGCCGGACTACCTGCAGCGTGTCCTGGAGATCGGCGAGGCGGACGCCGAGGCACGGCTGGACGACGTGCGGGCCCTGATGGAGGGGGTTCCGGGGCCGGCGGAGCTCCCGACGGCCGAGGAGATCGCGGACTGGGCCGGCCTTGACCCTCTCCCGCTGGACCCTTAGAGTCCTTCGCGACGTCCCAATCCCAGGCCAGCGAGCCTGGACCGAAAGGAGATCGAGATGAAAGCGATACGCCGGATCGCCGCCGTGCTCTTCCTGCTGTGCGCCGCGTCAGCGCCCAGCCGGGCCATCATCGTCACCTGCGATGACATCTGTACCTGCAACAGCTCGTGCGGGATGAGCTGCAAGATGACGGCTTCAGACCTTCGAACTGCGGCGCCATCGGGACCTGCCGCGGCGGCAGCTCCTGCCCGTAGAATGAACCCAGCGAGCCCCGGGCAGCCCCCCGGGGCTCCGACTCTTATGCCACAGTCACCTCGGGACAGAGGAAGACGTCCTGGATGATGCGGAACAGCTCGACGCCCTCCTTCATCGGGCGCTGGAAGGCCTTGCGGCCGGAGATCAGCCCGGAGCCGCCGGCCCGCTTGTTGATCACCGCCGTGTGCGCGGCGTCCGCGAAGTCGTTCGCCCCCTTGGACTCGCCGCCGGAGTTGATCAGACTGGCGCGGCCCGAGTAGCAGTTCACCACCTGCCAGCGGTTCCAGTCGATGGGATGATCGGCGACCAGCTCGCCATAGACCTTGGGGCTGGTCTTGCCGAAGTTGAGGGCCTTGTAGCCGCCGTTGACGGTCGCCTGCTTCTGCTTGACGATGTCCGCCTGGATGGTCACCGCCAAGTGGTTGGCCTGGCCCGTCAGGTCGGCCGACGTGTGGTAGTCGACGTCGTCCTTCTTGAAGGCGTTGTTGCGGGTGTAGGCCCAGAGCACCGTCGCCAGACCCAACTCGTGGGCGTGGTAGAAGGCCTCGGAGATCTCCACGATCTCGCGGTCGGCGTCGTCGCTGCCGAAATAGATCGTGGCGCCCACGGCCGCGGCGCCCATCTCCCACGCCTGCTCGACGTTGCCGAAGAGGATCTGCTGGAATTTGTTGGGATAGGTCAGCAGCTCGTTGTGATTGATCTTGGCGATGAACGGGATCTTGTGCGCGTACTTGCGGGCGAGCGAGCCCAGCACCCCGACGGTGGAGGCCACGGCATTGCACTGCGCCTCGATGGCCAGGCGGACGATGTTCTCCGGGTCGAAGTACGCCGGGTTGGGAGCGAAGGAGGCCGCGGCCGAGTGCTCCACTCCCTGGTCCACGGGCAGGATGGACAGGTAGCCTGTGTTCGCCAGCCGCCCCGTGCCGTAGAGGCGCTGCAGGTTCACCAGCACGGGCGCCTTGCGGTCGGACAGGCTCCAGGCCTGCTCCACGTGGTCGGGGCCGGGCAGCATGAGCTGCTCCTTGGGGATCCCCTTGCACGTGAAGGAGAGAAGGTTGTCCGCGTCGTTGCCGAGGTACTCGACGATGCGGTCGATGGTGCTGCTGCCGGTACGCTCCACGATGGCCATAGGGTCATCCCTCCCTGGATCTCTTGAAATTCGGGCACGCCACAGCAGGCGCGCGCGGGGTATGGTATCAGCCCGGTGCCGCGGTAGTGCAGTCCCCTCGCAGACCGCGCCGTCGAACCCTCATCACCCCGGCCCTCTTCTCCCGCCCCCTCCCACCCCCCTCCCCGGGAGAAGAGGGAGAAAAGAAAGGACGACAAGGACAGCAAGGACAAAAAGGACGAGGGAGACCAGCAAGACCGCTCCAACCGGGTTCCCCTCTCCCGGGGAGGGGGGTGGCGAGGGGGCGGGAGAGGGGACAGGGGTGAGGGCCCGGGCGGGGGAAAGGCGAGGAGTGTCACCAACGATGATGCTAGGATCTCCGCCGGTTTTTTCTCCCTCATCGAGGAGGCCCATGACCGACAAGCTGAGAAGCTTCGCTTTCGGCGCCCTCGCGGCCCTGCTCGGCCTCGCGCCCGCAGGCTGTGCCAGCGCCGCACCGCCCCCGCCGGCCAGCCCACCGGCGGCGAAAACGGCTGCCGCACCACCGGCCCCGGCCGCAGAGCCCGCCGCTCCGGCGCCTGCCCCCCGCAAGACCGTCGACATCCCCTACCCGTCCACCTATAAACCGCTCCCCTCCCAGCCCGTCGTCATCACCAACGCCACCCTCCTCACCGCCGCCGGGGACCGCATCGCGCGCGGCGCCATCCTGCTGCGCGACGGCAAGGTCGCCGCCGTGGGTGCGAGCGTCGAGGCCCCGGCCGGCGCCGTGGTCGTCGACGGCACGGGCAAGTGGGTGACTCCCGGGATCATCGACCCCCACTCCCACCTGGGGGTCTATGCGGCGCCCAGCGTCCAGGCCAACGAGGACGGCAACGAGGCCACCAACCCGAACACGGCCGAGGTCTGGGCCGAGCACTCGGTGTGGCCGCAGGACCCCCAGTTCCCCCTGGCGCTCGCCGGCGGCGTGACCAGCATGCAGATCCTCCCAGGCTCGGCCAACCTCTTCGGCGGCCGCAGCGTGACGGTGAAGAACGTGCCGGCCCGCGACGTCTACGGCATGAAGTTCCCCGGCGCCCCCTACGGTCTCAAGATGGCCTGCGGCGAGAATCCCAAACGGGTCTATGGCAGCAAGGGACGCTCCCCCGCCACCCGCATGGGCAACGTCGCCGGTTACCGCGCCGCCTGGATCAAGGCCCGCGAGTACATCGAAAAATGGGATCGGTACGAAGCGAAGAAGAAGGCCGGCAAGGACGCCGACGAGCCGGCGCGCGACCTGCAACTCGAAACCCTGGCCGGCGTGCTGCGCGGCGAGATCCTGGTGCAAAACCATTGCTATCGCGCCGACGAGATGCTCACCATGATCGACGTCGCCAAGGAGTTCGGCTACAAAGTCACGGCCTTCCATCACGCCGTCGAGGCCTACAAGATCGCCGACGTGCTGGCCGCCAACGGCATCTGCGCCGACATGTGGGCCGACTGGTGGGGCTTCAAGATGGAGGCCTTCGACGGCATCCGCGAGAACATCGCGCTGGTCGAAAAGGCCGGCGCCTGCGCCATCGTCCACTCCGACTCCGCCGACGGCATCCAGCGCCTCAACCAGGAAGCCGCGAAAGCCATGGCCGCCGGCAACCGCATGGGCATGCACCTCAAGGAAGAGGACGCCATCCGCTGGCTGACGATCAATCCCGCGCGATCGCTGGGGATCGACCAGCAGACCGGCTCGCTCGAAACCGGCAAGATGGCCGACGTCGTGCTGTGGAGCGGCAATCCGTTCAGCGTCTACAGCCGCGCCGAGAAGGTCTGGATCGACGGCGCCCTGCTCTACGACCGCAACGATCCGGCACGCCAGCCGGAGACGGACTTCGATCTGGGTCTCCGCGACATCGGGGATCGTGGGGAGGTGCGGTGATGCGCCGCCTGCTCTGCTCCATCCTTCTCGCCCTGAGCTCCCTCGCGGCTCCGGTCGCCGCCGAGCCCCCCGCGATCATCGCGATCACCGGTGCCACGATCCACACCGTCGGTCCCCAGGGGACGATCCAGAACGGCACGCTGCTGATCGAGAACGGCCGCATCCGCGCCGTGGGCGGTCCGGCCGTCCCCGTGCCCGCCGGCGCCCGGCGGATCGACGCCCGCGGCAAGGTCGTCACCCCCGGCCTCTTCGACTCCCTCTCGCGGCTCGGCGTCGTCGAAGTCGGCGCCGTGGAGGGCACCCGGGACGCCACCGTGCAGGACGACCGCATCACCGCCGCCTTCACCGTCGCCGACGCGCTCAACCCGCGCTCGGTCCTCATCCCGGTCAACCGCATCGAGGGGCTGACCCGCGCCGTGGTGGCGCCCGGTCCCGGCAAGAGCCTCATCGCCGGCCAGGGCGCCGTCATCACCCTCATTGGCACCCTCGGGGGACCCGGCGATTTCCTGGTGCGCTCGCCGGCGGCCATGTTCGCGGTCCTCGGCGAGTCGGGCTCCCACCTCGCGGGCGGCTCGCGGGCCGCCGCCCTGCTCCGCCTCAAGGAGGCCTTCCAGGACGCCCTCGACTACGCCGCCAACCGCAAAGCCTTCGACGCCGGCGACCGGCGCCCCTACGCCCTCTCGCGGCTCGACCTGGAGGCCCTGCTGCCCGTGGTGAGGGGGCAGCTCCCCCTGGTCGTCGCCGTCGACCGGGCGAGCGACATCGAGACTACTTTGCGTTTCGCCCGGGAGTGGAAGCTCAAGCTGATCCTGTCCAGCGTCAACGAGGGGTGGAAAGTGGCGGACCAGATCGCCGCGGCCAGGGTGCCGGTCCTCGTCAATCCGATGGAAGACCGGCCCGACAGCTTCGAGAGCCTGGGCTCGACCCTGGAGAACGCGGCGCGCCTTCACAAGGCCGGAGTGGTCCTCGCCTTCATGACCGCCGACGCCCACAACGCCCGCAACCTGAAGCAGGCGGCCGGCAACGCCGTGGCCAACGGCCTCCCCTGGGACGCCGCCCTGGAGGCCATCACCGCCGCCCCGGCCCGCATCTGGGGGATCGCCGACCACTACGGCACCCTGGAGCCGGGCAAGGACGCCGACGTGGTGATCTGGGACGGCGACCCCCTGGAGCTCTCGACCTTCGCCGACGCGGTCTTCATCCGCGGCCGCGAGATGCCGATGAAGAGCCGGCAGACCGAGCTGCGGGATCGCTACAAGGATCTCGGGGGGGCCCTGCCGCCGGCGTACAGGAAGCCGTGAGGGGATTGAAGGGCGAGGGGGCCGGAGACGGCCCCCTCCTACCGAAGCTGAAACAAGGACTTCAGGGACACCAGGGACCTCAAGGACGAGGGAAAACCCCGTCCCTGCGGTAACTTTCATGTCCTTGAAGTCCTTGCTGTCCCTGCTGTCCTTGCTTCCCGGACCGGTAACCGCCCCGGCCCCCACAGCGCGAACAGGCTGTACGTCACCGCCCAGGCCCCCACCACGTCGATCGTGTAGTGGAGGCGGGAGAGGAGCACCACCGCCACCGTTCCCCAGTGGCCGAGGGCGGCAGCGCGGCGCAGCCAGGGTCCCTCCCGGCGGCAGTAGAGCCAGAGGAGGAAGGTCGAGGAGACGTGGCCCGAGAAGAAGAGGTCCTTCGTCAGGTACACCTGGGCGGCGTTGCCAAAGAGGGTCGAGAAGGGATTGATGAGGATGAGCCAGGCGCGGAGGATCGCCGCTCCGTGGAGGCCGGCGTTGACGTCCGGACCGGCGACCGGTCCCAGGCCGGTCAGTCCCACGCAGAGCCCCCGGGCGAGGCTCACGATCCCACCCAGGTACAGGAAGTGGAGGAAGGCCGGCCGGTCCCGCCGCCAGAGGACCAGGGCCACCGGGACGTAGCACAGCAGCCAGAGCCAGTAGTTGCGGTCCGCGATCCACTCCACCCGCGGCAGCCGGTCCAGGACGGTGTCCGGCAGCGTGGGCGCGGGCCGTCCCTCGGCGAGGAGAGACAGGAGGAGCATGGCGGCATGGCAGGCGTAACGCCACGCGAGGGCCAGGGCCACGGCCTGCCAGCCCGGCTTGCCTGGCTCGGAATTGATGGCAACGGATTTCAACGCTGGCGCGACTTCCCGGCACGGAGCCGCTTGAGGACGGCCGTGAAGTCGTCCGGTGGCGGTTCCTCGAAGCGGACGACCTTCTCCGTCCGCGGATGGACGAAGCCGAGGACGGCGGCGTGGAGCATGGGCCGGGGAGCGGGTAGGAGCTGGCCTCGCCAGTCTCTGATGTAGACCGTCTCCCCCACCAGCGGATGGCCCGCCTCGGCGAGATGGATGCGGATCTGGTGCTGGCGCCCCGTCTCCAGCTCGCAGGCCAGCAGCGTCGCCCCCGGCAGCCGCTCCAGGACCTGGACGCGGGTGATGGCCTCGCGGGCCTCCGCCGGCGCCTCGCCGCGGCCCGGACGGAACACGCCCCAGGAGCCGCGCAGACCGTCGCCGCGGTCGGGCACGAACATCGTCTCGTAGACCGCGTCCTCGGCCGCGCCGTGGGCGATGGCGAGATAGCGGCGGAGCACCGTGTGCTCGGCGAGTTGTCGCTGGAGATGGCGCTGAGCCGGGACGCTGCGGGCGAAGACCACCAGCCCCGAGGTCTCCTTGTCCAGCCGCTGCACAGTGCGCAGCGTGGGGCTCGTCTCCCGGCCGCGGGCCGCGTCGATGCGGCGCACGGCCACCCGGGCGAGAGCCACCAGGGTGTCGCGGTCGTCGCGCTCGAAGGGCACGGTGAGGATACCCGCCGGCTTGCGCACCACCGCCACCTCGCCGTCGAGATGGACCACCAGGTCCGTGACCGCCGGCTCGCGGCGGGCAGCCCCCGCAAGCCGGATCTCGACCCGCTCCCCCGCGCTCATCCGCCGCGCCGGATCGGCGGCCGGCACGCCATCCACCCGGACCCGCCCCCCGGAGCACATCTCCTTCGCCTGGCTCCACGAGGTGCCGGGAATCATTTCGCGGACGACGGCGGCGAGCGTGGCGCCAGCCTGCGCCTCGGAGACGGTGAAGGACTCTTCAGCCATCGCGGCAGTGTATTGCAGAGCCGTACCGTTGGGCCCTCATCACCCCGGCCCTCTTCTCCCAGCCTCATCCCGGGAGAAGAGGGAGGGGTTAGTCAAGTTAGTCTGAAGAAGGAGAAGTGGCTTTTTGGCTTTTTCAAAGACTTACCTCTCCCCTCTCTCCCGGCCGGTGGGGGGGAGGCTGGGAGAGAGGGGCCGGGGAGTGAGGGCCCGCCCCGAAGGGGCGCCGGCGCCAATCTTCAGATAGAATCGCACGCGCAAAACCATGACCGACCTTTCTCTCCCCGACCTGCCGGACCTCCTGGCCGCCCGCCGCGCGCTGGCGGGGATCGTCGTGCGCACCCCGGTGCTGCGCGCGGACGCGCTGGACGAGCTCGCCCATGCGCGGCTGTTCTTCAAGGCCGAAGGGCTGCAGGTCACCGGCTCCTTCAAGGTCCGCGGGGCCTTCAACCGGGTGCGGTCGTTCACTCCCGAGGAGCTGGCGCCGGGGCTGATCACGGTGAGCGCGGGCAACGCCGCGCTCGGAGCGGCCTGGGCGGCCCGTGCCGTGGGTGCCCGGCTGGTGGTCGTCATGCCGGAGAACGCGGTGCCGGAGAAGCTCGCGGCCGTGGCCGCGATGGGAGCCAGGATCGACAAGGAGGGGGTCACCAACGCCACCCTGGCCTTCGAGCGACTGGCGCGGCTGCGCGAGGAGCACGGCTACACGCTCGTCCACCCCTTCGACGATCCGTTCGTCATCGCCGGCGCCGGCACGGCCACCTGGGAGTTGCTGGAGGACGTGCCCGACCTCGACGCCCTCGCGGCCCCCGCCTCGGGCGGCGGCCTCCTCTCCGGCGCCCTGCTGGCGGCCCGCGGTCTCGCGCCGGCCGCGCGGGTCTACGGCATCCAGCCCACCGGCGCGGACGGCATCGTGCGCTCGCTCGCCGCCGGAGCGCCCACGCCGCCCGAGCGGGTGCAGACCGTGGCCGACGGCCTCACGGCGCCGAAGCCAGGCGTGCGCAACTTCGAGCTGATCCGGCGCTGGGCCACGGACGTCTTCACCGTCTCCGACGAGGCGATCCTCGCCGCCATGGGCCTGATCGTCCGTCACCTGAAAGTGATTGTCGAGCCCGCCGGCGCCGCCGCCCTGGCCGGAGTCCTGGCGGACGAGCGCTTCCGCGGCCAACGCGTCGGAGTCCTCTTGAGCGGCAGCAACACGGGGATGGAGCGGGTGCGGGAAACGCTGGCGCAGGCGTAGAGGGTGTTTGGCAAGCCTTGAGGCCCGAAGGGTCGACCTCCCTCAGCCTGGGGCACAGCCCCAGGAAACGAAATCTAAAACATTCCGAAAGCCCAACGGGGCGCGATCCGGCCGTTATCTCGCCCTTTCAGGGCTTTGAGATTTGGGGGACTCTCTTCCTGGGGCTGCGCCCCAGGCTGAGGGAGAACGGCCCTTCAGGCCTGAAGATCTGCGTTGACAGCCCCCCGAAAGTTTAGTCTGATGTGAGGTACCGTGCTCTTCATCTCTCGATGACGATTTTTATCTTCTATAGAGGCGACAGCTCCACCGTCTGCCGATGAAGCAGAGGGCCGGCGGATGGTCGCCGAGATCGGATGCGCTGGGTCACGGACAACAAAGAAACACTGTAGAATGCGTCGTTGGTCTGATCATTGCATCTGGCGCGACAGCAGCCAGGCAGCCACCAGCGGCGCTACGCATCGACCGTCTTCACCCCGCAATCCAGATCGGTCCAGGGCCTTGAGAGAACCCGGCGGCATCCGATCCAAATCCACTATCCATCGATCGTCGAAAAATCTCAGGAATTCATCTGGGCTTAGGGCGGTCGGCAAAGATTCCACAATAAACCGCTGCGCGCTCTCCGGGATCTTGCTCCATTGACGCTCGAGATAGTCCGCCATCTCAGGCAAAACCTTGACCAGAATAGTTTTTCTGCAAAGCTCCTTGTTGATCAAAGGGAAACTGGTGCGGGTAGCTCGATCGTAGATGTGGTAACAGGACACCTGAAGGAGATACGGCAGGCTGCTCGTAACACTGATGAGAAATGTTCTTGCCGGGTGAGTTATCACCGGCTGGAGCGGCTTGGTTCCCTGCCGATCATCTTTCCAGGCCGTGACCGAAAAAGCGTCGATCAGCCCTTGACTCTCCTCTTTACGAAGAGAGCCAACGTTGATTTCGAGAAATATGTTGGTAATCGGAGAGTAACCGGCGGCTTCGCTCACGGGTCGCGTGGTCGAAAATAGCCACTTAATGCGCGAAATTTCGTCGAACTCGATGGCATGGCGCCAGACAGGAAGTATCCTCGCGTCACCCCATGCAGTCGAGTCTGAAAATTCATCCATCACAACCACCAAATGAAACTTATCTGCTTTATCCGCGCTTAGTGCATCACTCAGCGAGAGAAGGGAAACCCTGAGAAGCTCCGGCATAATTTCTTTTTCCTTCTCAACCCGAACCAAAACCCTGCGGAGTCTCTCGTCGATGTGGCTCGTCCCTTCTGGCGAAGGGAGGTGTGCAACCTCCAAAATGTCGCCAGGCTTCACCATCATCGGCCCCAGTTTGAACTCGACACCCGAAAGAACGGCCTGCGAAAAATTGGAGAGCTTTGTGAAAAATCCGCGCAACGAGCCTGCCAGCTTTTCCGTTCCTTTTTTCAGGAGGGACATCTCCTCCAGGATAGCGGCAAATAGCATATAAGGAGGAGTCACCGACGCGTTGATTCGAATCGGGATGAGGGTGACATCATCGGTTTCCTCCTTGAGGCGTTCGACCAGCAGATCGTAAATCAGGCTGAGAACGGTAGTCTTCCCCGCGCGATGAGCGCCCACGATCGCGATGTTGTCTCCTGACGCCTGCAATAACTTCTCTATAATACTCTCCGCTAGGCGACGCCGCGTGCGCTGCGTTCGCGCCGCTTCCAGCTCCCCGTACAATTGCTTGTATTTCTTTAGTCCCAGAGGGTGGGTGAAGCTAAACGGGTTTTCCGCGAACAGATGAGAGAAACGCGGCGCCGGAGAGTTCTCGAAAGGGTCCCGTACCATCAACCTCTCAAGCTGACTCGAGTAATTCAAGCTCTTTTTCTTCCAATTTTCTTCTGCTTTTTCCGACAATATCCTGGGCCCGACCAGTTCCTGCTCACGAGCCAAGCGTTGCTTGAACTCCTCGAACTCGGCCGTCGAGCTAGCATCTCCTTGTAACTTCCGGAAGCAATGAACTATTCTCCGAATGTTCTCGACTTCCTGGTCGGGAGAGTCTTTCAGGGGAAACATCGCGGTGCACTGGAGTACTCCCCAGCGACCGTCGATGCGCGCCGAGCTCGCGCTGCCAAGCACGGTTCCCCGGGCGATTCGCAAGCAATCATATATGTACTCCCACCAGAGGTGCTCGAGACCGAGGGCTGGGACTGTCATCTCGAACTGCACCACGACACGATCAGCATATTGATAAAAATACCACGCGATTATCTTCTCATCGGAATCCCAGGAAGCCATTGCGAGGATGATCCCGTCATTACCGCTCAGTGACTCGCTGGATGGGACACGCGAACTCGGACGCCACAACTTTCGTCGCCATGTTTGCAGGCTGACTTCAAGGTTGTCTCCCTTAGGTGACTTGCCGATCCGGATCTTTTCCACTTGCAGGGATCTCTTGCTCAGTTTCTTGAGCGTAGCCATGGGCGTTGCACAGTGACCTTTCGGTCGAACTCGCCTGCCAATGCAGCTTCGAGCTTCGGGATGGCAGCGGCACTTGACCTCCCGTCCTCCGTGATTTTGTGGAGGTTTTCATGCAGCTCGGCCACCTGCCCGCTCGCTCCTCCAGGCTGAGGGAGTTCCAAAACCAACGTTGCGCTTGGCACGATGGGGTCATCCTCGTCGATTTCTCCGCCGAGTCCTTGAAATATGCCGCTTGCGGAGGCCATCTCATTGGCAAAGCTGGTACCGGTTACGTCCTCGACATGGCGGGGAAAAATCTGAAGTCGATTGAGGGCCTGGATCAAGCCAAACAGAGAACCAGGCCTGGGATCGATCGTGACCGACATGCGGATCATCCGTGCCCAGGACGCTTGGGGAAACGGGGTGACGATCAGGGTCATCAATCGGTTTTCGGTATCTGCACCCTCCGAGGCCGAGACTCCCGCCAAGGACTCGGGCATCAATGCTACTCCATACAAGACGACGCCTTCACGGATGCTGAGGGCTGTAGCGAAGGAAACATTGAGACGAAGCCCCGTCTCTTCCTTTTGCAGGATCTGGAAATCTCCAACTGCCTTCATGAATCACCCCCCGCGCGCCGCTCCCTAAATTTACTGGTCAAGAACCGGCGGCAGCCATAGAAAAAACGCATTCGGCCATAAGTTCATGGCTATCGGATGAACAATTCTACAGCAAATCAAGCAAGAAGTGTTGCCTCGATGGAAGCCGGACCAAGTCGTCGCCTCCGCGTCGCGGCCCGGGGCCCCGAGCGCGAGCGTCCCCGAGCCGCGGAGCCGAGGGCGGAGGGGATCTCGAAATGCCGCTTCCCCGCGCCCCGCCGGGGACTGACCACGACGCCATAGCCCCATCCTGGCCGGGAAGGATCTGAATGACGAGGTCCTCATATTCCATGAGACTCGCCACAGAGTCTCAAGACACGGAGGAGCGAGCCTTGGGGGAGCACAGGCCGCGCCGGACCGACGGCGCTTCCGCGCTCTGTCCGCGACTTGAAAAACCGCCGCGTCACGAGCTCGTCGGCTGCGGAAGCTCCGTATCGCCTGCGCAGCCAGAAAATCCCGTGCGGAGGCTCCGCAGGCAAGTTTTAGCCTCCGCAATCGTTGCGGAGCCTCGGCAGGCGAAATTTAGCCTCTGCAACGGCTGCGGAGGTTCCGAACGAAAATTTAGCCAGCGCAACGGTTGCGGAAGCTGCGCAACGAAAATTTAGCTTGAAAATCCATTGCGCTGGGTTGCGCGGCACTGAGTTAGCCTGCACATCCGTTGCGCTGGAGGCGCAGACAAAATTTAACTTGAAAATCCATTGCGTTGGATTGCGCAGTGAAATTTTAAGCTCCGCAACCGTTGCGCAGCGTACGCAACGAAATTCCAGCCGGAAATCCAAAGTTTTGGATCGCGCGGTGTGCGGGGCTGCCGGCCAGGTTCGCTATAGTAGCCGCCCCACCGTCGGAATCCCCGGTGGGGAGCCCCTCGCCATGAACCGCTTCGACCGACTCCGCGCCGAGCTTGCGGCAGCCTTCCGCCTGGCGGTGCCGGTGGCGGCGGTGCAGCTCGGGATGATGCTGATGGGCGTCGTGGACACCATGATGCTCGGGCATCTCTCCGCCGAGGCGCTGGCGGCGGGGGCGCTGGGGCACATCGTCACCTTCTCCCTGCTGGTGCTGGGCCAAGGCATCCTGTCGGCGCTCGATCCGCTGGTCTCCCAGGCGCACGGCGCCCGCGATCCGCGGGCGGTGGGCGATTCCCTGCAACGCGGCCTGGTAATGGCGACGGTGCTGACGATACCGTTCTGCCTCGCGTTGTCGGACATGGGAGGGCTCTTCCGGCTGCTGGGCCAGTCGGAGGCGGTGATCCCCGCCGCGGCGGCCTTTGCGCGGGCCATCGGCTGGGGGATCCTCCCCTACTTCCTGTTCGTCGCGCTCCGCCAGACGCTCCAGGCCATGAGCGTCGTGCGCCCGGCGATGATGGCCATCGTGGTCGGTAACGTGGTCAACGCGGTGGGCAACTACATTCTGATCTTCGGCCACTTCGGATCGCCTGCGCTGGGCGTGGCGGGATCGGCGTACTCGACTTCGATCGCGCGCTGGGTGATGTTCCTCTATCTGCTCGCGGCCTCGCGGCGCTCGCTCGCGGGGTATTGGCGGGGCTTCACCCGCGAGGCGGTGGCGCTCCGCGGGCACCTGCTCATGCTGCGCCTCGGCCTGCCGATCGGCCTCCACAATTCCGTGGAGCTGCTGGTGTTCACAGCGGTGGCCCTGTTGATGGGACGGATGGGAGTGCGGGAGCTGGCCGGCAACCAGATCGCCCTCAATCTGGCGAGCCTGTCGTTCATGGTGCCGCTGGGGATCGCCGGCGCCGCCGTCACGCGGGTGGGCAACGCCATCGGCCGCGGCGACATGCCGGGCGCCCGCCGGTCCGCCGCCGCGTCGCTGCTGCTGGGCGGTGGCGTGATGCTGTTCTTCGCGGCCCTCTTCGCCGCCTTCCCGGAGCCTCTGGCGCGGCTCTACACGCGGGATCCGGCGGTGATCGCCATGGCCGCGGCCCTCCTCCCCATCGCCGCCGTGTTCCAGGTTTTCGACGGGACGCAGGTCGTGGCGGCCGGCGTGCTCCGCGGCGCGGCGGATACGACGTTCCCGGCGGGCATCGCGCTGGTCGGTTTCTGGCTGGTGGGCCTGCCCGCGGGCTGGGCCCTGGCGTTTCCGGGGGGCCTGGGTCCGCGCGGGCTGTGGTGGGGATTGACGATCGGCCTCGCGGCAGTGGCGAGCCTGTTCGTGGCGCGGATCGCGGTGCGGTTCCGGGGGGAGATTGGGCGGGTGGGCCTTCACCAGCGCCCCTTCGGGGCGGACCCTCACTCCCCCAGCCCCTCTCTCCCAGCCTCCCCCCCGACCGCCGGGAGAGAGGGGAGTGGCTAGTCTTTGAACAAGCCAAGAAAAATCTTCTTCTTCTTTTCTTAGATTAACTCGACTAACCCCTCCCTCTTCTCCCGGCGGCCGGGGGGGAGGCTGGGAGAAGAGGGCCGGGGTGATGAGGGCCAACGGCTCGGGAAGGCAATCTTGCAAATCACCGCGCCGTCGCGACGAATGATATCTTGCCCGACCATGCCCGACACCGACCTGCTCACCCTGCCCGTGGTCCACTCCGTGCCCGGCATGGAGGCGGTGGAGGTGCGGCGCGATCTCGTGTACCGCCGGCTGGCGGACGGCACGGAGAGGACGATGGACGTCTATCAGCCGCCTGGGCTGGCGGCGGGCGAGCGCCGGCCGGGTGTGGTGTTCGTCCATGGCGGACCGGTCCCCGAAGAGATGTGGACCCAGGTCAAGGGCTGGGGGATCTTCACTTCGTACGGCCGGCTGCTCGCGGCGTCGGGATTCGTGGCGGCGACGTTCAATCATCGCTTCCTCCGGCTGCGGGAGATCGAGGAGCCGGCGGCGGACATCGCGGCGGCGCTCTCGTTCCTGCGCGAGGGAGCGGAGGGGTTCGCTCTCGATCCGGACCGGCTCGCCATCTGGGCGTTCTCGGGTGGCGGCCCCCACCTCGCCCCCTTCCTGCGCCGGGAGGTTCCTGGCGTCCGCTGCCTCGTGGCCTATTACACCTTGCTGGACCTGCGGCCGATTCGGGAGCGCGTCACCGGGGGCATGGACGAGGAGCTCGCGGCGCGGTTCTCTCCCGTGGCCGTCCTCCCGGATACGAGTTACGAGGGGCCGCCCCTGCTCATCGCCCGCGCCGGGCTCGATCAGCCGTGGATCAACGACACGATCGACGCTTTCGTGGCCCGGGCGCTGGCGGCCAACGCTCCGCTCGACGTGCTGAATCATCCGCGGGGCCGGCACGGCTTCGACGTCCTCGACGCGGACGAGCGCAGCCGCGAGATCCTCGCCCGCACGCTCGCTTTCGTGGGGACAAACGTGGGGACCAACGTGAGGACCCACGGGTGAGCTTCAAGGACCACTTCTCCGGCCACGCCGCGGTCTACGCCTCGTTCCGGCCCAGCTATCCGCCGGCGCTGTTCGATTTCGTGGCCGCGCTCGCCCCCCGGCACACCCTGGTCTGGGACTGCGCCACGGGCAACGGCCAGGCGGCGGTCGACCTCGCGGCGCGCTTCGCGCGCGTGATCGCGACGGACGCCTCCGCCGAGCAGCTCAGCCACGCCGTGCCCCACCCCAGGGTCGAGTACCGGCAGGCGCTGGCGGAGCAGTCGGGTCTCGCGAGCGGCGCGGTGGACGTGGTGACGGTGGCGACCGCTCTCCACTGGTTCGACTTCGACCGCTTCTACGCCGAGGTGGAACGGGTGCTCGCGCCGGGCGGGGCGCTGGTGGCGTGGGCCTACAACCTCGCCCGCGTCAGCCCGGAGGTGGACGTGCAAATCGACCGGCTGGCGCGCCAGATCGTGGGCCCCTACTGGCCGCCGGAGCGGCGCTGGGTAGACGAGGAGTACCGCACGCTCCCCTTCCCGTTCGCCGAGGTGGCGGTGCCGGCGCTGTGGATCGAGGAGGAGTGGGCCTTCGACCGCTTCGCCCCCTACTTCAGCACGTGGTCCGCCACGGCCCGCTATCGCCAGGCCACCGGCCAGGATCCCGTGGACCTCGTCCGCGACGACCTCGCGCGCGCCTGGGGCGATCCGGCGCAGGTGCGGACGGTGCGCTGGCCGGTCATGATGCGCGCCGGCCGGCCGCGGGCGTGAGCGGCCGTGAGCGGCATCGACGGCGGCGCGTTCATGCACCCTCGACCTGCGCGTGCGGGTACCCGTACACCGCATACGCCAGCCACGACGCATCCGCCTGCGGCTCCATGCGCGCCGCCTCGCGCGCGGTGACCGCCGCCTCGGACATGCTCTTCCCCGCTTTGAGCGCGGCGTAGAGCGTCCGCGCAAAAACCGTCGCCTCGCGGTCGCCGACCGACCAGAGCGGCGCGACGAACGCCCCCGCGCCCGCGCCGAGGAACGCCTGCGCGAAGCCGCCGAGGGTCGTGAGGCCGAGGCGCTGGCTGCCGACCTGGCAGGCGTTGAGGACGACGATGGGGTGCCGACCGTTCTCCGCGAACCGCGACACCGCGCTGACGACCGTCGCCGGCAGGAGGGAAGGGAAGTAATTCTCCCCCTCCAGTCGCCCCTGCAACATCAGGCGCGCGTCGATCTGCTCTGGGTCGTTGTCGCCGTGGCAGGCGAAGTGCACGACATCGAAACCGTCCGGCGTCGCCAGCAGGTCGCGCACGTCCTTGAACTGCGGCGTCACAGGCTTCGCGCCGAGCTCCTGCTCCAGGAACTTGCGCTCGTCGCCGGCATTCGGCAACACGTAAGTCGAGACCGGATAGTCGGGGATCACGTACCGCACGTCGCGCAGCCGCAGCCGGTCGGGCGGCCAACTGCCGTGCAGCCACCGGACGACGCCGAGCTGGCCGAGGAAGAGGACCTCCTCCGGCAGCGTCTTCTTGTCGGGTGCGTGCAGGTGGAGGAGCTCCCAGGGCAGGAACGGCTCCTCGGAGACGATCATGATGCTCTTCATCGCGTCGCGCTTCTCCCACAGCGTCTTACGCAGGGCCTCGGGGATGAGCTGGTCGAAGAGGCGCATACCGTAAGCGCGCACCTGCGTGAGGAACTGGTCGGCATCGTCGGCGTTCTGTGCCCAGCAGCTCTCGAGCTCTTTGTAGAGCTTGCGGACGTAGACGTCGCGCGCCCCTGTGATCGGCGCCGAGAGCCACTTGTCGAACAGGCCGAGCTCCGGCGCTTCGAGCTCGAACGTCAGCACGGTCTCGCCGCCCCTCTCGTTCTCCCAGATCGTCAGCTTGTGGAATGGCTTCGACGGCGGCGGCTCGCCGGCCGAGCCCTCGGCGCTCGTGCGCGTCGACGGCCGCGTCAGCTTCTCGACGATCGTCGCCTTCAGCGTCATGGTCAGCAGCGGTGTCTGTCCCTGCCGCGCAACGACGCGCACCTCGCCCTCGCCGACGTCCGTCGGTATGACGTCGAAGTAGTACGTGCTCTCCTCGCCGAGGCTGGCGACGTCGAGGTCGAGCCGCGACACGCCGCCGGCCTCGAAGTTCTTCCGCGGCCGCAGCTCGAGGATGAGCTTGCGGTCGCGCTCCAGCGGCGCGGCGCCGCCGTCGGCCGCTTTGCCGGCCGCCGCGGCGACCTGCTCGCGCGAGATCGTGACGTCTATCGTGACCGGTTTCTTCACTTCGACGGTGCGGTCCATCTGCGCCAGGAAGTGATAGATGGGCGGAGGTGGAGGGGCGGCGGCCGGCGGGGGTGGAGCCTCCCGCTGTTGTTGTTCCTGTTGTTGCTGCTGTTGTTGTTGTTGCGGCACCCCCCGCCCGATCCCGCGACGCTGCGTCGGCGCGAAGGTCGGCATCACCCGGCGCTGCAGGACCCGCTCCTCCGCGCTCGCCGGCGCCGTCGCCACCCGCGCGAGCTCGCCGACGTCGATCGTGATCGGTGCGGCGCTGACGGCGATCGGGTGCCCGCTGGTGAAGATAATCGAGCGCTCTGCCGAGCTCGTCGCGACCCGCGGCCGCGTCACCTCCGCGAGTCCCGCTTCCTGCGACGCATCGCTCTCGTGCAGGTCGAGCGCGTCGAGCACCGACGTCGCCCCCGGCCGCACATCGATCCGCTGCAGCACCTCCTCGGCGGGAAACGCGTAGTGCAGCTTCTGATCGTTCCACCAGCGCTGCACGACCACGTAGCTCGGCGCCTCGTGCTCGATCCGCGCTTTCAGCTCCTCCGGACGATCCTTGGCGTTCGCAAGCGTGATGTCGGTGTCGAAACCGGGTGGCACCTCGATCGTGGTGAGGCCGGGCCGGATGCCGCGCACCGCATGCGCGGGCCTCGTGAGCCGCAGCCACGTGGTCAGCGAGCCGACGACCTCCGGCCGCGTGAAGTAGTTGGTGTGATAGCAGTACGAATTCGCCGGGAATTCGTAAAACTCCTTGATGTACCTGCCGGCGGCGACGTCGATCTGCGGCACCGACTTCGTGTCGACGACGAGGTCGCTCGTCGCGCTGTCGAGCAGCCGGTCGACGAAGCCGTCGGCGAGGCGCAGCCAGAGCTTCGGCGGGATCTCCTTCGGCGGTGCTGCCTTCGCGTCCGCCTCGAAGTTGCTCGTGACGTAGCAGTAGTAGGTGCCGGCGATCGTCGGCGCGTCGGGCGAGACTTCGTTGAGCTGCGCGATGAAGGGGCCGTCGGGATTCATCGCCGCGAGCCCCGGCACCGCGTCGCCATCCGCCGCCGCCGATGTCAGCGCCTTCACCAACCCGCCGATGATGTTGATCGCCTCGGAGAGGATCGTCGACGCGACTTTCGTCTGCGGGAAGGCGCCGAGGATGCGGAAGAGCGCGGCGGAGAGGTTCGTGTAGAGGTCGACGAGGTCGCGCCAGTTCTTCGGATCGGCGAGGTGCGTCCCGGCGTTGGGCACGGCGACGAAGATCGAGCGCTCGAACCGCGGCGCGAAGCCGGAGCCGGGGAGGAGCTGCTCGACGAGCGAGCGGTAGGCGAGGCCGCCGCGGCTGAAGGTGACGACGTCGATGCCCGGCGGCTGCTTCCACGGCACCTCGCGCAGCAGGCGCAGCAGCTCCGTCGCGTTCGTCTTCGGGTCGTCGCGCAGCGTCGAGTGATCGAAGCCGACGACGGCGTCATACTGGGCGTGCGCCGCCGCCATGAACGTCTTCCCCCACGGCGACTCCGCCAGCGCGCCGAAGCTGCCGCGCGTGCTGCTGAAGGTGCCGTGGACGAAGAGGAGGAGGCGCGGCGCGGCTTTCGTCGCCACGTCGAGGTCGCCGAGGCTGGCGACGTCGACCCAGTCGGCGGCGCTGTCGCCGCGCATGTGGACGAGCCCGCGGTGGATGTCCTCTTCGAGGTGATCAGCGATCACGCCGGCGGCCCGGCGGGCGATGAACGTCAGGACGATGGTGCGGATGCCGCCGAAGAGGAACGACTTCAACGAGCGCGTCGGCGCGGCCCCCGGCTGTGGATCGATGGCGACCTCGAACGTGACCGTGCGGGACGCCGCGACGTTGGCGCCGCCACGGCGGACCGTCGCCGCCGCGACCGGAGGCCGTTCGACGTAGTCGGTCTTCCACGCGTACACGCCGTCCTGCTCGAGGAGGAGCACGGCGTCCTCGTCCGGCGCGAGATCGACGTGCACCTGCAGCTTCTCGTCGACCGGGCCGCGCATCGCGCGCCGCGCCGCCACCTCGGGCCGCGGTGCCGCCTCGCGGTCCTCCACGACGCGGAACTTCCCCTGTTCGAGCCCTGCGAGAACGGCCGACTCCTCGTCCGCCGATAGACCGCCGCCGACGCGGATCGGACCGGATGGAATCGCCACCCCACGCCGCCCCGGGCCAGGTGTCGCGACGAATTCGTACGCGGAGGGAAGGACGATTCGCACACTGCCGGCGTCTTCAGGCATGGAGAGCCTCCTGGATGTAGTAATTCTTCCATTATAAAGGAATGGCGGGTGCCGGGGTGGCGCGCCGGCCGCGAGCGTCCGTGGTATAGATTCCCCGCTATAGATGATTACGGCGCTGATCAGCCGCAAGGGCGGGGTCGGTAAGACCACGACCGCCGTCAACCTGGCGGCCGCCTTGGCGGCCCAGGGGCTGCGCGTGCTGCTGGTGGACCTCGACAGCCAGGCGTCGGCCTCGCTGTCGCTGGGGGTCGACCGGGCGCGGCTCGCCCCCTCGTCGGCGGACGTGCTGCTCGCCGGTCTGCCCGCGGCCCAGGCGGTGCGGCGGACGTCGGTCGCCGGTCTGGACCTGATCACCGCCTCGGTGGACCTCATCCGCGCCGAGGCCGAGCTGGGGGTGTTCCGGGCCAAGGAGACGCGCCTCAAGGCGGTCCTCGATCCCATCGTCCGCGACTACGACTACGTCTTCCTCGACTGCCCCTCGTCGCTGTCGCTGCTGCCGGTCAACGCCGTGGTCGCCGCGGATGCCTTCGTCGTGCCGGTGGCGCCGCAGTTCCTGGCGGTCACCGGCCTGTGCAACCTGATCGCCGCGGCCGAGCGGACGGCCTGGGACCACGGCTCGCGCGTCCGCCCCCTGGGGCTGCTCCTCACCCTGGTGGACTACCGCATCAAGAGCACCCGCCTGACGGTGGACGAGCTGCGCAGCGAGCACGGCAGCCTCGTCTTCGCCATCGAGATCCGGGTCAACACCCGACTGGCCGAGGCGCCGGCCGCCGGCCAGACGATCTTCCAGTACGACCGCAAGGCCAAGGGGGCGATGGCGTATCAGTTGCTGGCGGGGGAGTTTGTGATGCGGGCGAAGCGGAGCGACTAGCACGGACCTTCAACGCGCCGCGGACCTTCAATGCGCCGCCCCTTCGGGGCGGACCCTCACTCCCCCAGCCCCTCTCTCCCAGCCTCCCCCCCGCCGGCCGGGAGAGAGGGGAGTGGTTAGCCTTTGAAAAAGCCAAGAAAAGCTTCTCCTTTCTTTCTTTAGACTAACTCGACTAACCCCTCCCTCTTCTCCCGGCGGACGGGGGGGAGACTGGGAGAAGAGGGCCGGGGTGATGAGGGTCCTGGCAGGCCCGAAACGGATCAGCCACCCCGCGCCATTCTCCTCCGAGGTCCTCCGGGGCATCCGGAGCCACGGAAAGCCCATGCTAAGATCCCATGCCAGGTCCTCCAGGCCGTTCCAGACGGCCTGGCCAGGAGACGTGATGTCCCGCAATCAGTCCACTCCGATCCCTCTCGTCATCGCGTTGCTGGCCGCCTCCCTGCTGCCGCCGGGTCTGGTTGGCGCGAAGCCGCCAGCGGCCGCGGTATCTGCGGCAGCGGAGCCATGGGAGGGCGCGCCTTTCACCGCCGACGCGGCGGCCGTGGCCCGCGCCGCGGCCAGGGTCCAGGGCGAGGAGGGGGACGACGTCGTCGTGCTGCTCTCCGAGGCGAGCTACAGCTACGACGCGGCCGGGCGCGAGACTTACAGCCAGCGGCTGGTCTACAAGATCCTCGCCGCCGGGGCGCACGAGAGCTGGTCCACGGTCGAGGAGGAGTGGGCGCCGTGGCACCAGGCGCGGCCGGAGGTCCGGGCGCGGGTGATCACGCCGGACGGCGCCGAGCACCTGCTCGATCCGTCGACCGTCACCGAGAACGCCAACGCCTCCAGCGCGCCCGACATGTTCGAGGACGGACGGGTGCTGCGCGCGCCGCTGCCGGCCACCCGGGCGGGAGTGGTGGTGGAGCAGCAGGTGACGGTGCGCGACAAGACCCCCTTCTTCGACGGCGGCGTGGTGCGCTTCCACGGCGTCGACCTCGGCGTGCCGGTGCGCCGCTCCCGGCTGGTGCTGGAGGCGCCGGCCGAGACCCCCCTGCGCTGGGTATTGCGTGAGCTCCCGGACGCGCAGTCCCGGGAGACCGTGGCCGGCGGGCGGCGGCGGGTGGAGGTCGAGGTGCGCGATTTCGAACCGGCGGACGACCCTGAGCCGGGCCTCCCCTCCGACACGCCGCGCACGGCCTACGTCGCCTTCTCCACCGGCCGCTCCTGGGGCGATCTCGCCCGCCGCTACTCCGGCCTCGTGGACCAGACGATCCGCGGCGCCGATCTCGCGGCCTTCCTGCGCTCGGCGGCGGGGACGTCGGGGACACTGGCCAAAGGTGCCGCGCCCTCGCAGCTCGACCTGATCAACCGCTACCTGGCCCGCTTGGGCGAGGAGGTGCGCTACACGGGCATCGAGCTGGGCGAGGGCGGGATGGTCCCCAGGAAGCCCGCCGAAACGCTGCGCCGCCGCTTCGGCGACTGCAAGGACAAGGCGGTGCTCTTGACCGCGATGCTGCGGGCCTCGGACATCCCGGCCTACGTGGCGCTGCTCAACGCCGGCGAGGACGAGGCGGACGTCGAGGAGTCGCTGCCCGGCTTCGGCACCTTCAACCACGCCATCGTCGTGGTGCCCGGCTCGCCGGCGCTGTGGATCGATCCCACCGACCCCTACGCCCGGGCGGGCGAGCTGCCGCTGGCCGACCAGGGACGGCTGGCGCTGATCGCCAGCCCCACGGCCACCAGCCTGGCGCGCACGCCCGAGGCCACCTCGGCCGACAACCGCGAGGTGGAGACCCGTGAGTTCCTGCTCGCGGACCTCGGGCCGTCGCGCATCGTCGAGACCACGGACTACTTCGGCGCTCCCGAGCGGGCGCTGCGGGCCTTCTACGCCCAGCAGGACGACGCCACCGTCAAGGGCGCCCTGAAGGAGTACGCCGTCGCCTACTACCTCGCCGAGGACGTGGCGTCGCTGGAGCACTCCAGGCCCACCGACCTGACGGTGCCGCTGCACATGCGGATGGAGCTGAAGAACGCCCGCCGTGGCTATACCGACACCCGCAACGCGGCCGTGGGGATCAACCCCGCGGCGCTGCTGGCCCGCCTGCCCACGGACCTGGTGAGCGACGCCAAGGCAGCGGCTGCGGCCGAGCCGCGGCAGTCCGACTACGTCTTTCACGAGCCCATGCAGCTCGAGGTGCGCTACCGGCTGGTGCCGCCCGCGGGCTATGTCCCGCAGCCGCTGCCCGCCGCCCGAGTGCGGCGCTTCGGCACGGTCAGCCTGACCGAGTCCTACGCCGTGGGAGCCGACAACGTCGTCACCGCCAGCTTCCGGCTGGACACGGGCAAACGGCGCATCTCCGCCCAGGAGTTCGAGGCGGTGCGCCAGGGCGTGCGCGAGGCCGTGCAGGAGAAGACGACGCTGCTCCAGTTCGACCAGGTGGGCGAGGCCCACCTCGCCGCCGGCCGGGTGCGCGAAGCGCTGCAGGAGCTCGAGCGCCTCGCCGCCCTGGCGCCGCAGAAGGCCCTCCCCCGCTCGCGCGTCGCCCGGGCGCTGCTCGCCGGCGGCATGGGCGAGGCGGCGCGGCGGGAGGCGCGGCGCGCCACTCAGCTCGAGCCGAAGCTCGCCCCCGCCTGGCGCACCCTCGGCTGGGTCCTCCAGCACGACGACCTCGGCCGGCGCCTGCGTCCCGGCTATGACCGCGCGGGGGCCCTCGCCGCCTACCGCAAGGCCCGCGAGCTCGACCCCAGGGACGAGGTCACCCGCGCCGACCTCGCCATTCTCCTGGAGCACGACGCCAGGGGCCGGCGCTACAGCCCGGAGGCCGACCTCCCCGCCGCCATCGCCGAGTACCACGCGCTGCGCAAGGACCTCAACAACCACAGCATGGACGAGAACCTCCTCGTCGCCCTGGTGCGGACGGGTCGCTTCGACGAGGCCAAAAAGCTCGCCGCCGAGCTCAAGGACTCGCAGACCGGCGCGGTGCTCGCCCTGGTGGCGACCGCGGCGACCGCCGGGCCCGAGGCCGCCGTGCAGGAGAGCGAGCGCCGGTTCGCGGACGAGAAGGCGCGCGCCGACGCCCTGCAGCAGGCCGGCCAGAACCTGCTCCTGGTGCGGCGCTACGCCGACGCCGCCGTCCTCTTCGACCGCGCCAGCCGCCAGACGGCCAACCCCGCCGCCCTCCTGTCGCTGGCCGACCTGGTCAAGCGGACGCGCCGTCACGAGGAGCTGCAGCTCCCGCCGGATCAGCCCGCGACGGTGTTCAAGCGCTTCCTCCTCGCCATGTTCACCGGCGACCTCGAAGCCAAGAGATTCTCCTCGTTCTTCTCGCGCGACGTCCAGGCGGAGCTGGCAAAGGAGAAGGGCGCGGAGGAGACGATTCGCCGGGCTTTCTCGCGGCTGCGTGACAGTCTGAAGGGGGACATGCCGGCGGATACCGCCGTCGACTTAGGCCTCGCCGCCATGCGCGACGCGGTGACCGGCGACGACGCGCTGGGCTATCGGGTCGACTTCACCTCGTCGCTGGGCGAGGCGTCGCAGCAGTTCGTGGTGTACGTCGTGCGCGATGCCCGCGAGGGAGGCGAGCTCCGCCTGGCGGCGACCAGCCAGGCGTCCCAACTGCTGGCCTCCGAGATCCTGCGCCGGATCGACCATGGCGACCTCAAGGGCGCCCGCCAGTGGCTCGACTGGGCCGCCGAGGGGGCTCACGGGGCGGAGCGGGCGGGCGGCGATCCCCTGCCCAATGCTCCCTTCCCGGCGCTGTGGGCCAAGGGCGGGCCGGCCGGGGCCGACGAGATGCGTTGCGCCGCCGCGGCCCTGCTGGGCCAGGAGGCCGCGAGCGAGCCGGCGGTGCGCCTCCTCCTCGCCTGCCGCACTGCGATGACTGCAGCCACTGATCCAGCGCGGCGCAACCTCCTCGACCTGGCGCTGGCCCTCGCCGACGCGAACCTCGGCCGGTACGACGACCTGGAGAAGGTCTCGCGCCGCCTCCTGGAGGCCGCTCCGGGCTCGCAGCGCGCCGAGGACCTCCACGCCCGGGCGCTCCTGCAACTGGACCGCTGGGACGAGGTCCGCGCCGCCGCCGAACGCCGTCTCCAGCGCGCGCCCGAGGACGAATGGGCTCTCCATCTCCTGGCCGAGGAGGCTCTCCACGCCCGGGACTTCGACCGCGCCGAGCAGCGCTTCACCCATCTCGTGGACAGCGGCAAGGCCAAGGCGCAGGACTTCAACGAGCTCGCCTGGATGCGCCTGGAGCTCGGCCGCGTGGACGACAAGACGGTCGACTACGGCCAGCGGGCGGCCACCCTGTCGAGCTACGGCAACTCGTCCCATCTCCACACCCTGGCCTCGATCTACGCCGAGATGGGCAAGACGGCGGAGGCCTACCGGCTCATCCTCCAGTCGCTCGCCGCGCGCAACGACGAGGCCCCCGTCTCCGACGACTGGTACGTCTTCGGCCGCCTGGCCGAGCACTACGGCCTGCCCGACGTGGCCCGCGACTACTACAAGCGGGTGAATCCGGCGGCGAGCAAGGACCAGGAGGCCATGTCCACCCACGCCCTCGTCGCCCGCCGGCTCGCCACTCTGGGCGACGTGGTGAAGGCGGCTAAGACGGTGAAGCGGACGAAGTAGGCCCCTGCCCTCTTCATAGGTCCTTGCCCGGTCGGTGAGATTTGCCCTTCGAAGCCTCACCCCCGGCCTCATAGGCGCTAACTTTGGCCTCCGAGGGCCCCCTCCCAAGACCCTCATCACCCCGGCCCTCTTCTCCCGCCCCCTCGCCACCCCCCTCCCCGGGAGAAGAGGGAGAAAAGCAAGAAAGGACGACAAGGACAGCAAGGACACTAAGGACGAGGGAGACCAGCAAGGTCGCTCCAACCGGGTTCCCCTCTCCCGGGGAGGGGGGTGGCGAGGGGGCGGGAGAGGGGACAGGGGTGAGGGCTTCGGGGCGGG
>Ga0136846_1208266_pt1 | contig 111231 bp, 92 predicted proteins | sample HopSoiMetagenom2_FD_96841 | JGI IMG/M metagenome (GOLD analysis project Ga0136846, IMG submission 96841) | Grasslands soil microbial communities from Hopland, California, USA - 2 Assembly 2016 (version 4) | ecosystem: Environmental > Terrestrial > Soil > Grasslands | place: USA: Hopland... | reverse complement strand
CAGTTGTTGGTCTAAAAGACACAACAACGACCGGGGGAAGACCAACGGCTACAAAAAACCTTCTATCCTTGATTCGTGACACACCCAACAACGGCGGAAAAAATGACATAACAACGACGGATCGTGGAAAAACAATAGTCCCACTAACAGCAGTTTAGAAAGTTGTAGAGTTGTTATGCTAGACACTATTTTGCAAAAGATTGCATTTTTTTCCATTGAGATATACTTATTCCAATCCCAAGAAATGCCAAAATCCCAAAGGAAACGATATTCATCACAACCGATTCATCAGGTCTTAATATGGTCTCTGAATTTTTTAAAAATTTCATATCAATTAGTTCTCCAACATGATGTCTTTCACAAAAATCTCCTCTAGTGGCCTTCTCAAACATTTGACCGTTATAACTATATATAACAAAATATCGAACTCTCGCGCCTACGCAAGACTTTGGAAGAGACTCGATCCTCATTTTCACAACTTCACCTTTTCTTTCTACATTTAGATCATCGTATTTCTTAAATATAAGAGCTACTGCACCTACGAAAACTACAAGCCCTAAAATAAACAAATATTTCATCTTCTTACTGATTTTATCTACTTATAGATATGGTATAATAGTTTTTTTTACAGCTGTATTATCAATAACCGGTCTATTATTATTATAGTTTATAAGGGATGGTTTCTTACTATTCCCTCTAGGTAATATCACATTGGTCGCACCTTGTAAAGTATTAGAAATTGCACCTCCTGCAGCTTGTTGTGCCGCAGCGTTTGCGTTAATTTGATTACCAAGCTTGGTTTCTAAGTTTTTAACGTTGGCCGCCCTACCTGAACTAGATGGATCATTTTTTGCGATTCTTTGAGCTCTATCAAGTTGCCTTTCTGTTGCCTTAAGCGTACTACTCGAATTTACAGCGACATTTTCGGTTACTTTTCCAGCAATCTGATTTACCACAACATCCGCAACTGTCGTTTTAAGAGATACAGTACCTGTCTCATTATATTGTTTCAATGATGATTCAACTGCATCAACACCAATTTTAGTGCCTTCTAGGACTAGCTTAGCAGCTGCTCCTTTAGGAGCAAGAGCAGACAATCCTCCACTTATAGCGCCAGCGCCAGCAGATATTACTATTGCGGTACCGTCCACATCTGTCAATGAAGTACTTAAGGATTTACCTTGAGCGATGTTAGCAGCTACCTGTGTTCCATATTCAACAGCTGCTCCTATCAAAGCTCCCCAGCACCAAGGACATTTTCCATCTGGATCATTAAATGTAGAAGGATTATTTCCGCTAAAATGATATGGTGTTAAACCTTCTTGGTTTTCTTTCTCACTTAACGGATCAACTTGTATAAATCTACCTATTTGTTGTCCATATATTCTTGCATTAAAATCGTAAACTTCTAATCCACTGCCATCGCTAAACTCCTTATTCTGTATTTCATTTCCATTAAAGCCTTTTTTGTTTAATGCGCATCCGCAATCTATTGGGCTTTGCTGCGTCGATATTCCTCTTTGCGTCAAGCCAAATGGATAATAATGCGTTTCTTCCAGTGGAGTTGCTATATCATTAAGCATTACCCTTACATTACCCAGGTGATCTTTCAAAAAGTAATCGTACCGCCACTGGCCGGATTCGAGTCTTACCCTACCCTCTTCGGTGGCTACATGCTGCAATACATTGTTTTCAAAGATCATTCCACCCAGGTATTGGGTGGTTTTTGAGGCCTGGCCGGTTTCACTTACCGTTTTGCTGAGCTTAGTGCCTGCCGCATCATATGTATAGCTAATGGTGCCCTTATTAGCTACAACAATTTGCTCCGGTAAATTTAAGATATCATAGCTAATGCTGGCAATACCTTTATTCTGGTCTTTGATCAGGTTGCCATTAACGACATAATCATAGTCGTCATCGGCAATGCTACCGTTTTCGGCTGCTGTTGGTAAAAAAGACACAACAACGGCAGGATGAAGACCAACAACTGCAAAAACTGGGAGATTTTTTTGGGTTGATTGAGAGGCAATGAATTGCAAACTTACAAGCCGGCTCCAATTGTTGGTGCAGCTTATCGCCACCCGAAACAGCGAAGCCATTCTTCCTGGGCCAAGCTACAGTTGTTGGTGAGGCCACGGCAAATATGCCATGCACGAACACCAACAACGGCACAAATAACAATGTTTACTAATAAGAAAAAGAGAGCTTTGCACGATTGGCTGGCAAAATCTGTAGTAATAAAAACTAATATCGTTTCTTAAGCCACATTGTATCTGTAACAGCATTTTCATCTACTCTATTCAATCCCCCTTTAAAAATATAATAATTTTTTGTTGCTTCAAGTATTTGCGTACTGATAAGATTCGATTTGTAAAACTCCAATTCTTCTGTAGACAACTTCTTAGTAGTTTTTAAAAATATCAAATCAAACACGCAAGGGCTTTTCCAATTTATTTTCCAATAAGAAGTGTCATTAGTAACAACATTTATTTCCCTTTGTAACGAATCACTTCTAAGAATCACAAAAAACTGTTTGGTGTTTTGAGGATAAAAATAAAATCTTCCTGTTTTTATGTTCGCACATATCGACTGGCCTAACACAGCGAAAGATAAAAAAAAGCTTATGCAACAAAAAGCGACAGTTCGTAAAATCATGTTTCTGTAAAAATTCTAAAACCTGAATATTTGAGTAAAGGTAGTCTTTCCTTGTTTTTGTTGTATTCCAATACCTATATATGTTTTTTGCTTTGTACCATCTGTTCCGTGTTGCAGACAGCCTATTGCTTGTGTAGTAGAAGATTTGCCAACACCTATTTGTAGTGTCGCCTTTGATTCACCAGAAGTGCTAGTGGACATAGTGGCTTCTGCTGACACAGCTAATTGCATTCTTTTGACTTTCACATCGCCCGACATTTTCCCTCCTATCTCTGTTGTGAAATCACCTTTGCTGTCATTCTTAGTTTTGCTTATTGAAGAAAGTGTCCCTGCTTTAATTTCTGTCTTTGTATCCACAGACGGAACTACCGTTGTTTTTAAAAGTGGTTCCTTATTTCCTTCTAATGTATTGTTAGCTATTAAATAGTTCATTTTGCCGCCAAAATTAGTACTCGTAGTAGCGGTAACAGTTCCGCCTACACTAAATTTGGCAACCGGCGTAGACGACACTTCGGTAGAACTGCTGGTTTTAGAAAAGTAGCTAACCGCATTATCTATCCTGTTAGATAAATTTTGATACTCATCGGCTATCGCCCTTTTAAACTTACCAAATATATACTCTGCCTCTAACCCCTCCAACTCAACGTGCACTGTCACCTTATTTTCGCTAAAGGCATAAGTACTATTATGTACATAATCTTCACTTAATGGATCAACCTCTATAAATCTCCTTATCTGTGGATCATGATTGCGATACTTAAATTGCACCCAGTTCAGGTCCAGGTCTTCATCTATCTGCTGATCCTGGAACGTTTTTTCCTTATTGTGTAATGCTCCCGTTTGTCTTGTACTTATCCCCTTTTGCGTCAACCCGAAAGGATAATAATGTGTCTCTTCCAATGGCGTTGCAACGTAAACTGTTGCAAAGTCCAATTCTACTTGAACACAAATATTATCATTTGATTTCTTAGGATTTGAGAAGCTCTCTATTTCACTTGGTTAACTATCATAAAAGTTAGTTTTGTAGCGAAACTAATTATCAATTCATAAAGTTCCAAAATTTTCAATCAATTTTAGACATCTCTTAAACCATACCAAAACACAATGTGCGCCTCTCATCATTTTTCATAGCCGTTTAACAAAAGTTATAAAAAAAATTTAAAAAGTATTTTATTTTATACAAAAGATAGTTTACATTTACTTAACAATTAAACCAAAGAAACTGGTGTGTGCCATAGAAAGCGTTGAAACGATTGATACATCAGTAAAATAGAGCGATCAAACTATAATACTTCTAACAAAATAGAAAAAGAAGACGTAAGAAAACTGAATCATGAACTGTAATGCTGCGCCCGATAATGCCGGCAAAGCGGCCGGCTGCTTTTCAGCCGGGCAATGAATAGGCAAACTTTTATTAAATCAAAAACAACAGGTATGAAGAAAACAATGCAAAAAATGCTGCTTGCGTTGCTTATGAGCTGTATATCCACACTCTTATGGGCCCAGCAAAGAACGGTAACAGGTACTGTTACAGACGATCAGGGAGCTGCGCTTAGCGGAGTTTCCTATATCATTAAAGGAACAACTACAGGAGGAGTAACTGATGAAAAAGGCAACTTTTCTATCCTGGTAAATGGAAATAATGCCACAATTGAATTCAGTTCCGTTGGCTACAAAACAACAGAAATTTCAGTGGGTCAAAGTAGCAGCTTATCGGTAATCCTGCTCAAGGCAGATGCTACAGGAATGGATGAAGTGGTGGTAACAGCGTTAGGGATCAAGCGAGAGGCCCGGTCATTAGGCTATGCCACATCTACGATAAAAGGCGACGAATTACTGCTGGCTGGAGCTACACAAAATCCTTTTTTAGCTCTATATGGTAAAGCAGCAGGCGTAGGTATTAATATAGGTTCTGGAGGCCCCACCGCTGGTGTAAACGTGCGTATTCGTGGCGCAGGCGGGTTAGAGAGCAACTCCAATACACGTCCGCTATTTGTAGTGGATGGAGTTCCTATTTATGACAGGCCTACAGACATGGTAGACAGATCTTATGACCCATTGAATTCTTTTGACAGAGGCTCAGGTATTAACGATCTAAACTCTGAAGACATTGAGTCGATTGAAATTTTAAAGGGAGCGAAAGCATCTGTTTTATATGGTAGCCAGGCGCTCAATGGTGTGGTGCTAATCACAACAAAAAGTGGAAGAAAAACAAGAGGTTTGGGAATCCAGGCTTCTCACCAGCTTACTTTTGATAAACCTTTCACTTTCATTGACTTCCAAAATGAATATGGATCAGGAGCCAGCGTTTTAGACACTCAGTTTGCGGTTGTTAATGGGCAGCGCATCAGAAGGCTTCCTCTTAGCCGGCTGAGTTTTGGACCAAAATTCGATGGCGTTCCAATGATGCTATACGACAGTACAGTTGGTCCATATCAGGCTTATCCGGATAACTTTATTGACTTTTTCCGTAATGCAGTGTCAAATAGAACGAATGTAGCTATTGCCGGCGGAGGAACAATGGGAAGCGTAAGAGCTTCTTATACGCATAATAAATATGAAGACATATTACCCGGCTTCAATCAAAAACAGCATAGCTTTAGCTTTAATGGCAATTTTAAAGTTTCAGAATTCGCCACTTTTGAATTTATCAATAATCTGTATAGCGTTAATACGGTAAACCGGCGTCCTAACGTTGCACAATTTGTAGCCACAGGTTTGAACCGTGATTATGACTATAACTGGATGAAAACATTTTATAGAGATGCTGACGGTTTCAGACGGGATCTGGAGCCTTACGGGCTCAATGCCAACACTCCGGGATTCTGGCCTAATGCAGTTGCCGGTATTTTGTGGGAGCAGAATGACAATCAGGATATAGATAAAAAATTTCACCTGATAAGTTCTGTAAGATCTACACTTCAATTTTCGAAATCATTTTCATTCATAGGTCAAGCATCAATTGATTATACGAATACAGACATTATTACACAAAATAAAATTACCCGTCTCAACCCCGTTCGTATGGGAGGAAAATATGCATGGAATAAAACTAACAGCATGGTTCAGAACTATCAGGGTTTAATCAAATTCGACAAAAGTATTTCTGACTTTGACCTGTTCGCATTTGCCGGAGCAGCATATCAAAAACGGGAAGATAATAATGTGTATGCCTCTACCGGGGATGCCGGACTATTATTTCCCGATTGGTTCTCTTTGAGCAATGCAGATACCAGACGTTGGGCTACGGCGGGTGACCGGGGTAAAGTTCTTGGTTCAGGAAGAGGATCAGATGTATTATACAGTTTGCTCGGATCCGCAACCTTATCTTACAAAAACAAATACTACCTGGAAATACAAGCCAGAAACGACTGGAACTCTACTCTTAAATACCCCAATAACTCCTATTTCTATCCCGGAGCTTCACTTACCTGGAACTTTAGTGATGATTTCAAAATACCAAAATTACAATTCGGTAAATTCAGGTTCTCGTGGGCTGATGTTGGTGGTGGACCTTCTACTGCGTTAACCAACAGGTACTTTGCTAACGATGTTATTAGTGTTGGCCAGATCCCCTATCCTTCCGGTCCCATAGTGGTTACTCCTAATTCATCGATATTTCTTGCAGACATAGTTCCATTCAGAAAAAGAGAATTTGAAGCAGGTTTTAATACCAGATGGTTTAAAGGCAACAGGTTAGAAATAGACTTATCATATTACACCAATAATCTCTATAACCAAATAGTTTCGCAGCCGATAACACCTGCTACAGGGGCAAGCTCAGCCAGCATTAATACAGGTAATCATAAGAACTGGGGATTTGAACTTTTTGTGAAAGGCGCTCCGGTTAGTACGGAAAAATTCAGGTGGGAACTTACTTACACGGCAGCTAGTCAAAGCTCCAAGGTAATAAGTCTGTATCCGGGTCTGACTCAGAAGTCCATAGGAGGAGCCGGCGGCTTCCAAATATGGCAGATTGAAAATCAAAAAATCGGACAGATACGCGGATACGACTACAAACGTGATCCCAACGGCAACAGAATAGTGGGGACAGACGGAAACTATGATTTGTCAGAAGAAGCTACCGACATAAAAGGAAAAACAGTCAATCCTGCATTGTTTGGAGGGCTATATAGTGATTTCTTCTTTAAAGGATTTAACTTCCATTTTGGCATTGACTACAAGTTCGGAGGCACCATTTTCTCTTATACGAACAATTACCTGCTTGGATTAGGAGTAATTAAAGAATCACTGCCAGGACGAGACGAGGCCAACGGAGGTCTTGCATATTATATAGATAATGCTACCGGCAATAAAGTTCCATGGCAACATAACCAGGCGGCACCTGCTGCTGCCAGAGGTGGAATTGTTTACCATGATGGTATCGTATTAGATGGAGTAAAAGAAGTTACCCAAAACGGGAATACAACCTATGTTAAAAATGATATTATTGTATCTGCACCAGCTTACTATCAAACTTTCATAAGTGATGTTGGAGGATTTTGGCCAACCGATCGTCTCTTTAAAAACGATTACATTAAGTTCAGGGAGATATCAATGAGTTATACGTTGCCTGCAAAAGTGTCTCAATTAGCCAAACTTCAAAAAGTCACGCTAACAGCCTCTGTCAGAAACCTGGGCTATTTGTATAAAACAGTTCCTAATATAGATACAGAATCAGCTTTAGGATCGGGCGAGTTTGTTGAAAACTCTTTTTATCCTTCGATGCGTTCGTTCATATTTGGTGTAAACATTAGCTTCTAAAAATCAAAAAGAATTTTATGAAAAAAATATTTTTCTTAACAGCCATCGCCTTCTCTGTAGCGTTTTCGGGTTGCCAGAAAACCCTTGAGAAGGAATTTTATAATCCCGAAGTTTACTCAAAAGTGGGCAGCGCTTTCTCAGGTTACTTTACAAAAACACTATACACCTGGAAGCTATATGTACAAGATTACGGTGAATGGTGGTGGGAAATAGCAGGTACTGGCGCCATGGGTGTTGCAGGATATTCCCAGGTTGCTCAAAGATACATTACCGACAGGTATGCATGGTTTTCTGGTTATGATGACCTTTCAGGTACCAATGGGTTTGGCAGTGAAGGACAGCTTTACAACAACCGCTTTGGGTCATTTTATGTAGGTATGAATGCATGGCCGGCCATGAAAAACTTGATCGGTACTGTCAGTGGGCAAGAGCTTGACGATAACCAAATATACTATGCGTTAACAACTATGATGAAAGATTACTATGCGTTGATGACGGTAGATTTCTATGATAATATCCCGTATAGCGAAGCTTTCAGCGGTAAAAATTCTATTTTCTTTCCTAAATATGATGATCCCAAAGAGATATATGTAAGTGTTTTGAACGAACTCAAAACGATATCGGAGCAACTGCCAGACATGTATAATAAAATGTCTGCTTCGGCCAAAGCAACATTCTCAGTTCAGGATATTGCTTTTCAAGGGGACGTTAATAAATGGGTACAGTATATTAATGCAATAAGGTTGCGCCACGCTATACGGATTTCCGGTGTGGAAGAAGCTACTGCAAAAACTCATATCCAAGACCTGCTGACAAAAAATAATTTTCCAAAACAAGATCTGACATGGCAAATGCCCTATGCTCTTTATGGTAATGCAGGTGGGGAATGGATCAGAGGTATCTCTGAAGGTTGGGCTGGTACGTTTATTCCTGATGTTATTCTTAAAAGAATGAACCTGGGTGACAGTACCTACCAACAGGGTATTGACGACCCCAGACTGCCTGTTATTGCCATGCCAACGGCAACCAGCGATTATACCAATAGTAAAATTGTTTACAAAGGTGTAAGTATGAATGCAGACGGACAAAAGCCCGGGTACGTTGGGGGACAGACCTACTACACTGGTGGGCCTTATGGTGACGTAAACAGACACTTACGCGAAAACCATAGAAGCCTTTATAATCTTGCTACATTTTACCGCAATGAAAACTTTCCGGTATACATGATGTCATTGGCCGAAGTTGATTTGTTCCTTGCAGAAGTTGCCGCAAAAAACCTTGGAAATACAGGTAAATCGGCAGCTGATCATCTTAAAGACGCTATTACTCACTCTACAGATTTCTGGTATATGGTAAACGGCAAAACACCTACCAGTGCTGGCTCGCCAGGTTCGTTTGCAATCTTAAAACCTGCCAAACCTGCATCAGCTATAGTGGATGCTTTCGCAAACAGCGTTGTTGCTAAGTTTAATGCCCAATCTACATTAGATAATAAAATGGAAATTATTATGCAGCAAAAGTATGTCCATTTCAATTTGATGTATCCTTATGAATTATGGGCCGAACTCCGCCGGACAAGACATCCCAAATTGGAGCCGCTCACTTTCGCAGGAAAAGTAATGAAACCTTTGCCTGAAAGACTCCGGTATCCGGTTTCGGAACGAAACAACAATCCGGATAATTATGAACTCAATAAAGCAAAAGACAATTTCACTACACCGATATTTTGGGTACCACAAACGCTTCGCACAGTGAGCCCCTACAAAGACAATTACATTTACGACTAAATATCCACTTTTTAAAAAGCCGCCCCAGGGCGGTTTTTTATTTCGGTTATTGTACATTTAAAGCGCAAATAATATCTTTAATAGTGTTTTAATTAGGTTGAACATGAAATTACCTGCCCTTTTAGTTCTCGTATTCATCACGCTGTTTTCCCACGCCCAGCAACAAGGCGTCCACCCCTCCTCCACCCAATACGAGTGGCCAACAGATCTGCTGGTGAAACAAAAGCTGGATCAGTGGCAGGATCAGAAGTTTGGTATGATCATCCACTGGGGCCTGTACGCCGTACCGGGTATTATCGAATCATGGTCGCTATGCTCGGAAGACTGGATCACGCGCGACAGCAACTCTTACTACGGTGATTATAAAAAATGGTACTGGGGACTGCAAAAAGATTTCAACCCCGTAAATTTTAATCCGGAGCAATGGGCTAAAGCGGCTAAAACGGCAGGCATGAAATACCTGGTGTTTACCACCAAACATCATGATGGCTTTTGCATGTTCGACACCAAAGAAACGGACTTTAAGATCACCCACGGTCCTTTTAAAAATCGCCCTAAGGCCAATGTGGCTAAATATGTTTTTGACGCTTTCAGAAAAGAAGGCATGATGATTGGCGCCTATTTCTCCAAACCCGACTGGCATAGCGAAAATTACTGGTGGCCGGTATATGAAACTGCCAACCGGAACAATAATTATGATATCCGGAAATTTCCCTGGCGATGGGAAAAGTTCAAACAATATACTTATAACCAGATCAGCGAACTGATGACCGATTATGGCAGCATGGACATCCTCTGGCTGGATGGCGGCTGGGTACGTCCTAAGGAAACGGTAAATGCAGAAGTGCTAAGCTGGGGAGCTCCCATACCCGAGTGGAGCCAGGACATAGACATACCTAAAATTGCAGCCATGGCCCGCAGGAAGCAGCCCGGCTTATTAGTGGTAGACAGAACAGTGCATGGGCCTTACGAAAACTACCAGACACCGGAGCAGCGTATACCCGATCATAAGATTGACAACCCATGGGAAAGTTGTATGACACTGGGCGGAGCCTGGGGCTATGTACCTAATGAAAGCTTTAAATCTGCGCCTAAGGTGATTGCCAGCCTAATTGAAATTGTAGCTAAAGGCGGCAGCCTGTTACTGGGTGTAGGCCCCGGCGCTGACGGTACTTTACAGCAACCCATTATTGACCGCCTTACTGAAATAGGTAAATGGATGGACGCAAACGGAGAAGCCATTTATAATACGCGTTCCACGAATATTTACCAGGATGGTAATGTATTTTTTACGCGTTCTAAAGACAGCAGAAAGATGTATGCTTTAATACCCCTAGCAGATGGCGCTACTACCCCACCGTCAATAGAATGGAGTGGCAATGTCCCTGCAAAAGGCAGTGCTATTACATTATTACAAACCAGGCAAAAGTTAAAGTGGAAGATGGTCAATAACAAAGTAGTGGTACAATTACCTTATTCCCTTAAAACCGCAGCTATAGCACTCTCATTTTCCCCCGCAAATTAAGCTGCAGGTTTTTCCCAAGGTTAAGTAAATAACCAAAGCTATACAGGAATCAAAGGCGCATCCAGGGCCCGCCACAGGTACCGGCAGGCGTATGTTCTGTACGGCGCCCAGTTATCGGCAATGCTGTTCATTTTATCAAAGAGGTCCTTCTGGTTCTCATATTCCACTTTATAAAGCTTAATGATGGCTTTTTGCAAACCCAGGTCGCCGGTAGAAAACACATCTGGTCTTGCCAATGTAAACATCAGCAACATTTCTACCGTCCACCGCCCTACCCCCTTTATTTGAGTAAGCAGCGATAATATTTCATCATTACTCATTTTATAAAGCCGGGCATCAGTCAGCTTTTGCTCAATAAAAAAACTACAGACATTTTTTATATAGAGTGCTTTAGCATTCGAAAGACCTATACTTCTTAGGGTTTCATGAGGCACCTGTAAGATAGCAGCAGGTTGGGGTGATTTTGATTTAAAAAGATTCAGGAACCGGTTGTAAATTACCGTAGCTACTTTGGTGCTTAGCTGCTGGCTCATTATAGACGCGCATAACTGCAGGCAAACATTCTTCTTTTGCTCAATTACGTACACGCCCTGCGTTTTAACCAGGGCCTTCATTATTTTGTCTTTATTTAGTTGCTTTCGATAAGGCATCGGCCGGATATTGAATACCTGATATTGATGCGGACGCTGGATACCGGATTCCCCTGTTCTCTATTTCCTATTCACTATTCACCATTCCCTACACTTTCAATTCCCCCAATCTCATTAGTGCATACAGCATACAGGTTACATGCATGGATTGTATGAATTCGTTGTTCCTGAATTTTTCTTTGAACACTTCCAGGTCCATCAGTTCTACATGTATCTCCTCGTTTTCATCGAGATGTTGATCAGCTGTTTTTTTCCCGCCTCTTGCCAGGAACATATGCATCCAGTTATTATTGGTAGACGGGTTGGCACAGGTTTTTCCTAAATATTCAAAGCGCTCAAACTCGTAGCCGGTTTCCTCCAGCAATTCTCTTTTAATAGCCGCTTCAAGATCCTGGTCAGTATCGTCTACACATCCCCCGGGAATTTCCCAGCAGGTTTCTCCTATCGCATGCCGGTACTGCAACTCCATTACCACTTTATTATCCTCGGTTAAAGCAAAGCAGGTAACCCATGTAGGGAATTCATATACATAATAAGGGTCTACAATTTTACCCTGAGGTGTTTTGCAGGTGTCTTTTCTCACCTTAAACCAGAGATCGTTAAATAACTGCTCCGATTTCAGTATCTCCCATTTCAAATCCATTGTAAATTATTTTAGATCATGGTTCATCGTTCATGGCCGATTGTATGCAGCACTAGCCAACCAGTCAACTTATCAACTTCTTAACCTGTCAACCAATCGACATGTCAACCAACCACCTTATCAACTTGTCAACCTTCAACTCGCCAACCAATCAACCAGTTAACCAACTACCAATACCCCCATCCCATCTTTTCCCTCAATCCATTTACTTGTGCCACATGGTGCCTGCCATGCCATGCATAAGACTGTAGCAAATACCATAAAGACAGCTCTTTTTGCGATTCGGGGTGAAAAACGGTGCGCTCCCAGGCCTTGTCGTCCAGGTCTTTTATAGCCGAATACCAGCGTTGGTGCAAAGCAAATAATAAAGTGATTGATACATTAATGGGTATTACTGCAACATCGTTTAATTCAGCCCACAATTTTTCCTCGTATGGTTTTATTGTGGGAGTTTGTTCGGTTAAAGCCAGCTTAAACCGGATATAGGCATTCATATGACTATCAGCCACATGGTGTACCAGCTGGTTAACCGTCCATCCACCTGCACGATAAGGTGTTTGTAACTGCTCTTCATCAAGATTTAAAATAGCAGCTTCCAGCGCATTGGGCAAAAATTGTATATCGCCCAATGCTCTTTCTTTTGCTGCCGTCGAAAATTCCGTAAAGGAAGCAGGACCAATAGGGTACTGGTTTTCGATTTCCACGGTATTATCTGTTTACTTTCAATAACTCTACTTCAAACAATAAGGTAGCGCCGCCAGGAATATCAGCACCGGCCCCTCTGTCACCGTAAGCAAGATCAGAAGGTATCCATAACCTCCAGTGGCTGCCTTCCTTCATAAGCGGGATAGCGATCTGCCAGCCGCGGATCAACTGGGTAAGGCGTGCAGTAAAAGGTTGATTGCGTTTGAAAGAGCTGTCGAACTCCTTGCCACTTAATAATGCTCCCTTATAATGGGCTGTAATAGAATCAGACAATTCGGGCTGCAAGCCTGTTCCTTCCTTAATTATTTCATATTGGATACCGCCTTCCAGCTCCTGCACCCCTTCTTTACCTTTGTTAGCTGCTAAAAAATCGCGGCCTTCCTGTTTTTGCTTCTCTATTTTTTCATTCATAGCGGAACGTAATTTGTGTTGTAAATTCAAATCCATAAAAACATTTTTCCAAAAATAATTCATAAAATCTATAAACCGCAACAATTTTATATTCAGCCAAATCGATATTTTTTATACCGATTTGGCTGAATATAATTCAACGACTACCATTCGTTTCGGATAATATAGGGTCAATTGATATTAGTGATTTTTAACAGGTATATGTAGCCAAATCGCATTTTTTAAAGTAGATTTGGCTAAATATAAACCATGAATAATATTATCGGAAGAGAAGAGGAAAAAGAACAACTGGCAAATGTGCTACAGGAAGAAACTCCTCAGCTGGTTGCCGTGTACGGGCGCAGGCGCGTAGGAAAAACCTTCCTCATCCGCAATTATTTCGAGCAACGAATTGTATTCGAAATATCGGGCATTCACGATGGTTCTTTGCAGGAGCAGCTGGATAATTTCTCGCGCTGCCTGTATAAATCATTTAAAGTGAAAACGCAGCACCTTACTACATGGTTTGAGGCTTTTGAGCAACTGAAAAAGCAGTTCAAAACAAAAAGCGCCCGGCAGAAACGGGTACTTTTCTTCGACGAGTTTCCCTGGCTAGACACACCCCGGTCGGGTTTTCTGAAAGCTTTTGAAAATTTCTGGAACAGTTGGGCTACCCGTCAGTCCAACCTGGTTATCATACTTTGCGGATCGGCGGCAGCCTGGATGATACAAAAAATCTTGAACAACAGGGGCGGATTGCATAACCGTGTAACTAAAAGGATCAGGCTGCTACCTTTTACATTACAGGAAACCGAAGCTTATTTAAAACACAGGAAAATTAACCTCAACCAGTATCAAATACTGCATATTTACATGGCTATGGGCGGCATACCACAGTACCTGAACGAGATACGCCGGGGAGAAAGCGCCATGCAAGCTATTGACCGGATATGTTTTTCGAAAGACGGATTGCTGACAGAAGAATTCCCCAATCTCTATACTTCTCTTTTTGATGAAGCTCAAAAACATATTGCCATTATCAATGCACTTGCGAAAAAGCCCGCTGGCCTCAACCGTAACGAAATCATCAAGGAATGTCATTTATCTTCAGGCGGCACTGTTAGTAAACTTTTGGAAGAACTTGCAGAATCGGGTTTTATTACCGTTTATGTACCTTTTGGAAAAAACATCAAAGACAGCTTGTATAAGCTCACCGATGAGTACTCGCTGTTCTATTTAAAGTTTATCCGGAATAATAAAAATGGCGGCAAAGGCACCTGGACCCGGCTGTTTACTTCCAGCTCCTGGAAAAGCTGGAGCGGCCTTGCTTTTGAAAGTATATGTATGAAACATATTGTTGCGATTAAAAAAGCACTGGGAATTGAAGGCGTATATACCGAAATTTCCTCCTGGCGTAAAACCGGCGGCGCCGAAAAAGGAGCCCAGATAGATCTGATCATCGACAGAAACGATAAATGTATCAATCTTTGCGAGATGAAATTTTCTGATCATCCCTACGAGATCAATAAGACATATTCAGACACTTTGCAAAGCAAGCTGCATGTGTTTCAGCAAGCCAGCAAAACCAGGAAGGTGTTATTTAATACACTTATTACTACTTATGTTCCGGTTAACGCCGGTAAATATACCGGGTTTATACAAAATATCATTACGATGGATGCTTTATTTAAAAGCAAGTGAATATCAGGCTTCGCGTAAACTTTTCCCGGTTAGCTGGATAAATACATCTTCCAGGTTGGCTTTTTTAACTTCCCGCGGCCTTTCGAAGCCAGATGCTACCAGGTGGTCTATCAGGTTATCAGGCGTATCGAGCGCTACTATCTTTCCTGCATCGATAATGGCTATACGATCGCATAAATACTCTGCTTCATCCATATAATGCGTTGTTATAATTATCGTAGTGCCCTGGGCTTTAATTGTTTTAATCAGCTCCCATAAATTACGGCGGGCCTGCGGATCAAGGCCGGTAGTAGGTTCATCCAGGAAAATAACCTTAGGCCGGTTAATAAGTGTAGTAGCCACTGAAAAACGCTGCTTTTGCCCTCCACTCAGCTCTTTAAATTTAGCTTTGGCCTTTTCCTCCAGGTTAACTGAGCGCAGCAACTCCATTCCATCTACTTTCTGGTTGTACAAACCGGCAAATAAATCTATCAGCTGAAGTAAATTTAAACCCGGGTAATAACTGCTGGCCTGTAATTGCACGCCAATCAGTCCTTTTATTATATTCGGGCTTTCATCGAGATCATACCCTGCCACCTGCACAGATCCGCTTGTTTTTTTACGGAGCGTTTCAATGATTTCCAGCGTGGTAGACTTTCCTGCCCCGTTGGGTCCTAGCAGTCCGAATATTTCATTTTCGAGCACTTCAAAGGAAATGCCCTTAACAGCATTAAAATCGCCATAATTTTTAACCAGGTCTTTTACAGATATCATCACATTTGCCATGCGATAAAACTACAACTTAATTATCATTCAATACCAATGGCAGCCGTTCCGGCTTATTCCGCCAAAAAATAAAATTTAACGTGACAATTATTTATCTTTATCCAGCTAAAAATTATGAGAAATTTATACATTTTACTTTTGCCGGCTCTTATATATATTACCAGCTGTGGAGATAAGGAAGCCGGCATTGACAGTTACCAGGGGTATATAACTATTGACATCAGCAATAAAAACGAGACAGACGGCGCCCGCTTTGTGTTAGTATCCAACCAGGGGGAGGAAACCTTTGACGTTATACCGAAAAAGGATGTAACGAAACGGTTTAAGGCTATTCCCGGAACGATGTACCATTTAAGGGCCATTAAAGGCGCGGAAAATATTCATGTAAAAATAACCGATAACAAAGGCAGGATAGCGTTAAATGCAAGTTCCATTATTTATTACCCCGGTCATTCGGGAGCGCCTCCTTCCTTAATGGATTTTGCCGCACTCATTTATGATCCTAACGACAACGAAGAAGATCCTTCAAAATACAAGACCGGGTTCGCCAGGGACGCCTTTTGGCTGGCCGGGAAAACATTTAAGTTATTTCAAAGATATTACGAGGATAATGGAGAAAGCAATATGAAAGACGCGCCGTCGTGCAGCTATGATGATACTTTCACATTTAAGCTTTCCAATATTGATGGAAGTTCAACGAATATTTCACCACTTTATAATCATGGTACAGTATTGATAGAAGAAAAAGCCGATGCCTGTTATCCCAACCCTGACGGATTTAATACGGATAAAGAGATTCCATGGCAAATAATTGACAACCTCTTTTTATTCCCTGTATATAACTCCAAAGTTCAATACGGGTCACGTTATAATACCATTGTACAGTTTGCTATGCAAAAGATAGACCAGCAAAATGGCACCATTACATTTCATACGGGTGGTGCAAACGGATTTAGAAAAGAGATATTTATTTACAAGCTTGTTCCTTAGTCTTTATCAGCTGCGGCAAGCTCCCTGCTAAAGAATGCGGTACCCCCGAAGGACCGAACGGCGGCCGGGAAAAGGCAGGATTACACGCCCCTCGAAGTAGAAAGCGGCCATTTTCATTTTATTGCCTACAAACCACGACATTTGCACTCTCTAAAAGGTTCAAATGGTTAAAGTTTTTAAGTTTGGCGGTGCTTCTGTAAATAGTGTGGAGCGGGTAAAAAATGTAGCTGATATTTTACAGCAGCATCAAAACGGGCAGCTTTTAGTTGTAATTTCCGCAATGGGCAAAACCACCAACGCCCTTGAGAAGGTAGCGGAAGCTTTTTACCAGCAAAGAAAAGAAGAAGCCCTGCAGCTCTTCGAACAGGTAAAACAGCAACATTTAACCACGGCCAAATACCTTTTGGTAACCACCTACCTGGCTTGCGAAGCACAGCTAAAGGATTTTTTTACGGAAGTGGAATGGTTACTGCATGATCAACCCGTAAGGGAATATGATTATTACTACGACCAGATTGTTTGCGCCGGAGAATTGTTATCTACCGCTATCGTAAGTCATTACCTGAACGAGGCAGGCGTTCGTAACGAATGGATAGACGTAAGAGATATTATAAGAACGGATGATAATTTCAGGGATGCCAATATTGACTGGAACTTTACGCAAGCCAAGGTAAACGAGTTGATCCGGCCGGTGTTAGAAGAGGGTACTTTGGTATTAACGCAGGGATTTATTGGCGCCACCGATGAAAACGAAAGTACCACACTGGGACGGGAAGGAAGCGATTATACCGCAGCAGTATTCTCAAACATGCTGGACGCCGAAAGCCAGACCATATGGAAGGATGTGGAAAGTGTAATGAATGCCGATCCGAAAGAAATAACGGATGCGGTGCCCATCCCTGAGCTAAGTTATACGGAGGTAATTGAAATGGCTTACTACGGCGCACAGGTCATTCATCCTAAAACGATCAAGCCATTACAAAACAAAAGCATTCCGCTGTTTGTAAAATGTTTCCTCAACAGTGAGTTGCCGGGCACTCATATACACAACAATATAGTGAAGCATCTCCCTCCCATTATTGTTATCAAGCGGAACCAGGTGATGGTAGAATTAAAATCGAAAGATTTTTCTTTTATTGGAGAGCATAATACAGAAATCTTATACGAGCTGTTTGAAAAACTCTTTATCACTCCTACCCTTACACAAAACGGAGCGATCAGCATTACTTACGCTTTTGACAACCGCGAGGAAAAGATCAGCCAGTTTGCCGCTGAAGCTTCCCGGAACTTTGACGTACAGGTTACGCCAGGCCTAACCCTGCTTACCATAAGGCATTACAACGACGCCTCTTTAAAGCAGTATGCTGAAGGCAAGCAGTTCTTAGTGAGACAGCAAACGGTTCACAATATGAGATTATTATATAAAGAACAGGATTAAAGAAAGGTTCGCCATATCATGGGGTTCATCCACTTTGTGGAATTTTTCCACTCCTTTGCCCTAGACTTACCTACTTCCGTCAGAATTGCCAGCATTTCCGACTCGGTTTTCTTTTTTCCCTTCGTAGGTTCTTTGATGGTTGGTTCACCCAAAACAACCTGGGTTGCTATCCAACTGGTATACATGCGTGGGATCGTTACTCCCAATATCATACCGGGCAGACCATTCAGGCTCATAGGACCACCACTGATGGCTATTTCATCGGTGTAATAGGCAAATACGTACACGCTATCAAACAAAACTGTCTGGGCTTTACGGCAATTTAATCCCGCTATTACGGTAACGTCATTAGGCACCAGCTTCCACTTAATATTCTTTAAATCGCCGGAGATAATATAGTTATCATCAATGGCTTTTTGGTTTACAAACTTTTTATTCTGATAGTCGTTGTACCATAAATCATCTTCGTTTACATTACTAAGCCATGGCGTTACTTTCTTGGTATCGCCCGAGCGATCAAACTTATACTCAGCCTTATTATTATTAAAGACATATTTGTAATAATTAAGAGTAAATTGGGGCTGGGACGCAATTAACTGCTTGGCCCAGTCGCCCTCCTCATCACCCCACATGGCGTTGAGCGACTTATGTAAATTCGTTTTCACCTCAAATTCTATAGTTCCGCTTTCAATAAATTTCTGGGCATTTATCCAGCCTGCACAACACAATAGAATGACTGATAGCAATATTTGTTTCATGATAGTTATTTTGCGGCAGGTGCCGGTGTTCCGTTTTTTGTAATATTCCAAACAAAAGATACGAGCCAGAAGCGCTGCAGGGTGGTTCTGTAAGTTTCGGTAAAGCTATAGTTTCCAAAATTCCGGTTATATCCCCTGTTTTGATTTAGGATATCGTATATGGACAACCTTGCTTCAAATTGATTTTTATAGATCTTCTTGGTTACAAAACCATTCCATATTATATAATTATTATTGGCCGGAAAACGGGGATCTTTTTGTACATAATTAGCATCTACATCTGTTCTGATCTCGATCTTTCCGGGCAATTGCACATTTCCCCATATATTTAAACCACCGCTCCAGTAGTTAGCATTGGCAGCGCTGCTTATGGTGGCTTTGGTGTTGTTATATGCTGCATTAGGGCTTACTCCAAAGTCATATTTCTCGTCTACGCTTTTATAAAGATCGACAGAAAACCGGTATGCATTGGTTTTGGTGATATTTTTAGCACTACTGCCGTTGGCAGCAGCGAAACTGCTTACAAAATCTACATTCCGGTTAAAGCCATATCCTACGCTTGCTCCCATGCGGATAGCAGGACCTTTTAATTTGAAATTATAGCTGAAGTTCGTATTAAAATTGGCAATGCCGTTGGTATTCACCGCATAATACCTTCGCACACCATCGTTAAACTCACTGAACTGCGTAAAGGCATTTTGCGTGAAATTATAACTGGCATAAGCCCATATACCGCGTTCCTTTAAGGTTTTGTAATTATTATAGTAAACATTAAAATCATGACTAAAGGAAGGCTTTAAAAAAGGATTACCTACGCGGATATTCAGCGGATCTGAGTTATCCGGAATAGGCTGCAGCTGGTCAAGAGAAGGCGCGCGCCCGGCACCGTTGTAGTAAAAATTAACTGTTTCACTTGGCTTTATCTTGTAACTCAGGTTAGCCCGGGGCGAATGATTAATAAAATTGTAACCACGCGTGGTTCCTTTCGTAAGATCGCGCTGATCCAGGCTGGTGAAAGCAGCTGAAGTTCCCAGAGAGAAGTTGAGTTTCTTTTTATTATACCTGAAATTAATTCCGGGGGCATTACTTAACGAATTAAACTGAAAGTCGTTACTCAACGAATCGATAAATTGATTATAGTTACCCGCCCCATCATTACTAAATATATTTCTGTTATTCGCATTCCGGGTTAAACCAAAAGCATAGCTTAATTCGAGATAAAAATCTTTCACTAAAGGCTCGGTATAAGCAATGCGCGTATTTATGCTGTTAAGCACGTTGTCAGTAATGGTATTCTGATCCAAGGTGCGGGTACTATCTATCACTCCGTTCCTGTAAAAATCTATATTGGAATAGAGTAATGCCGTACCCTGTGATTCAGTATGATTGAATCCGCCATTGACGGATATGGTACGGTACAGCTTCTTAAACTTGTGCATCCATAGCAGGTTAGCCCCAATGTTACTGTTGTCGGTTTTACTTTGGCCATGCCTGTTATTTACATTAATGAAGGAGCTATCCACATTGCGGTTCTCGCTGTAATAATTATAATTGGCATCGAGGTTATTGAAATTACCCTGGGCTGTTAATTTCAGGGTATTCATAGAGTCGATCTTGGTTTCAAATATCAGGTTGGCTCCTTGCTTCAGGTTAGAGCTAAAACCGCTGTTGTTATTATAATTCAACCAGGTTGAATCAGGCAAAAAATTCCTTGAGTAACTTTTCGTCTCGCCGGGAGCATTTATTTTAGTGATCCTGTAACCTGCGTTAATGCTTTGTTTTTCATCGTTAAACTTATTGTTGTAGTGAATACCGCCATTCCAGTTGGTAGGTATACCATCGCTTCGGTTATAATCGCCTCCCATGGAGCTGATGTAGATGCCACCGTCGTCGCTGGTTTGCACATCGCTTCCCCCGCCGTATTTACTTCTGTCGTCCCAGTCAAGATTCAGCTTCCCGGTATTACTCATGATCCCGTAGGCAGATATCTTTCTCTTCGCTTTAAAGGCGTTAAACATAACGGCGTTATTAAACTTATCGCCTTCTCCGAGATTATTGCCATTTTTTAGTCCGCCGCCTGCTTCTATTTTACCGAAGTATCCTTTCTTTTTATCCTCCTTTAAAACCAGGTTCATGGTTTGCTTGCTTTGCCCGTCGTCGATACCTGTAAACGCAGCCTGGTCGCTCTTGCCTTTATAAACCTGTACGTCTTTTACAATATCGGCACGCAGGTTTTTTGTAGCAATTCCCGGATCGCTGCCAAAGAATTCTTCTCCATCTACTAAAAAGCGTTCCACCTTCTCTCCCAGCGCTGTTATCTGCCCGTTTCTGTCTACCTGCACACCCGGCAGCTTTTTTAATAATTCTTCTACGCTGGCTCCCTCTCGTACCTTAAAACTATCTGCTGTATAAATAGTGGTATCACCCTTAATTCTGATCGGCGCACCTGTTTTAACTACAACTTCTTCCAGCAATTTACTTTTGGAGATCATATTAATAAAGCCCATATTAACCGGCACACCAGGTTTCATCACTATATTTTCGGTAAAATCGGCAAAATAAGGATGTGTTATCAGCAACACATAACTGCCTGTGTCGGGCGTATTTAAATGGAATTCGCCATGAGCACCGGCCCTGGTAAAGGCCGTTAAAGTTGAATCTTTACTATTGAATAAGGTAACCACGGTATTCTGAAGACTCTTTTTCTCGCTTGAATCCACCAGGTTTCCTTTAATACTGGATGTCTGACTATAGGCTGAAACAGCAAATGCAATTAGCAGCACAATGGTTAGGTACAATCTCATAGTTTGTTTTGATAAGTTATAAGCCGCTATGACGCGCAGGTAGCAAATTTCCATAAACAATTAGCATAAAAGCGTTCAATCCCAACAATTTTTTGTTAAAACACGATAATGATAGACAGCTACGAAATACACGTAGTTATCTCAAAGTTCTGTCAGCAATAAAAGTATAAATATTTTGTTGACGGGGCATGTGGCTTCCGGTAAACCACTATTTTTTACCGGTGAGCAGCAAGAAGACGGTTACAGGTATTATAATTATCGTAAATTGCTTGAAACATTAACCATGCCTATCGATATAAAAGCTTTACAGGAAAATTTTGAAAAAGGAAATTTTATAGACACCGCAAAACCTGTTTGGAATTACTCTATCCTTACAGAAGAAGACATCAGCAATTTTCAGAACGGCACGAATTATACGCTGTATGAAAAATTCGGCTCAACCTCTTTACAGGTTAACGGCGTTGAGGGAATGTATTTCTGTGTGTGGGCCCCCAGCGCAAAATTTGTTTTTGTAACAGGTAATTTCAACGACTGGAACAAACTTTCGCATCCGCTTACTGCAAGATGGGACAATAGTGGTATCTGGGAAGGTTTTATTCCTCATATCAGCCATGGTGAATTGTATAAGTATCATATCGTTGGTCCTAATAACCGTATAGTGGATAAGGGAGATCCGTTTGCCAATTTCTGGGAATTGAAGCCGCTCACGGCCTCTATAACCTGGGATCTTCAATATGAATGGAATGACAGCGAATGGATGCAAAAAAGAGCACTTCACAATGCATTAGATGCGCCATGGAGCGTATATGAAGTGCACCTGGCCAGCTGGAAAAGACCCGACGCCAATGACGAACACAAGTACCTGACCTATGACGAGCTAAAGGAAAACCTGGTGCCCTATGTTAAAGAAATGGGCTTTACCCACGTGGAATTTATGCCGGTGGCCGAACACCCGTTTGATGGAAGCTGGGGCTACCAGATCACCGGGTATTTTGCGCCTACGTCGAGATTTGGCGATCCGCAGGGATTCATGCGCCTGGTAGATGCCTTTCACCAGGAAGGCATTGGCGTGATACTGGATTGGGTACCCTCGCATTTTCCTTACGACGCCCATGGTCTTTTTATGTTTGATGGCGCGCATACCTATGAGTATGCGGATATGCGAAAAGGATTTCACCCTGACTGGAACAGCTATATCTTCAATTATAAAAGAGGCGAGGTAAAATCCTTCCTGATCAGCAATGCGCGGTTTTGGTTTGATCTTTTCCATATCGATGGTATACGGGTAGATGCGGTAAGCTCCATGCTAAAGCTGAACTACTCGCGCAAGGAAGGCGAATGGGAGCCTAATGAGCATGGCGGCGACGGCAACCTGGAAGCTATTGAATTTATAAAGCACCTGAACGAAATGGTATACCGCGACTTTAAGGGTGTACAAACCATTGCGGAGGAAGCTACCGACTGGCCGGGCGTGTCAAAACCCACATTCACAGGCGGGTTGGGGTTTGGTATGAAGTGGATGATGGGCTGGATGCACGACTCCCTCGACTATTTTAAACTGGATCCCATTCACCGTACCTTTCATCAGAACCAGTTTACGTTTAGTATGATGTACTACTACGACGAAAACTTTATGCTGCCCATCAGCCACGACGAAGTAGTGCACGGTAAAAGCCCGCTGCTGTTTAAAATGCCCGGGGACCTGTGGCAAAAATTTGCCAACCTCCGGCTGTTCTTTACTTATATGTGGACACACCCCGGAGGAAAGCTCCTGTTTATGGGCAGCGAGTTTGGGCAAACCAGTGAGTGGAATTATAAATCGGAGCTCGACTGGCATTTGCTGAAACACGACAGTCATACGGGCGCCCGGCACTGTCTTAAAACGCTTAACAGTATATTAAAAGAGGAACCGGCCCTTTATACCCGCCAGTTTGACGTTGGTGGATTTGAATGGGTGGATCTCAATCACCGTAGCGAATGCGTGATGGTTTATAAAAGAAAAGCGCAGCAGGAAGAAGATGACGTACTGATCATATTAAATGCCACACCCGAAGTGCGATATAACTGGACCATCGATACCTACGGGAAAGCATATACCCGCGAGCTCTTTAACTCCGATCTCCAGGAATTTGACGGCACAGGCCATGTATTTAATAAAGACATCACGACCGAATTGCTCGATGAGGAAACCAAAAAATATCGCATTACTATCAACCTCCCTCCCCTGGCAGGTCTAATACTGAAATAACCTATCAATGAGGTATTTAAGCGGCCTCTTCCTGGTACTCCTATTTTCCTCCTGCGAGGGCTACTTCAACCTGAAAGGCAAAGTACTTAGCAGCAGTTCCGGAAAGCCGGTTGATGACGCCCGCTTTACGTTAATTGTAAATGAAAAAGACACTGTGCGGTTACACTGCAGTATTATCGAAAGGGATAGCATTACACCTAAAGAAAGAATACAACTACGGAAGAAAAATCCAGCTGATCAGTTTACGAAGCGGGATCAAACAAGTTTTTATAAATACTGCGACACACTCATACATCCGGACGGAAGCTTTGATGTTGCCAGCAAATTATTTAATGTAACTACCCGTTTACCTAAAACAAAGCTGGTCGTATCATCTGCAAAACATTATAGCGAAGCATTAGCGCTCAATAAAATGCATCTAAAAAATATAGTTGTCCGGCTGGTTGAGCGTTAAAGCAGTTCAATAAATTGAGCTGCTTTATGAACCAGTTAACCAGCCATATGGCTGCGGTACTCAAAAAAGGTATATAAAAAATCGCGGAACAAAACAACCGGTTTCATTCCGCGATATAATATTGCTAACTTAATACAGTATGTTTACATTCTTTCCGGTACTTTAATACCTAATAACCTCATAGTTGCGGCAATGGTATTGGCTGTTAATGTAGATATTTTTAAACGCAGCTGCTTTTTCTCCTCACTCTCGGCATTACGTATAGAATGAGCGGCATAAAAGCTATTGAACAGCTTAGCGAGGTTAAAGGCATAAATGGCCAGCAAAGACGGGTTGAATTCTGATGCCGCCTGCTGCACTGTTACATTAAACTGCTCCAATAAAAATACCAGGTCTTTTTCCAGCGGCAATAGGTCGCCTGTAGTAGTCAATTCCTGGTTAATGGTTTCACTTCTGAGTACAGATTTGATACGGGCGTGGGTATATTGTATAAACGGACCGGTGAAGCCATGAAAATCGATACTCTCTTCCGGGTTAAACACCATGCGCTTTTTAGGATCTACCCGTAGCAGGAAGAATTTTAAAGCGCCCAGCGCAATAGTTTCATAAAGTTCTTTTAATTCTGCTTCAGAAAAGCCGCTTACCTTGCCCAGTTCTTCGGTTTTGGAAGCCGCTACTTTTACCAGCTCATCCATTAAATCATCTGCATCTACCACTGTACCTTCGCGGGTCTTCATGCGCCCGGTAGGCAGCTCCACCATGCCATAACTTAAATGATGTATCCGGTCGGCATAGGGTTTTCCCAACTTCTGCAGTATCAGCTTCAATACTTTCATGTGGTAATTCTGCTCGTCTGCAATTACATAAATGCTTTCATCATAAGGGAAGTCCTTGTATTTTTCATCGGCAAGACCTAAATCCTGGGTGATGTATACCGAAGTACCGTCTTTGCGCTGCACGATCTTTTCATCCAGCCCCTCTGATGTCAGGTCGATCCATACACTGCCGTCTTCTTTCTGGTAAAAAACGCCTTTGCTTAATCCTTCCTGCACAAACTCTTTACCTAATAAATAGGTTTGGCTTTCGTAGTAATTTTTATCAAAATCAGCGCCGATACGGTTGTAGGTTTTGCTAAAACCTTCGTAAACCCAGCCGTTCATTTTCTCCCACAGGCCCACTACCGCAGTATCTCCACGCTCCCAATCCACCAGCATTTGCTGGGCCGCTTTCATAATAGGGGTGTTTTTATCTGCGTCTTCCTTGCTCATGCCACCTTCCATTAATACCGCCATCTGCTCTTTATGCTTGGCCCCAAAAAGCACATAGTAGTCCCCTACTAAATGATCGCCCTTTATCCCTGCTTGTTCGGGTGTTTGCCCGTTAGCAAACTGTTGCCAGGCTACCATCGATTTGCAGATATGAATCCCCCTGTCGTTAGAAATAGAGCTTTTAAACACTTCGTTTCCCTGCTGCTTTAAAATTTCCGAAACGCTCCAGCCCAGGAAAATATTTCTCAAATGTCCCAGGTGCAAAGGCTTGTTGGTATTAGGCGAGGCATATTCCAACATAATTTTTTTAGCTGGCCCGGCAGAGTGGGTAAAGCTGGTAGCTGTATAGTTTTGATCGAGGTATTGCTTCCAGTAATCCTGGTTAATAGATAGATTTAAAAAACCTTTGATAACATTAAAAGCCGTAATCAGCTGCGGATGATTATTCACAAGATGTTTGCCGATCTCGTCCCCTATTTCCTCTGGCTTCTTTTTTAATTGCTTGATAAAAGAAAAAAGCACCAGTGTGTAATCTCCTTCAAATTCAGGCTTGGTGATATTAATGGAAACAACATCCTGGCTAAAATCCTGTCTGTAAAGCTCATTTAAAGTGGCCAGCACAACAGGTTTTAATTCCGCAACAATGCTCATACTATCTATAATTTTCGTGCAAACGTACAAGATTTTTTTCGTTCCCCATTTACCACCTGTTTGCAGTATACCAAAAGCAGGTACAACAAAACGTCGGAAATTATGGCTTATTTCGCCGGAACACACTTAAAATTTAAGATACCGGCGCAATAAATAGTTATAAATACCAATATCTTCGCAGCCGATGCGGCAACATTTTTACAGGGCCAGGAATTTTATTTTACCGGTTATTGACTTTTTTTATCCTCCTTTTAAAAAGTTAATGACCATCCAAACGTTCCGTTACCTGGCAACGGGGGCTTCCAATACATTATTGGGCCTTATCACTTTCTATATTGCCTACCACTATATAGTAGGCAGCCAGAATGTTGACCTGGGATTTTACGTTTTTGAATCTTACACTGTAACCCTGGCCATTTCATTTACTGTTGCTTTATTCTGGGGCTTCTTCCTGATGAAATATGTGGTGTTTGATGATAGCAAGATCAGGGGGCGTGTACAATTCTTCAGGTATTTGCTGGTATGCCTTTTAAATCTTTTTTTAAACTGGATATTACTAAAACTGGCAGTTGAGTATTTCCATATTTATCCCACATTCGCGCAGCTTGGCACTACAGCCATTTTAATTGTGGTAAGCTACCTGGTGCAACGCAATTTTACTTTTAAGAAAACAGTGGTACCAGATTACGTGGCAGAAGAAGGAGAAGACAGCTCCGTTTCACTTTAAAACTGCAAATAAAAAACAGTACCGGAACCGGGTACCGACTTTACATAAATATTCCCTTTATGCAGCAGCATAATTTGTTTGCAAAGGCTTAACCCAATGCCACTTCCGCTGGCTTTAGTGCTAAAAAACGGGATAAAAACCTTTTCCATCACATCAGCAGGGATGCCTGCACCGTTATCGGTAACCGTAATAATAGTACGGCCATCGTTGTCCAGATATCCTGAAAGCACCATCTTCGGATCAGGAATATCCTTTAAAGCGTCAATAGCATTGAGCACGAGGTTGATCAACACCTGCTCAATCAAATGCCGGTCGGCACTCAACTTCATTAAAGGGTCTTTCAGGATGATGTCGGCAGTAATAGACCGTTGATCAAGCTTAGGACTTAATAGCTGCAGCACACTTTCAAACAGGTCGCCTACCATAAATGATTGCTTACCCGAACTGGTGATTTTGTTTAAGGTGCGATAGGTGGCAGCAAACTGCATCAGGCCCTCGCTTCTGCGCTGTATGGTTTCAATACCCAACTCTACATCATCTTTAAAAGAAGCGAACTGCTCCTCCCCGCCCTGCAATTGTTGTTTTAATGTAGCAGCCAGCGAGGCTATGGGCGCTACCGAGTTCATGATTTCATGGGTCATCACGCTTAACAATTTCTGCCATGACCTGGCTTCGTTTTCGTCAAGCGCTTCATTAATATTTTGCAGCGCTACCAGCTTATGATTTTTACCCTCCGTAACGAAAGTTGCCGCCGAAAGCATCAGCTTTTGCTGGTCTGCATCCAGCAGCAGTACAGTGCTCTGGCCAGGCTCCAGGCTCGCCACCGCATTATAAACAACCCGGCTTTTTTTTTCGATCAGGTGCAGATGGGGTATATAGGGTAGCTCCAGTATCTTTTTTAAGGAGTCGTTCACCCAGCTCACTTTTTCTGTTTCAGTATCATACAGCAGAATGCCGGTTTGTATTAATTCCAGTATCTTCTGCAGGTATTGATATTGGGCTTCCTTCTCCTTCGTTATCGACTTAAAAGTTTGATTGATCAGGTTAAAATCGCTTCTGAGCGAGCGTAATTCTGCGGGGGCCTTATCTATATTAAAATGGCGGGAAAAATCGCGGTACCGGGCTGCCGACGCGAAATCTTCCAACTCGGTAAAAGGTAATATTACCAGTTTATAAAGCAGGTAAGCCTGCCCTGCTGAAAGCGCTAAAAGCAACAGGGACAGCATGTACATTCCTTTCAGGAACAACCCGGCAGTAATCAATAACGAAACAAACAACAATACCAGCCGTAGCGCATACCTTATCCTGTATTTATGATGTACTCCCATTGTTAAATATCATACTTGCTTAAGCGCCTGTATAAAGCAGTACGTGTAAGGCCGAGCTCCTTTGCCGCTTTGGTAATATTTCCGTTATACTTTTCTACAACCCTTATGATGGTATTCTTTTCCAATACCTCAAGGTTGGTTTGTTCTGGAGCATGTGTATGTAACTGATGCTTCTCAATGGGTGAGAAAACGATATCATGTACATCAAGAGTTCGCTCCTCGCACATGATCACCGCCCTTTCAATGGCATATTGCAACTCTCTTACATTACCAGGATAATGATATGCTCTCAGCTTTTCTGCCGCCTGGCGGCTGAGCGTTAACGAGGGCTTCAGGTATTTTTCGCTATAGAGCTTAACAAAATGCTGCGCCAGGGGCAGAATATCTTCCCTTCTTTCACGCAATGGGGGAATCGTAATCTCTACGGTATTGATCCTGTAAACGAGATCACGGCGAAAACGTTGTTCATTAGCCAGCTCCTGTAAAGGCAGGTTGGTAGCACATATCAGCCGGATATCAACGGGCCGCGCTTCATTGCTGCCCAACCGGGTTACTACGCGGTTTTGCAACACTGTCAGCAATTTGGCCTGTTGTGGCAATGCGATGTTGCCAATCTCATCTAAAAAAAGCGAGCCCGCTGAAGCCATTTCAAATCGTCCGGCACGGTCTTCCCTGGCGTCGGTAAAAGCTCCTCGCTTGTAACCAAATAGTTCGCTTTCAAAAAGGCTGGCTGTTAGCGCACCCACATCTGTTTTTACAAAGGGGCCGCTACTGCGCAGCGATTGCTGATGTATCATATGAGCAACCAGGTCTTTACCGGTTCCATTTTCTCCCAGAAGCAGAATATTAGCCTCCGTAGGCGCGATCTTCCTGATCTTATATAAAATATCCTGCATGGCGGGCGACTCGGCGATAAAAACCTCGTTGGAATGAAGCAGGGTACTGCTGGAAGACTTGGAAGATTTATTTTTTTGAGAAAAAATATCTTTTATGGCTTCGAGCATCTTTTCATTATGCCAGGGCTTTACAATAAAATCGGCAGCCCCATCTTTTAAGCTCCGAACGGCTAAATCAATATCAGCATAGGCAGTAATCATCACTACCTGTATTCCCGGATCAAGTGATTTGGCCTTACGCAACCAGTAAAGGCCTTCATTACCCGTATGAAGCGCACTCGTAAAATTCATGTCGAGCAATAACAGGTCGTACTTCTGCTCTAATAAATGTGCGCGTATATGTTCAGGGTTCTTCTCGGTGGTGATCTGCTTTACCTCTGCCTTCAGTAAAAGGCGCAGTGCTGTAAGCATATCCGCATCATCATCTACTGCTAATATGGATATATTTTTTAAAGACATTACAACTGCAATAATACCACATTTGACTACCTGAATTATATTTTTACAGAACTATGCGCAACAATTTTAAAAACTGTATCAAAACCGTACAGTAAGTGTACGATTCCGGACAGAGCAAGCACCCCTGAAAAACTTATACTATTGAAAATAAAACACTTATAAGAATGGCATCATATTGCAGGGGATCAGTGATTTTCTCTCATGTTTTTACTGCCGGATGCTCAATAAGAAACATCCGGCAGCTTTTAAAAATAAAGGAAATAAAGAATTTAAGCCGGTATTAAACCAATATAAAACCAAACATACCAATTAAAACGAATAGGGTTGGATAGAAAAATTGAACAAAAGAAATGGTCGAAGAAAAGGATCATGCTTATTGCGGGTGTTACGGCACTGGTAGCCCTGATTGCTGCCAGCATTTATGCTACTACCGGTAGCACCAAGCTCAATGTAGAGCTGGAACGTATTACCATCAGCGAAGTAAAACAGGGAAATTTCCAGGAGTTCATACCGGTAAACGGCGTGGTGCAGCCGCTTACCTCTATTTACCTGGATGCGGCCGAAGGCGGCCGTGTAGAAGAAAAATTCGTGGAAGATGGCGCGATCATGAAAAAAGGCCAGCCGATACTGAGACTATCCAATACCGACCTGCAACTAAGCCTGGTACAACAAGAAACCCAGGTATATAACCTGATCACACAAATGCAGATTGCGAAAAACGCCTCCCAGCAAAACCGTATCACGAACCTGAACCAAATGACAGATGTAGACAATCAACTCAAAGAAGCAGATCGTGTTTATACACTCAATAAAAAATTATACGACAAAAAAGCGATTGGCTTACAGGAGCTGAAACAAAGCGAAAATGCCTACAATTACCAGCTGGCTAAAAAAAACCTGGCCACCGAAACCATTAACCAGGATGCCCAGTCATCTAAGCAGCAATTGGTACAGGCACAGCAATCTTATAACGGTTCCCAAAATGCCTTATCGGTAATGCGTCAAAAAGTCGGAGATTTGATTGTTCGGGCGCCGGTTGATGGCCAATTAACTTCACTGGATGCTGAAGTGGGGCAAAACAAAAACAAGGGAGAAAGACTGGGACAGCTGGATGTGATTGGCGATTATAAAGTAAGGGTAGATATAGACGAGCATTATATTAACCGTATTTATAACGGGCTTGGAGGCGTTGCTACTATTGGGAGCAAGGATTTTAAACTAACCATTAAAAAAGTATATACACAGGTAGCTAACGGCCGTTTTTCGGTAGACATGGCTTTTGAAGGCAAGGCGCCCGAGGGCATCAGGCGCGGGCAAACACTGCAAATACGTTTGGCCCTAAGCGATGAAACAAAAGCGTTGTTATTGGCAAGAGGAGGCTTTTATAATAAAACTGGTGGACGCTGGGTATACAAACTGAGCAATGACGGATCTGTCGCCTATAAAACAGATATTGAACTGGGGCGTCAGAACCCGGATTATTTCGAGGTAATCAGCGGACTGAAACCCGGCGATAAGGTTGTAACAAGCAGCTATGAGAATTACGGTGATGATATGCAGGAGCTGGTGATCAAAGGCAAATAAGCAATCAGTGGCCATCATGGCATCCTACGATACTAACAAACAACTGTAAACAATAACACCTAAACAATATTCCCCCGAGGGAATAAGAGAGGGACTTTAATATGATAAAAATTACTGATCTGGAAAAAATGTACCGGACTGAAGAAGTGGAAACTATTGCGCTCAACAAATTATCGCTTGAAGTAAAGGAAGGCGAATTTGTTGCTGTAATGGGTCCCTCGGGCTGCGGCAAATCTACTTTGTTAAATATACTAGGCCTGCTGGACGACCCGGATGGCGGCAGTTTTGTTTTTAACGGTATTGAGGTAGCGCACTTCAATGAGCGTAAAAGAGCAGATCTGAGAAAGCATAACATTGGATTCGTTTTTCAAAGCTTTAACCTGATAGATGAACTAACTGTTTTTGAGAACGTAGAACTCCCCCTTATTTACACCGGCGTAAAAAGCGCTGATCGTAAAAAACGGGTGGAGGAAGTGCTTGAAAAAGTACAGATCATGCATCGTCGCAATCATTACCCCCAGCAGCTTTCGGGCGGGCAGCAACAGCGGGTGGCTGTTGCCCGGGCTGTTGTAAACAAACCCAAGCTGATACTGGCGGATGAGCCTACAGGTAACCTTGACTCCTCCAATGGTAACGAAGTAATGGAAATGTTAACTGATCTCAATGAACAGGGCACCACCATCATTATGGTAACCCATAGCGAGCATGACGCCCGTTATAGTCATCGTATTATACGCATGCTGGATGGCCAGACGGTTACAGAGAACATATTAGTATGAGATTGAACATTGAATATTGAATCATCAACAATAAACACCCGGTTTTAATTTGAATTATATGTTCAAAAGTTATATAAAAATAGCCTGGAGAAATCTTCGAAACAATAAATGGTATAGCGCCATCAATATCATTGGCCTGGGTGTTGGCCTGGCCAGCTTTATATTGGTACTTCTTTTTTTGAACTATGAGTTAAGCTATGACAAATGGAACCCAGAACTGGAGAAAATTTATAAGCTTGGACTTGAAGACAAAGATGGCATTGCATGGAATGGCGCAACTCCCGAGCCTTTAGGTCGCCTGGTAGCCGGTAAATACAGCAATGCGGAGGCCGCTACGCGCATGGGCGGCGCGGGTGATTATGAAATACTGGTGGCAGCCAACGATAAGAAAATATATCAGAAAGGGATTACCGAGGTAGACTCCCTGTTTTTTAAAGTATTTCCCTATCAATTGTCCTCGGGCAACATTAATACCGTCTTGAATGCGCCTAATGCAGCAGTTATTACAGAAGCCGTTAAGGAAAAACTTTTTGGCCACGAAGATCCGATCGGGAAGACGATCAAACTCTATGGCCGGCTGGAGGTAGTAGTAACCGGCGTCATGCAATCGCCGGATCAGCCATCTGCATTAAATATGCAGGTACTATTCCGGTCTCCCTATGAAAAATCCAATAGTCACTGGCAGAACTTTTCTTATCAAACTTTTATAAAGGTAAAAAAGGTCGTTCCCTCCCCGGAGCTTGAAAATGCTATCAACAATATTTATTATAACGATCAGCAAAAAAAAGATAACCTCACTTATCAGCAATACCTCGAAAAAGAAAGCAAAACGCTTGTTTTCTCCGAAAAGCTATCAGCGCTCCACAATTTCCCTAAAAGTGGTGGCAGTAATTTTAAAACCGTAGTGGTATTGCTGGTTTTAGCTTTCCTGTTACTCGTTGCGGGGGCGGTAAACTTTAGTAATTTATCCATTGCCGCATCCATTAAAAGAGCAAAAGAAGTGGGTGTAAGAAAAGTATTAGGAGGTCGGAGAAAGCAGCTGTTCTGGCAGTTTATGGGCGAATCCATTCTATCCTGTTCAATAAGTTTATGTATTGCAGCGTTACTCGTAGTAGCATTGATGCCATGGTTCAAACAGGAGTTTAACATCCAATTTCCCCTACTGGGTGCAAATATTCCCTACCTTGCTCTCCAGGTTGCTTTATGTATTGTTACTGTAATTTTATTGTCAGGTCTCTACCCTTCTGTTTTCCTGTCCCGTTTCAATACTTCCCAAATATTAAAGGGCAATTATTCGCAGGGAAAATCGGGCCTGAAGCTGAGAAACCTGTTGCTGGTTTTACAGTTTACACTTTCAACCTTCTTTGTTTTTGCTGTTATCGTGATCAGCTCCCAGGTTCATTATATGCAAACCAGGGATAAGGGTTTTTCCGGTTCTCAAATAGTTCGCATTGAAGCGCAGCAAGCCACCAGGGAAGAAGGATTTGATAGAGCCCGGGCTACCCTTCTATCCATCCCCGGCGTTGAGCTGGTATCCAAAACAACGTTGGTGCCGGGTGATGCCGAAGTGGACACCATATTAAACGACTATACTTTCAACGGGCAAACGATAAGAATGACTACAGTTAAAGTAAGTGCCGACTATTTTAAAACAATTGGAACCCCCGTATTGAAAGGCAGAAACTTTAATGATAGCTATGCCGATCAAAATACACGCAGCCTTATCTTAAATGAAACAGCTGCGCAGCTTTGGGGTAATCAAAAAGTTATCGGATCATTTGTGGGTATGTCTTACTGCGATTCGGTTAAAGCACAGGTAGTAGGTATTACAAAAGACATTAACGTTCAGGATCTGGCCAATGCGGTAAGACCAATTGCCTATTCTATCAATAATAAGGCATGCGGATACCTGTCGGGCGGAGCCCTTTTAGTAAAACTTTCCGGTAACGATCTATCCCAAACGATCAGTAACATAGAAAACAGCTGGAAACAAATTGAACCAGAAGTTCCCGTCAGGTATAGTTTTCTTGATGAAAATTTCCAGAGGCTATTCAAGACCTATTTTACTATTCAAAAAACCATCAGCTTCTTTGCGCTGATAGCTATACTGATTTCTGCAATGGGGCTGTTTGCCCTTACGGCCTATATCATAAAGGAGCGTACCAAAGAAATCGGCATCAGGAAAGTACTTGGTGCTGAGGTCGGCGATGTGGTTATTCTAATCGGTAAGCTGTTCCTGCAGCTGATCTTTATTGCCTTGTTGATTGCAATACCGCTTAGCTGGCTGGCTGCCACCAAATGGCTGCAAACATTTGCTTACCGCATTCATCTTAGCTGGTTGATGGCAGCAGCCACTATCCTTATGATTGCGGTTATTGTACTGGTTACTATTGGTACGCAAGCGGTGAAAGCAGCGATAAACAACCCTGTAAAAAGTTTACGAAGTGAATAAGAGGTTTATTTTTTATGCCATGGTATCAAAACCTGGTAACTATTAACTATCAATCCGTTTATGTTCAACAATTATATAAAAACTATTTTCCGGAACCTTTGGAAGAACAAGGGCTATAGCTTCCTGAATATCTTTGGTTTGGCTATTGGCATCACCTGCGCGGGATTTATTTTCCTGTGGGTAGAACATGAAATCAGCTATGATCAATACCACGCTAAGAAGGACAAGCTATATGAGGTAATGACCAACCAGACTTATGGTGCTCAAACCTCTACATTCAGCTCAACACCACTGCCGCTCGCGCCCGCTTTGCAGGCAGAAATACCCGGTATTGCAAATACCTGCAGGATTGCAGATAAAGGAACTAAACAACTATTAACAGTTGGTGATAAATCGATGTTTGCTTTGGGAGCCTATGCCGACGCCTCCATTTTTAGCATGTTCAGTTTTCATTTTACAGAAGGCAATGCCAAAACGGCTTTCTTGCAACCCCACTCCTTAGTAATTACACAGGGAACTGCTGAAAAGTTTTTTGGCAGTTCTGAAAATGTGGTGGGTAAAACAATAAGGGTAGACAATAATACGGTATATACAGTATCAGGTGTTCTAAAAAACATGCCGCCTACATCTACCATTGGTTTTGATTGGGTAGCGCCGTTTGCGGTTTGGTATCAGCTCAATCAATCCCTGGCACAGGCATGGGGAAATAACTGTCTGCAAACCTTTGTGGAATTGAAAGAGGGAATAACGGCTGCATCAGTCAATAAATCCATCAGCAATATCATCAAAAAAAGGGAGCCTGAAGCCACTGTAGTCCCTATATTATGGGCCATGAATGACTGGCACCTGAAAAGCGAATTTAAAAACGGGGTACAAACCGGTGGCGGCAGAATCGAGTATGTTCGTATGTTTTCGATCATTGCCTGGATCATATTGATCATCGCCTGCATTAATTTTATGAACCTGTCTACCGCACAAAGTGAAAAAAGAGCCAGGGAAGTAGGCGTTAGAAAAGTATTAGGCGCCGGTAAACAGAAGCTGGTTGTTCAATTTATTACAGAAACCTTGTTCATGGCCTTTCTGTCGGCATTTATTGCAGTACTGTTGATGTCTTTGCTGTTACCCGCTTTTAATTCGCTGGTACAAACCAATCTCACGCTTGGCATTACCAACCCGGTGCATATAATTGTTATTCTGGCAATCGCCGTTGTTTGCGGGCTGATAGCAGGCAGCTATCCCTCTTTTTATCTTTCGTCTTTTAACCCGGTATCTGTATTGAAAGGACTAAAAGTTAAAACAGGCAGTGCAGCATTTATAAGAAAAGGTCTGGTAGTATTACAATTCAGCATATCCATCATCCTCATCGTAAGTACTGTTATTATCTTTCAGCAAATACAACATGTAAAAAGCCGCAACCTGGGTTTTAATAAAAACAACCTGGTACAGATCGACATGAACGATGAAATCAGAAAGAACTATGCGGTTATTGAGCAAAATTTATTAAACACCAATGTTGTTGAACATATTGGCCTGGCAGATTACAATAATTTATATGGAGGTAATAATACGGGGGGCCTGGCCTGGAGCGGGAAACCGGATAACGATAAAACACTGATCTCCACGCGTGGTATCACCCCGGGATTCTTTGATGCCTATGGAATGCAATTGATGTCCGGGAAAAACTTTGTGATCATGGATAGTGCCCAAACTAACAATCCTAATATCATTATTACCCGGTCTTTGGAAAAAAAGATGGGCATTGGCAGCGCCCTTGGTAAAAAAATATACTGGGATGGAAACAGCGAAGGTGGCCAATTTACGGTAGTAGGTGTAGTAAACGATTATGTCTATGACGACATGTACGCGCAACCGAACCCGGTGATATTTTACTGCACCAACATGAGCAGCCTCACCAACATGTATTTACGCCTGAAGCCGGGTGTTGATATAGAAACTGCTATTACCCAAATAACGGCAGCTATAAAACCACATACGCCCTCCTATCCCATTGCCAGTCGTTTTGTTGACGAACAGTTCAATCAAATGTTCCGGAATGAGCAATTAATAAGCACCCTGTCCAGGATTTTTGCTGCATTGGCTATACTCATTTCCTGCTTAGGTTTATTTGGACTTTCAGCTTATACCGCTGAAAAACGGACCAAAGAAATAGGTATCCGCAAGGTATTAGGTGCCAGTATCCCGGGCATTACAAAGCTTCTTTCAAAAGAATTTTTACTATTGGTCTCTATCTCCTGTTTAATTGCCTACCCCATCGCCTGGTTTTTAATGAACCGATGGCTTCAAAACTACTCATACCGAACCGAAGTCAACCTGTGGGTCTTCGTGATTGCAGGAGGCATGGCGATGTTCCTAACCATAATTACCGTGAGTTTTCAGGCTGTTAAAGCAGCAATTGCCAATCCTGTAAGAAGTTTAAGAACGGAATAACCGCGCGTAAAAGCTGCGCATTTTTTTCTACGAAAAAAAGCTCAAAGCATGTTTAAAAGTTATCTCAAAACCGCATTCAGAAGTTTAAGCCGCAACGGTAACTATACTGTAATCAATATAGCAGGACTGGCGGTTGGCATAGGGGTTTGCATGATCATTTTTATTGTGATATCCTATCACACCGGCTTTGATAATTTTCATACAAAAAAAGACCGTATTTATCGCGTGCTAACCGAATACCATCACACGGGCGATGCCAATATCAGCTATGGGAAAGATGTGCCTTTCCCTATGCCTGACGCTATAAAAGCGCGGTTTTCTCAAATAGAAGAAACGGCACCCGTTTTCGCAAGTCACGATGATCAGCTGCTGGTGCCTGCGGCCGATGATAAAGAGCAACGTATATTTAAAGAACCTACGGGTGTTTTCTTTACCAATGCTTCTTTTTTTAAAATCTTCGATTTCCCGTTACTTGCCGGATCGTATGAGACTCTAAAAGACCCTAACAATGTTTTGCTTACAAAAGAAATAGCCGAAAAATATTTTGGCAATTGGGAAGCTGCACTTGGAAAGGTTATTGAGCTTGAAACAGGCGGCTATCTGTTCGAACACGGCAGTGACAAGTTAAAAGTTTCGGGCATCCTGGCCGGGATACCCGACAATACCGACTTCCAGCTGAAAATTGTGGTGTCGTATGGAACAGGATTTACCGGGAGCCTGATTGCTAAAAACACCAATTGGGAAGACCGCACCAATGCTGGCTTTGGCTGCTTTATTATGTTGCGGCCCGGGGTTTCAACTCATGATTTTAACAGGCAGCTAAATGCTTATGCAACAAAAGCGCAATCGCCCGAAAACAAAGACAATTATCTCATCCAGCCATTGCAAGCTGTTCATTACGATACACAGGCGGGTAATTACAGCAATACAACCATCAGCCATGAAATGCTGAATGTTTTATGGTTGATTGCCGGGTTTATTTTATTGATAGCCTGCGTAAATTTCATCAATCTTTCTACAGCACAGGCAGTTACCCGGGCAAAAGAAGTAGGCGTAAGAAAGGTTATGGGGGGCAATAGCCTGCAACTACGAACCCAGTTTATAGTTGAAACCTTTTTAATTGTTAGCATTGCAGTGGTGCTTGCTGTAATAGCCGCAGCCCTGGCCCTGCCTTATCTGACCCGGTTGCTCCAGCTTCCGGTTGCTTCTGGTATTTTATCCAATAAGGCTGTCCTGCTGTTTCTTGTTGCAACAACCTTTATTGTAACGGCGCTTGCAGGGTTTTATCCATCTATTGTTTTATCCCGCTTCAATCCTGTTCATGCTTTAAAAAGTAAACTAACCGCTAATACAGCAAAAGGCATTTCATTAAGAAGAGGCCTGGTTGTACTACAATTTGTTATTGCCCAGGCATTGATTATAGGCACACTGGTGATTACAAAGCAAATGAATTATTTTATGGCAAGGCCCCTGGGCTTTGATAAAGATGCAATCATAAATGTACCTTTCAGGGTGGATAGTCTCCGGATCAGCCGGCTCAGCTACTTAAGGGACCAATTATTACAGGTAAAGGGTGTAACAGCAGTAAGCTTTAGTTCCGCTACGCCGGTTGAAGAAGGCAATAATACCTGGAGCACTTTTAAATTTGATAACGCTGTTAAGGAAACGGGCTTTAAAATAATTACCAAATTTGCAGACACCGGGTATGTCCCTACCTATAAGCTGCGCCTGGTTGCCGGAAGAAACCTACAGCCTTCGAATTTAACCAGGGAATTCCTGGTTAACGAATTGCTCGTGAAAAAACTGGGATTTAAAAATCCAGAAGATATATTAGGAAAAGAAATAAGCATTTGGGGCGACGTGATCAAGTGCCCGGTAGTGGGCGTATTACAAGACTTTAACAACCGCTCTTTCCGTTATGAAGCAGCCCCCGAGCTTATTGCCACCAACGTTACTATGTACAGTGTTGCCGGCATTAAATTGCAAACTGAAAACATAGCAGCTGCATTAGCCCCGGTAAAAGCGATATGGGAGCAAACATTTCCCGGCTTTGTTTATGAATATAAGTTTTTAGACGACAAGATCGGGAGTTTTTATAAACAGGAACTGCAGTTAAGCCAGTTTTATAAAATATTTTCTGCGCTGGCCATTTTTCTCGGCTGCTTAGGTCTGTATGGCCTGGCTTCTTTTATGACCGCTCAAAGAATAAAAGAAGTGGGTATCCGCAAAGTTTTGGGCGCCTCGGCAGGCAGTATTATTTACTTGTTTTCGAAAGAATTTATTTTATTGGTTATAGCTGCATTTGCTATTGCGGCGCCGCTTGCCTGGTATTATATGCATCACTGGTTACAGGATTACGCTTACCGGGTAGAGATTAGCTGGTGGTTATTTCTTTTGGGTGGGGCCGCCGTTACTTTTATTGCAATGGGCACCCTTGGTTTCCAGGCAATAAAAGCGGCAAGAGCAAATCCCGTAAAGAGTTTAAGAACTGAATAATACTCCATATAAAATCGCTGATACAAAGTGTCAATATCAAATCATAAACCGGCAATATGTTTAAAAACTATATAAAAATAGCCTGGCGTAATATCGCAAAACGTAAGACAAACACTGCAATAAGTACACTTGGCCTGGCTGTAGCTTTTACCTGCTGTACGTTCTTGTTTTTAACTACCGCTTATGAATTTTCATTTGACCGGTTTCATGACAATAAAAATCAAATATTCAAAGTATACAATAACTACAGTAGCCCGGTTAACAACGAAGGAATTACCCGTAGCGCTGCCATGAGTATACCCGTTAGCCCCATGCTAAAAAATGAAGTACCCGGCATTGAAAAAGTAACGCGCATTTTAAATGGAGAAAGTGGCGCCATGTATCAAAATAAAGAGCAAAGCCTGCAGGTAAATTATGTAGATGATGATTTTTTCGGCATTTTTTCATTCCCTGTAATTGCAGGCAACCGCCAGGCGCCTTTGGGAGGTATAGGCAATGTTGTATTAAGTGAGTATGCCGCAAAAAAATTATTGGGCAATGAAGATCCTATCGGTAAAATTATAAAAGTTAAAACCGGGGGAGACTGGAAAGATCTTTCCATATCTGCTATTGTAAAAGACTTTCCTCAAAACTCATCCATTACATTCGACGTGTTAATCCGTTCAGAGCTAAACCCTGCATATACAGCAAACAAAAACGACTGGAACCACCAGGATCATAGCGTATATGTTAAAATCAAACCCGGCGTAACGAGGGATGTGGTAGAAAATGAAATCAAACCACTCGTTAAAAAATATAGAGCTGCAGATATTGATGAAATGAAGAGATTGGGCGTAAAACCCGATAAAAACGGCGACGTTTATACTTTAAAACTTTTACCGCTGTCCGAAATACATTTCGACACCCAAATAGGAACAGGATCTGTAACGGCAAAAAGATATTTGTATACATTAGTTCTTGTCGGCCTGTTTATACTACTAATCGCCGCGTTCAACTTCATTAACTTAAATATAGCCCAGGCCTTCACCCGCGTTAAAGAGGTAGGCGTACGTAAGAGCATTGGCGCAGGCACCCGCCAGATTTTTCTGCAGGTTTGGGGTGAAAGCTTTCTTGTTTGCCTCCTGGCGGTTATTATTGGCATAACCGCATTGACGATCTTAATCAAACCTTTCAATCAACTGCTGGGACAAAATATATCACTGCGCCATTTATATCAACCCGCCACGCTGCTATATATTATTTTGATGGTATTCCTTGTCTCGCTTTTTGCAGGGGGATACCCGGCACTGCTTGTATCAAAGCTAAACACGGTACAGATTTTAAAAGGAACGGTTTCAGTAAAGCGTCCCGGCATACTAAGAAACCTGTTAATTGTGGTTCAATTTTCTTTAGCCGTTTTGTTAATGGCCTGCGGGCTCACCGTGTTCCGGCAATTTGAATTTATGCGTTCTATGCCTTTGGGATATAACCAGGCAGCTGTAATCAGCGTGCCGATTGACCATCCTGAAAATGGTAAACATATTATTGATGAGCTGCGTCGAAGACTATCATCGCAGACTGCTGTTATAAGTATAACAGGAAGCGATATTAATTTTGGTTTAGGTAAAGATGGAAGCACTTCAACATCCTCTATTGGTTTTACACTTCATGATAACCTGGTGCGTACTAACCTGCTTACCGTAGATTATGATTTTTTAAAAACAATGGGCATACAATTAAAAGCAGGGCGGGATTTTGATAAAAGTTTTGGCAGCGATACTTTACGAAATGTAATTATAAACGAAAGCATGGCCAATAAGCTGGGGATAAAAGACCCGGTCGGGTTTTCTTATCTCACCGATAGCTCAGAGCCGCGCTCCGTAGTTATTGGAGTGGTTCCTGATTTTCACTTATACTCTCCCCATAAAAAAACCGCTCCCCTTTCTATATACATGGCCGGCAATAATGACTTCCTCAGCTATGCCTTAATAAATGTGAATACCCAAAATCCATCCCAAATAATGGATCTGATAAAAAAAGAATTTAAACAGCTCGAGCCCAATAATGATTTTAATGGAAGTTTTATTACCGAAAATGTAGACAGGTGGTATAAAAAAGAAAAACGTTTCTCCAGGGTTCTCGCCATTGCTACGGGCCTGGCTATTTTTCTTTCCTGCCTTGGCTTATTTGCAATGACCGCTTTGCTGGTCAATCAACGGGTTAAAGAAATAGGGGTTCGAAAAGTGTTGGGAGCTTCCGTGCAAAACCTAACTGCCTTACTATCCCAAGACTTTTTGTTTTTAATAGTAACAGGAGTAATAATAGCGATCCCCCTTGCGCTTATGTTCCTGCAAAGCTGGCTGTCTGATTTTCCATATCGTGTAACCATTGGATGGCAGGCTTTTGCTTTAAGTGGAGCAGCAGCATTAGTTGTTGCGATAGCTACCATTAGTTTACATACTATAAAAGCAGCCCTTGCCAACCCTGTAAAAAGCCTTAGAACGGAATAGAAGGGAATGTAAAATCTTAAACTAAAAATCTTAATACTAAATATCATGTTCAGGAACTATATAAAAATAGCGTGGAGGAATATTGTAAAGAGCAGGTTTTACACCGCTATTACTGTTATAGGCCTGGCTACCGGTATTGCATTTACATTGATTATTGCTGCCTATGTATGGGGCGAGCTACAGGTAAACAGAAATTTAAAAAATGTAGCCCAACAATATATTATCCAAAGTAAATGGAAAAACCCGGGTGAAGGCTTCGAAATGGCAACGCTCGGGCCGCTGGCAAAAACCCTGAAAGAAGATTATCCCACTCTTGTAAAAAACTATTACCGGTTTGATGGTATTACATCAAGCATTTATAAAAAAGACAAAAGCTTCAGGGAGAGTATCCAGATCGGCGACAGCACTTTATTAAATATGTATGGCTTCGGGCTGATAGATGGCGATGCATCGACAGCGCTTACGCAACCTTTTACTATTGTTATAACAGAGCATGCTGCTCAAAAATACTTTGGCAAAACAAATATTGTCGGGCAAACACTAACCCTTGAAAACTTCTCCGGGGCAAAACATGACTTTCAAATTACCGGTGTATTAAACAGGTATGCTAAAAACTCCGTGACACAACTTTCAGAAGATTACCCAAGTGATTTTTTTATATCTAACGACAACCTGGAATTTTTTAACAGGGATATGAGCTGGCAAAACCCTTCAATTGCTAATTATATTGAGCTGCAGCATGGCGTCTCTGCAAAAGATCTGGAACAGCCCATCGCTCAAATTATGAAAAGGGATGCCCCCTCTAAGTTCCAGGAAGACCTTACCCCCTACCTTGTACCGCTGAAAACCTATTACCTTGATCAAAATAATGGGGTTGTAAGAAAAATGATCTATGCCCTGTCAGCAGTAGCATTATTTATTCTAGGGATGGCGGTTATCAACTTCATTAATATGTCGGTAAGCCGCTCTTCGGCAAGAATGAAGGAAATTGGCATCAGGAAAGTGCTGGGCGGCATAAAAAAACAACTGGTCATCCAGTTTCTTACCGAATCAGTAATCATTGTATTGCTGGCTACAGTGGCGGCGTTTGCAGTATACCTGCTCACACAAGGCTTCTTTAGCAACCTGCTTGGCAAAAACATTCCTTCCCTTAACGACTTCCCGGTTTATTATATGGTATACCCCATGCTGTTCATTTTTCTTGCAGGTATGGGAGCCGGTCTCTATCCCGCTTTTGTACTCGCACCCTTAAAATCGGTTGAATCGCTTAAAGGAAAATCAGACTCCGTAAAAAACAATGTGCTGTTACGTAAAGGACTTGTAGCTTTTCAGTTTATTACAGCAACGGTTGCTTTTGTGGGAGCTATTGTTATTTCCAAACAGGTTAACTTCTTCCTGAGCAAAAAGCTGGGATATAACAAAGACTATATTATATCAGCACAGGTGCCAAGAGAGTGGTCGCAGCCGGGGGTTGATAAAATGATAGCAATAAGAAACCAGTTTAAAATGCTGCCCGGTATCAAAGACGTCTCCCTGTCGTATGAGGTTCCGGACGGAAATAATGTCGGGCAAGCATATATCTACCGCCAGGGTACAGATACAGCCAAAGCCTTACCCATGCAGTTCCTCAGCTCCGATGAGCAATTCATCAACCTGTACCAGATTTCCTTAACAGACGGAACCGGCTTTCAGGGCAACAGGCTTGATTCGGGTAAAATAATTATGAATGAAACGGCTATTAAATCTCTGGGGTTTAATGCGTCGAAAGATGCCCTGGGCCAGCAAATAAGGTTTTTAGGCGATCCCACCATTTTTGAAATTACCGGCATTACCAGCGACTTTCATTTTGGCTCGATGCAACAAAAAGTGCAACCCGTTATTATGGCCAACGTACAGTTTGCACAAATATACCGGTACCTGTCGTTTAAACTTACTCCGGGGAACCTGTCTTCTGATATTGATGCACTACAGAAAAAGTGGGCAACATTGCTGGGTAACGCTCCCTTTGAGTATAAATTCATGGACGACACCTTAGCCAATTTATATAAATCGGAAATACAATTAAAGCGGGCCGCGTACGTAGCTACCATACTGGCATTGATCATTGTGCTACTGGGCGTAATAGGTCTGATATCCTTAAGCATCCGGCGCCGCACCAAAGAAATCGGGATCAGGAAGGTGCTGGGCTCATCGGTTACCGGCATTTTGCTGCTCTTTATCAGGGATTTCCTGATGATCGTATTGATTGGTGGCCTGATTGCCTGCCCCGTAGCTTATCTCCTAATGAGCAACTGGCTGAAGGATTACGCGTACCGGATCCCCCTCACATCAACACCTTTTATTATTGCCGTGGCAAGCATGGCATTGTCACTATCGCACTCATCAGCTTGCAAACTATAAAAACGGCTTTAACAAACCCGGTAAAAAGTTTAAGAACGGAATAAAGCTATATGTCGCTAATACAAAATCTTAAATACTAAATATATGTTCCGCAATTATGTGAAAATAGCCTGGAGAAATATACTTAACTCTATAGGATATAGCATACTTAATGTAACGGGGCTTTCTATAGGAATGTGTGTGGCGCTGTTAATAGGTTTGTGGGTGCACCATCAATATTCTTTTGACAGGTTCCTGCCGGAATATCAGTCTGTTTATCGCGTGCAAAGAAACTTTAACAGCAATGGCGATACGCTTACTTTTCCTACAACATCGCTAAAGTTAGCCGATGCATTACGTACCCAAATCCCGGAAATACAATACGTAGCTGAAAGCGATTGGACACGGAATCATGTGTTACTGGTTGGCACAAAAAAATTATCTGTAAACGGCGCCACTGCAGGCACAGATATTTTTAAAATCCTGCAACATCCGTTCATAAAAGGCAATGCCGATGCTGCATTTAAAAATGCTTATTCCATAGTATTGACCCAATCACTGGCAAAATCACTTTTTGGTAATGAAGATGCGGCAATCAATAAAACCATCCGTTTCGACAATGCACACAATCTTACAGTAACAGGTATTATTAAAGATGTGCCGTCCAATGCTACGTTCAGTTTTGATTATATAGTACCCAGCTCTTTCGTATATGCTACTAACCCACAAATAAAGACAGATGGCTTAAGTAGTTTCAGCAATAATAATCTCCAAATATTTGTAAAGCTAAAACCGGGAGTTTCTTATGAACAGGTTGCTCCCAAAATCAGGAATATAGAGCACACTGAAAAAGGTAATATCAATGCGATGAATTCTTATGTAATTCTGCAGCGTATGGATCGATGGCATTTGTATTCAAATTATATTAACGGTAAAGACACCGCAGGTTTTCTGAGCTATGTAAAAATGTTTTCAATCATCGGTTTGCTGGTTTTGATCATAGCCTGCATCAATTTTGTTAACCTGACAACGGCACGTTCCGATAAAAGAGCAAAAGAAGTAGGCGTAAGAAAAGCTGTCGGCTCACAAAAAAAGCACCTTATTATTCAATTCCTGACAGAGTCGTTTTTACTAACAACAGCCGCTTTTGTTTTTGCCTTCCTTTTCACCTTGTTATTATTACCCCTATTTAACACTTTTACCCAAAGCCATATCAGTGTGCCGGCCGGCAGTTTTTATTTTTGGCTGGCTGTTACAGGATGCCTGTTCTTAATCACTTTGCTTGCGGGTGGCAGGCCTGCATTTCATCTTTCATCATTTAATCCGGTCAAAGTATTAAAGGGTTTTTCCCCCACAGGCCAATCTTCTTTTTCAAGAAAACTGCTGGTTATTATACAGTTCAGCTGCTCTGTAGCGCTGATCATTAGTACGCTTATCATTTATAAACAGATTCAATATGCAAAAAACCGGCCGAGTGGTTATAGTTTAAACAGGTTGATGACAACTAACATGAACGATGATCTGCAAAAAAATTTTACTGCTTTAAAGAACGAGCTAATATCAAAAGGAATTGCTTCTTCGGTTACCACTGCCACCAGCCCGGCAACCGATGTTTGGTGGCATTCTGATGTTGACTACTGGCCTGGCAAAAATGCAGGCGAAACGATTGAGATGGGCACGATACAGGTATCAGAAGATTATTTTAAAACGGTTGGAATGAAGATGTTTGAGGGAAGAGACTTTTCAAATGCTTACGATAGTACAAGCGTCATATTTAATGAAACGGCAATTCAACGGCTACGATTAAAAAATCCTATAGGGCAAAAGATCACCTGGCATGAAAAAAATTATACCATTGCCGGGGTAGTAAAAGATGCCTTAATGGTATCTCCATTTAAGACAGCAGACCCCACGATGTTTTTTTGTGTAGCAGCGCCCCAGGGAAATTTGTTATACCGGTTATCTGCTAATACAGAAACGCAGCATTCTATTGTACAGCTAACTTCAATTTTTAATAAGTATGCCCCGGCTTACCCGTATGAGTATGCTTTTTCCGACCAGCAATATGCAACAAAGTTTAACCTCGAACAATTAACGGGAAAGTTGGCAGCCTTATTTGCCTCGCTCTCTGTCTTCATTTCCTGCCTTGGTTTATTTGGCCTGGCTGCTTATGTTGCAGAGCAGCGAAGAAAGGAAATAGGCATCAGAAAAGTTCTGGGAGCATCCGTACGCCAGGTGTGGATATTATTATCGAAGGACTTTTTACTATTAGTACTGATCAGCTGTTTAATTGCTGCCCCGGTTTCTTTTTATTTCTTACATAAGTGGCTACTGAATTATGATTATCGCATTAGTATAGGATTCAGCGTTTTTGTATTAAGTGCATTGTTGGCGTTATTAGTAACCATTGTAACGGTTTCATTTCAATCCATCAAAGCGGCCATAGCCAATCCTGTTAAGAGCTTGAGAACTGAATGAGGTAAATAAGGAATTAAACATGCCTCAACAAAGATCAATCAGCATCAGCTGGTATTTTTAAAATTACAATCAAATCGAATGTTAGAATTAAAAAAAATATACAAGTGGGTCAATAATGGCAACCAGCGCGTTTTTCTTTTAAAAGATATCAACCTCACCATTCAGGAAGGTGCATTTGTTTCCATTATGGGCCCTTCGGGATCGGGCAAATCTACTCTTTTGAATGTTATAGGAATGCTGGACGGCTTTAACGAAGGCGAATACCGCTTTCTGGGTGAATCGGTTCACCAGCTTAAAGAAAAACAAAGAACCAATTTATACAAGCAGCACATAGGGTTTGTATTCCAGGCTTATCATTTGATTGATGAGCTAACAGTTTATGAGAATATAGAAACACCTCTGTTATACCAGAACGTAAAAGGCAGCGAACGCAAAGCAATGGTTGCTGATATATTGGACCGTTTTAATATTGTAGCCAAGAAAGATCTTTTCCCCGCTCAATTATCGGGCGGCCAGCAGCAATTGGTAGGTATTGCCCGTGCTTTGATCGCCCGGCCCAAACTGTTACTGGCCGATGAACCCACCGGCAACCTTAATTCCAGGCAGGGTGAGGAGATTATGGAACTTTTTACCCAGCTTAACAAAGAAGGAACTACTATTGTACAGGTTACCCACTCAGAGAAAAATGCCGCCTATGGCAACCATATCATCAGTTTACTGGATGGGATGATTGAAAATTCCGGTATTCAAAACTGAGTCTTAAACAGTGTTATTAAAATGATGGAACAACCCAGGATATTTATCCTATCTATTTTACTGGTCGTAAGCTCAATGACCAGCGCTCAAAAAAAAATGAGCCTGGAAGAATGTATCGACACGGGCATCAGGGAAAACTTCGACGTGGAGCAAAGGCGCATTTCAGAAAGATCAGAGCAGTTAGCGTATCAACAGTCAAAACTCAGCCTTTTACCAGACCTGAACGGAAATGCCGGTCATGGTTTTAACCAGGGGCGCAGCATCGACCCTTTTACCAATTCACCGGTAACACAGTCTTTTAACTCGTCCAATTTCAGTTTGAGCAGCGGCATTGTACTCTTTAGCGGCTTATCGAAGATCAACAATATAAAACGGGCTGACCTTAACTGGAAAGCCTCACAAATGGAGCTTCAACAGGAGAAGGATAACCTGGCTATTAATATCATCTTAGCCTACCTGCAGGTACTGAGTCTCAGCGAGCAGGCTCACCTGGTGGAAGACCAGGCCAAACTTTCTGCCCAACAGGTAGAGCGTCTCAGCGTATTGAATAAAGAGGGCGCAATAAAACCATCAGAGCTTTCTGATCTGAGGGGACAACTGGCCAATGACCGACTCACTATTGCCGACAACAAAAACAACCTCGGCAATGCCCGTTTGAGTCTTTTCAGATTAATGAATATTCCCTATGACTCCTCTATTGTTTTTGAAGAATTAAAAAACGATTTGCCGGCAACTACACACCTAAATTCGGCCGGTATTTACCAAACAGCCCTGGATCAACTGGCGTTAATTAAAGCGGTGGACCTTCGTACCTTTAGCGCTCAAAAAGCGCTGAAAGTGGCCAGGGGCGGGCTTTGGCCCACATTAAGTTTGGGTGGCAATGCCTACACCCAATACTCAAGCGTTGCGCGGCAAAACCAGCTGCAAAATACCAGCTTCAGGCAAACAGAAGATTATGTAACCGTCAACGGGCAACAATACTCCCTATTCACCAAGCAAGACAATTACCTAAGTAGTCCTATCCCCTACGGCACGCAGCTTAACAACAACCTGAACTCTTTACTCAATCTCACTTTAAGCATCCCTGTTTTTAATGCACTACAGCAACGCACCAGAATAAAACAGGCGCAACTGGAAGTGAAGCGCAATGCTACCATAGCGGCTGACACCAAAAGGCAATTGCAACAGGATATTGACGTTGCTACGTTAAATATGCAGACTGCAACAGAAAAGTATCGCACCCTTTTGCAACAGGTAGCAGCTTATAAAGAATCCTTTGAAGCGGCGGAAGCACGGTTTACTGAAGGAGTGGGCAATTCTATTGATTATTTAACCGCAAAAAATAACCTTGACCGGGCTAACCGGAACCTGGTAAATGCCCGTTACGATTATATCCTAAGACAAAAGATCCTTGACTTTTACCAGCATAATATTTTCTGATGTTTGGGAAGCGCCGAACCCGGTAAAATGGAGTATGGAAGTCACCGGTCACCCAGGAGAGCGCAAAAGCCGGCATTACCAAGTAACGGCTAACCCCAGCACTAAGGCCTATATTGTTGTCATACAGCAGTACTACTTCACAATATCTCCTTTTAATCTCAGCAGCTCGGTTTCGGCGATCTTAAGGTTATACCGCGCCGCTATCAGCCGGTCATAGGCCTGGGCCAGGCTTAACTGGGCTTCCCTTAGCTGCACCAATGTTGCAGCTCCGAGTTTATAGGTTTCAAACACAATATTCACGTTTTCCTGCGCCAGTTGTATACTCTCCTCCTCCAGGCGTAAAAATTTTTGCTGCTGCTGGTAATCTTTGAAAGCATTGATCACGGAAAGATGGATCAGCGAACGCTGGTTATCATAATTCAGTTCCTGCAGGTTGATAGTTAGCTGATCCTGTTTTATCTGCCGGCGTACCCTGAATTGATTGAAGATAGGAACCGAAGCCGTAAACCCGTAATTGTAACCATTGAGCTGGTTAAATAAAGTAGAGAAATTGTTCAGTACCCGCCTGTTAACGGTGCGGCTGTAATTATAAGCAGTTCCAAATGCAATGGTAGGCCATAAACCAGCCCTGGTTTCCTTTAGCGTATATTTGGCAACGTTTATATTAGAACGGGCCAGTAAAAGATCGGGATTGGTTTTTTCCAGTCCTTCCTGGATATCCCCCAAGGCGATCGATTCATTTAAAGGAATGGTATCGGGAATAGCAAACTCATGCTCTTTAATATTACTGTTCATTACCTGTATCAGCTGCTGTTTCAGCTGGGCAACCGAAGTTTCCTGCTGCATGCGGAGCGCTTTTTGCTCATTCAGGTCTACCTTGCTTTGCAGTACATCCGGTTTAGCACCGCTCCCTATTTCCAGTTTATACTGGGCCAGTCGCGAGCGATCATTATTTAACCTGATCTGCACATCCGTTGCTTTGATCATCTGCTGCTGGCGCGCGATATTATAATAAGTGCTTACTACCTGCGCTATGGTATTAATTACCTGGGCTTTTGCGGCGTACGATCCGGCTTCAACCAATGCAGCAGCCTTTTCCCGGGTTACAAACATTCGAAAGCCATCAAACAACACCCAATCTAACCCCACGCTTGCCTGCAGGTTATTGGAGCGGATGCCGTTCGACTTTCTCTCTGTGCCGTCTGCCAGCGTCTGGCGCTGATTATTATTAGTAAAGGTACGTGCCGCATCTGCATTGATCACCGGTAAAAACACGGCGTTACGGTAGCTGTAGTCTATGGCCGCTACCAGCGAATCATTTTTAGCGATCTGTATATCGTAATTATTCTGTAATGCAGTAGCTATGGCTTCCTCCAAGGTCAAAATGCGCTGCGCTGCTGCATCCCGGCATAAACCCAGAAGTGCAATGCCTGCAATAAAAAACCGATGCATATACAGTCGTCTCATTTTAATGTTTTTTGTCATGCTCCACCCCAACATTTGATTCAGCCAGCTTTTTTTCTTCATCAGCCAGTACTTCTTCGAAGGTTTTTACTTCTTTGCCCGATGCCATATAGCTGTAAATTGCCGGCAATACATACAGTGTTAACACCAGGGAAAATATAATGCCTCCCACAATTACAATACCGAGCGGAATACGACTGGTAGCCGCAGCCCCAAGCGACATAGCAATGGGCAGTGCGCCCAGCGCCATTGCCAGGCTCGTCATTAAAATCGGGCGAAGACGTTGCCCTGCTGCATATACCACGGCTTCCCTTTTGCCCATTCCCTTTTCGCGGCTCTGGTTGGCAAACTCAACAATCAATATACCGTTTTTGGTTACCAGGCCTATCAGCATGATCATACCGATCTGTGAAAAGATATTAAAGGTTTGGTTAAACAGCCACAGCGAAATAAAGCCCCCGGCAAATGCCATCGGCACCGTAAAAAGAATAATGAATGGGTCTCTGAAGCTTTCAAATTGTGCGGCAAGCACCAAGTAAATCAGACCAATAGCTAACAACAATACAAACATAGTATTACTATTACTTTCTGCGAAATCACGAGCCGATCCGGTTAATGAAGTAGTAAAGGTTTCATCCAACATTTTATTGGCAATCCGCTCCATTTCTTTAACACCGTCTCCAACGGTATACCCCTCGGCCAGGTTGGCTGATACGGTTGCTGATTTATAACGGTTGAAACGGTAAATAGTAGGCGGTGTGGTAGATTCAACCGAGTTGGTAATATTGTCGAGACTGATCAACTGCCCGGCATTATTACGCACAAAAATTTTCTTTAAATCATTGGGATCATCCCTATTGATACGGTCTACCTGTGCCATTACCTGGTATTGCTTACCGCTACGGGTAAAATAACCCAGGCGCTGGTTACTGTAGGCTGTTTGCAGCGCCTGCGAAACGTCGGCTATAGACACTCCCAGCTGGGCAGCTTTTAGCCTGTCTACATGTATTCTTAACTCTGGTTTGTTAAACTTCAGATCTGCATCCACCTGCGTTAATATATCACTTTTTGAAGCTTCGTCTAAGAACCTGGGCAACATTTCCGAAAGTTTATCAAAATCGTTATTCTGCAGCACAAACTGCACGGCCTGTCCTCCCCGGCGGTTTACCTGGATCGTTTGATCCTGGTTGGCAAAGGCCCTGGCCTCGGTGTATTTGGAAACATGCTTGTTTACGTATTCCACGATCTCCTTTTGAGAACGCTCCCTGTCGCCGGGTTTCACCAGCCGCACCCGGATCATACCATTATTGGCCGCACCGCTCATTCTTGAGCCGGTTATTGAAAGTACAATTTCGTGCTCGGGTACAGAATCTATCAAAAATTGCGAAACCTTATTCACATAATTATCCATCGCCAGGAACGAGGTACCTTCAGGTGCGGTTAAACTCAGCCTGAACTGGCTTTTATCTTCCATTGGAGCTAACTCAGATTGTATATTAGTAAAGATAAATACGATTATTGCAATACAACCAAGTATGACTAACCAAGCTATCCATCTCACTGTCATAAATACTTTCAGCGTCCGCTCATACACATTTTCCATCCCGATGAAAAAGGGTTCTGTTTTCCGGTAAAACCAGGAATGCTTATGCACATCTTTTTTGGAAATAAACACATTCAGTACCGGCGTGAGCGTCAGCGATACAAAGGCCGATATTAATACAGCCCCCGCTACCACGACGCCAAATTCCCTAAATAGTCGTCCAACAAAACCCTCCCAAAAAACAATTGGCAAAAACACCACTGCCAGCGTAATTGATGTGGCAATTACCGCAAAGTAAATTTCCTTGGAACCCTCAAGCGCAGCCTTGCGTTTACTCATCCCCTGCTCCAGCTTCTTAAAAATGTTTTCTGTAACAACAATACCATCGTCTACCACAAGCCCCGTTGCCAAAACGATGGCTAAAAGCGTTAATACATTAATGGTATAGCCCATAATGTACATAATAAAGAAGGCGCCGATCAATGATACAGGTATATCAATCAACGGGCGAATAGATAACAGCCAGTCTCTGAAAAACAGGTATACGATTAATACCACCAGTCCTATGGCGATGACCAGGGTTTCTTCTACTTCCAGTATCGATTTTTTAATATACTCTGTCTGGTCGAGTGCTATATTGAGTTTAATATCGGCCGGAACTTCCTTTTTAATATCTTCAATACGCTTGTAGAACTCGTCGGAAATAGAAACATAGTTAGCGCCGGGCTGGGGAACCACTGCCAGCGCCACCATAGGTACAGCGCTTTCCTTTAAAGCGCTTTCTTCGTTTTCAGGCCCTAATACCACGTTGGCTACATCTCTTACACGTATATCGCTCCCGTTTACATTTTTTACAACGATATTGGCGAACTCTTCCTCGGTATCCAGGCGACCAAAAGTACGGATGGTTAATTCGGTATTATCGCCCGTAAGCTTACCGGAAGGAAGCTCTATATTCTCTCTTTGTAAAGCCAACTGTATTTCTTCCGGTGTAAGATCGAAGGCTGCCATTTTATTGGGGTCGAGCCACAGGCGCATGGCAAATCTTTTTTCCCCCCAGGTATCAATGCTACTTACACCAGGTATGGTTTGCAAACGGTCTACCAATACATTGGTAGCATATTCTGTCAGCTCCAGCGGATTCTTGGTATCGCTTTGCACCGTCATGGAAAGTATCGGCTCTGCACTGGCATCGGCCTTGCTTACCGAAGACGGCGCTTCCAGATCGGGAGGCAATTGTCTTTGGGCAGCGGCTACTTTATCCCTTACATCATTGGCAGCAGCCTCCAGGTCAACACCCACATCAAACTCAACATTAATACTACTGCTGCCATTACTACTGCTGGAAGTAATATTCCGGATACCGGGAATACCATTAATGGCATCCTCCAGCGGTTCCGTAATTTGTGATTCAATAATATCTGCATTTGCCCCGGCATAGGTAGTACGTACACCAATATTGGGGGGATCAATGGCAGGGTAATCTCTTACACCCAGAAATTTAAAGGCTATAACGCCAAACACAATAATGACCACATTCATCACTATTGCCAGCACCGGCCTTCTTAAACTTAATTCAGAAATATTCACTGATTGACGTTGTACTTTAGATGTTAGATGTTGTATGCTAGATATCCCCTACTCCCTACTCCCCATCATTACTTCACAATCTTCCCAATCTCAACCTTGGCATCCGGCTTGGTGGTCATAATGCCCGTTGTTAAAATGGTATCCCCTACTTTTAATCCGCGGGTCACTTCCACTCTCGCCGAATCCCTGGCGCCGATCTCCACATCGCTAAACACAGCTTTACCTCCACGATAAAGGATTACCTGCTTGCCTTTGATCGTAGGCACAACAGATTGGGAGGGTACAAACAGGGCATTGTTATTAGGCGCAAAGCCCAGTTTCACTTTTGCAAATGCGCCGGGCACCAAGGCGCTTGTAGCCCCGTTTACCCGGGCCCTTACCAACAAACTGCGGTTGGTAACACCTACATTCGACTCGGTAGCATACACCCTGGCTGTAAAAACCTTGTTGCTGCCTTGTACCGTAAAGTCTACGAGCTGCCCGTTTTCTATACTCCCGATATATTTTTCAGGTACCGAAAAATCAAGCTTCAGATCACTCACCTGGTTAATGGTGGCAATAACGTCCGCAGGCGAAACATAAGCCCCCGGACTTATATTTCTCAGTCCCAGCTTACCATTAAAGGGCGCTCTTATTTCGGTACGGTAAATTTGTGTTTTAATAACGTCTATATCGGCGCGGATATTATTGAGATTGAGCAGGGTAATATCATAGTCGTTACGACTGATACCCTGAATTTCCAGCAGGCGGGAGGCCCTGCTTTCATTGGCTTGTGCAATGGCCAGTTGCGATTGCAGTTTTTTCAGCTGCGCCTGCAGGTCGCCATCATATATTTTAGCCAGCAGTGCCCCTTTTCCAACGGCCTTACCTTCTGCAACATTCAATTGCACAATACGGCCCGATACTTCAGGGCGTATTTCAGTAACCTCGTTGGCAACGATAGAACCCGGTACTTCTATCACATCCGAAAAAGACTCGGCCGACACAATATATCCTTCCAGTTTGGGGGCATTGCGTTGTTGCGAGGGCTTTGATTTTGCCTCTTGCTCTTTAGAACCACATGCAGCAAAAAGACAGGCGATCGTTGCACTGATTATAGTTTGGTGTACATATTTTGGGATCATCAAATATCGTTATACCTTAAAATTAAGTACGTAATCAACATAAGACGCTAAAAAATAAAAATCCCTGCATAAAACGCCCTTTTTTAAGGAGAGGTCCTCATTATACTTCTGTCTTTATCCATACTATTTTGGCATTTACACGTTCCTGTTACAGAGGTCTGGCCTAATTTATGGCCGGGCGGGCTGCTGGCTACCGCTTTCACCAACCGGAAAAAGATGCCACGCTACGGAAACACTCATCCGCAAAAAATAAGTTATGCAGGGAAGCAGTACATGCTGCGCCGGTGCAAAAAGGGGTAATCACATTCCTAAAAAAAGCGGTTGACTGCGGTATCTAAAGGTAAAGTTCGTATACTATTTCCGCTGATGTATCTGCTCTATTTTGTATAACAATGCAGTTTTGCAGGCTTTCCACTCGCTTTCTATTATGGAAAATACTACGGTATCCCTGTACGAACCATTAGCCATGATCTGATGGTTTCTTAAAACCCCGTCCTGTTTGGCGCCCAGGCGGGCAATAGCATTTCTTGAGGGAAAATTGTACCAGTTGGTTCTGAACTCAACAGCTATGGCTTTCAGCTCTTCAAATGCATATTGCAATAACAGGAACTTGCATTCGGAGTTTACATAGGTTTTCTGGTAAGATCTTGCATACCAGGTATACCCAATTTCCACCCTTCTATGCTCACTTACTACATTCGCAAACCTGGTGGTGCCAATAATTTTATTCGCCTTTTTATCTACAACGGCAAAAGGCAACGCGGTATCGTTTTCAAAATCAGCAAAAGCTTTGCTTAAATAAGCATCGATAGTTGCTTCAGACGGAACACTTGTAAACCACAACTCCCAGAGATTTCCATCGGCAGCCGCAGCAACCAGTTCGTTCCGGTGCTCCGGCCTTAAAGGGATCAGCTTAACAAGATCGGTTTCCAAAACAATTTCATTCAGCCACTTCATACAGCCGTATATAAAAATTTAATGACACATCTTCCTATTCCCTATTCTTTACTCCCTATTCTCTACTCCCTATTCACTATTATATTCCCTACTCGCTATTCCCTATTCACTATTATATTCTCCCTACTTACTGATCACCGATAAATTATGCTTGATCTTATTTGCTTTATGGAGCAGATCCGCCTTCTCATTGCTCATAATGGTTACATGTCCCATCTTACGGCCGGGTTTGGTTTCCGTCTTACCATAGATATGAAAAAATGCATTTTCAATTTTCAGCATTTCTGTAAGGCCCTCGTAATGAGCGGTACCGCTATATCCTTCAGCCCCGATGATATTTTGCATTAAGGAAGATTGTATAGCATCGGTATTGCCTAAAGGGTATTGCAGCATCACCCGCCACAGCATATCGAACTGGGAACTGTAATGCGCTTCAATAGTATGATGCCCGCTATTATGCACGCGTGGGGCCATTTCATTTACCAAAACGTCGCCTTCGGGCGTTACAAACATTTCTACTGCGAAAATGCCCGGTGAGTTGAGGTTTTTCACTGATGCCAATGCAATCGCCTCGGCTTTATAATATACTTCCTTCGAAATTTCGGCCGGGCATAGCTGGAAGGCCAGCAGGTTCAGGCTGGTATCAAACACCATTTCCACGGCCGGGTACAAAGCCATTTTACCATCCATGCTTACCGCAATCATCATGGCGATCTCTTTAGCAATATCCACTTTTTTCTCTAAAACACTGAGCGTATCAAACCCTTTGGTGATATCGCTTTCTTCATTAAGCACCTGAACGCCTTTTCCGTCATATCCGCCCTCAGCTAATTTGTGCACCGCGGGTAAAAAAGCGGTGTGCCGGGCCAGGTCGTCAATATTATGGGTTAATACATAGGGTGAGGTTGGAATTTTATGTTCGGTATAGTAATTCTTCTGGGTAGCCTTATTGCAAATAATTTTCAGCACAGCCGGTTTCGGAAAAATGGTCTTCCCCTCCTGTTCCAGCTTCTCCAACGCTTCAATATTTACATTCTCGATTTCGATGGTCAGGGCATCGAGGTCTTTCCCGAAATTATATACATCATCAAAGTTCTTAATATCGCCCTTTGTAAAATAATGACAAAGGTGGGCTGCGGGGCTGTGTGCGTCATTTTCCAGCACGTAAGTGGTTACCGGGTAATTAGCTGCGGCCTGTAAAAGCATTCTGCCCAATTGTCCCCCGCCCAAAATTCCTATTTTTTGCATGCCGCAAAGATAGGTATGTGCCGGGTTTGCCCGGCAGCCATTTATAACATTTACTTATGCATATTTTGCAGCGTAACTGTTAAATTTGCAGCTAGTGGATCAGGTTGTCTCAAAATTGCATGAAGCCGGCCTGAAAATCAGTTAATCATTGATTTTCAACATTTCAGCTCCGGGGCCATTAAACAAATCTACCTTGCTAGCAATTTTGAACCTTCCTGTTTTATCTTTTAAACGGGCAATTTATCTCAGATGATGAAAAATATTTTTTGGATTATTCTTGTTTTTTCAGGCAGTTTACAGGTACAGGCACAAACATCTTCATTCAGTAACGCAGCCACCACATCTTTTGTTTCCTACCAAATGGGGTTTCAGCGCCCCAGGGAATCTTTTGCGCGTAAAGAAGCTAACCTGAAGGCATTATTTGAAGCGAAGAACCTGAAATGGCCGGCGCGGTATATGTATATCCGCTCGTTCAAATATGACAGCCAGCTGGAAGTATGGGTAAAAAATACAGTTACCGAGCCCTATAAATTGTTAAAGATCTATAAAGTTTGTGCCCTGGTGGGTACACTGGGCCCTAAAAGATTTGAGGGAGACTACCAGGTGCCTGAAGGCTTTTACCATATTAACGAATTCAATCCCAACAGCGCCTACTATTTGTCGCTGGGACTTAACTACCCCAATGCCTCAGACCGGGTGTTAAGCGACCCGGTAAAGCCGGGTGGCGATATTTATATACATGGAGGCTGCGCTACAGTGGGCTGTATCCCCATTAAAGACGACCAAATTGATGAGCTGTATGTATTAACGGCCAGCAGCAAATCGGTGGGGCTTGACTTTATACCGGTGCATATTTTCCCTATTAAGTATGATGTTAAGAAAAGCTACGAATACCTGGCTAAGCTAACCAAAGACAATAAGCAGCTTAAAGATTTTTCGGATGTTATGGAAGACGCCTACGATTATTTTGAGCAATACAAGCAGATCCCTGTTGTGATGATCAAAGATGACGGGCAATATGTGGTAAGCAATGCGTTGCCCAAAGTACCCAAATTTCAACCAAAGGTTCGTCCTGTAAGCAATCACAAGCCTTTAGTGCGTAACATAGATTTTGTAGCAGACGCCGTAGCCAAATGGCCCGAGTTCCCGGGTGGCGGCGAAGCCTATGCCGGTTTTCTGAAACAGGTGGGAAAAGATATGGTGAAGGCATTTCCTGACAGTGTAAGCCGGGTATATGCCCAGGTAGAATTTATTGTAGACAAGGATGGAACGCCTGTTAATTTCAAAGTATTAAAAGGTGTAGACCCTTATTTCAATGCAGTTTTGGTAGAGCAGATGGAAAAAATGCCCAAATGGTCGCCTGCTATATACCGCGAAAAGCCTGTGGCTAAAAAGATGGTGCAGACGGTGCCCGTGGGAATTGACTAAGATCTTCTAGTTGACAGATAAGTTATAAAGCGCAATCAAGGTTTGGTTGCGCTTTGCGCTAATTATATCGAATATTATCTTTTTTCACTTGTCCCCGATCTCGTTAGGAACGACTAACATTTTCCTGGCACCAATGTTCTGAAACACAAAGCGGCTGTTTTATTTTCTTCAAAGGAAGGCCGACATATTCTTCATTTTTCAGCTGTTAAAAGTTTTAAAGTTCTTTTAGACGCCGGCAAGAGCCAACCTTCATTAGGCCAAAGAGTCATTTTGTCGCTTTCTAAGTTCTTTTTCTATCAGTTTTTTTAGGCTATCGAAATTCAGTTGCAGGGAACCCGGAAATATTACAACAGGAGAACCGTAGGTTTTATAATTCATTTTGAACGCCTGTTTTGATAAAAAATTCTTCCTCTCGTTTATGTATTTTAGCGGATTCCTGATGTTTAAAATCAGCAACCTGGTCGATACCACCTGCTTTTCTGTAACCCTGATAATATCATTCCATTCCACCGTGCCCACGCCCAGAGCGCTCGTATTGAATGTAATTCCAGTATCATCGATAGTTAAACCTGGTTTACTATCCAATAATTTTAAAAGTATAGCAATAAAACAACAACCAAAAAAAATCATTGACATTGCTCCTACAGATTTGACTATCGCAATATTTCTCACAATAATGGACATGAAGTTTTCAGGGTGAATAAACATCAGGTAGCCTACAACTACGAATACAGTTGAGCCGCCCCACGCGACTAACGCTTTTCTTTTGCTTAAAGGAATGATTATTTTATTATTCATACAACTTATCATAGTACCAATTTACCGATTCCTGTTCTACAAGCTTAGCCATACCAATAGTCGTTAAAATAAGCAGCTACTATATTTCTATTATATTATTCCTATAATTATCGGAATTAAGATTCCCATTGTCCACTCTATGCCAAGTATGTGAGCTGCCGGCGTCATCTGCTATTCGTGATTTAATGGGAAAATTAAATATTCTGAATTATATAAATAACCCTAATGCTCCAGTAATCCGAGTCCCAATCTTTTTTGCTTTTCGGTATACTTGTCAAACCTTCTTTCCTCATTGAATATGTTAATCAAAACGATGGACTAAGAAAGCTTTTTTTATTTATCGATTTTGAGGTATTTTACTAATGTTCATTTCATCAGACAAATCCCAATACCACCATTTATAAGGATGATTCTTCTCTATTGCAAATCTTCTTTGGTAGGCTATTTTGAATAAACTCAAAAGTAATAAGAATACTTTGTTTAGTTCATTCTCTGGCAACTTTATAAGCTTTTCTAAGTTATGGTTTGCAACTCCTTTCCCCAATAAAACACAAGGCGTATAAGTAGGCTTCAAACCACTTCCTAAAATAGCTGGCTCAATATCATTATCTGTTGGTTTGGATTGTTGAAGAAGAAAAAGCATATCGTTTAAAAAGCTTCTCTTAGATGCAACTTCTAAGCCTTCAAAATTCAACAACAACGATTCTGAATTAATTAAACCTTGTCCATATTTATTGATTAATATTTCGTATTCCAGCTTCATTTATCGGGGATATATAGTTATGTGAGGCTTGGTAGGGTAAAGCCTTTTAAAAATATCAATATTCCTTGGAGTATTGTCCAATACAGATTTTGAACCGGGTAAGGAATTTTTAATCTGCTTCCAACCTTTGTTATTCAACCCCTCAATAACATAATCCCAATCAAAAAACGCTCCTGCCGTTCCTTTTGCACGACTACCTACAACAGTTATCGGCTTACCTATACTCGTTGCTGCATTCTCAATTCGCAAAGGATCTCCTGCACTTAATACGCCACGTCCCCCATTAGCGGCTTCCTTAACTATTCATACATTTTTGCCGCTATCAGGATATTCGCAAACACCTTCCAGTCTATATTTTCCGGTATAGGTAAATTATTATTTTGATAATACCCGCCCATATCTTCCGTCCAACTTGCAGCAGCTTCCAAATAAGATTCAAGATTTTTGTTTTCCCACCCATTCCGATTATTTCTTAAATCTTGTACTAACAATTCAAGAAAACTAATAAAGTCCTCTTTAGTATTAAGGGTTTCTATTTTATTGATTAATTCTTCCATCATAATAAGTTATTTTATCTTACGGTAGCGCCATTGCCACCACCAAATTTTAACCAAATGAATGTACCCCCATTTGTTAATACTTTTCTGGCTTTAAACTTTAGATAAAAAAGTAGAAGAGTTAATTACAAAAAGAACCTAACACAAACCATTGATCTGCATATTAGCTTATCAAATATCCTTCAAACGTCAAAATCCCAATTATTAAAAACAAGAATACGCTCCCAAAATACAATAGTAATCCTATTAAACAAGAGCCATTAATGCTGTTATTTTTTGTCCTTTCTATTTCATTAATTTTCATTAAAATTCCAGGTTTTAAATAAAAAAATGTAAAATATGATATGAGAATTAAAATGAATAGCAATCCCCAAGCCGAAACTTTAATTGGAATAACTGAAAGTATAATCATTGTCAAGGAAACAAACAAATAAAATAACTCGCTTGAAAAAAGAAACCAGGTTCCGTTTTTCACCAGATTCTTCCTTCCTCTTGAAAAGTATACAGATAACCGATAATTGTATAATATTATTTTTTTCATACTTCTACTCCCAAATTTCCGATTTCCGGCCTACTGCGTTATCAATTTTTTCACCGAAATCAAAAAAATAATCTGCCACACCATATATTGCAATCCCCGTTAAAACAGCGGGTGCTGCAAATATAGTCGCGGCGGCGGCACCGGCTATTAAACCTGCATTTACAACGGTATGTGCATCCCAAGTATCTATTGCTTCTTCGTAACCCGCAGCGCCAACTCCTATAACGGCACCTACTACTCCCAAAGCTTTAACTGCTCTACTTGCGCCTTTTACAAAGCTTTGAGTTCCCTGAAATATTTTCCCTGCTTTCAATCCTGTCATTTTCGAAAGTTTACAAGCATACATGCGCTTTAGATCATTTGGTATCTGATTATATGATTATATCCAAGTATGGCAACTCCTACGGTGCCAATTGCCCATTGAAATGTTTGTCTGTTTTAGCCAATCCATCCCCAAAAGGATCATTGCCTGCATGTTGAATTCCTGCAACTCCATATAGTTTCCTTGTTACCCATTCTTTTGGTGCGTAGCGAACCATTTCAGACCCGTCTTTATGCAAGGTACCAAATACATTTAAAACCCTTTTCATCTTCATGTGCAGAGGCATCATATGCCACACCAGCCCAATAATAACCATTGGCAAAACCTTCTACCATACCCTTTGTTATCCTGTTATGGTAGTTGCCAGCGCTACTATTCCAACTATTCACACCGTACCAGGGATGTATATTACCCGCATCATCCTGATAAGTTCCGCTGCTCCAATCATAATGAATTTTACCCCCAATTGCATCCGTCTCGCTGTCAGCAGGATGAAATGCCCCCCGTATTCCAGTCATAGTAAGGAACTGGATTCGAATTTGGTTAAAGACCTGCCGGGTCCACCATCATAACCGGATTGTTGGCTGCGAAACAATAAACATTCCGCCGCTATTGGTTTTTTCACCGACAGCAAAGTAAAATTACCTCACTAATTTATGTGAAGCAATTGGGAACAGATTGTTAAAGCCCACCCTCGCCTTCTTTTGTTGGTCAGAAAGACGCAACAACGGCTTGCGGAACACCTACATGGGCGAAACCTTTCTTAAAAAACTGGAAAAAGAAATGATCCCATCCTTACCTGATAGAGTTACACACACGTGTGCACAGATAGAGTTCAAGGACGGAACTCCTGTTAATTTTAAAATACTGAGAGGGCTCGATAAGGAATTTAATGATATGCTGATAGAACAAATGCAACAGATGCCTAAGTGGTCGCCCGCTATATACCGTGAAAAACCGGCAGCAAAGAAAATGGTGCAGACCGTAACTCTAGGGATTGATGAAACAGAAATTCATTAAAATTAATTAAGCACATCCATAACTGATTGCGCTTTTTTTCTGTATTGTTTTCAGATAATAACCTTAAAACATCAATACCAAAATAAAATTTCTGGGCTTATGCTTAATATTCCTACACTATAAACTAATACTAAAAAAGTCTTCAACGATAACTCAAAAAACAAAGTGAAAATGCAAAGGTTAAAAAACTGAAAATAGTAAGAAAAATAGCCAATAAAAAATTAATACGCCTCTGCCCCTTTGATATCTGCGAAAACTTACTGTCAAAATTATATGACAATACGTTTGATACAATCTTTTTCCTCAACAAAAAACGAATAGAAAATAACAATAACACAAAAATAGTTACTACCCCCCAATAGCTACGAAAGCCAAGCTCAACGTATATAAAAAATATTGGTATAAAAACTATGGGAGATATTTGCCCGGAAATTGCATTCAATAATGCAACATTTATGTCCGCTCCTTTGAACTGTCCTAGTCGTTGTCCACAATAATTAACGAATAAATATTTTTCCAATATTTTAATCATGCAAATGAGTGTTAACCGATCCAAATTTACTATCAAGTCCTCCACTTATATCAAATAGATAGTCGGCAGCTCCATAAGCTAAAATAAAAGGAGCCGTAACAGGAAATGCTAATCCAACGCCGATTAAAACTCCATTTACAATAGAAGATGTTTTCACTTGCCCATCATCCATTACATCATACGCAATTGCTCCAACTCCCAATATGGTCCCATAATGTCCCGCTGTATTTAAAACCCGCCCTGCACTTTTAGAAAAACTTTTAGCTGCTTGATAAATTTTCCCGGGTTTAAAATTAATGTTTTTAGATGTCTCATATAACAACTTTCTCTTTAAGTCATTAGGTATTCTATTATATGCAATGATACCAACGGACGCAACTCCAATTGATCCGTTAAAATGCTTGTCTGTTCCTGCCACGATATCCCCAAAAGGATCATCGCCTGCATGTTGAATTCCTGCTACACCATAAAGTTTCCTAGTTAGCCATTCCTTTGGTGCGTAGCGAACCATTTCCGATCCATCTTTATGCAAGGTACCAAATACATTAAAACCCTTCTTATGATCCTTTTCAACAGCAGAGGCATTGTAAGCATACCCATACCAATATGCATTGAAATAAGCAGCTACTACGTCCTCTGTTATTCGGTTCTCATAATTACCTGCATTACTGTTCCAGCTATCAACCTTGTACCAGGGGTGTGTATTGCCGGCATCATCTTCATATTGACCTGTTCGATAATTATAACGGATCTTACCCTGTATTTCAGTTTGGTCATCAACCGGGTGAAAGACGCCTGTATTTCATAGTATGGAACTGGGTTAGAATTAGGCAACAAGCCCGCCGGATCTATAAAAATTATAGGGTTATTGGCCGCAAAACAATAAACATTTTCGGCAGATCGCACGCTTCCCATCGGATCCACTTGCCAAAATCTGCCTATTTGCGGGTCTAACCCTCGAAAGGCCGTTTCGTATAAGTTAATGTCAAAATCAGCATTCAGCTCACTACCCGCGTTAAATTTATATTTATTCAGCAGCTGTTGGTGAAAAAGAGGCCGACCAGGAAGAGTTTTGAAAGCCTTGAGATTTGTGTAAACGTGACTCTGTTTCTATCCCCTATCCGAGAGGCGTTACATTCTCGGTCGGCCTCAAAAACACCAATGGCACAATAGCAAAATTCTCAAATACGGCTTCTATAAAAAATCAACTCAAAAAAACGTAAAAAATTAATACCCATAACCTATCAGCTTATGTTTTTTCTTTTTAATTATAACATTAATAACCCAACAAATAGTTATCAAAATAGCCAAATAGAATAATGGCTTAATCCAAAAAAAAAGAAAAATCTCTATTAAGATAAACAGTAACATAAATAGTAATCCAAAACGAAAAGAAAAAGCAATTTCAAAATTTAACCTTTTCTGATAAATATTTTGCAAGGCGATAAAATAAGTATTATACAAATGATTGCTGAATGCAATATCTATTTCAAAATCAGATTCAATTGATTGTATTTCGCGGATAATATCTTTAATAAGGTGATAACACTCATCCTTCTCCATTTTACTTTTGATAGAATTAATATGTTTGATACAATTATATATACTTAAAACATGAAGATATTTCCATTTATCTGAAGAGATTTTTTCCAGGCAAAAATTAAGTTCAGATCTAAGTTCCTCGCTATTAACTTTATACATATTTATTGTAATTGAATCCTTACATTTAATCTTTCGGTCCATTTAACAGCAATGGAAGAGCTCCGGGAGCACCACCAACACCTACAGTTAAATTTAAAATAATATGAGTTACATCGTATAAAGTATGTTGGGTAACGTTCGTCCATCCATCCCGAGTTTTTATTAAACTTTTCATCACGCTAAAACTTAGCGGTACATTTCTAAGAACAAACATCATTGTTCTACTTTTGATGCTATTTACTGCTATATTAGTTATTGTATGTGTAGCTAACCCTGTTTCATACACTCCTGATATTATCGCGGGTGCTGCAGAAACTCCTGCTTCAATTACAAAAGGTGACGCCAAAATTGCCACTGCACCATAAGACATTTGCCTGAAACCAATTGCTGCTTTGGCTGCATCTGTAAACTTAGTCAGGTGATAGGAATCTAATCCCTCCGCCTTTGCTTTTGCCTGCGCAGATTCTAATCCATTATGTATTGCGTTTTGTTCAAAATGCGCCCGCGCTTTTAGCACTCCCAGCGAATTCTCCGGACCTAACCACTTGCTGGAACCACCCCAATCATCTGGGTAAATAATTTCATCGGTTTGCCATTTGCCACCTTTTATCTTTCCTTTTATAAATGCTGGTTTATCAACCTGTCTAACCGTAGCAGTTCCCTCAAAAAGAAGGTCTGATCCTCGCCCACTGCCGTTCTGGTAAAATGAGTTTTGACTACCTTCCCAGGAATCTGTAATACCCATTTGCCCGTACAATTCATATTTCTCAATTATACTGGCACCAGTATACCAGGCCATAGGATCATCGGCTCCCCAAAACGAAAAACCTTTGCCTTTTTCCCAGGATCCTCCATGACTACTTCCATACAAATCTCCAATATAACCATATATATCATTTCTGGTAACCGCACCCGTAGGATCATTATTCGATACGGGATTACTTAGACCGTAATGATAAGGAGAACTACCCGAATAAGCACCAGCCATGGGGTCCACCTGCCAGAATCGTCCCAACTGCGGATCCAACCCTCTAAAAGCGGTTTCATAAACATTGATATCAAAGTCAGCATTCAGCTCACTGCCCGCGTTAAATTTATATTTATTAGGGGTAATTCCAGCTACATTTTGTTGATACCCTATACCCTTCATATTTAAACCAAAGGGATAATAATGATTTTCTTCCAGTATTTTATCCGCCAGGCTGGCGTCATCGCTTACCACTACACGGGTATTGCCCAAATGGTCGGCCAGGAAGTAATCAGCTACTAAAGCATTGCCTGCATTTAAACGTATGCGTCCCTCCTCCATAGCTATTAACTGCAAGTCATTACCTTCGAACACCATACCGCCTAAATACAATGTGGTGGACGGGCTGCCAGATACAGGTGATGTGATTTTACTTAACTTACTGCCATCAGCACTGTACTGGTAGCTGATAGTACCCTTGCCCTGCACTACTATCTGCTCTACCAAACCCAACAGGTTATAACTCATGCCGGAGATGCCCTTGTTCTCATCTTTTACCAGGCTCCCTTCTGCGTCATAATCATAATCATCCCCTCCATTAATGCCATCTTTAAAATCGGCCAGGTTATAGGCAGCTGTATTGGTAACAGCATCAGTAACTTTTGCCAGCTTGTTGGTACCGGCAACATATTGATAAGTAAGATCATCTACCTGTATAGAGCTTCCACCGGCAGCGGTTAACCCATGTTGGCTCTGTTTTAATATATTTCCATTGGCATCATAAGCCGTCAACGGGTTTTGCCCGTCACCCATCCGCATACTGAAGTTGGTAGTGCTGTTGCTAAAAACATTACCGTTCCACTGGCCGAAGTCTGCTTTTAATAACCGGCCGGCAGCGTCGTAATCAAAATCATAACGGTTTACTTTAGCGCCGTTGGCCTGTCCCCGCCAGGTAATGCCGGTAATATTACCCGTAAACTGGCCCTTACTATAGGTTGGTAAGCCCGTGCCGGTACTTACCTTGTCATAAGCCAGCTCATATCCAAAATAGCGGCTACCGGAGGAAGAGGGCAGGTTAGGATCGATATAGGCCCTGAAATTAGCATTAGCACCCGATTCGAAGCCATCAGTAAAAGTAATGCTTTGGGAAGCCACATAAGCAGTTTGCCCTGTTTGATATTGGCTTACGGTAAGATGAGCCGGTGCAGCGCCGCCGCCGCCGGAAGTTTCTGTAATATAAGGTCTATTCATTCCTTTCAACCACCCTCTTATATTGTATTCAAAATCCTGGGTTTCTACCACCTGCGACAGGTTTTGCGGGTTCACCCCCAAATGTTTTGTTTTAACCTGCCCTAATTCATCGTATAAATGCCGGGACTGTATTTTTTCCGTCGTCACTGTTGAGCTGGTAGCTACCTTGGTTACGGCCACTTTTTTTCCTGTAGTAAGCAAACGGCCCAGCATATCATAACTATAGCTGGTTGCTGTTACCGTTTGAAGTGCATTAGCCCCTGCTTTATTCACTGAATTTACAGCGGTTAATACCTGACCCGACCAGCTATACTGCACTGTTGCAATATCAGGTACCGTAGCGCCGGTATGATTAAAGCTTTTGATTTGAATGTTCCGTCCCTTATCATTATAAAGCGATAAAGAATACAGGTATTGCGGGCTGTTCAATATGGCCACCTTTCCACCGGTAGCCATTCCTTTGGTATTGGTGGTCATCGCATTCGTTTCGGGAAACGGAAAACTGCCGGTCGATCCTGCAACAAAATAGCTTTCATGGCTGGTTGAATAAGCCACGTCTGCCGATACAAAGGGAGCTCCATTGTTACCCACCCAACTATAATTGTCGTAATAGGTAGCAGATAGCTCATGGGCTGTATAATCCAATATAGGAAAAGTGCCGCCCGATTGAGCCTGCGCCCATATACTCGTTACACTGTTGCTGTTTACCAGCGTACCCGTGGCGACGGTTCTGTTATACTCGTCATATTGAATATAGTTCCAGATATTTTGAGGGCGGCTTCGCGCATCCTGTGTCATCACCAATCTTCCGGCTTTATCATACACCAAATAATCGATGCCCGAGCCCGGGAACTTCTTCATTATTACGTGACCGTATTTATCATATTCGTACCGGAAACATTGTTCATTTAATATTGTAGCAGTAAAATTCCACCCATTTTGCAATAAACTTTTTACACCCTCCGGCTGTACCACAACTCTTAGCCTGTCCAGGTCATCATATACGTAATAAGTGCATATCCACCCCTCGTAGCCAGCACCTAAACCATTGTCGGGTGAAGCGGTCAACTGTATTTTCTGCAGCAACATTTTGCCTTTATCATCGATATATTGAACCACCTGTTTATGCTCCTCGTTTGAAGTGACCACCTTGGTCAATTCCCCGGGCAGGTAAAAAGAAGAAACGCCAATAAGGTATACTCCTAGTTTCACAGCGGCAAAACTACCAGGGCTGCCATATACGGTTTGAAGAAAATACACAGAATCCTCAGCAGTATTGAAGTAAGTATTCGTTTGTACCGATCTCCTGGCATTAGGGTCTGGACTTGTTTTACTTCCTACCCAGGAGTTACCCTGGGCATAGGATTCCACTACCCTGCCCACATCTAACGCGCCTGTACCAAATACTGCTTCGCTATAAAATTTTGTTTCCCCGTCGCTTGCATACTTTGCAGATAAAGCCTGGTATTGATGGGTAAATACAGCCGCATCAAACTGCCCGTTTTGAGAGCTGTGCGCAAAAGGCATCAATCCGTATGGGCTCCTTCCCAGCGCATCATAAACTACCGGTGCAATAAGATCTGAGGCGCCTGAAGTATCCATAAGGTTGCTCCCATTGGTGGCTAGAGCTGCTTTTTTTGCTACAGATTGTATCGGCCTCCCGTAACCATCCATATAAGTAGTGGTCTCCTGCACCTCCGATATACCCTTAAGGTGAATATTCCCGCCGGTAATACCAGGAGCTTTTGCAGACCATTGTTTTTCAAATGCCAGCGGTTTGGAAGTATTGTATGTTGGTAATCCATCGGGCTGCTGACCATAAATATCAAAACAAACGCACCCTACAGCAATAATAGTAAATAGCAGTTTCTCCCAGCGTATTTTATTAGCTTGCATATTCGACATGTTAACAATTAATTTCATAGGATATTAATTTACAGGTGCTCCGGTTGCGCAATTGATTTCGCGGCCATAGCTGCTATAACATTTTTTCGTTAGCACGTTACCTTCATGATCTTTTGTGATACTGAGCCGGTTAAAATTATCATACTCCGAATAGACGGTCCGTCCCCTTGCATCTGTAACTGAAGTAACGCCTATTAAAGGCTTGTAAGTATAGGTTTCAACAAAAGCGCCCGGTAAGCCGGTTCTTAGTTTATTCAACTCCGTTCGTACAGCGGCATCGGAATAATTGATCGCATTATTCAGCAATGACTGATCTATTAACGTTACAGCCTGTTCATAGGTTACATTCCCGGTGATTTTGGCTACCAGCAACTTTCCGTAAGGGCCGGTGCTATATCCGTATATATACACTTCTTTAGGCTGCCCCTTTACTTTCTTTTCAAGAAGATTTATAAATTGCGGATCCCATCTGAAGCTGATCGTTGTATCATATCTTGAATCAGGGCCCGGGTGCATCCAGTGGTAAGCTCTTTGCTGGGCTTCGGTACCATTAGGATCAGGCATCGGATGATTTGCAACACTTGTCGGAGGTCCCGCGTCTCCGGGAAGGCCGGTTGCAAATTTAAAGTTATCAGTCATTACATTCAAAGCGCTGTCCACGGCCAGGTTAAGAATATTCTTTACTCTCAGTGTATTAAAATCCCTGTCATAATACACGCCGCTTTTAATTTTCCTGTTATACTGTATGGAGGCTTCGGCCTGAATTATTTCTATTGGCTGATATTTGTACTCCGGGGTGGTAACATTATAGGTATAACGTAAACTGTTCTGTCCTGATTGCGAAGGTACGTCCACAGTATTCGGATAGAAAGAAGTATACTCACCTATAGCATGCGCCCCTCCTTTTCTATTTTCGACACTACTTGTTATTTTATAATAAAGTGAAGTAGGAGCATATACATTATAAAATATATTTTCAGAATATCTTGAAGGGTTGCATAGGGAGAAATTTTCGTCATAATTGGTACGGCCGTATTTACCTATTGAGTCTACGATAAAACCCTCAAAGGAATCAAAAAAGCTGGTTGCACCGCCCGGATCTACATCATCATATTTCTTAACATTAAGGAGGCCTCCAATTAATGTATTGTTGCCAAAAACAGCCATTACAGCCTCGTCTATATTAGGTTCGGGCCAATCATCTGCAGGCAGCTCAAAATAGCCATTATAAGGCATAAAGTGGTCTTTGTAAACCCATCTGTTATAACCATTGTAAGTATTAAAAACATAGGTATTGTCAATGAACTGGTTAACGGCCAACACATCATAGTTCTTGTATACGTAGGTGGTATGCCCTGCGGCGGCATTATTAGAATATACTTCTACACTATCGAAACAATAGGATGGGCCCAATAAACCAGCAAGGGGGAAAGACATATTGCTTCTTAAACTGGCAAAATTCTGATAACTATTACAATTGTTTGCATTAGCCGGATTAGCATCCGGCGGCACACTTATAGAAAACCGGCTGAATGAAACTGGTTTTAATGCGCTAACTACATTGTGATAGCTATAATTAACCTGTGCAACGCTGCTCATTGTAACAGGGTCATAGTCCTGGTAGCCTCCATATAAATAGCCGCCAATAATGCCAGAACTGAAACTTCCCGGGTACAAAAAGCTGCCATACATTCTTTGAAAATAATGTTGCCTTACAGCCCCTCCGGGAAATGTTACGGTCGAAAGCATTCCCTGCTGCCCTTTCACCTCATCGCCATCGGCACATCCGTTGGCATAATAAATGCTGTCGCCCGCTACCTGTATATCTTTATTCTTCCCGTTATAATACCCCCAATAATCATCGTATGTCCAGGCTTCCAACCTTGAGGGTAACCCTATACTATTGTTATAGCTAAAGGTATAGCCCAGATCCATATTATTTCCATTAGCATCCTCCTGATTAATTCCGTTTAAAATCAGGCGCCTGTAAGTGCTTTGACGTAATGAATTGTAATTTGGATCATATGTATTAAAGTTATTATCATATTGATCAACAGCAACACTATCTTCACGAAAAGATTGATTACCGATCAGGTATCTGTAATTTAATGTAATACTCTTAATTACCTCTCCCTTATTATTCTCAACCGTTACTTTCTTTAAAGAATGGGACCCTATATAGTCTGCCCTGGTTTGTGTATTATAAATAAAATTTACTTTGCCTAAAGGGAATGATATGCTTTTGATGCGTAGCTCTTCATTATAATAGTTAACGCTATTAACATCGGCGTAGCTATACAACGGATAGCTGCTGTTGCCTCCTACATAACGATTAAACGTAGAGCTAACCGCAGCAGTATGAGCAGTATATATGGTGTCATAATTGTAGGATACTATACCTTCAATATTAGAAAACTCCTTGGGCACCCAGCTGGTTGCGTAGGCATCAAATTTAGGTGTAGAAGCAGCGTTTTCACCTACCGCAAATTCTATATGATGATTGTTTCTTGCAACAGTTTTTTCAGCTGCAAATTTATAAAAATTGTTGTTCTTATCACTTACATGGATTTCAGTTGCTATAACCTTCGCAGTGTCTGCCGTCGGCATTGGCTGTAAATGATCATTGGAATTGAATGCCGTTTTAATTTTGCTAAAACCTGCATAAGATGAGTTAAATGAAATAGAGGCACCACCAATCTTAGGAATAAGGCTTCCTAAAAAATATTTCCCTCCCACTGTAGGCGTGCTAAAATAGTACATATTTTCCGAGGCAAAATTATTGCCCGCAAAACCAGCCGGTACTGAAGAAACAGCGCCTCCTATATTTAAACTCCAGCCAAGCCCGACATTTGAGGCAATATCGCCCGTTTTAATCCCACTTCCACCCGTATAATCAAGCGTTATGGGAACAGACATTTCTCCTACCTGGATAGTATAAATAGGAACCGAAAACTGGAAACGGCCCATAGAAACACCACCTCCTGCAGCGGCAGAATTAGCCTGCGGATTAGATAAAAACGGTGTATTTTGAGAATACACCAAAGTAAAAGATAACAGTAGGTTTAAAACTGTTGCTTTAATTCTTAAAAACAATGATTGGCCTTTTAAATGGTTAGAATAGAACTTGTACATATATTACGATTACTGAAAATTCCCAATGAAGTATTCTTTAATTCAGAAGATTATCCAAAATTTTTCACTGTAACAAACCGGTTTTCTTAGCACATCACATATTTTCCAATTTCAATACCCCCACGGCCTGTTTTTTAGTATAAACTATAGCGTGATAATACGAACTTTGAAAATAACAGGGAGCATTCCAGGCTACTCTTGATGACTTAATCTTAGCAGGTTCATTACCTTTTTGTTTCAAAGGCTTCCACTCAGCATTCCCGCCGATAGATCTTATCTTTAAATACACTTTTACAGATGTATCAGAACGGCTGGCTCCTATTATTCTAAGTCTGAATTTAGTATCGTTTTGCCCGGCATTATAATCAGCAGCAAAATTTACTCCATTCAAAAGTTTATAAGGATTGCTATTTACCCGAACCGCTTCCCACCATACTCCCTGGGCCAAACCCGAAACCTTAACAACGTATGTTATTTCATTGATTTTTTTACGGGAATAACCCAAATTAATTTCATAGGACAGTGGTGAAGTTGTCTTTTTTGAAATTGCTCTTGCGAATTCTATATAATCGCCCAGTTTACTTTTGGGGTCAAATGCAATCGAATCTTCATAAATATTATTGTTTTGAGAATAGCACAAGCACGAAATAAGCGTCAAAACAATAAACATGATAAGCCCCTTCATTATTAATTGGTTTAAATTGTGATAGTTTATTATTATACAGTAGTTTGTTTCCCATGCACTATTGCGGCTAAAATCAGTACTCCAGCAATAATACATTCAAAAGCAGCAAATTGCCGACGCCATATTAATAGCCTCTGCAAGCCAGCGCTTCAGCATTAATCTTACTTAACTTTATCTAAAAAATTGCCGGTAAAGTACTTGGACGGATTAAATCCCACAGCTATTAGTTTTATCATGGTTGTTGTTTTATTTCATTTCGGTTATAATCAACATACTCAAAAATACAATTCTAATTCTATTCAGAAAATATTTTTGTAAAAAATTTTGTTCATCAATATAATATTACCGGCCATTTTTAACAATCGGCTTACATGGCGCTACCAATGAATATCCCCGCCGCAAAACACCCTGTCATTGACTTGTTCACACCTTAATCTACAGCCTGGCCCTTACTACATTTGTAGTAACAAAATCATTTATTAAAACAACAAGTATGAGCCAGCAAATCTTTATCAACCTGCCCGTAAAAGATCTTCAGCAATCTATGGATTTTTATACGGCCATCGGGTTTACCAACAATCCCCAGTTTACCGATGATAAAGCCGCCTGCATGGTAGTGAGCGATACCATCTTTGTAATGCTGTTAACACACGAGCGCTTTAAAAGATTTTACATCCAAAGAAATTGCAGATACTAAAAAAACAGTGGCGGTCTTAAATGCCCTTTCGGTTACCAGCCCCGAAGCCCTGAATGGCCTGGTCGACAAAGCCATTGCGGCCGGGGGCAATGAATACGCCGAACCGAAAGATTATGGCTTCATGCAGCAGCGTTGCTTTGAAGACCCTGACGGGCACAACTGGGAGATCACTTATATGGATATGAGTAAATTTCCTCAATAAAAAATATGTAAAAGGCTTCTCTGTTCGAGCAGCCTTTTACATTTATAACCATTCCTGATCTTTTTACGGTTGCAGCTCCAATACCAGGTTACACATGGGCCGAAGAGCAATAGAATCCTTTAGCGGATGCGTTGTACCTGTTACCACATCATTCCCTTTTGTAAAGCCATCCAGCCTTTCAGCAAACCTGTTCAACGAAAGGGTAAAGGGCTTTTCATTGGTATTCATAATACACATCACCGTTTGCTGTGCATCATACCTGAAATAAACATATACGCCATCGTAAGGTACAAACTGCATCAGCTTCCCTGTTTTAATGGCCGATGAGCTTTTCCTGAATTGCGCCAGCTTCCTGATATAATCAAACACCTGGTTTTCTTTGGCCGTTCTGCCGGCCGCTGTAAACTTATTGGTCTTATCATCTTTCCAGCCCCCGGGAAAGTCGAGCCGTACATAACCATCATTGGGCGAGGTAGTGCCTGCCATCAGTATCTCGTTACCATAATACATTTGCGGGATACCCCTGCCGGTGAGCAGCCAGGCGAAAGCAGCTTTATACTTAGCCGTATCCTCATTTACCACGCTGTAAAACCTCGCAATATCATGATTGTCTAAAAATATTACCTGGCGCATCGGGTCTTTATATAAAAAATCCTGCGACAACGTGGTGTATAATTTATTTACGCCCTCCGTCCAGCCAAAGGGCTGTGTTAGCGCCGGTTGAATGCCATAGAATAAGGTCTGGAAATCGGTGGTGGCCTGTAAGTTACTTTTAAAAGGAACATTATAGTTATTCTCGCAGAAGTAACTTTGATTAGGCACCCCATGTACCCATGTTTCGCCAAATATGCTCAGCTTTGGAAAATCATTATACAAAGCCTGGTTGCAGCGGTTCATAAAAGGCAGATCATTGTAAGCATAGGTATCAATCCGCCAGCCATCAATACCAAACTCCTCCACGGTCCAAATGGCATGTTGTATTAAGAACTGCTGCACCATTTCATTGCTCTGATCCCAATCGGGCATCGACGGTACAAACCAGCCGTCAGACATTAATTTTTTATCAGCAGCCGAGGCATAAGGATCAAACACCACCTGGTCTTTATAGCTGGTTTGGGTAAATTGGGGCCAGCGATGGAACCAGCTGCTATCCGGCTGATCTTTGAATAAGAAATGCTCTGTACCTACATGGTTATACACCGCATCCTGTATAATTTTCATCCCTTTTGCATGCGCTGCGTTCACCAGTTCGTGATAAGCCTGCTCTCCCCCTATCCTTCTTTCTATTTTATAATGATCGGTAAAAGCATAACCATGTTCGGTGCGCTCGGGCATATCATTTTCAATAACCGGGTTCAGCCAGATGGCTGTTACGCCCAGGTCGTGCAGGTAATCCAGGTGATTTTGCACTCCCTTCAAATCGCCGCCATGACGATTAAACACCGTATCCCGTCTCAGGCTTTGATCCCGCATTCCTTTTACCCTGTCGTTGCTTTCATCGCCATTGCTAAAACGATCCGGCATAATAAGGTACATCAGGTCTTCAGAGGTCACCCCTTTGGCATAGGCCGTTCCATTACCCGCGCGGCGCGCTTTCAGCTCATACCTTAGTCCCTTTTTACCTATAAAAGGCAAGGTAATCCAGCCCGGCTGCGCATGCGCAGCTATTTCAATATCAAAGAAAATATAGTTGGGGTTATTTACTCTTTTTATCTGTTTCAGATGCACGCCCGGCGCCAGTTCCATACCCTCCGGTTTCATTTTAATCATAGGTACTGTGGCCGCAACTTTGTTGCCCCTTACCATTACCTGTAGCTGGTTCCATTTCATACCCGTCCACCAATGGATAGGATAAGCGGCTACCTGCTGCGCCTGCGCCGCAATCATTGCACTCAACAGCACTGCTACCAAAACCAATCTTTTCATCATCCGTTTTTTTTAGTTAAAACTTATTTATCTGCCAATTTTATAAACAATACATATGCCGCCCCTGCCAGCATCAGCACACCGGCTACCACCAGGTAGTATATGGCATGGCTATGAAAAAGTTGGCTTACAATGGGGCCGCCGATCAACCCGTTAATGATCTGGGGTATCACAATAAAGAAATTAAAAATGCCCATGTAAATACCCATCTTGCGCTGGGGAATGCTTTCGATTAACATTGCATAAGGCATGGCGAGTATGCTGGCCCAGGCAAAACCAATGCCCAGCATGCTGATCCATAAAAAGCTGGTATCTTTAATAAAGAAGAGCGAGATCAGTCCTAAACCGCCGCTGGCCAGGGCCAGTGCATGGGTTTGCTTTTTTCCGATCTTAGCCGCTAACGGTATCAATACAAAAGCAAAAGGAATAGCAAAGAAATTATACCAGCCGAATAATGAGCCCACAAAGTCGCCTGCCTTATTGAAGGCTGCCGAATGCGTATCATCCGGCTGCAGGCCAAAATGATGGGTGGCAATGGCGCTGGTTGTAAATACCCACATAGAGAACAGGGCAAACCAGGAAAAAAACTGCACCACGCCCAGCTTTTTCATATTAGCAGGTATGTTCGCAAAATCCTTGAACATATCGGAGAAGCTGGCCTTTTCGGCGCTATGCTCTTCGCCCGAAAAAGCGCTGAGCTCCGCCGGCGTATATTCTTTGGTAGTGGCAATGGTGTATAAAATAGTAGCCAGCAATATAGCAGCCCCTATGTAAAATGAGTAAATAACATTCAGTGGCACAAAGCCTGCTTCAGCAGTGTTTGACACGCCCATGTAGGTTAGTATAGACGGCAATGAAGAGCCTATTACAGCTCCGATACCTATCAATATGGTTTGTACGCTAAACCCTACGGTGCCCTGCTCTTTGGGCAGCATATCTCCTACCAGCGCCCGGAACGGCTCCATAGATATATTCACCGATGCGTCCATCAAAGTAAGAAATACCACAGCCAGCAACAATACATTGGCTGCAAAAAAATGCGTCACGCTGGCGGAGTTGGGTAAAAACACCAGGCCTAATGCACAAAGAATAGCGCCAACTAAAAAATAAGGTTTGCGCCTCCCCATCGCTCCCCAGGTGTTATCGCCCATATGGCCAATAATGGGCTGCACTATTAACCCGGTTACAGGCGCTACCAGCCAGAACCAGGATAGCTGGTGCACATCGGCCCCAAAGTTGGCGAGTATGCGGCTGGCATTGCCATTCTGCAAACCAAAAGCCATTTGTATACCTAAAAAGCCCATGCTCATATTAATGATGCGGGCCAGGGACAAACCAGGCTTCTGCGTGGGAATCAATTCTTGTGTTGAAGACATTGCAATCGTTTTATAATGCAAATATATAGCATTATGTATTTAGTACACATTAAAAAACACTAATAAAAAAACCCCGTTTAGCGGGGTTTACTATTTTATATTACATAACCATTGGGGAATACCGCACCTTTTTTGGTTACGATAATACCATCCTTAACGGTATATAATTCTGTTTCGGTATTAGCCAGGTGCGCGCCGCCGTTTAAACGTACATCATCACCTATGCGGCAGTTTTTATCGATAATGCAATTACGCAGGTAACAGCGCTTGCCGATACCTATGGGCGGTAATCCTTTATTCTGGTCGTTGTTGATATCGTCAATCGTTTCATAATAGTCGCTACCCATTATATAACAGCTTACTACTGTTGAGCCGTAGCCGATACGCGACCTGATGCCGATTACACTGTGCTCTATTCTTGAAGCATTAATGATACAACCGTCTGCTATCACTGTTTTTTCAAGGGTAGTGCCGCTTATTTTGGCCGGTGGCAGCATACGAGGCCGGGTATAAATAGACTTTGTATTATCGAAAAGGTTAAACTCGGGTATATCTGCCGTTAGTTCGAGGTTCGCTTCAAAAAAGGAGTAAATAGTTCCGATATCGGTCCAGTAGCCCTCGTACTGGTAGCTGGCCACTTTATATTCACTGATGGAAGAAGGAATAATTTCTTTTCCAAAATCGGTAGTATCGGGATGAATTTTTAACAGCAGGTCTAAAAGCAGCTGCCTGTTAAAAACATAAATACCCATAGAAGCCAGGTAATTACGGCCTTTTGCCTGCATGGCGGGGCCTGTATCGCTTACCCATTCTCCCAGTATATCTTTTGAGGGCTTTTCAATAAATGAACTGATCAGGCTTTCTTCATTTACTTTCAGGATACCGAACTCAGGCGCTTCACGATCACCAACAGGTATGGTGGCAATCGAGATATCAGCTCCGGTAGCTTTATGGTTCTCGATCATTTTATTAAAATCCATCTGGTATAGCTGGTCGCCCGAAAGGATCAGCACATACTCGCTGGGAAAAGCAGACAGGTGCCGTAAACATTGCCTTACCGCATCGGCGGTACCCTGGTACCAGGCCGGGTTATCGGGTGTTTGTTCTGCAGCAAGTATATCTACAAATGCAGTGCTGAAAGCACTGAAGCGATAGGTGTTCTTGATATGCCTGTTTAACGAAGCCGAGTTGTATTGCGTCAATACAAACATGCGGTTAATGTCAGAATTAATACAGTTAGAGATGGGAATGTCCACCAGCCTGTATTTACCAGCTATAGGTACTGCAGGTTTCGACCTGCTGCTTGTTAATGGAGCAAGTCGGCTTCCGGCACCTCCACCTAAAATCATTGCGATAACTTCCTGCGAGATACTCATGAGTTTATTTTTTTAAAGTTTGTTCTTTTAAGTTGTATAACGCCACTATATATTATAATACTGACTCGTATAGTTCGAGGTACTTTTGTGCCGACGAGGTCCAGCTATGATTAATACCCATCATCTTTTGCCTGATCTCTTTAAACTGGCCCGGCTTATTTTCAAATAGATCTATAGCCCGTCCTACCGAATAAGCAATGTCGCCTACGCTCGACTGCTCCATAGTTATACCAAAACCTCCCGGAGCCCCATAGTCTATCACGGTATCCTTTAACCCGCCCACGTTGCGCACAATAGGTACGGTACCATAGCGCAATGCATATAACTGGTTCAGGCCGCAGGGCTCCACCCTGCTGGGCATCAATAAAAAGTCGGAACCCGCATAAATAAGGTGGCTCAACGATTCGCTATATCCTATATAAGTATTTACATAACCTTTCAATGTTTTATTCATCTCTACTAAAGCCGCCTCCACATAAGGATTGCCCGATCCCAGCACCAGGAAGGATGCTTTACCACCGTACTGGTAAATCGACTGGCTGATGCCTTCAGGCAGCAGATCGGCAGCCTTTTCATCTACCAGCCTGCCTATAAAACTGATCAAAGGCTTTTTAGGATCGAGGCCGAACTGTTTGGTCAGCTCAGCCTTATGCTTGGCCTTTCCTTCGCTTACCGTGGTGGCGTCGTAGCCCTGCAGCAGGAAGGCGTCCGTAGCCGGGTTCCACACTTCCGTGTCGATACCATTTATGATACCGCTGCATTTACCCTTTTCATATTCAAACAAGGCCTCCAGCCCGGCTGCAGACTGGCGCAGCTCTTCCATATAATTCGGACTCACTGTAGTCACTTTCCAGGCACATTTTACTGCAGACGCCATTGGATTGATCAGGTTGTTCCAGTCTAGATAACCCCAGTTTACCGTATCATAAGCGGGGATCATGTAGTATTTATCCCAGCTGAACTGCCCCTGGTACTGCCCGTTATGTATGGTGAAAATGGTAGGTATTTCCGACAAATGGTACCTGAATGCATGCACATACTTGCAAAAGAAAGGAATAAAGCCAGCCTGGTGATCGTGGCAATGTATGATATCGGGTTTATCCTGCCAGCGGCTCAGCCAATCACAAACCGCCAGCTGAAAAGAAATAAATCTTTCGGCATCATCGTCATAACCATAAATCTTCTCACGATCGAGCACCCCGTTAATATCTACCAGGTAAAGGTCAAACCCCAGCTTACCTGTTTTTTCTTTGATTACACTATACTTAAACCAATGGTTGCCCAATACCTGGCCGCCCTCATGTACCAGGTCCCATTCATTATCATACAGGAACTTGGTACGATACATAGGCATCACCACTTTTGCCACATGGCCCAACTCGTTTTGGTATTTGGGGAGCGCTCCCACCACGTCACCAAGCCCACCTGCCTTTGCCATAGGATAACACTCCGCCGATACGTGCACAATTTCCATATATTACATCTTACGTTTCAACTAATGTAGGAAGAAAATATGAACTAACATCATTTTATGCAAACATATTTAACCTGATAAAAATCACCGCTAATGTGAATGGTTTATTTTATATTTACCCATTAAATAAAAACTGAAAAATCAATTTTGCTATATGAATAAAAGCTCAACCCAATGGGGTCAGTTTATATCTCTTGTTACTGTTTTTTTCTTCTGGGGGTTTGTGGCAGCCAGTAACGATATCCTAATTCCTGTATTTAAAGAAGCCTTTGACCTAAGCCAGGGGCAGAGTCAGTTAGTAGCAGTTGCATTTTACGTGGCATATACGGTTGGCTCCGTGATTTACATGATTATTTCCCTGGCAATCGGAAAAGACCTGGTTAATAAAATAGGCTATAAAAACGCGCTGGTGCTGGGGCTTGTAGTATCTGCACTGGGCACTATTTTATTCTATCCTGCCGCTAATACAGGGTCTTTTGCGTTAATGTTGTCCGGCTTATTTATAGTTGGCCTGGGCTTTTCACTTCAGCAAACAGTTGCTAATCCTCTGGCTATTGCGCTGGGTCCCGAGAAAACGGGGTCACAAAGGCTAACGCTGGCTGGCGGCATCAATAATTTTGGAACAACCATCGGGCCGTTAATTGTAAGCTTTGCCATTTTTGGCTCGGCAACCAACCCCGATACAACGGCAAGTATTGAAAGTGTTAAAATTCCCTATTTATGCCTGGGCGCTGCCTTCCTGCTGGTAGCCATCTTTTTGAAATTCTCAAAAGTGCCTAACAAACCAGAGGTTGAAGAAGCAGCGGCTGACGGAACCCATTATGAAAATGTGATCTCCAGGAAGTCTGCACTTCATTATCCTCAATTAGTTTTAGGAATGTTAGCCATTTTTGTGTACGTAGGCGTTGAGGTTTCAACAGCCAGTAATTTGCCTGCGTATATGGAAAAGGATCTGGGATTTTCTGTTAAAGATGTAGCTCCATACATCTCGCTCTATTGGGCAAGCATGATGATCGGCCGCTGGTCGGGCGCTGTGGAAGCCTTTAACCTAAGTAAATCGACAGAAAAATTTGTAAAATTAATTGCGCCCTATCTTGCTTTTAGCGTTTTCTTACTGGTAAATTTTATCGCCGGGCACGACTTGGGAGCTTTTTATGTTTATGCTGCGATCATCCTGGTTTTGATTGCTGCCGACTATATGAGCCAGGGAAGTCCGGTGAGAATGCTGCTTATTTTCTCTATACTGGGAATTATTGCTACGGCAATAGGTATGGCTACAACCGGGATGGTAAGCGTTTATGCATTCACCAGTGTGGGCCTTTTCTGCAGTACTTTATGGCCTTGTATATTTACTTTGGCATTGGCCGGGCTGGGCAAGAGCACGAGTCAGGGAAGTAGTTTCCTTGTAATGATGATTATGGGCGGCGGTATTGTCAGCTGGCTGCAGGGTATTATCGCAGATTCCACTTCTATACATTATAGTTATATTGTTGGAATTATTTGCTTCGCCTATTTAGCATTTTACGCAATTAGAGTGAAAAGCATTCTGAAATCACAGGGAATTAGCTATGATAGCCAGGTGAGCGGCGGACATTAAGAAAAAAAATATGTGGATATAACACATCTAAGTATTTTTACGCCTGATTCATTATAATAACAAAAACTTAATTCAAACTAATGGGTATATACGATTTATCAAATGAGATGGTGATCGGCATTGATATAGGTGGCACTAATACCAAATATGGATTGGTCAACCACCGTGGACAGATATTTGATAAAGGTGATATCAAGACGGATGGCTATGCTACCATTGAAGAGTATGTAGACGCACTGCATTCGGCTATTTATCCATTGATCCAGAAATTTGAGAAGGATTACCAGCTAAAAGGCATTGGCGTTGGAGCCCCCAATGGCAACTACTATACGGGCTCTATTGAATATGCGCCTAACCTGCCCTGGAAAGGCACGCTCAAAATTGCCGACCTGATCAGCAAAAAATTTGGAGTTCCCTGTACCCTTACCAACGATGCCAATGCTGCCGCCATGGGAGAAATGATGTATGGCGCTGCCCGCGGCAAAAAAGATTTTATTATGATCACCCTCGGAACCGGTGTAGGCAGCGGCATTGTGTGTAACGGCCAGGTGGTATATGGCCACGACGGGTTTGCCGGTGAGCTGGGGCACGTAATTGTACGCCCCGGTGGCCGTAAGCATTACAGCACGGGTGCGCATGGATCGCTGGAAGCTTATTGCTCGGCCACGGGCATTACGGTAACTGCCAAAAAACTAAGGGCTGAAAACCCCGACTCTATTCTTAACGATATACCGGAAGAACAGGTAGATTCCAAATCGGTATTTGATGCGGCTGAAAAAGGCGATGCCGTAGCCCGTGAGGTATTCAGGTATACCGGACAAATATTGGGAGAGGCTTTGGCCAACTTCATCATGTTCTCGTCGCCCGAAGTGATTGTATTATTTGGCGGTGTGATCAAAGCCGGCGACTATATTATGAAACCGACCAAAGAGCATATGGAAAAAAACCTGCTGCCTATTTTCCAGAATAAAGTGAAACTGGTGTTTAGCGAACTCAAAGAAGCGGACGCCGCTATTTTAGGCGCCAGCGCGCTGGTTTGGGAGCAGTGAGAGAGCGCCTAGGGGTTGAGGAAGTAGCTAGCAGGAAAGCTGGTGGGGTATTGTAAGTGGTTAGTAGGTTGGTCATTTAAAGTTGGAGATTTAAGATTCAAGGTTTACTATTAAAAAGCGCTGCGCCTCTCCGTTACGCTGCGAACTTCGCGTGAAATAAAAGCTAGCAGGGAGTTGCAAGTAGTTTACAGGTTTGAGATTTGAGGTTAAAAACCTCTGCGTCTCCGCTCCTCTGCGTGCTTTGCGTGAAACAAAAAGTTAATTGGGAGTAATTAGTAGCTGGCAGGTAAACAAGCCGAAACGAAACACTCATTATTACCATTCATCACTCACATTCATCCCCATGGCTTATAAAATCCCCGCTCAAACCCGTATTGGGCATGTACATCTAAAAGTATCAGACCTGCAACAATCTCTTGACTTTTATGTAGGCCTGCTGGGATTTGAAATAACTACTTTATACGGCACACAGGCGGCTTTTATATCTGCAGGCGGCTACCATCATCATATCGGTTTAAATACCTGGCATAGTCTGGGCGGCAAACCCGCACCCGAAAGCGCACCGGGGCTTTATCATACCGCCATATTGTACCCTACGCGTAAAGATCTTGCCATTGCGCTCCGGAGGCTGATCGATGCCGGTTACCCGTTGAGCGGTGCCGCCGACCATGGCGTATCTGAAGCACTTTACCTTGATGATCCCGATGGTAATGGCATTGAACTTTATTGGGACAAGCCCAAAGAAGAATGGCCCTCCCAACCAGATGGCTCACTGGAAATGTATACGAAAAGGCTCGACCTGGACGGGTTGCTGAAAGAAGCGGACAGGCTGTAGCATAGGGCAACAGTTAATGGTTCATAGATAACAGTTCATGGTTGATGGCAATACCCGTAAGCGGTCAACTGCCTTCTGTCAGCTGCCAGCTGTACCCTGGTCCATGATCCCTCACGGCACAATGGCTTCTATAGCGCTAATCTGCCATCCTATCGAAAAGTTGCCCGTAATGGTAACATACACTTCCCAACCATCAACCACTGCATAAAACTTATCTACGTTTATTGTACCCGGCGAGTGCGAATAATTACTCATATATACAGGGCTTCCTCCATCGCGCGCAATGGCAGGTGTAGAATAAAGCTGACCAGGCAAATAGCTGATACTGGCAGTAAAGCTGCTTCCATCAATAGTTTCGGTTTTGGTTTTTACTACAGGAGTTTGAGCAGCGGCGTTAAAAATAAACAAACCCACCAGCAGGGTGGTCAGCAAAAGGATCTTTGTTTTCATACGTATTACTTTTAAGTGTTTTGCGAATACTTAAAGATAGATCGCGTCAACACAAAAAAGTACAACCTGCGCAACCGGTTGCACTTGCAGAAAAAGATTCATTGTTCATGGATAACAGATCATTGCCTGCCGGCTATGCGCCCATGCACCATCGGTTCTTACTATACAAACATCTTCTTGCTCTGCTCCCACTCTTTCCTGCCGAGGCCGGGAAATACATGTCTTTCGCTATGATAAGACGAGCGCACCAACGGACCGCTTTCCACGTAATCGATGCCCATTTCATAGCCTGCATCTTTGTAATAAGCAAATTCATCGGGGTGTACAAAACGTTGTACGGGTAAATGCTTTTGTGTAGGTTGCAGGTACTGGCCGATGGTTACCACATCACAGCCGTTATCCTTTAAATCCTGCATGGTTTGCACTACTTCTTCTTTGGTTTCACCCAGTCCCAGCATGATACCACTTTTGGTACGGATGCCGCCCTCTTTCAGGGTACGGATCACTTCCATGCTGCGCCAGTACTTGGCCTGTATGCGCACCTGGCGGGTGAGGCGCTCTACGGTTTCAATATTATGCGATATCACCTCGGGCGCTGCAGCCATTACGGTTTGAATATCTTCTTTTTTCCCTTTAAAATCGGGTATCAGGGTTTCCAGCGTAGTACCGGGATTCAGGGTTTTTACTGCTTTAATGGTGTTATGCCATATTTCAGCGCCACCATCTTTCAGTTCATCGCGGTCTACAGATGTGATTACCGCATGCTTTACCTTCATGAGGTAAATGGCTTCTGCCACGCGCTGAGGCTCATCGTAATCTACAGCCAGCGGACGCCCGGTAGCCACCGCACAAAAGCCGCAGCTGCGGGTACATATATTGCCCAATATCATAAATGTAGCCGTGCCGGCGCCCCAGCATTCACCCATATTGGGGCAATTGCCGCTCTCACAAATCGTATGTAACTTATGCGTATCCACCAGCCCGCGTACATGCTTATACTCCTCACCTATCGGTAGTTTTACGCGTAGCCAATCTGGTTTTTTGATCTTTGTAGTAACAGGTAATTCCGTCATGATGCGAAAATAATGTTTTTTACGCTGAAAGCCGTTCTGCTGTCTGTTTGGGGCTGTCAACTGTCAATATAACCCGGCCCTGTTCCGTCCCTTCCAGGCTTCGGCCCCTGCGGGGCTAAACCCTCCAGGCGCGGCAGCCTTTCTACTAACAATAAACGGCGGCAGTTGTTCGCGGTGGCGGAAGCTCTCTATCAATAACAGGGATTTACAACCAACTGGCCGCCATCGTCTCCGATTGTAACACAAAGAAAATAGTCTTGTAGCACACGTTGTTAAAGAACAGTACATTAATCAATTGCATTTTTCAAAACGGGCACCGGTGAAAAACGTTTAAAAAAATAAATCACCAGCAAAAACTGTGTATACCCATACACGGCATCCTCCACCGGGATGGTAAGCATTCTTATATTTAGTATCTCATTGGGGTTGTAGTTAACAACAGGCGCTTCCAAACCCGTACCTGTTAAAATACCATTTACTACAAAAAAGCCCGGCATGAGGCAAAAATATACCAGGGACACCTCGCCAATCCATTCCGCTTTTACAATAAAATGAAGGAAGATCATAGTTAGCGTAGCGGCTACAGCTGTTACCAATGTATACAGCTGAAAATAATACAGGAGAGCGATCAATATACAGCCAACACAGGTAGCAAACGCAATCATATTATTGAACCCGTTGGCCCAGCGGAGATCAAAGAATTTACGCAGGCAGAAATAAGTAAACGTGCAGGAAAAGGGAATACAAATAAAAAACAGCCACTCTTCCACCGGCAAGCCGGCCAGCAGGGTTCCCATAGTGTAGTCCTTATTAAACCACCACACTCCGTGGGCTGTAAACCACACATCCCAGGCTATAAACGGAATTGCCGTGAACAATGCGGCTATACCAAAAGCCTTAAAATGCTGATCAAAACGGATGCGCTTATCAAACGAAAATATAAAACAGATAATAACTGTAAAAAAATTGACAAGCAAATAGGTGTAATGCTGCATTAGTGACTTTTCTTGAAATACATTTTAAAATATTTAACCGGCACCCATAAAAAACCGAAACACTCCCCGTTGTGCTTACCTATATGCTTGTGATGCTGTTTATGCGCCCTGCGAATGGCCAGGAAATACGGGTTTTGGGTATGCCTGAAAATTTTAATGCGCTGGTGTATAAAAATATCATGCACAAAAAAGTAAGACATGCCATATAAAAAAATGCCGAGACCGATAAAGAATGCAGCGCCGAAATTATCTCTCACTCCAAAATACAATAAGATAATGGTGGGTATGGCGAAGATCACAAAAAACCAGTCGTTCCGTTCAAGGCTTCCCTCGTTACTGTGATCATGATGATCACGGTGCAGGGACCATAAAAATCCATGCATGATATATTTATGAATGAGCCAGGTAGCCCCTTCCATCACAACAAACGTAACCAGTACCATCAAAAAATTCACGACATTACTTTTTATTAAACAACTGCTCCAGCACCTTATAGCGGTAATCGAAAATATGGTGTAATTTTTTACGAACCACCCAGCTATGCATTAACCGGCCCAGAATTCCCAGGGGCAGCTGGTACCTAACCCTGTCTTTCATAAGTACGCCGGTTTCGTTTGCAGTAAACTCATGAAAATGTTCCCAATATCGATACGGTCCTTTTTGCTGAAAATCGATAAAGCTATTGGGTGCGTTTACATGGGTAATAACAGTTCTCCATCTTAAAGGCCGGTTGAACAGCGGCGATACTTTATAGTCAATAATCATACCCTCGTAAATTTCGCCATCGTTTAGTTTTGATACTACCACAAAATTCATCTCCCGGGGCGTAATGGCGGCTAAATTATGCGGAGACGAAAAAAAGCGCCAGGCTTCCGATATCGTACAGTTCAATTGCTGTGTTCTTTCTAAGATATACATTATAAGATTTTATTGATCCGTTCATCGCCGGTTTAGAACCATGCTATTTTATATTGAAAATAGCTACTCATTGCCAAAGACAGCTTTATACTATTAGGAATGCGTATTCTTTCCTTTAAAATTCGCTCTGCAGGTGTCTTTCTTATTTTTTTAAACAGCGACCAATAGTACTTGTAAGCCAGGTACACCCCAAACCTGGAGGAACGGGGTAGCTGCACAATTCCTGTAAGCGCCTCCTTAAATTCAGCCGCAATTTCTTCTTCTATTTGTTTTTTAATAGTATTATTGAACACCTGCATATCCACGTCGGGGAAATAGGTTCTGCCCAGGTTACAATAATCATCTTTCAGATCTCTCAAAAAATTAACTTTCTGAAATGCAGACCCCAGTTTCATGGCCTGCGGCTTTAATTGTTCATACTGCACGGTATCGCCGTTTACAAAAACCTGCAGGCACATCAGCCCCACTACTTCTGCCGATCCGAGGATATATTTTTTATACAGCTCAGAGTTGTACGACATCTTTCCAAGGTCCATCTCCATGCTGATAAGAAACTGGTCTATAAGTGCAAGATCAATGTTGTAGCGCGTCACGGTTTGTTGAAAAGCATTAATAACCGGATTAAGCGATATCCCTTCATTGATAGCTTGTACGGCCTCCTGCTTAAAGCGCTGCAGTAATAAAGATTTATCGTAATTATGAAAGCTGTCTACAATTTCGTCGGCCAGCCTTACAAAGCCATATATTGCATAAATGGCCTGTCTTATAGATGGCTGAAGCGCCAGTATACCTATTGAAAAGCTGGTGCTGTATTGCCGGGTGGTACTCCTGCTCACCTGGTAAGAAAGCTCATCGAACTTTTGTTTCATAGCGACGACATTTTAATTTTATTGACTTCTGTTGCTACAATTTTACCGGATATGATAGACGGTGGCACACCCGGGCCGGGCACGGTGAGCTGCCCGGTATAAAATAGATTATAAAGATGTTTGTTTTTTATCGACGGCTTCCACACCGCGGTTTGCGACAGCGTATTGGCCAGCCCGTAAGCATTGCCTTTGTACGCATTGTAATCAGAAATAAAGTCGCTGACGCAGTAACTTTTTTTATAGTCCATCTTGGCCATCAGATCAGTTGCACCGGTAAAACGCTCCAGCCTGTTAATCATTAATTGCAGGTACTGCTCCCTTGTTGGTTCATCATCGTTAATGCCCGTAGCCAGCGGCATCAACAAAAAAAGGTTTTCGTGTCCCTTGGGCGCCACTGCCGGATCTGTTTTAGACGGGCAACACGCATAAAAAAGCGGGTCCTCCGGCCACTTCTTATCTTCATAGATAGCATGTATATGATCGTCGAGATCGTTTTCAAAAAAAAGTGTATGATGCCTCAGACGGGGTATACACTCTTTAAACCCCAGATAATAGATCAGGCAGGAAGGCGCAAAGGTCTTTTTGGCCCAGTACCGGTCATCATAATTCCGCAACGGCGCTTCCAGCAAAGACTCTGTATGCTGGTAGTCTGACGCGCCTATAACAAAGTCAAACAACAACTCCCCGCCGTTCACCCTAAGACCAGTAACTTTGCCGCCCCGCGTAAGTATCTGTTCTACGTTACAGCCGGTTCTGAACCGGGCACCTGCCGATTCAGCTACTGTTTTCATGGCCCTTACCAATTCATAAAACCCACCTTTGGGATACCAGGTACCCAGCGCATACCCGCCATAGTTCATCAGGCTATACAATGCAGGTATATTTTTAGGAGAAGCACCCAGGAAGATTACCGGGAACTCCATCAATGCCTTTAATTTAGGATGGGTAAAATAACGGCCAACATACTGCCTGAAGTCTGACAGCAGGTTCAGTTTAAAAGCACTCTTTAGCACTGCAGGCGTGGCAAACTCCAGCCAGCTATAACAGGGCCTGGTTACCAATTGGCGCATCCCGATCTCGTACTTATGCCGGGCCGATCTCATAAAAGTATCCAGCCGGCTGCCGGCTCCCTTTTCCATTGTTTCAAAAAGCGCTTTCAGGGCATCGTAGGACCGTGGCACTGCAACAGTATCATCTGCAAAAACCATTTCAAATTGCGGATCAAGGGGTAACAGTTCAAAGAAATCAGCGGTGCGGTACCCAAAATCCTCAAAAAATCTTTCTATAACATCTGGCATCCAATACCAGCTTGGCCCCATGTCAAATACATAACCGGCAGGCGTGGTCATTTGCCTGGCGCGTCCTCCTACCGCTTCATTCTTTTCAAAAACATACACCTCGTTCCCTTCCTTTGCAGCATATGCTGCGGCAGAAATTCCTGCAAAACCCGACCCTATAATGGCGATCCTTTTACGCATGACTGGTTAATTACTAAATGGCATAAAATCCTGGGTTACACGCTCCAGCAATGCTGCGCTATCGATACCCGCTTCAAAGATGGGTTTATGAAAATGATCCAGCTTGTTTAGAATCCTGATCAGTTCCATTTTTTCGTAGCGCGACAGGTCACCGCTAACTACTTTGGTAGCCTGCCTGATACGGTCCATCTGCTGATCCAGCACCTGCTCGCCCTTGGCAGTAATATTCACAACTTTACTCCTTCTGTCTTCCGGCGAGGGCTGCTGCTCTATCCATCCGTTGTTCAAAAGCCGGTTAATGATCTGCATACCGGTAGGTTTGTCCTGTATATTTTTCCTGATCAGTTTCATTTTGCTCATGGCACCAAAAGCTTTAAGGTTAATCAGGTAAAAAAACTCCTCCTGTGTAGAAAACTCCGAACCGTAGATGGCCGACCTTGAATAGGATTTTGCGTAACGGTTCATATGCACCAGCAGCGTACTGATGGCGCTTTCGGCACTGCGCCCTTTTTCCTTACCCTCCCAGTCCGGTTCGGTATTACCATGCCCACCCGGGTAGGCATCAGCCAGCCATTGTCTGAAACCACTGATATCGGCTGTATATAAGCCTGGCTGATTAGCCAGCTCGAAAGACTCAACAAGACGCATTACATCTGTTATCAAATTATAATTCATAAAGTGCTTTTTTAATGAAACAGCTCATTTAGCAGCAAATTAAAAATAGTATATAAATAAACCAAATATTCTTTTAAAAGTGAAGACCTAATAAAATTAAATATTGATAGACAATAAACAGGCCATAAAATAAAAGTATAAAAATAAACTAAATTATGAAAGATGGCATATGTTTTGTTAATATTTTTGGTATAAAAACATACCTACCCAAACAAAAAAGGTATTTTATAAAACCATAAATAACAATTACAATTTAAACACACAACCATGAATCAGCTATTCAAAACCGCTCTCGTTGCAACGCTTCCGGTTATGCTATTAACCTCTTGTGGCAAGGATGACGATGGCATGCCGTCGGACAACTCAAAAACCATCACTGTGCTGGTAAGTGAAAATGCCAGTCTTTCCCTGTTAAAAACTGCTGTAATAAGGGCAGGCCTCACAGAAACGTTGTCGGCCAACGGCAGTCTTACCGTATTTGCACCAGACAACAGCGCCTTTCAGGCTGCAGGGCTGGGTACCGAAGCTGCTATTAACGCGGTGCCGGTAGACGATTTGAAGAAAATATTACTATATCACGTGCTGGGCGAAAAATATGTATCAGGCAGTATCCCATCCGGCACTACGGAGTTGAATACTGCCGCCAATATCAAAACCTATGTCACTAAAAACAGTTCGGGTGTTTTTGTGAATGGCGCCAAAGTAACTACCGCTGATGTGAATGCCCGTAATGGCGTTGTTCATATTATTAATAAAGTATTGATGCCGCCATCGGCCAACATTGTACAGCTGGCGCAATCCAATGCCAATTTCACCTTTTTGGTAGCGGCGGTAGTAAGGGCAAGTACCGGCAGCACCAATGTTGCAGCCGCATTATCAGGCGCGGGCCCGCTTACCGTCTTTGCCCCTACCAATGCCGCTTTCCAGGCAGCAGGTTTTGCCACCATAGCTGATATTCAGGCAGCCAATGCCAATACGCTGGCATCTATTCTTACTTATCACGTGATCAGCGGCCGTATCTTTTCTTCTGACCTTACAGAGGGAGCTATGCCTACTACCGTGAATGGAGGTAAGGTAACCATAACACTTGCAGGTGGCGCCAAAGTAAAGGGCACCGGCAATCCAACCGCATCTAATATCACCGCAACCGACATGATCACCACCAATGGCGTAGTACATGTGATAGACAGGGTATTATTACCCTAGCCTCCAGCCAGTACACTCAAAAGACTTATACGCAGGTATTTCATCTTATTGATTGAATACCTGTTTTTTTTTAACCGGAATCAATCCTGCAGCTGCCTAACTTACTTGTTCTTTCTCCCGCAGCTTCTTTTACCCGGTCCCTGGATTTAAACAACCTGCTTTGCAGGCCTTTCTCTTCTCCTGTTGGATGGTTATGAATTTCAAAAAGCCACTGTCGCACCGCCATCATATACTGCAGCATAAAAAAGTTGGCCGGTTCATCTATTCATCGTAATATTACAATAAAGCAATTAAAATGGGTATCACCAGGTCGGATATCTTTACATCAAAGCAAAACCATCTGGCGGCGGTCTTTAAGGCGCTGGCCCATCCGGCCCGTATTGCTATTTTACAGCACATTATTAAACAAAACGCCTGTATTTGTAACGACCTGGTAGCGGAGCTGGGACTGGCCCAGGCTACCATTTCACAGCACCTGAAAGAGCTGAAAAATATCGGTATCATCAGGGGAAATATTGAAGGCACCAGCGTGTGTTATTGTATTGATGAAAAAGTGTGGCGGCAGATAAAAAAGGAACTCAACCAATTTTTCACCGAGGATATCGCTACCCAAAAATGCTGCTGATTTTTTTTACAAACCAATCAATCGCAATATTGCGTTATACCAATAAATATCCCGTATGAAACTCTCTGAGCTAAAGGAACTATTACCCGGGTTAAATAAAACAGCGTTCCAACTTCCCGGCGGCAGCTGGGTGCCCGAACATTTTCATGTAACCGAAGCAGGCCTGGTTACCCGGCATTTTATAGATTGTGGCGGTACTATCAGGAGCGAGCAGGTGGTTCATTTCCAGTTGTGGCATTCCAATGACTACGGGCATCGCTTACAACCGCAGCAGCTGTTACATATCATCCGGCTTTCAGAAGAAAAGCTGGGTATCCCCAACCTGGAAATAGAAGTGGAATACCAGGCTGATACTATTGGCAGGTACAGGCTGGCTTTTAATGGCAGCCATTTTGTACTGGAAACCACCACTACCGGCTGCCTGGCCGAAAAGGCCTGCAGTGTGCCTGCCCCGTTCAGCCAGGTAAATAGCGTTACCCTTTCAACCTCTTCCTGCTGTGGCGGCGGAAAGTGCTGAATAAAAAGCCGATGGAACTGGTTTAACGCCGGTTGCTGTTACCGCATTCGCCTTCTCGCAGGTCTTTTTGGGGCCTTATTCAAAAATTGTATTATCTGCTTTGTTTATTCATATAAAAACAATCATGCAAACAAAGAAAGTATTGGTGCTCTGCACCGGCAATAGCTGCCGCAGCCAGATGGCAGAAGGTTATTTAAAACATTTTGCCAAAGACAAGGCTGTTATTTACAGCGCCGGCGTGGAAACGCATGGCGTTAACCCCAATGCCATTGAGGCCATGCGGGAAGATGGCATCGACATTTCGGGCCATACTTCCAACAACGTTACCGAGTACGCGGGTATCCGTTTTGATTTTGTAATTACGGTATGTGATCATGCCCGGGAACGCTGCCCGGTATTGCCGGGCCGGGCACAACAGTTCCATTACAACTTTCCCGATCCGGCCAAAGCCACCGGCACACCCCAAGAAGTAAAGGAACAGTTTCGTTATACCCGTAATCTTATTAAAAACTATTGCCGCGATTTTGTAGTGCATTATTTGTAAAGGTGAATATTTGCCCCTCCTGTTGTATCGAAACCCGGTGCGTACTACAGGCTGCTACGCCTTCTTTCCCGCCTTACCAATGGTGAAGGGAAACAGCATCCGGTAACTTTAACAGGCCTGCTTTAAAATTATTGCAGCTTTCATATCCATTACCTATGCTGTTTATTCTTTCAATGGATCGGCATGACGATGGATCAGCTTCCACTCATTATTCACTTTCCTGAATATTTCTGTAATCCGTAAGTTAAATTCGACGTCTCCTTCCTTTCCTTTCATTTTCACAGTAGAACGTTGAATACCTGTCCAGTAAGCCAAATGCGCATCAGCATCCTGGTGCATAACCTCGAACATATTCCTGGCTCCGGGCAAAAAGGAGCCTGCACCTTTTTCATTAAAGCTGTTAACAGATTCAGCTCCTTCTATGCAAATACCCGAAGGTGGAAAAATGGTGGCGGGTGAGTTTTCAGCAGATATATTTTTTAAAGCTTCAAACCGGCCTTCTACAAAGTCGGTTGAGGCTTTTAACCTCAGGGCCATGAAATGCTGGAAATCTTCCAGGTAAGGATTAGCTTGTTCCATAACGGTTCTTTTAAATAACAGCATGTGTATTTAACAGCTCTACAATAACCAGGCCACCGCCCTGCAACTATATCAACACAGGAACAAGGCAGGTTCCGGCGCTGTTCCTGCCCCTGCAAGGCGTGGCATACAACTTCTGTAAAAACTATCACCGCGGCCCCGGGCGCATAACCTGCCGGTTAGCTGTTATTTATTATCCGGTTTATTTTTTTCATCCTGCAACTGGTCTGCAGCATCAATAGAGTGTGATTCATGTATGTCTTTAGCGGCTTCCGCTTTATCAGACAGGCGTTCATAAAATTTATGCAGCGTGTCTAATTCCTCCTCGTCGAGGTCTTCAATATCCACCATACGGTTACTGGCCTTCCGGCTGGCGGCAATCAGCTCATTCAGCTTTAACTGGATAGCCTTGCTGTCTTTATTCTGGGTTTTCTGTATCAGGAATACCATCAGGAAAGTGATAATGGTAGTGCCGGTATTAATAACAAGTTGCCAGGTATCAGAAAATTTAAAGACAGGGCCGGTAATGATCCACACAATCACCGCTCCAGCCGCCAATCCAAAAGCTACGGATGATCCGGTCCAGCAGGTTATTTTATTGGCTAGCTTTTCAAAGCCGCCTTCCTTTTTTTTGCTGTTCATATACCATGCATTTAAATCAAAAAATATGGTTACATATAATTTATATATAAACAATATCTATGCCGCATCAGCTGTTGCCCGGCAACACCGTACAATGGCATGGATCATGTAATGAGTTTTCCGGCCAGGCTTTACCTGGTATCGGCTAACAGTCATTATCCAATTATCTATTTTATCTATCATCTATCATCCATTATCCACTATCTATTATCTATTATCTATCATCCATTATCTATTATCTATCATCTCTCATCTACCCTTCCAGCCGGTACAATCCACAATAAAAAGCCCTGCGGCTACCTTCCTACCCGGAACAGCAACCACAGGGAATTTATGATGTAAGTGGTACGATGTAAGTTACACGATGTACGGTCATTCACTATTTACTACTCTATTGACCATTCACCTATCCCTACTTCCTATTCACCATGCACTAACTACCTTTTCACCACAGCCACCACTTTTGAGTAACTCTTCGTTCCATCCTTATCCACCTGTGCAATGCGCACATATACTTTACCTTCCGGTAATGCATCACGCCTGTTTTTATTACAACCGGCTGCAAATACAATTATACCTACAGCCATTGCCATCATGGCATAGCGTGCACGGCGTGTTTTAAACAAGCCGGCGCCTGCTACCAGTAAAGCAATACCGGCGACTACTACACCTGCACTTGCATCTTTGGTAAACTCATATTCCAATGTTTCTGCAGACATACCGTTGGCAGCTTTGCTATCTACTTTACCAATGCTGATGAAGTGGGTACCATCTACCGATGCTTCTACTTCAAAATAGCTATTATTCAATTCGCTGGTAGTATTCCATTTTACTTTTAACTGGTTGTTGAAGATCTCTGCTGCCACAAAACCAAATTTAACGGGCAATACCGCAGGATCATTGCTGATACCAAAGTCTACTGCTGTTACCGCGCCGGATAATGCACCAATTTCAATAACACCGCTGCGGTTGCCGGTATTGGCAACACCGCCTACGCTGGTACCGGTATAACCATAATCGCCGTTAGGTGCAGTTGCCGAAGCCAACGGAGCGCCAACAGGTCTTTCGCCATTGGTAACTATAACAGAGTAGTTACCTGCCGCTGTATTTTCCTGTACAATGGCAATGCTATAAGTACCATCCGCCGCCACTTTAGCCGAACCAGCCACCGTACCATCAGGTGCTACCAGGTTTACCCAAAGATCATTGTCGATACCCGCTTCAGCACCGTCCAGGCTGGCATTACCATTGGCATCGTTCCATATGGTACCTGCTACCGAGTTCATCTTACAATCGCCTACGGTAAAGGTTTTAGTGGCTACTGCATTGGGGCAGTCTGCAGTAGATGCAGTATAAGAAATTTCTACGGTTCCGGCTCCGGTACCGGTAAAAGTAAGGCGGTTACCGGCAATAGTTGCTGAGCCCGAAACTACGGCCCAGGTGCCACCGGCTGGTATACCAGAAAGCGTTAACGAACTACCATTGCAATAACTACCGGTAGTGCTGGTAGTACCACTGCCCCCGGTTAAGATCTGCGGTACCGTAGTAGCGCCGCAAATTTGGACACCGGCCGTAGCAAAGGTTAAGGCTGTTTCCCAAACTTCTGAAGCATCACCATTTCCCATACTGCCTTGAACTCTATGGCCTACATAACCATAATTCTGGGTGCAGGCCTGAGCCAGCATCGTAGTGTGTCCGCCGGTTTCCACAGCCAATACTTTGGGAGCAAAACTGGCGGGTATGCCTGGATTATAATAAGTAACATTGTCATCTACAGGACGGCCCAACATATAACCGCTGTTGGAACCCCAGTTATACACCTGGTAGGCACTGTTGATTACGTTGGTGGCTCCAACTCCGTTATTATGCTCCTGTGGCGAAACCCATAAGATGTCATTCATTACAGCCCCGGCTGCCGTTCCTGCGGCATTGGGATAACGTGGCTGCACCCAGGTATTCCTATTAGTAACGGTCCAGTCACCTATCTGACGTTGAGCATTATTACCCAATCCGTATAAATGTCCGTTTTCATACAAAACAAAATATGTGGCAAAGTTGCTCGTCCCTGTCAGACCAATCATTTTAATAGTATTACCTGTTTCGCCTGCGGGTAAAGTCATCTGAACAGCCTTTGGTGCAGAAAAAGTAATTGCAGTACCGTTGCCCAGCCATACATTAAATCCCCAGGTATATAAAGTGTTATCATTTCTCAGAGCTACCAAACGGTTGGAGTATCCCCTTACCGCAACAACACCGGTTAAAGGCGTATTAGTAGCGGCATCCTGTACCAGGGCCCAACTGGTTTGTCCCGTGCTTCCGTCGCCCCTGGGAGTTCCACTGGCTAAATTGCTTAACATATATACATTACCATCGCAAGTTGTAATGGCCAGGGTTTGATAAGCCGTAAATATCATTTTTACCTGACCGGGCGCTATGCCTGCGGGGAGCCCTGTTGCAGGATCTCCACCTGTCGCCTGCAATTTCTGAGGGGTGGTATTAGGTGCTACCGCATCATTCACTACTCCTCCTGGGGTACCCCAGGCGAAAAGGCCGTCTGTGGTTAACACAATGATTTGCGTATTAACCCCCTGGTTACTACCCACGCTGGCTTTTAATATTCGACCCGTTAACCCTGGAAAATTAACACTATTGATTTCAGTAGGCACCAACAGGTCTGTCCCATCAAATGCAGCTTTCTCTCCCCAAATACGGTATACACCCAGGTAATCCCTGCTTATGGAAGTGTGGAAAGAAGACACGAGGTTATCGTACTCCAAAGTAGCTGCTCCTGTAGAAGTGACGCCATAATTACTGTAATTGGTCATCGGGCATCCGTCTCCCGTAAAATAACCACATTGGGCGTTGGTCGTTCGGGCGCCGAAAAGCATAGCTGTACCCAGCGACAAAGCCGCCAGTAGCTTAGAAGGTTTTTTAAACATGTAAGGGTTGTTTTAAGTGTTTAGTTTGTAATTACTATAGATCAAGTTAAGTTTAGAGTTACTTTGGGTGGTTTTGGTACTACACCAGTTAATAAGGGCTGCTTGTTTAGAGGGCCGCAAGATAGCCGCTGCCTGTTACAAAACCAAAAGAACAAAGGACAAAACATTAAAGGATGCCTTATACCGGATGCCGGATACTTGATGCTGGATGCCGGGGCTTTCTGTCATCACTCATTATCCGAAATTCGTTTAATGTTCAAGATTCAATGTTTAACGTTGCTGTATCTATCACCTATTATCTATCATCTGTCCTCCTCTCCTGAAAAGCAAACCCCGCAGTTGCCCGCTCCGGCGGCTTGCAACCAGGTGCAGGAACCGCAGGGTTTGTAATCATGTGCTCAGCCCTTTTGATTGCATGATCAATACTGGTGTTTTAAGTGTATCCCCATCCGCCCTACAGATGGAGGCCCTAACCTTATACGAAGCGCTAATTTAACAGCATCGGGTGTCGTATCCAACCGTTTGTCTTGCCATAATCTGGAAAAAAGCCTGAAAATAATTGCGCTTTGCAACTATTTTTTGGCCCATCAGCAAAAAAAAGAGCATATTTAACTAAATGATTACTAATCAACTGATAGCATCAACATTTCTCAAATTCCGGAAATCGGCAAGACCATTATAACTCACCTGTCATCAGGCCCTTAGGTTTTCTAAACAAATGCCTATTTTTACGATTCATCTACCTTCAACTGTTGCGGTTTTGCCGCTTTTTAATCGGAAATGAAATATAGATTTGGCGTGCCGCTGCTTTTGGTATTCTGTTTTTTTAGTATAAAAACCCTGGCACAGGATGCCGAAGCCTATAGTACCATTTACCGCAAAACATTCCTGGAGACCGCACAAACTGATATGACGAAGGCCCATGAAATTGCTGATTCGCTTTTTAATATTTCTACCACTCCACAGTTTAAAGCCAAAAGCCTAATGCTGTCAGCAACTTTATATGAGCAACAACAACAACTGGAAAAGTCAACCCGGATCGCCGAACAGGCTTATACAATAATCAGCGAGACCAATGATTTTAGCTGGCAGGTTAGAGTATGCGGTTTCCTGGCCAGCCAATACCGGATACTGCAGCTTTACAAAAAGTCGAAGATCTATTGCGACCGCGCGCTGGAGCTGATACCACAAATACCCCAACCCGAAGCTGCTCAAAGCGCAGCAGGGCTGGTAAACCAGGAACTGTCGTACTATTATATGGCTGCTAAAAATTACCAGGCAGCTATTCGCCATATAGAAGTATCGAAGCAAAGCTTTGACAAGGTGAGCCAGAATAAAGATTTTTTCCAGGCTAATAATGAACAATTGTTAGGATTGAATTATTATCACCTTAATCAACCAGCGAAAGCAATGCAACACTACCGCAAAGGCCTGGAGATGTTAAAGCAGATGCCTGATAACCATGTGCGGGGCCTGGTGTATAACGGCATGAGCGCTGTTTATATTCAAAAATCAGATACGGCCAATGCCAAAAAATACCTGGATAGCGCCAATGCTATAGCCGGTCGCTCTTCATACCTTCGATTAAAAAACGAGATACTAAAAACCACCCAAAGCTATTTTTTAAAAGTAAAAGACCTGTCCCGGTTTGAAGAAGCCCGCCAGAAACAGGATTCGATAAGGGAACAAATTACCCAGCGCAATACCAGGTTCCTGGACAGCAGTTTTGTAGAGTTGGAAAAAACAACGCAACAGGCACAACAAGAAAATAATGCCAAAAACATTCCCCTTGCAGCAGGCGGCCTCATGCTTGTGGCGGGCGGAAGTTATTTTTATTTTTACCGTCGCAAACAAAAACAGCAGCACCGGTTGTTTACAGCTTATTTTGAAGAGAAAAAACAGCTGGTTCCGACACCTCCCCAAAGCAAACCCTCTCACTACCTGGTATACACGGATGCTGATGACACGGAGGAGGCGGAAGCAAAGACTGCCGATGCCGAAGCATTGGTTGAAAATCCAGCGGATGTCCTTACCGGCAGAAAACAGGACAGTGCTTTGCTATTAAGTGAAGAAACCTTACAAAGACTACTGAATAGTTTGAGCGAATTTGAAGCACAGCAACAATTTACCTCGGGCACCATTACCCTTTCACAGATGGCTGCACAAATCAATACCAATATCAAGTACCTGTCTTATGTGATCAAAACCTATAAAGGGCGGGATTTTAACGGGTATATTAATGAGCTGAGGGTGGACTTTATGATCAGGCAGCTGAAAGAACAACCTCAATGGCGTAGCTACAAGATCAGCGTGCTGGCTGAAAAAGCGGGCTTCTCTTCACATGGCAAATTCACTACCATTTTTAAAGGGGTTACGGGCTTGTCCCCTTCCGTATTTATCCAACACCTGGAAAACGAAGATAAGGCGTCAATAAACTGACGACATTGGGCTGCAGCCTGGTTAAAGCTGCGGTTTGCGGATATTGAAGCCGGCAGTAAAGTAATCTTTAACCTGCATTTATTATAAGGCTTCTGTTATAATATCCCACAGATGGCGCTGATCAGGTTACACATTCAATCCTGCATGGCTGCTTTCCATCCTATAGCCAGAGATGCTTCATGAAGCAGAAAAGTCGCACTTTGCGACGTTTTTTAGTTGCCTTGCCTGTACAGACACAGTGCCCAATACAAACTACCGGGCAAAACTAAAGCTCAGGAAAATACCTGAAAAAGCAACAATGAAAATTTTTTGTTTATTTTTACGAGGCATTTCTAACTTCTAAACAAAATATATGCAACTCAAACCACTGCTAACTTCACTGCTTAGCACCGCCCTGCTATGCGCCTCGGCGCAAACTCCTTTGTCGCCCGGAGATATTGCTTTTACCGGGCTCAACTCAACCAACAACACGGTAAACGACTTTGTCAACACACCACAGTCGGAAGTTAACCGGGAGTTTAGTTTTGTATTACTCAAAGCCGTTACGGCGGGCACCACTATTTTCTTTACCGATTTTGGATGGCGTACCGATGCCCAGGCTTTTCAAACGGCGAATGCATGTGGCGCCAGCACAGGAGCTGTTAGTGATGGCGTTGTACGCTGGCAGGCCGACGGACCATTGGCATACGGTACACAGATTGTTATCAGGTCGGTAAGCAGCCCTAAAGCCAATGTAGGCTCAGCAACAGGTACCCAAGCCACTTATAATAGCTCTGTAACACCACCCCTTCAGTATATCACTCTTGCGTCTCCTGGTGAAACTGTATTTGCGTTTACGGGTACGTTGGCAGCACCTACACTGTTGGGAGCTATTTGCGCCAACCCCGGCGGCTGGGCCGCAACGCTCAATAATTGCGACTTTCAACCTACCGCCTCCTCTCTTCCGAATGTACTCAATAACGCTTTGAACGGCAACCGAAATTATGCGTTTGCAGTACTTCCACCCAGTGGTTCGGGGTATTGTATGCGTTTAAAGCCCACGGTTACCATAGGCGCCGATGCTGCCGCAGCCAGGGCTACCATTTATACAGCGGCCAACTGGGAGTCGAACGGAAGTGCCAGCGCTTATACACTTACCACCAACTCCAGTGTACTACCCGTTACATACGGAAAAATTAGCGCCGTGGTTAGTAACAACCGCCTATCTGTAAACTGGGAAACAGTTGCAGAAACCAATTGTAAACAATATAACGTTGAAGCGTCCGTAGACGGAATACGGTGGATACCCATAGCAACCGTTTCGTCAAAAGCACCTGGGGGGAATTCTTCCGGCGTCATTTCATATAACATCGATCTCAACCTTCCGGGTATTTCTTTTGCTTTCGGAGGATTAATCGCATTGCTGCTGGCGCTGCCCCATAAAAGGAAATATACCTGGCTGGCAGTAGTAAGCCTGAGCATTGTTTTTATTGCCTGTAACAAAAACAACAACGGCACAGGTGTGGACAGTAATACGCGTTTTTTTATACGTATTGGGCAACAGGATATAGATGGCCATACCAGTTATTCAAAGGTTTTTGAGGCCGTTACAAAATAACTATTATATATTATTAATCAAGGTCCGTATCGTTGGTACGGATCTTTTGTTATCGGCCACAGCAAGCAAAACGTTAACATCGCGCACAAAAAAGGCGCACATTGCTAGCAACACTTATTAAGTGGTGCCTTCCTAGTTGGTGCGCCTACCATGGTATAACAAGAAAAACAAAAAGAATGCCGGATCTGCAAACTGTGGTTGAAGCTGTTCTTACCTGCCTGCCGCTTAACTTCGTATTTCACGCCGCATAAAAATATAATACCCCAGGGCGAAGCAAACAACAGTGGAGGCAACCAAACCGCTTACCTGCGGCCACACAATCATCAGGCTTTCTTTAAAAGGCAGCGGAGCAGGTATAGCGCCCGCCATTTGCTCCATCGTAACAGGCCCCAGGCTTCTCACCGAAGGCATTAACAACGTAGTGGTAGCGTCGGTATACAGCTGGCTGGGCGATACGCGAAGCAACGTTAAGATCAGCTCGTTGTAAGCCGCAATCTGCTCAGCCGAAAGAAAATCGGGATCCGGTAAAACCGCGCGCACCACCAGGTTGATAAGGATCTGGTAAAACACGGTAAAGAAAAGCCAAATGCCAATGGCGGTCAGGGCCGAGGTGGCCGCCTGCCTCAGCCCGATGGACAGCAATATGGAAAGGCTCAGCCAGAAACCCACATATAAAATGCTGATCCCCACAAACGCCATAATACGCAACAGCTCCTGCGGCTCCATCCTTACGCCGGTTATTAAAAGCCCGCCTCCCGTCATCAGCAATACAAGCGAAATAAACAGGACGCTTACCAGTATAAGCGTGCTCACAAATTTTGACAGCAGCAGGTTATCCCTGTAAACCGGCTGCGCCATTAACCGGATCAGGGTACCGTTATTTTTTTCAGAGTTAACGGCATCAAACCCAAGGCTGATACCCAGCAGTGGACCTAGAAAACTTACAAATACATGAAAGGGCGGCATCGAGTTTTCGGTAGCCGTCAATAATTTAAGGTATAAAAAAATATGATCGGGGTCGCTGGTATTACCCACCGCCTGTTTAAGGTTACCGAGCGATACATACATAGATGCAAAAAAGGTAAGCACAATAAGTACAAACAGTACAATAAACCGCCAGCTATGTATATGGTCGGCCATTTCCTTGCTCACCATTACCCAAAAGGCACTTTTAGCCTTATGCTGCACTGCTTTACCGGGGTTTCCGCTTTTTGAAAAAAGACTTTTTGATAAAACCATCTGACTTTTCATTTGCTGTTGCTTCTGTTGAGTTATTTTCAAAATATTTCTGATAAATATCTTCCAGCCCGTATTCCTTTCGCTGTACGCCTATCACTTCAAAGCCTTTTTCTACAAATACCTTTACAAGCCGGGCGCTTATATCGCTGCTGCTTGAAAAATGAATGGTATCGCCCGCTACCTCCATCTTATTGATAACGCCCCATGCCAGCAGCTCTTCTTCAAAGGGCAGCGGCTGTGCGGGAGCATTGCCCAGTGTAATAGCAGTAGTATAGCCATCCTTATTAAACAGGTTGCCAGACAAAGCATTAATACTTCCTTCAGCCAATAGCTTGCCCTTTACAAAAATGCCCACCCTGTCGCATACCTGCTGCACATGGTGTAGGTGGTGAGAAGAAAGCAATACCGTTAATCCCTGCCCCACACTCAGCTCCTTTATTAAATGAAGAAACTCTTTCACCCCGCTGGGATCAATGCCCAGTGTTGGCTCATCGAGAATGATCACTTCCGGCTTTTTTATCAATACGTCGGCTACGCCCAAACGCTGCTTCATTCCGCGCGAGTAAGTAGCCGTTTTTTGATGCATATGAGCCGATAGCCCCACTACCTCCATCATTTCAGCGGCGCGGCTCCTCACTTCGGGTTCCGGCAAGCCGTTTAACCTGCCCAGGTAGAGCAGGTTTTCAAAGGCCGTCATACTATCGTAAAAACCGACGCTGTCGGGCATATAGCCCACTTTTCTTTTTACTTCTATAGGACGCGAAGTAGCATTGATACCCGATACCCATGCACTGCCGGCCGTGGGTTCGCTAAGCCCCAGCATCATCAATATGGTAGTTGTTTTACCGGCTCCGTTAGGGCCGAGCAGGCCAAACACCTCCCCTTTTGCAATATCAAGGCTTAAATCATCAACCGCTTTAAGGGCACCATAGCACTTGGTCAACCCTTTTAGTTGTATTATAGGATCCATCTGTCATTGTTAGGTTATAAATACCGCGGGCCGCGGCAGTAAGGTTCTGCCGGCACCGAGTTGCCGCCAGTAACTTATAGGACGCCTGCTACCGGCGCCCGTATTTACGCACCAGGTAATATACCAGGGCTATGGCAGCAAGAATGACCAGCACCCCTATCCAGCCCGAAAGAAGGGAGGTGGTTACTACCATTCTGAAATTGGCCTGGGCTGAGCTGCCGGTATTTTTAACGCTGAAAGTTCCGGCATAGTCCCCGGCAATCGTTTTATCGGGCACTTTCACGGTAACGGTTACGGGCGTAGTTTTCCCTGGTTCGAGTTGCTGTATCTTGGCCGGCTCAAAAGTTGACTCCCATTGAGGAGGCAGCTGGCCCGACAGTTCCAGGTCGTTTAACGGCAAAGTGCCGGAATTTTTTACAACCAGCTGGATGTCCTTGCGGCTGCCGGATGTAATTTCATCGCTAAGCCTCCCGGTGGGCGTGGTGAGTTCAAGGCTGTAAGAGCCTTTTACCACGGCCTCCAGGTTCAGCTGTAATGTATCGGCCTGCGATACTGCCTTTACCGGCAGCAGGTATTTATCGGGTTTGGCAGATGCTGTAGCATTTACTTCAATAGATATATCCTGCGACTTGCCGCCTTCCAAGTTCAGTGATCTTACCTGGCTCCCTTCTACGCGGTAGGCTATCTGCCATCCGGCAGGCAGGTCTGTCTTCAGTTCATAAACGCGGGAGTCGGGCGATCCGTTATGCAGGGTGGCCGTATAACGGAAGGTTTCGTTAGTAGCGGCTTCTATATTCATTAGCCGTGCGGTGAACGTATTTTTTCCATCAGCACCAGGCGGGGGCTGCTGGGCCCCTAATGCATAACAACAAAAGTAAAACGTAATAAAAAGAGATAGCCGCAATGCGCTCGTACGAGTAAATAAAGATTCTGTTAACATAATCTAATAACTAAAATTTATAATAGTAGTTGTAAAAAAATGTCTTTTGAATAATTGTTACCAGTAAGTTTTTTAAAATGGCGCGCTAATTTAAAAATTGAAAATTATTTTCAAAAGTATTTTTAAAAAATTTTAACATCTCCGTTCTGTCTTGATAAAACAGGGTAAAAATATCACCCCGTGCATGCCGGTGAGGCCTTGCTTCATGACGCTGACTATAAGCCCCCGAAGCTGATCCGTTGCTCTTTAATCCCCCGGTAAAACCATACCGACGGCACGGGCTTCGGGGGCGAAAAATTGGCAGAAAAAAATGTCAGCCAAACTGAAAAAAATGCTGTCACGCCCGGCTGGTACGGGGTTTGTTAACTGCCTTTATGAAGCAGCATGCTGACCGTTCTTGAATTATTGTTTAACTAAATTAAAAGGAGGTTGATTATGTCAATCATCAAAAGGAATGGGAATTTCCCATCATTCCCGACGCTGTTCGACGACCTATTTAGCCGGGAACTTTTTAACTGGAATAACAGTAATTTTTCATCTACCAGCACCACTGTACCTTCGGTAAATATCAGGGAAACCGATGACAGTTTTGAAGTGGAAATGGCCGCTCCGGGTATGGAGAAAAAAGACTTTAATATATCCCTGGAGGGCAATACCCTTACCATCGCGTCTCAAAAGCAAAGCAGGCAGGAGAAAGAGGAAAAAGGATATAGCCGCAAAGAGTTCAGCTATCAGTCTTTCCAGCGAAGCTTTGAATTGCCCAAGGATGTAGTGGATGAGGAAAAAATAGCCGCCCGCTACGAAAACGGTTTGCTTCATCTTACGATACCTAAAAAAGAAGAGGCCCGGAAGAAAGCGCCACGGCTGATTGAAATTGGTTAACACAGCTTAAGGCCCGTTCAATACGGGCCTTTTTTTCTTTAAAGGATGTGCTATGAACGAAGTGTTTCACATTACTGCAGACATGAAAGGGTGCCAGGGCTATATCGAATATTGCCGCTTTATTCTGGGCACCGGCATAGAGGCGGCACAGGATATTTTTGAACAGCTGCTCGGGCTTCCGGATACCGGCAGCGAAGGGATGCTCCGTCTGAGCCTGGTACAGCCGGGCAGCGCGCCCTACGAAGTGCTGGCCACCAAATACTGCACACTCAACGAGCTGGGCAACAACTGCCGCCTCATTACACGGGAGCTGTTTAAATACTACAACCTTGATGAATCAATGCAGCGCTGATACGGTATGAACGGATTGTTGTTTGCAATATGCCAGGTTTGCCTTATTATACTGGCGCTTATATTTCTGCTGCGCAAGGTAAAGCAACCCTATATAGTAGCCTATATGCTGGCCGGCGTGCTGCTGGGGCCTCACCTGTCGGGTGTCATCGTTAACGTTAAAGAAACGGAAGCCATCGGAGAAGTAGGAATCTTATTACTGATGTTTTTCCTGGGCATGGAGATCGATGTACCCGACAATAAAAGCCGGCTGGCCAGGCCCGTTACCATGCAGCTGATCAAAATAATACTTTCTGTTCTTTTTGCTTTCCTGGCCGGCATATTGCTTAACTGGTCCCTGGTGCCGGTTATCATCACGGCCATGTTGTTCATTTTTAACAGCACAGCCGTGGTTACCGAGTACCTCCGTAAAAACGGGGAGCTGTCTGCCCCGCTGGGGCAAACGATCCTGAACATGCTGGTGTTCCAGGATGTGCTGCTGGCGCCCGCCATTATGATGCTGCATTTTTTAGGTAATGGTACCGCTAGGTTCGGCAGGCTGGTACTGCCCCTGGTAATATCGGTGCTGGTACTGCTGCTGTTTCGCTATATGCGAAACCGGGGCCGGTTCCGGCTTCCCCGTTTTCTTAATACCATGCACCACGATCACGACCTGCAGGTATTTACCGGCCTGTTTATCTGTATAGGGTTTGGCGTGGTTGCCGAGCTGGCCGGCATGAGCAGTGCGCTCGGCAGCTTCCTTGCGGGCATCATTATCGGGAAAATGAAGGATTTTAGCTGGCTCGAACAATCGCTGCTTCCCTTCAAAGTATTTTTCACGGCCCTGTTCTTTCTTTCTGTAGGGCTGCGGCTCGATGTATCCTATATAACCGCCCACTATGGCACGGTGCTTACCGCTACGCTGCTGGTTTTAACCAGCAACTGCATCTTATCGGCTTTTGCTTTCCGTGCGCTGCAATATCAATGGAAAGAGAGCTTTTACGGAGGCGCGCTGCTTTCACAAACCGGGGAGCTGGGCATCCTGGTGCTGTCTGTAGCGTACAAGTCGGGGATCATCGATTATGGCTTTTTTAAGCTGGGAATTGCCATTACGGCCCTTTCCTTATTGATCTCGACCTTATGGATATCGCTTTTCCGGAGTTTTTTTGGTGCGCCACTATTACGCAAACAGCCGCAGGCCGGGTAAACCCCGGGCACTACCGGTACCGGCCGTTCTTTATGGCCCGGTACTTGCGGCAATAACAAAAAGCCCGATAAAATAAACCCTACTGTATGAGCCGGCAGATTTTCAACCGAACAGTTGATGTAAACGGAGTATCCGTCTTTTACCGGGAAGCCGGGAAGCCCGGGAACCCCGCCATACTTTTGCTACATGGATTCCCTACTTCTTCCTTAATGTTCAAAAATTTAATGGCAGCGCTGGGCGACCGGTTTCACTTTATAGCGCCCGATTACCCCGGGTTTGGCTTTAGCGATTTTCCCGATCCCGGCCAGTTCGACTATTCTTTTGAAAATATGGCCTCGGTCATCCATCAATTTACGGAAGTGATAGGCCTCAACCGTTTTTCTATTTACCTGCACGATTACGGTTGCCTGACAGGGCTCAGGATATGTGCCGCGCACCCTGAAAAAATAGAGCGGCTGATTATTCAAAACGGCCACGCTTATTTGGAAGGCCTGGGGCCCCAATGGCATGAAATGATAGCGTACTGGGAGCACCCCACCGAAGAAAAAAAGAAAAAATTATATGCCTTCCTGAGCAAAGAAGGCACCCAATGGCAATATACCGCAGGTTTGTCTGATGAACTGCAAACCCGCGTCAGCCCCGAGTCGTGGCTCATCGATTGGGAGCGGCTCAGCCGGCCCGGCAATCTTGCCATGCAATACCAGCTCAATTGTACCTATAAAAGCAATTTTGATTGGTTCCCGGTTTTCCAGGAATATTTTCGCAGGTACCGGCCCCCGGCCATTATCATATGGGGCAGGCACGATGTATTTTATGATTTAAAAGAAGCTTACTGTTTTTTAAAAGACCTGCCGGATGCTACCGTACACGTGCTCGAGGGCGGTCATATGGCGCTCGAAACCAATTTCGACGAGGTGTGCGGGCTAATAGATAGCTTTATGTCTGCCACAACGAGGTAACCGGCAACCATTACCCCCAACCCTGCCCCGGCTATTGCAGCAGCATACAAAAAACGGGGGATCCGCTTTTTCTGATGTACATTTAAAGCGCGTTCGTTCCCAACAAAGACGATCAGCAGCGTTGGCAACCGGGTGATCTCCCGCAAGACAACGGAGTGTGATTTGACGGGGAACGGAGGGCCGACTTATTCCTATATGATCCGATGAAAAGAGCAGATATTTTACAATTGCGTTTGTGGAACCAGGGTGTAACGGCTCCGCGTTTTGAAAAGCCGCAGGAAGTGGTAGCCCTGCTGGGAGCCCTGCAGGCACAGGACTATGGTATGTCGCTTTGGGCCGCGGGCCTTCGCCTCACTGCTCCCAACCGGGCTGCTGTTGAAAACGCTATCTATACCGGCGAACTGATAAGGACGCATATTTTACGCCCCACCTGGCACCTGGTGCATCAGAAAGATATCCGTTGGATGATGCGGCTTTCTGCGCCCTATGTAAAAAAAGCCACCCAATATGTAGACCGGAAAGAAGGCCTTACAGATGAGTTATTCAAAAAATGCCGGAAGATCATTGAGCGGCTGCTCCATAAAACAGACCAGGTAACCAAGGACGATATCATGTCGGCTTTGTCGAAGCAGCATATTGTAGCCGGCCCCCTATTGGCAACACAAATCATTATCAGGGCCGAGCTGGAAATGCTTTTATGCAATGGAGCCACTAAAAGCACTTATGCCCTTTTTGACAAAAAAGTACCGCCGGCAGCCGAACTTACAAAAACCGAAGCCATCGTTCAGCTGGCGCAGCGTTATTTTCAATCGCGCGGGCCTGCGACGGTAAAAGATTTTGCCTGGTGGAGCGGTTTGGGAATCAATGAAGCCAAAACAGGAATTGCGGAACTGGGCAGCCGGCTCCACAGCTTTACTTCTGACAACCTGAAGTACTATCATTTTAATGTGGAAGGCGCTATACCTCCTGCAACAACCGTTACCTTATTGCCCTGCTATGATGAGTATACGGTAGGTTATTCGGAAGGAAGAAGCATTGCTTTATCGGCTGCTTTGGATAGCGCCGCCATTGGCAACGGTATTTTTAAACCCATAGTATTACACGGATACGAGATGACAGGCACCTGGCAGAAGAACCCGAAAACGGGGCTGGCAGAAGTGCAGCTATTTGCACCCAAAGCAATTTCCACAAAAAAACTGGAAGAAGGAAAGGCCGGGTTTAACTGGTTTAACCAGGCAGCCGGCAAAAAGAATATTTCATAACCTGCACTTGGGGATCGTTGGTGAAAACAGTCGAGTAAGCAAAGGGCATTTCAGCCCAAGATTCTCACAGAACCGTACGTGAGCCTCTCGACTCATACGGCTCTTTCTTTGCCCTTGCTGGTGTTTTCACCGGCAAGCTATCCCGCCAGTTAGCACCGGGTACAGGCAAAAAAATGTTTCATAGCGCAGACCCGGGGTCGTTGGGGAAAACACTAAAGAGGGTGGAAGGGATCGTTGGTAAAAACACCAACGAAGGCGAAAAGATGGTGGAAGGGATCGTTGGTGAAAACCAACGAAGGCAAAGGATTCATTAAATGAAATGTGGCTCCTGTGAGATTATCCCTTGCTGGTGTTTTCACCGGCAAGCTGTCCGGCCAGTTAAACCAGGTACAGGCAAAAAAATGTTTCATAGCGCAGACCCGGGGTCGTTGGTGAAAACACTAAAGATGGTGGAAGGGATCGTTGGTGAAAACACCAACGAAGGCGAAGGATTCATTAAATGAAATGTGGCTCAGTGAGATTTATTGGTTGTTATCAGCTATGAGAAAGTATGTTTACCAGCTTATTAAAAGGATCGCGAACATAAAATCTTCTAACACCCCATGGTTCATTTACCGGTCCGTATTCTATTTTAAAACCGGCATCCCTCATTTTAATTAAAGCCGCATCCACATCATCTACTTCGATAGAAAGGTCAGGGCATACGGTGCCAGAGCCTCCTTCAACAGCAAAGCTGATTTGAATATCCATCTCACGATCGCTGCCAAAAGTTACGATCCAACCATGATCCATTATACTTTTCAAACCTAATATATCCGCATAGAATACTTGGGAAGCGGTCAAATTCGCTGCCTTAATATTGGGCACAATTCTCAAGACTTTCATTCTTTCTTTTGATCAAACTTAAGGAATATCACCTATTGTTAAACAGAAGATGCAAGCATATAGGCGCCCTGTCTTTACCTGCTGCATAAAGCTTATTCCCCGAAATGTGTAGTATTTACAACGGTTTTATTAAAAAACATCATTGATACCGGCAAGGCATTGCCTGGCACCGAATTTGAAAAAATTCAGAAAAACCTATTAAAACAGATATGAAGCAAGGTACCCCTAAAGGCAAGCTCATTCCGATCGGAGGTGCAGAGGCGAAAGCCCCCCGGGACAATGCAGCAACACCCGGCATTTCATTTTCGGGTAATGGCATACTTAAAGAAGTGCTGGATCAAATCAGGTGTGAAGCATCCCATATCGGCCTTATCACTTCTGCTTCCGGTCATCCAACGGAAGCCGCCCATACATATACCAAAGCGTTTCACCAACTGGGCTGCCGGAAGGTGGAGGTGATGCATCTTGACAAGCGAAATGTGGATAGCAAAGCGAACCTCGGATTGCTGGATCAATTAGACGGTATTTTTATAGTTGGGGGCGACCAGGTAAAGTTGAAAGCAAAGATAGGTGGAAGCCGGTTCCTGAAAAGAGTGCATCAAAGATACATGGAGTCTGATTTTGTTATTGCAGGCACCAGCGCCGGAGCAATGGTCATGTCGGAGCTGATGATCAGCGAGGGTGAAAATAATGAGTCTCTTTTAAAAGGTATGGAAAAGCTTGAGAGCGGATTCAACCTGCTTCCCGGGTTGATTATAGACCCACATTTCATGATCCGCGGCCGGTTTGCCAGGTTAACCGAAGCGCAGTTAAAGCATGCAAAGATGACGGCAGTAGGGATATGTGAAGATACGGCGCTTATTATTACCGGGGGAAATACCCTTACAACTATCGGGGCCGGTACGGTGCTGATCATAGAAGCTTCTCCAATTAAAGCTACCAACTTTAAAAGAGCCGGTGAAAAGCAGCCGATTTACGTGGAAGGCCTCCGGGTGCATCTACTTGCCAGGGGAGCCTCCTACCAGGTAAACGAAAGGAAATTCATTGCGGGATGATTGGCGAAGTTATCCCGGCGTTGGTTGAAATACCGTTAATGCGCTGGCCGGTTCTAATTACCTGCTTTAAGACAGAAAGTTACCCCTAGTCACCCCACTTTTAATAGTCTGTTATCCAATGCTTATCCAACAAATCATCCGGCTATTTATCCTTGCAATGCCTATTGCATGCATCTCCTGGACATTCACCCACGAAGAGGTTTTCCGGGAGGTTCACAACTATTGCGTTAAATGCAGTAAACAGCGTAAAACGCTTATGGCCCGGAAGTTTTTTTACTTGCTCACCTGCGAATATTGCTTTAGTCATTACATTGCTTTGCTGTTTGTATTATTCACAAAGTACCAACTGCTATTCAGCGACTGGAGAGGATATATTATCGGCGGCTTCTCGCTCGTATGGGTGGCGAATTTCTATATGAGCTATTATGCCGGTATCAGGGTAAGACTGAAAGGCGACCGGGCTGAAGCCGAATTAAAAGAAGAAGCTTTGGACAAATAGCACCCCGCCTGGTTGCCCTGGCTCTTGTAAAAAAATCTTTTTTATCACAGGTTGTTTTTATAGTAAAATCATTCGTGCTAAATCCTTACAACTATGCCCTGGTATAAAGGAACCTATCCTCCATCCTACAAGAGCCAGCCGGTACCGATCCGCAAAAAAGCAGTCGGAATTATCCATGCTTTGCTTGAAGAAGGCATGGCGGAAGGAGCGGCTATTGCTACGGGCCTGAAAAGAGCCCGCGAATTTTTCGCGGGTAAAAAACCGGCCTTAGCAAAGAAAAGAAGCAAGCGATAGCTTATTGATATACGATTTGCTCATTGGTGTAATAGGTTGTACGGCCGCCTACAGAGGCTGTAACAATTTTACCACCGGTGGGGCTGCTCTTTTTTCGGGGATTATGAATCTTCAAAAAGTCCCTTATCTCACCCGAAATAAGGCCGGGCTGTTGCTTCAGTATTTGCTTTTCGGCATGGCCCAGCACTTTACCAAT
>Ga0136846_1221244_pt1 | contig 112278 bp, 99 predicted proteins | sample HopSoiMetagenom2_FD_96841 | JGI IMG/M metagenome (GOLD analysis project Ga0136846, IMG submission 96841) | Grasslands soil microbial communities from Hopland, California, USA - 2 Assembly 2016 (version 4) | ecosystem: Environmental > Terrestrial > Soil > Grasslands | place: USA: Hopland... | reverse complement strand
GCCACCGGCGGATCGTCCACGCAGGTCACCGTCACCGTCACCGTCGTCGAGGAGCTACCCGGCGTCAGCGTGTAGGTGAAGGTGTCCGCAGGACCCGAGACGCTATTGCAGTAGTTCGCGTTCGGCGCGTAGGTCAGGCCCGTGCCGCCGCCCGTGATCACCACCACGCCGTTGGCCGGCTGCGTCACCGAGGCGATGCTCTTCGGACCACCGTCCACGTCCGTGTCGTTGGCCAGCACGTTGATCGCGTTGGCCCCCGAATCCTCGACCACCGTCGCCGCGTCCGCCACCGCCACCGGCGGGTCGTCCACACAGGTCACCGTCACCGTCACCGTCGTCGAGGAGCTACCCGGCGCCAGCGTGTAGGTGAAGGTGTCCGCAGGACCCGAGACGCTGTTGCAGTAGTTCGCGTTCGGCGCGTAGGTCAGACCCGTGCCGCCGCCAGTGATCACCACCACCCCATTGGCCGGCTGCGTCACCGAGGCCACGCTCTTCGGGCCGCCGTCGACGTCCGTGTCGTTGGCCAGAACGTTGATCGCGTTGGCCCCCGAATCCTCGACGACCGTCGCCGCGTCCGCCACCGCCACCGGCGGATCGTCCACGCAGGTCACCGTCACCGTCACCGTCGTCGACGAGCCGCCCGGCGCCAGCGTGTAGGTGAAGGTGTCCGCAGGACCCGAGACGCTGTTGCAGTAGTTCGCGTTCGGTGCGTAGGTCAGGCCCGTGCCGCCCCCCGTGATCACCACCACGCCGTTCGCCGGCTGCGTCACCGAGGCGATGCTCTTCGGGCCGCCGTCCGGATCCGTGTCGTTCGCCAGCACGTTGATCGCGTTGGGGCCCGAGTCTTCGACGACCGTGGCCGCGTCCGCCACCGCTGTCGGATTGTCGTCCACGCAGGTCACCGTCACCGTCACCGTCGCCGACGAGCTGCCGGGGGTCAGCGTGTAAGTGAACGTGTCCGGCGTACCCGAGACGCTGTTGCAGTAGTTCGCGTTGGGCGCGTAGGTCAGGCCCGTGCCGCCGCCCGTGATCACCACCGTGCCGTTGGCCGGCTGCGTCACCGACGCGATGCTCTGCGGACCATTGTCCGGGTCCGTGTCGTTCGCCAGGACGTTGATGGCGTTGGCCCCCGAGTCCTCGTTCACCGTCGCCGAGTCGTTGACCGCCGTGGGCGGGGTGTCCACCGCCACGATCGTCACCGTCGAGGTCGCCGTGTTGCTGTTCGAGTTGCCGTCGTTGGCCACGAAGTGGATCACGCGCGGCGTCGGATCGGGATCCACGTCGGTGTTCTGATACTTCACCTTCCGGAGCACTGTCTGGAAGTTCGCCACCGTGTCCGGGCCGGTCAGCGTCAGCACGCCGGTGGCGGGGACGTAGTTGGCCGTGATCGAGGTGCCCGTCACGTCGGTCGACAGCGTCTCGAAGCCGGTGTCCAGCAGGTTCGTGATCGTCACCGTCAGCGACGCGAGGTTCGGGCTGTCCACGTCGGTCACCATGGCGTCCACCGGATCCTCGATCAGCTTCGCCGCATCCCCTTCCGTGAAGGTGACCGCGAAGTCGCTCCCACCCGTCCCCTGGTCGTCGTTGGCGTCGAGGTCCAGGACCGGCGAGTCGTCCACGCAGGTCACCGTCACCGTCACCGTCGCCGTCGAGCCGCCCGGCGTCAGCGAGTAATTGAACGTGTCCGGCGTACCCGAGACGCTGTTGCAGTAGTTCGCGTTCGGCGCGTAGGTCAGGCCCGTGCCGCCCCCCGTGATCACCACCACGCCGTTCGCCGGCTGCGTCACCGCCGCCACGCTCTTCGGGCCGCCGTCGATGTCCGTGTCGTTCGCCAACACGTTGATCGCGTTGGCGCCGGAGTCCTCGACCACCGTCGCCGCATCGTTGACCGCCACCGGCGGGTCGTCCACGCAGGTCACCGACACGGTCACCGTCGCCGTCGAGCTGCCCGGAGTCAGGGTGTAGGTGAACGTGTCCGGCGTCGTTCCTGGCGGGGTGTTGCAGTAGTTCGCGTTCGGCGCGTAGGTGAGCCCCGTGCCGCCCCCCGTGATCACCACCGCACCGTTGGCCGGCTGCGTCACCGACGCGATGCTCTTCGGGCCGCCGTCGACGTCTGTGTCATTGGCCAGCACGTCGATCGCGTTGGCTCCGGAGTCCTCGGCGACCGTCGCCGCGTCGTTGACCGCCACCGGCGCGTCATCGACGCAGTTGACCGTCACCGTCACCGTCGCCGTCGAGCTACCCGGAGTCAGAGTGTAGGTGAACGTGTCTGGCGTCGTTCCTGGCGGGGTGTTGCAGTAGTTCGCGTTCGGCGCGTAGGTAAGGCCCGTGCCGCCCCCCGTGATCACCGCTACGCCGTTGGCCGGCTGGGTTACCGAGGCGATGCTCTTCGGGCCGCCGTCGACGTCAGTATCGTTCGCAAGCACGTTGATCGCCGTGGCCGGGTCGTCCTCCGTCACCGTCGCGGAATCGTTCACCGCCACCGGCGCATCGTCCACGCAGGTCACCGTCACCGACACCGTCGCCGTGGGAGTGGGCCCGGCCGGCGACAGGGTGTACGTGAACGTGTCGGGCGTCGTGCCCGGCGGCTGGTTGCAGTAGTCCGCGTTCGGCGTGTACGTCAGACCCGTGCCGCCCCCCGTGATCGCCACCACGCCGTTGGCCGGCTGCGTCACCGAGGCAATGCTCTTCGGGCCGCCGTCGACGTCCGTGTCGTTCGCCAGCACGTTGATCGCCGTGGCCGGGTCGTCCTCAGTGACCGTCGCGGAATCATTGACCGCCACCGGCGGATCGTCCACGCAGGTCACCGACACCGTCACCGTCGCCGTCGAGCCGCCCGGGGTCAAGGTATAGGTGAAGGTGTCGAGCGTCGTGCCCGGCGGGGTGTTGCAGTAATTCGCATTCGGCTTGTAGGTGAGGCCCGTGCCGCCGCCGGTGATCACCACCACGCCGTTGGCCGGCTGCGTCACCGACGCGATGCTCTTCGGGCCGCCGTCGACGTCCGTGTCGTTCGCCAGCACGTTGACCGCCGTGGCCGGGTCGTCTTCCGCGACCGTCGCGGAATCGTTGACCGCCTTCGGCGGATCGTCCACGCAGGTCACCGTCACCCTCACCGTGGCCGTGGCGTTCGGGCCGGCCGGGGCAAGCGTGTAGGTAAAGGTGTCGAGAGTCGTGCCCGGCGGGTTGTTGCAGTAGTCCGCATTAGGCTTGTAGGTCAGCCCAGTCCCGCCACCCGTGATCACCACGGTGCCGTTGGCCGGCTGCGTAACCGAAGAGATGCTCTTCGGACCACCGTCGGGGTCGGTATCATTCGCCAACACGTTGATTGCGGTGGCACCGGCATCCTCGGTGACCGTCGCCGTGTCATCAACGGCAGTCGGCGGTGCATCGAACAGGAGCAGCGCGTCGATGCGGAACCAGAGGGCCGTCGCGTCCTTGAAGCCGTAGAGGGCGCGGATGTCGGTGCCCGCGGGCGCATCCGACGTCGGCTCAGTCGCTAGGAGATTGTCCGTATTCCATTCGTCGACAGTCGTGCCGTCGAGGTCGCCGGCTGCGGCCCAGGCGATCCCGGCCAGGCCCAGGAGCAAGAGAGCCATCAGGAGCGCCGACGCCGTGCGCCGACGCAGCAGGACGACGGCTGCCAGGGCGAGCACCAGGCTGAGGAGGATCAGCCCCCATTCCGAGAGCGTCGGGACTTCGGCGATGGACACCGCCTGGAGAAGGATCGGCGGTCCGTTCCCATTGCCCTCCTTGGCCTTCAGCATCTCGTCGCGCAGGGTCCCGCCTTGGTCGAAGGCGAGCACGCCCAAGCGGACGATCGGCGGCTTGTCGAGGGGGGCCATGCTCAACGGGATGAAGGTCTCGATGACGCTCGTGCCCCCTGTGCCATTGCCGACCCCGATCTTGTGGACTCCCGCGGGAGTGATGTCGGTCGGAGCCGTGAAACTGCTTCCCGAGATGCAACTGCTGACCTCGATCTTGGTCACTTGGGGCGGCAGGAGCGCGGTGTCCACCGTGGTAGTGAGGATCCGCTCGACCCCCTTGAAGGTCCCGGTGAGCGCCGACACGTCGCAGCCGGTGTTGGTGTGGTTGTCCAGATCCAATAGGATCTGGAACTTCGATGTCACCGCGGAGGCTGCGGACGCTGAGCCAATCGTCAGCAGCACAAGGGCGACGGCGATTCTGGCTCGGGCGGGAATCCAAGAGCTCATGGGAAAATCTCCTCGGCAAGGGGCGCGCCCCTTACACACCTCCGGACGGAGGTCAAGCTATGACAGGCAAGAGAGAGGCCGGTGCAGGGCGACATGGACGACGTGATTCCGCTCAACTCATCCGGCGACCCACCTTACCGGCCCCCTCATGGGGCCGCACACTTCGATCGCCGTACCCTGAAAAGACGCCTGAACTACGGGTACCGCCTACCTTACCACAGCGCCGACCTGAATGTGCCAAGGGGATCGTCGATTCAAGTCAACCGCAAGTGCCGCAAGGCTGGGCGGGCTGAGGGCGGGGCGGGAAGAACGGCGCCCGGGGGATTCCCGGGCGGCCGTCCTTGGACCCGAGGGCGAGGGGCTAGAGGACTTCCTGGGCCGCGCCACTCTGGATGGCGCGGTCGATCAGTGCCTTGAGCTCTTTCTCGGCCTTGCGGGAGGCCGCCTCCTGCTGCCGGCCCAGCTCCTCCTGCTGGCGACCCAGGGCCTCCTGCTGACGGCCGAGCTCCTCCTGTTTACGGCCCAGCTCCTCCTGCTGGCGGCCAAGGTCGTTCATCTGGCGCTCGAGGTCCGCTTCTTTGCGCTCGAGATCGCGGTCGTCCGCATCGCCGCCGCGGCGGACCCGGTCGGTGGCGAGGGCCCCCTGCTGGGCTCCCAGGGCTCCCTGCTTGGCGCCGAGCGCGCCCTGCTTCCCCCCCAGCTCGCCTTGGCGGGCGCCGAGCTTACCCTGCTGCGCTCCCAGCTCACCCTGCCTGCGGCCCAGCTCTTCCTGATCTTTGAAGAGACCCCGGACCGTCTTGAGCGTGGCGGCATCGCGGACCACGTACTCCTTGCCGCCGTGACGGAACCAGAGGATGTCCCCACCGTCGCTGCCGCGCAGCTTCTTCACCTTGTCGATATCCGACATCGAGCCGCTCATGGTGGCCGAGTTGTCGCCGTGGAGGAAAATGTAGGACTCGCCGTCGCTATGGTGGCTCCAGGAATAGCCGTAGGAAGACCCGTGCTTGGGGGGAGCCGGCGGCGTGGGAGGAGCCGGGGGCGCCGGAGGAGCGGGGGGCGCCGATCGCACCCCACGGGGAGAGGCGGGGACGGCCGGAGCCGCGGCGACCCTCGCCATGGGAGCCGGAGCCGGCAGGGCCAACACCGGAGCCGCCATGGCCACAGGCGCCGGGCCAGGCCGGGGAGCCGGGGCGGAAGCGATCACGGGAGGAAGAGCAGGAATTGCCACGGGAGCCACCCTGGCCCCGGGCCGGGGGACTGGGACAGCAGCGACCACCGGGGCCACACCAGGAATGCCGCCCTTGACTCCACCGGGAATGCCGCCCTTCACGCCGCCGGGGACGCCCCCCTTGACGCCACCGGGAATTCCTCCGCGGACACCGTCCGGGATTGCGCCTGTGGGCGGCGCCGGGGCCACGGCCGGCTCGGACGCGTCCGCCTCGGGCGGCTCCGGCGCCTCCGGGGCCACGGACTCGGGGGCCACCACCGCCGCCGGAGGCTCCGGAGGAACCGGCTCCTGCGCCACGATCCGGATTGGGATCAACGTCACCAATGCCGCCGCCCCGGCTGCCCACCACCAGCCGGAGATCCGGCGCCTGTTATCGGAAGTCTGCTGCAACATCTGAAGTCTCCTTTTGAGGTTCTCGAGCGAGGGCGAGGCGCCCGCGGCGGCGAGACCGGTCTCGCGCGGAGCCACACCCCACCGGAGGAGCAGGCGCCCATAGGCCTGGGGCGCCGACCCCAGGACCCGGAGCACCTCCGCGTCGCACGCCGCTTCGCGGGCGATCGCGTATTCACGGACGGCCAGGGCCGCCAACGGATGGAAGAAGAAGAGGCGTTGCGCCAGGGCCGGCACCCAGCCGAGCCACAGGTCGTGGCGGCGCACGTGCAGCAGCTCGTGGCAGAGAGTCATGGCGACCTCGGGAGGCGACAGCCGTTCGAAGCCGGGGCGCGGCACCACCACCCGCGGCCGCAGCAGCCCGATCGCCTGAGGCGTCCGCACGTCCGCCGAGCCGCGCAGGTCCGGAGACCGCCGCAGCCCGAGCCGGAGGCAAAGGTCCGCGTAGACGCCGCGCACCCACCCGTCCCGCACCGGCTCCGAGCGCCGGATTACCCAGTGTGTATGCCGGAGCTGGCGGCACGACCTGACCGAGATCGCGGCGAGGCCGGCCAGCCAGAGGCCCAGGAGCCACGGCGCACCGCGCTCGACGAATCCCCGCGTCTCCGGCGGCTCTGCCGTCGCACTTTCCGTCCTAGGGTAGGGGCGGGTCTGGACGGCGGACAGGGGGCTCGACCCGCCCTGAGGAAGGACCATCGCTGAAGACAGGGCCAAAGCCGGGGCCGGCAACAGCGGCAACCGCACCGGCGCGATCCAGATCAGCCCCAGCAGCAGCTTGAGGGATGCCAACCACCACAAGCCGCATCGCACCGACGCCGGCAGGCGCGGGCACAGCCGGCAGGCGAGCCAGACGAGGCCGATGACCAGGGCCCCCTGGAGCGAGGCGCGGACCAGCGCCTCCAGGACCGCGAGAGCGCTCATGCGTCCTCCTTCCGCTTCGAGTGGAGCTTCGCCACCAGCTCCTCCAGCTCCGCGAGCTCGCCGTCCGAGACCTCCGCCTCCTCCGTCAGGTAGGTGACGAACGGCGATACCGAGCCGCCGAGCGTCTTCTCGACGAAGGACCGCACCACGTCCCGCATCACCTGCCCGGGAGCGGCGGGAGAGGAATATCGATAGACCCCGTCGACCTGCCGGCGCTCCAGGTGCCCCTTCTGCCGTAGCCGTTCCATCATGGTCAGCACGGTCGAGCGGGCGAGGCCCCGGGGCGCGCCGAAACCCTCGGCCGCCTGTCCCACCGTCGCGCCTCCCTGCTCCGCCACGTACTGCAGCAGCGCCAGCTCCTGATCTCCGATCGACTTGGGTCTCATGGGCTCCTCACCACCTTGACTACATCTGTCGCCATGATACGTCTGACGACATCTGTCGTCAAGCCCCTTCTACGGCGGTTGGGGGAGGAAAGTTTTGGTATCAAGCCTGGTCGGGCAGATAGGATAGAGGAGCGACCCGACCCGGAGGCTCCATGCCCGATCCCTACGCCCTCCCCGCGTTCCTCTCTCTGGCGCTCCTGCTCGGAGCCGCCACGGCCGGAGCCGGGAAAGACGCCACCGGCTTCGTCGAGGTGCCGCACGCCAGGCTCTGGTATGAGGTGCGGGGTGAGGGGGCGGCCATCGTCCTCCTCCATGATGGCCTTCTCCCCAGTACCGCCTGGGGCGGTCCGTTCGAAGAGCTGACGAAGAGCTTCCGCGTCATCCGCTACGACCGCCGCGGGTACGGCCGCACCGAGGCCGGGAAGGACCCATACTCGGACGTGGAGGATCTCCAGGCCGTTTTCGACGCGCTGAAGATCGGCCGCGCGGCCCTCGTCGGCTGCTCCAACGGCTCGAAGCTCGCCGTCGACTACACCCTCGCCCATCCGGACCGGGTGGAGGCCCTCTTCCTCGTGGGTCCCGTGATCTCCGGGCTCCCCTACTCCGAGCACTTCCAGCGCCGGGGGATGGTCAACTTCCGGCCCATGTTCCAGGAGAAGAGCGTCGAGAAGCTGATCGACGCCTGGGTGCGCGATCCCTACCTGGTGGACGCCGCCGACACCGCGGCGAAGGAACGCCTGCGCGAGTTGCTGAAGGCCAACCCCGGTCCGATGACCGGCTCCGCGCCCGAGAGACGCACGCCGGACCGCCCCGCCATCGGCCGGCTCGGCGAGATCCACGTGCCCACCCGGATCGTGGTGGGAGCGTCGGACGTCCCGGACGTCCATGCCCACGCCGGCGTCCTCGAGGCCGGCATCCACGGCGCCAGGCGGGAGGTCTGGCCGGGGGTGGGCCACTTCATTCAGCTCGAGAAACCCGAGCAGCTCACTCGGGAGATCCACGTCTTCCTGCGTCCGGACGAGGTCGCCAAAGCCGACCTCACGAGGGTCTCCCAGTCGATCGATCCGGAGAAGAACCGCCACCTCTTCGACTACGACGCCAAGGCGCCGCTGGACGTCCAGGAGACCGGCACGGAGCGGCGGGGGGAGGTGCGCGTCGTGGACCTCTCCTACGCGAGCCCCCTGGGCGGACGCGTCCCGGCCTATCTCATCCTGCCGCCGGGCCCGCCGGGAGCAGTGAGGCATCCGGCCGTCCTCTTCCTCCATCCAGGCCAGGGGAGCCGCGCGACCTTCGTGGACGAGGCCGTCGAGCTCGCCCGCGACCGCGGCTTCGTCTCGCTGACGATTAGCGCGCCCTTCCTGCGACCCGAGAACCGGGGCCAGCGCGGCGGCAATCCCTGGCACCCGGAGGTGAGCCGCAAGGAGCAGGTCCAGAACGTCGTGGACGTCCGCCGCGGCTTCGACCTCCTCGCCGCCCGTCCCGAGGTGGACCCCAGGCGCCTGGCCTACGTCGGCCACAGTCTGGGCGCGACCGTGGGAGGCACGCTCGCCGGCGTCGAGAAGCGCCCCATCGCCTACGTCCTGATGGCCGGCTACTCCTCTCTCACCAGCGCCACCGCCAACGGCCACGACCAGGGCGCCATCGCCTTCCAGGAGCTCCTCACCCCCGAGCAGCAGAAAGCCTACGTGGACGCCCTCGCCCCGCTCGACGCCATCCATTATCTGGGCCAGTCGCGCCCCGCGAAGCTCCTCTTCCAATTCGCCAAAAACGACGAATTCATCACCCCCCTGGACGCCGCCACCTCCCTTGCCGCGGCGCCCGATCCCAAGGACGTGAAATGGTACGGCACCGACCACTCCTTCAATGAAGGGGCGCGTCGGGATCGGGGCGAGTGGCTGGGGCGGGTGGTGGGGGCAGGCGTGAATCCGTAGAGTCGCGGTTTGGCATCGAGTCAGTCCCGGTGCGCCACGAAGTGCGGCCGGCGGGTGCGGACGCCGATGCGGACTTTGGTGCCCGGGGCCGGCGCCGTCTCCGAGGAAAAGTGGGCCAGGACTTCGGTGCCGGTGTCGAGCAGGAGGATCACCCGGTCGTGGGGACCCATGCCACGGGAGTCCAGAACCGTGGCCATCGTGCCGCAGGGATCTTCAGTCAGGTCCTCCGGCCGCACCAGGAGCCAGCCACCCTGGCAGGCTCCGGGAAGGACGAAGGAGCCGAGCGGAGTGTGGCTGCGGACAGGGACGACCGGCGACGGGCCGGAAGGCAGCGCTTCGACTTCCACCAGGTTGGCCTCGCCCAGAAAGGAGGCCACGAAGGGCGTCTGCGGGCGGCGGTAGAGGTCCAGGGGATCGCCCGCCTGCACCACGCGCCCCTGGTCGAGCACCACTAGGTGGTCGGCCAGGAGCATGGCCTCTTCCTGGTCGTGGGTGACGTAGAAGGTGGTGGTGCCCAGCTTGCGCAGCAGGGCGGCGAGCTCGGCGCGCACGGTACGCCGCAGGCGGGCGTCGAGGGCCGAGAGGGGCTCGTCGAGGAGCAGCAGGGAGGGCCGGGGCGCCACCGCCCGCGCCAGGGCCACCCGCTGCTGCTCGCCGCCCGAGAGCTGGGAGGGCTTGCGATCCAGGAGACGCTCGAGGCTCAGGAGGGCCGCCGCGTCCCACACCCGCTCCTCCAGGTGGCGGCGGGTCGGCCGGCGCCGCGAGCTGCGCAGCGAGAAGCGGCGGCGGCCGGTCTGCAGGCCGAAGGCGATGTTCTCGCGCACGGTCAGGTGGGGGAAAAGGGCGTAGGACTGGAAGACGACTCCCACGTCCCGCCGCTCGGTGGGCACGCCGGTCACGTCCTCGCCGTCGAACAGGATCTGCCCCTGGAGCGGGTGGAGGAGGCCGCAGAGGAGCTGGAGGAGCGTCGACTTCCCCGAGCCGGACGGGCCGATCACCACCGTGATCCCCCCCTCCGGCAGCTCCATGGAGACGCTGGAGACGACCGGCTCGCGGCCGTAGGCGAAGGAGACGTCCTCGACGTGGACCTTCATGCCGGCAGCCCCCGGTGGAACTCCTCGCCGCCCAGGGCCTGGATGGCGAGCAGGGCCGGTACCACCGGCGCCAGGAAGACGAGCGTCGCCGCCGCGGCCACGGGAAACGAGTTGGTGGTGTAGGTGAGGTAGAGAGCCGCCGGAAAGGTCTGGAGGAGCGGCGTCGCCAGCAGGAAGCTGACGTTGAACTCCCCCCAGGAGACGGCAAAGACGAGCAGCGCGGAGAGGACCAGGGCCGGCGTCAGCAGCGGCACCGTCACCCGCGCTGCCGTCTCCCACTCCCCGGCCCCCAGGCTGCGGGCCGCGGACTCCAGGCGCGGGTCGAAGGTCTCCACGGCGTTGGCCACCGTCTTGACCACCATCGGCAGGGTGTAGACCAGATGGCCGGCCACCAGCAGGGCGAAGCGCGGCGCGCCCCCCGCCACCTGGATGAGGGAGAAGCCCAGGGCCACGCCCGGCACGGAGAGGGGGACCAGGGCCGCCGACTCCAGCAGCCGCGATCCCGGGAACGGCCGGCGCCGGAAAGCCCACGCCGCCGGCGCGCCGATGGCGAGCGCCAGGGGGACCACCACCGCCACCACCTGGACCGAGCGCAGCAGCGCTCCGCCCCAGATGCCGGTCACGTAGCGGAAGAGGTCCGGGACGGTCTCCACCCCGGCGCCCTCGGAGCGCTGGCCATACCACTCGGCCCGCGAGAAGGCGCCCGTGGCCGTGACGACGATGGGCGTGAGCAGAGCGAGCGCCAGCACCACCGTGGCGGCGATGCCCGCTCGGCGCAATCCGCCCGGAAAACCGGTGGCGGCCCTCATCGCTTCCCCACCGACAGCAGCCGGTCGACTGCCAGCGTCGAGAGGGCCAGCATCAGGGCCAGGGCTCCGGCGACTTCGTCGTTCAGGAAACCGGTCATCTCCGTATAGATCTCGAGCGGTGCCACGGTGAAGCGTCGCGACAGGATCAGCGCCACGCCGAACGAGCCCATGGACGCGGAGAAGGTCACCGCCAGCGTCGAGCGCAGGGCGGGCGCCGCGAGGGGAAGCCCGACCTTCAGCAGCCGCTGCAGCGGGCCCGCCCCCAGGGCGCGTGCCGCCGAATCCAGCTCGCGCGGGAAGCGCCGGAAGGCCGACTCCAGCGTCATCACCGCCCGCGGAAGCTCGAAGTATAGATAAGCCAGAAACAATCCGGCGACTGTGTAGGCCGCTCCTTCAAACATTCGCCGGCCCGTGAGGTACGCCAAGGCCTCCGGGATCGCCCCGATGCGACCCAGCAGCACCACCATCAGAAACCCCACCAGGACGCCGGAAAAGGTCAGCGGCAGGGAGATCGCGGTGCGCAGCGCGTTGCGGCCCGGGAACCGCTCGCGGGCCAGGACCCAGGCCGGAGCTACCGCCAGCAGCACCGAGCCGAGCGCCGCCGCCGCCGAAAGACCCAGCGAGTTCACCAGCGCCGTGCGATACCGCCCCGCCGCCAGCACCTGCCGCACCGCTCTCCACCCGGGATCGGAGAGCGCATGCCCGGCCAGCGACGCCAGCGGCCACGCCACAGCCGCGGCCAGGAACAGGACGAGCGGAAGCGACAGGAGAGCGCCGGTCAGGGACGAGCCGGTCGGGGGTCGTCGGTCAGTCATTCCTGAATAACAATACTCCTATCTTCCCGTCCCCCGGATCTGCTCCGTCCACGCCTTCTTGAGGGCGTCGGAGGCGGCGGCCATTCTTGCGAGGTCGAGGGCCCGGGCGCGCTGGTACTCCTTCTCGGAGAGGACGTGGGAGGCCACCTCGGGCGGCATCGCGCCGGGGATCACCGGCAGGAAGTAGCCTTTGGCGAACTCGGCCTGCGCCTCCCTGGTGAGCAGCCAGTCGAGGTACTTCTTCGCCTCCTCCTTGTGGGGCGCACCCTTCACCAGGCCCATGACCAGGGGCATGGTGAACGTCCCCTCGGCGGGGAGCACCACCTCGACCGGCCCATTGTCCACCCACTTCATCTTGTAGCCGTTGCCGTCGGCGTTGATCCAGATGGGGATCTCGCCGCGCAGGACGGAGTTGTAGACCGACTCTCGTGGATAGGACGAGACGTTGGCGTCCAGCTTCTTCAGGTAGTCGAGCCCGGGCTTGAAATTCTTGTCGCTGCCGCCGAACAACTCGTTGACGCCGTAGACCAGGGTGAATGACGTGCCGCCCCAGGTCGGATCGTCGTAGGCGATCTTCCCCTTGTAGACGGGCTTGAGCAGGTCCTTCCACGACCGCGGCACGGGCGCGCCGCCCAGCGCCTTGGCGTTGACCACGAAGGCGATGGCGCTGGTATGGACCGTCCACCACCGGCCTTCCGGGTCCCTGAGGGCGGCGGGGATCTTCTCCCACCCCTTGGGCTTGTAGGGCTCGTGCAGCCCCTTCTCGGCCGCCAGGAAGCCGATGGCTCCCGAGTAGTAGGCGGTGTCGGCCTGCGGACTGTCCTTCTCCTTTTCCAGTGCGGCGAGGGCCACGGAGGAGCCCTTGGGATCGGGCGGGACGGTGACGCCGGCGACCTTCTTGTAGAGGGCGGTGACGCCGCCCCAGTTGGCGTAGTTGGGGATGCAGTCATATTGGATGACGACCTTCTCTTCCGCGGCTATCGCGGCCAATGTGGCTGAGAGGGTAAGCAGGGAGAGGGCGAGGAACGTCTTGCGCGTCATGGATAGATCTCCCGGTCAGAACTTGATCTGAAGCTGGCTGAGGACGGTGGGCCGCCAGCCGGCGCCGGCCTTGAAGGGACCGTTGCCCCGGCCGTCGAAGTGCTCTTCGATGGCGTTGACCTGCCAGCGGGTCCAGCCGTTGAACCAGACGTTGGCGCCGAGGGTGACGGCCTCGAGGCGTTTGCCGTCGATGCCGCGCAGAGCCGTGCCCGTGATCTCCGCCTGCTCCACCCGCAAGACCGTCTGGACGCCGCCCTTGGCCTCGCTCCCCCGGGCCCAGAAGGCCGCCTGGACGTAGCCGCCGCTGAGCTTCGCGCGGCTGTCCTTGAAGTCGGAGCTGAGCCACTCGGAGTCGAAAGAGCACCGGTCGTGCTTCCAGTGGAGGTCGCCGTCCCAGGCGCGGCGGGCGCCGACCACGGGGATACCGATAAAGCGGCTGCCGGAGTAGGAGGCCAGGGTGAGGGTCTGCGCCAGCTCCTTGTCGACGTCGAAGGCGGCGCCGGTGGTCAGGGCGTCCGTCCACTTGACGTTCACCCGCCCCTGGACCTCCTTCTGGCCGTTGTTGTCGCGGGCGTTGCCGCGCTGACCCGCGACCACCGCGGCGCCGGCCGAGGAGTTGCCGTTGAAGACGCCAAGATAGTAGGCGACCTTCTTGCCGGGGTCGAGGTAGCCCCAGAGCATGGGGCCGAACTGGACGTCGAGGGCCGGCAGGCTGAACATGGCATTGAGGGCCTGGAAGCGCTCCACCGTGTCCAGGGCGCGGGAGGAGCGGAGGTTCTCGGTGCTGAACGGGGTGATGAACTTGCCGAAGCGCAGGTAGTGGCGGTCGCGGACGAAAGCGGCCTGGGCGTAGGCCTCCACGAGGGAGGTGCCGTCCGTGGGCGCGCCGTCGACCTCCACGAAGAGCTTGTAGCGGTCGTCGTAGTCGGCCACGAAGTCGATGCGGGCGCGGCGCACCCGGAAGTCGGTCTCCTGGAAGGTCGCGCCGTTGTCGCGGTCGGTGTAGGTGAAGGTGGGCTGGGCATAGCCGTAGAGCCGGAACAACGTCTTGCCATCCGGCGACTTGACGAAGAGGCCGCCCCCCTGGGGGTTGAGGCCCGCGGTCCACGTCCTGGCCTCCCTCTCCTTGAGCCGCTTCTCCACCTCGGCCTTGACCCGCTGCTGGATCTCGTCGTCCACAGTGGACGGCTGAGGCTTGTCCTGGGCGTGGGCACGGATCGGCAGAACGGCGGCACAGACGACGATCAGAAACGAAGCCGCAAGGCTCCTTGAGATTATTAACACGGACTTCTCCCAGAAAAGGCCGGAGGACCGAACCACCGGCGGTCGATCTCGGGTACGACGGCTACACCAGCTCCGCCTTGCGTGCCCGCCGCAGCGCCTCGCCGCCGAGCTGCCCATAGGCCAGCGCGCCGGTGGACCAGCTCGCGAAATCGAAGATGGGTCGCCCTTCGGCCGGCGCCTCGGCGAGGCGGACATTGATCGGGATCTCGGTGCGGAACACCTTGGAGCCGTACTGCTTGCGGACGGCGGCCACCACCTCGTCGGTGAGCTGGGTGCGGTGGTCCACCATGGTGAGGAGGATGCCCAGCAGCTCCGGCGACCGGCCGAGCCGGGGCCGCAGCTCCTCCGCCAGCCCGAGGAAGCCGGCGAGCGCCTCCAGGTCCAGGCGGTGCGGCGCGACGGGTACGATGAAGGCGTCCGCGGCGGCAAGGGCGTTGACGGTGAGGATCGAGAGGCCGGGCGGACAGTCGACGACGATGACGTCGTAGCGCCGGCCGATGGGCGCCAGGGCCTTCTTCAGCAGCTTCTCCGGTTTGTGCTTGCGGGCCAGGGCCAGGTCCGCCCCCGCCAGCCGCAAAGCCGACGGCAGCAGGTGGATACCGCCGAAAGGCGTCTCCACGATCGCCTCCGCCGCCGTCCTCTCGCCGCTCAGCACTTCGGCGGACGAGGCCTCGACCGCCTCCCGCGCGACACCCAGCGAGAAGCTCGCCGAGCCCTGCGGGTCGAGGTCCACCAGCAGCGCCGCGAGGCCGCTGCGGGCGAACGCCGCCGCCAGGTTGACCGCCGTCGTCGTCTTCCCCACACCCCCTTTGAGGTTGGCCAGGGCCAGCTTCATGCTGCTCTCCTTTCCTCGACAGGGTTTTCTTCCCACCGCAGAAAAACAGGCTTCTCCAGAACGCCGCGCAGGTGATTGTACCTCCGGGACACGTTGACTCCGAGGATGGGTTATAGTCGGCCAAACTTCAGGAGGATCGCATGCTCCGACGACGCTCGGCATCTCGCATCAGGATGGCAGTCGTTCTCGGGTCGCTGGCGCTCTCGGCCGCCTTCCCGGCGGTGGCGGACACGTTCACGGCCGAAGGCGTGCCGGGAAGCGCGGTCAAGGGCTCCGCACCGGTGACGGTGACGCTCCACCTCGCCGGCGGTGCGCGCGATCTCCTGCGCAAGATGCCGGACCGGCCTTCGGAAGGGCCCACGGCACGGTTGACCCTCAACGGCTTCAAGGGTCCCTCCGGCGCGAGCGTCCGAGTCTTCCTCAACTTCGCGCAGGCCGGCGCGGCCAGCGGCACCGGCGACCTCCACTACGTCGGCGCCATGACCTCCTTCGACAACCCGGCCCCCGGCGCGCCCGGCGACGACATCATCCTCGACGCCGCGCCCGCCCTGCGCAAGCTCAAGGGCAAGAACGACCGGATCCTGCCGGGCGACAACGTCACGGTGACCCTGGTGCTGGTGCCGGGAACCGCGCCGGACGACGCCGCCGTCACCGTCGACAAGGTGACCCTGACGATCGAGCCCAAGGCGAAGTGAGAAGGTCGATGCGCGGCGTCCTCTTCGGTGTCGTTCTCTCCCTGCTGTCCCCCGGCCTGACGGCGGGCCAGACCCCGTCTGCGACGGCCGCAGCAGCAGCCCCGGCGCTGGCCGCGGGCTGGGAGCCCCTGGCCTTCCTGGCCGGGGATTGGGAAGGCACGGGCACGGGGGCTCCCGGAGCCTCCAAGGGAGCCTTCTCCTTCGTGCCCCAGGTCCAAGGAAACGGGCTGCTGCGCCGCAGCACCAACGACTCCCCGAGCGGCCATCATGAGGACGTGATGCTCGTCTACCGCAACTCCGACGGCGCCTTCCGGGCGCTCTACGTCGACAACGAGCGCCACGTTATCCAGTATGCGGTGACGGCCACGGCGGAGCCGAAGGGCGCCGTATTCCTCAGCGACGAGGTCGCCGGCATGCCCCGTTTCCGGCTGACCTACAAGCTGCGGCCGGATGGCACGGTGGCCATCACCTTCGAGCTGGCGCTCCCCGGCTCGTCGGCGTTCAAAACGTACACCGAGGGGGTCGCAAAGAAGCGGTAGGTCATGATAGTATCTCTTCTATGGGAGACGAGCGGCGCGAAGAGCGGGAACCCAAGCTCATGACGACGGAAGAGATCCGAGAGCTGATCGCCGGTGTGGGCGTCAAGATCGCCAGTCTGGCCGAGCTTCACGATCGTACCGAGGAGGAGCTGCGGCAAAACGACCGGCAGTTGAAGGAGTCCCTCCAGGAGACCCACCGGGAGTTGAAGGAATCGATGCAGGAAACCCGCCGGGAGTTGAAGGAGTCGATGCAGGAAACCCGCCGGGAGTTGAAGGAGTCCCTGCAGGAAAGCCGCCGGAATCTGGACGAGTCCCTGGAGAGGACCCACCGGGAGATGAAGGAATCCAGCCAGAAGGTGGACCGGCAGTTGGCTGATCTGGGCCGCCAGCTCGGAGGGTTGGGGGAGAAGTTCGGCGGCTTCACGGAGGGGCTGGCGCTCCCCTCCATGACGAAGCTCTTGGAAGAGCGTTTTCACATGGATTTCGTCGCTCCCCGGGCGCGTGCCCGCCGCAACGGCAACACCATGGAGATCGACGTGCTGGCCTACTCGAACTCCCGGGTCAATGAGGCCTACCTCGTGGAGGTCAAGAGCCATCTCCGCCAGGAGGGCTTGGATCAGATGAAGAAGATCCTGAGGCAGTTCCGCGACTTCTTCCCCTCCCACGCGGACAAGCGGGTGTACGGCATCCTCGCGGTGGTGGACGCGCCGGAAGAGTTGCGGCAGAAGGTACTCGAGGAAGGGATCTACCTCGCGCGCATCCACGACGAGGAGTTCAAGCTGGAAGTCCCGAAAGATTTCAGGCCGAGGGCTTTCTGACCGGCCCATCCCCTCGCTTTACGGCATCCTGCACGTCTCCCCGCCTGCCGCGGGCATGTAGCACTGGCGCACGTAGTCCATCACCATGCGGTCGGCGTTGTAGCGCCAGGCGAGGGTGCGGATGGCGCGCTTTACCCGCGCCATCCAGCCGTGGGGAATGCCTTGGGCGTCGCGCCGGTAGTAGAGGGGAATGACCTCGGTCTCCAGCACCTCGAAGAGGGCGAGGGCGTCGCGCTCGTCCTGCACCTCGGGGTTGGCGTGGACGTCGCCGCTGCCGACGGCGAAGCCGTTGCCGCCGTCGTAGGCCTCGGCCCACCAGCCGTCGAGGATCGAGCAGTTGAGCACGCCGTTGAGGATGCACTTCTGGCCGCTCGTGCCGCACGCCTCCAGCGGCCGGCGCGGGGTGTTGAGCCAGGCGTCCACCCCCTGCACGAGCTGCCGGGCGACGTGCATCGAGTAGTTCTCCAGGAAGACGATGCGGCCGGCGAAACGCGGGTCCTTCTCCAGGTTGGCCACCCGCTGGGCCAGGGCCTTGCCCCCCGTGTCGCGCGGGTGGGCCTTGCCGGAGTAGAGGATCTGGAGCGGCCGCTCCGGGTCGTTCACCAGCCGCGCCAGGCGGTCGAGGTCCTGGAACAGCAGGTCCGCCCGCTTGTAGGTGGCGAAGCGGCGGGCGAAGCCCAGGGTCAGGGTCTCGGGGCTCAACGGCTCGCGCTCCGGCGCGGGCAGGGCCAGCCGCTGCCGGCGCTCGGCGAGGCGCCGGCGGACGAAGGTGAACAGCCGCGCCTTGAGCACCTGGTGGATCTCCCACAGCTCGGCGTCGGAGATGGCATCAGCCTTCGCCCACAGCTCCGGGAGTGCGATCCTGTCCAGCCAGGAGGGGCCCAGGTGCTGCCCGTAGAAGTTCTGCAGGTCCGAGGCGAGCCAGGTACGCACGTGCACGCCGTTGGTGATATGGCCGATGGGCACCTCCTCCTCGGTCTTGCCGGGATAGAGGCCCATCCACATCTTGCGCGACACGCGGCCATGGAGAGCCGAGACGCTGTTGGCGCGGCGGGTGAGCTTGAGCGCCAGCACCGTCGGGCAGAACGGCGCGGCGAGGTCCCCCGGGTGCTCCGAGCCGAGGTCCATCACCTCGTCGAGCGGCAGGCTTAGCCCCAAGGCCAGCGGCTCCAGGTGTGGACGGGCCAGCTCCGGCCGGAAGCGGTCGTGCCCGGCCTCCACCGGCGTGTGGGTGGTGAAGACGCTCATCGCCGCCACCTCCCGCAGCGCCTCGGCGGCCGTCACCCCGGTGCGCTCCACCAGCTCCCGCCCCCGCTCCAGCAGGGCGAAGGCCGAGTGCCCCTCGTTCAAGTGAAGGACCGAGGGGATCACGCCCACCACCCCCAGTGCCCGGTGCCCCCCCACGCCGAGCAGGATCTCCTGTTGGATGCGGGTCTCCTGGTCGCCGCCGTAGAGGCGCGCCGTCAGCTCCCGGTCCTTCTCCGAGTTGGCGTCGTCCCGGGTGTCGAGCAGCAGCAGGTCGCTGCGCCCGACCCGCACGCGCCAGATGCGCAGGAAGACGTCCCGCCCCGGCAGCTCGACGCTGAACCGCGCCTGCTCGCCTGCCGCATCCAGCACCGGCTCGACCGGCAGCTCCTCGGCGCCGATCGGCTCGTAGAGGTCCTGCTGCCAGCCGTTCTCGTCGATGAGCTGGTGAGTGTAGCCCTGGTGATAGAGCAGGCCGACGCCCACCACGTGGGCGCCGAGGTCGCTCATGCTTTTCAGGTGGTCGCCCGCCAGGACGCCGAGGCCGCCGGAGTAGATGGGCAGCGACTGGTGAAGGCCGAACTCGGCCGAGAAGTAGGCCACCGTCCGGGCCAGGATCGGCCCGGCGTGGGTGACGCCCCAGCTTTCGCCGCCTTGCAGGTACTGCTGGAGGAGACGATGGGCCTGGTCGATGCGGGTCTGCAGCTCGAGGTCCTGCACCCGCCGGGTGACCTCGTCCGGATCGATCCGCTCCAGCAGCGCCACCGGGTTGTGGTAGACGGCGCTCCAGAGCACCGGATCGAGGTTGCGGAAGATGGCGCGGATGTCCGGCTGCCAGGACCACCACAGGTTCTGAGCCAGCTCGCGCAGCTTGCGGGAGGTGCCGTCGGTCGGTTCCGTCATGATCGGAGGGGGACTATACAGCGGGAGCGGAGGGGGACCAAGGCGGAGCCGTTCCTTGACAGCCTCCGCTTGCACGACGAAGAATGAGACTCCAGAAGCGATGCCAGATGACACACTACCCCTTGCTGTTCGCCCGCCATGAGCTGATTGAAGGAAACGGCTTCATCGCGAGAGTGGCCGTCTCTGGCCGCGCTCTGCTGAGCGAGGAAGACGGCGAATTCTGGGTGGAGGGCATAAACCCGGGAGGGTTCTCGGCCAAGGGCCAGAGCCCGGCGAGGCGGTAGCGGAGCTCTGCTCGGCTTTCCGGGCCGTCCTCTTCGATATCGCATCCGGTGCGAGAAGCTTCCAGAACTTCCGCGATGAGGTCCAAAAGTTCTTCGACGAGACGAACGCTCCGGCGCTGCGCGAGTGGGAGGAGGCCGTTCAGCGGGTGAAGGCGGGGCAGCTCGACGCCGAATGGTTGACCAAGAGGCCAGCGGAGACGCGGCTCGGTATTGAAGCCACCGAGGTCAGCCGGCCGGCCGCAACCAACAATGAGCTGGGTGAAGCAGCCCTGGCGGCTTAGACCCGGAGGCCCGGTCAGGTCTCACTCAGAGACATAGAAGACATGCTCGATGAATGCGCCCCCGGCGCAAGCCCCATCACAATTGGGTAGTCTGGAAGGGCAGGACTTACCGGGGTTTACCTCGCGGCAAGCACGGCGCCCGCCACAATCCCGAGATCGAAGCCGGCCACGTCAAGAAAATGGCCCGCTTCTTCGAGATCCTGCAGTGCGCCCAGGACAAGATCCCCGCGTTGGCTTAGACCAGGGACCGCACCTCTGGGGGTACGGAGAAGAGCCGCTGCCCCTTGTCACGTCACAACAAAAGGACTACTGTCTGAGTCGGTCGCTACTTCTAGGAATGCCCGCGCTATTCCAGGATCGTTCAACCGTTACCGCGCACCGAGTGCGCCGTCAGGACGTGCGATGCCGCGCCCGAAGCCACCCGTGGTCGTTGAGCCTTTAACTTTCAATGCAGCTACCCGCGCGGCGGCCCCGGGGGGGGGGGGGTGGGGGGAGGGTATTTGAGCTCCAGTGAAAAGTCAACCCGGGGCCAGGCTGAGGTGCCCACCCACGACTTCGTCCGCCTGCTGGAGTACCTGAAGGCCAGCCGCGGCTTCGACTTCTCGGGCTACAAGCTCTCCAGCCTCATCCGCCGCGTGCAGAAGCGCATGCAGCAGATAGGTGTCGCCTCCTACGCCGACTACGTAGATTTCCTCGAAGTCCACCCCGACGAGTTCCTCCCCCTCTTCAACACGGTCCTCATCAACGTCACGGGGTTCTTCCGCGACGCCGAGGCGTGGGAGGCCGTGAGGCGGGAGGTGCTGCCACACATCCTGGAAGCCAAGGGGCCGGAGGACGCCATCCGCTGCTGGAGTGCCGGCTGCGCTTCGGGCGAGGAGGCCTACACCCTGGCCATGATCCTCGCCGAGGCTCTGGGCGAGCACGAGTTCCGGCAGCGGGTGAAGATCTACGCCACCGATGCCGACGAGGACGCCCTGAGCCAGGCCCGCCAGGGCAGCTACCTCGAAGCCCAGATCCAGGGCCTCCCGGAGGAGCTGCGGTCGCGCTACTTCGAGAAGGTGGGCGAGCGCTGGGTCTTCCGCACTGATCTGCGGCGGTCGCTCATCTTCGGCCGCCACGACCTGGTGCAGGACGCCGCCATCTCGCGGCTCGACCTGCTGATCTGCCGCAACACCCTGATGTACCTCAACGCCGAGACCCAGGCGAAGGTGCTGGCCCGCTTTCACTTCGCCTTGAACCGCGGCGGCTACCTCTTCCTCGGCAAGGCCGAGACCCTGCTCAGTCACTCCAACAGCTTCCGGCCGGTGGACCTGAAGTCTCGCATCTTCCAGCGCGCGCCCACCTCCAGCCTGCACGACCGCATGCTGGCCCTCACCCCGGCCAATGCCGCAACCGACGGGCAAGGCGCCAGCCGCCACGTGCGCATCCGCGACGCGGCTTTCGACAGCGGCCCGATGGCCCAGATCACCGTCGACCGCAAGGGACACCTGGTGCTCGCCAACGAGCAGGCGCGCCGGCTGCTCAACCTGAGCCCCGGCGACACGGGCCGCCTGCTTCAGGATCTGGAGATCTCCTATCGCCCCGTCGAGCTGCGCTCCCATATCGAGACGGTCACCGCCTCCCGCGCCGGCATCACCCTGAAGGACGTCGCCTGGCACCCCGCCGGCGGCGAGCCGCGGGTGCTGGAGATCCAGATCGTGCCGCTCGCGGACGGCGTCGGCGCGTTCCTCGGCGTCTCGGTCTCCTTCCTCGACGTCAGCATCCAGCACCAGCTCCACAGGGATCTGGAGCGGGCGAAGCAGGAGCTGGAGACGGCCTACGAGGAGCTGCAGTCGGCCAATGAGGAGCTGGAGACCACCAACGAGGAGCTGCAGTCGACGATCGAGGAGCTGGAGACCACCAACGAGGAGCTCCAGTCGGCAAACGAAGAGCTGGAGACCATGAACGAGGAGCTCCAGTCGACCAACGACGAGCTGCGCATCATGAACGACCAGATCCAGCAGCGCTCCGAGGACCTGGACCGGGTCAACTCCCACCTGCGCTCCATCCTCGGCAGCCTGCGGGCCGCCGTGGTGGTGCTCAACTCCAGGCTGGAGGTGGAGATCTGGAGCGACAAGGCCCAGGAGCTGTGGGGGCTGCGCGGCGACGAGGTCCAGGGGCAGCCGTTCCTCCTCCTCGACATCGGGCTGCCGGTGGATCAGCTCGAGCAGCCGATCCGCTCCTGCCTGGACAGCGGCCCCGCGGGCACCGAGTTGCTGCTCGATAGCATCAACCGCCGGGGCAGGCCGGTGCGATGCCAGATCGCCTGCACCCGCCTCGGCAATGGCACCGGTCCTGCAGGCGTCATCCTGCTCATGGAGGAAGTGCCGGCGGAGACGGGAACACCTCCAGCTAACTGAAGCCAAGAGAACGCTGAAGCCGATGAGATCGATGCAACCAGGGCTCTCCTCGGCACAGCGGCGCCTGGAGAGCCTCCAGAAAGAGGCCGCCGAGAGCTCCCAACCGGAAAAGTTCGCCTCCGAGCTGAGGGAGCTTCAGGCCTCCCTCGCCGAGCTCGACGTGGCGTACGAGGAGCTGGAGCAGCAGAACGACGAGCTGCTGCGGACTCGCGAGGAGCTGGAGTACCAGCGCCACCGCTACCGCGACCTGTTCGACCAGGCTCCCTTCGGCTACTTCGTCACCGACCTCAACGGCGTCATCGAGGAGGCCAACCAGGCGGCCGCCGACCTGGTGGGCGTCCCCCAGGTCCATCTCCCGGGCAGACCGTTCGCCACCTTTCTCAACCCCAGGGACCGGCCGGCCTTCCGCCAGCTCATTCCCCGCTTCTGCGCCGGGGAGAGAGACGGAGAACAGGAGATCCTGCTGCGGCGGCGGCGCGGCGAAGCGTTCCCGGTGATCCTCAACGTCGCCCGCGACCTCGACGACCAGCAGCGGGCGGCCCACCTGCGCTGGGCGATCCGCGACGTGTCGGAGACCAAGGCCGCCGAGGAGGCCCTGCGCCAGAGCGAGGAGCGCCTCCGGCACTCCCAGCGCATGGAGGCGGTGGGCCGCCTGGCGGGCGGCATCGCCCACTCCTTCAACAACCTGCTGGCCGCCATGGCCTTCCAGTGCGAACTGCTCGCCGAGCGGCTGGAGGACGGCGACGCGCGGCGCACCCACGTCGAGGAGATCCAGAAGGCGGGCGAGCGCGCGGCGTCCCTGGCGCAGCAACTCCTCGCCTTCGGGCGCCGCCAGGTGCTGCAGCCCCGGGTCGTATCCCTCAACGAGGTCCTGCGCGACATGGAGCCCATGCTCCGCCGGCTGGTGGGCGAGAACATCCGCCTGGAAACCCGCCTCGACCCGGAGGCGGGATCGATCCACGCCGACCTCGGCCAGCTCGAGCAGGTGGTCCTCAACCTGGTGGTCAATGCCCGCGACGCCATGCCCACCGGCGGCACCCTGACCTTGGCCACGGCCAGCGTCGAGATCGCTCCCGGCGCCCCAGAGGATGGCCTCAACCTGCCTCCGGGCTCCTACGTCCGGCTCGCCGTAGACGACACCGGCACCGGCATGTCCCCCGAAATCCTGAAGCAGCTCTTCGAGCCGTTCTTCACCACCAAGGAGCGGGGCAAGGGGACGGGCCTGGGACTGGCCACAGTGGACGGCATCGTCCACCAGAGCGGCGGCCACATCGAGGTCGAGAGCGAGCCGGGGAAGGGTACCCGCTTCGTCGTCCTCCTCCCCCGCGCCGGCGACGCCGTCGAAGCCGAGCCACGGCCTGCCCGCTCCGTGCGGCAGCCGAAGAAGCGCGGTTCCGAGGTGGTGCTGCTGGTGGAGGACGAGGACAACATCCGCGAGCCCGCCGTCGAGATCCTGGAGAGCCGGGGCTACAAGGTCCTCGCCGCCCAGGACGCCTCCCAGGCCCTCGCCGTGGCCGACAACCACCGGGGGCCCATCCACATCCTGGTCACCGACGTGGTGATGCCCGGCAGGAGCGGCAACTGGCTGGCCGAGCAGCTCTCCATCCGGCGGCCGGGGATCCGCGTCCTCTACATGTCCGGCTACCCGGAGGACTCCATCTCCCATCATGGCGTGCTCGCTCCCTCCGAGCACTTCCTGCAGAAGCCCTTCCCGCCGGGCCAGTTCCTGGAGAAGGTGCGGGAGGTGCTGGAGGCGGAGGTGACGGGGTGGGCACAGGCATGAAGGCCCTCAAAAGGCCGCGTGATGAGGGCCTCGGCACGCGCCTTGCAGTCCTTAATACAGATCGGGGATCCATGAACGACGCTTCCGTTTCCGAGCTTCACCTCCTCGCCATCGGCGCCTCGGCCGGCGGCGTCCAGACGCTCAGCGAGCTCATGAGGCATCTGCCCCCCGACCTGCCGGCCGCCGTGCTGGTGGTGCTGCATCTGGCGCCCCAGGGCCGCAGCGTCCTGCCGGCCATTCTCTCCCGCGCGGGCGTGCTGCCGGCCATCCATCCGCAGGACGGCGAGCTCCTGCAAGCGGGCCGGGTCTACGTCGCACCGCCCGACCACCATATGGCGGTGGAGGATGGCAGGCTCCGGCTCTCCCGCAGCGCCACCGAGAACGGGTATCGCCCGGCCATCGACGTGACCTTCCGCACCGCGGCCCTGGCCTACGGACCGCGTTGCGTGGGAGTCGTGCTGACGGGCAACCTGGACGACGGCACCGCCGGGCTCGCGGCCATCAAGGACTGCGGCGGCGTCGCCGTGGTCCAGGAACCGCGGGACGCGCTCTACGCCAGCATGCCCGAGAGCGCCATCGCCGCCGTGGCGGTGGACCACGTCGTGACCCTGGCCGAGATGGCGCCTCTGCTGGCAGACCTGATGCGCCGCGTCCCGCCGGGAGACGTACATGCCGAATGCGTCAAGAAGGGCGAAACGACCCTGCTGGTCGGGGATTGGGAGGGCGGAGCCCAGGTCGGCCAGCCCACCGGCCTGACCTGCCCCGAATGCGGCGGCGCCCTCTTCGAGACCCCCGGCCAGGAGCCGGACCACTTCCGCTGCCGCACCGGTCATGCCTACTCGCCCCAGAGCCTCCTGGCCAAGCAGTCCCAGGCGCTGGAAGGCACCCTCTGGGCCGCCATGCGGGCCCTCGAGGAGCGGGCCGCCCTGGCCCGGCGTCTGGAGAACCGCGCCCGCAGGAACGGCAACGAGCTGTTCCGGAGGCGTTACGAGAACCAGGCCCGGCTGGCCGAGGCCCACACGGAGAAGCTCCGGCGGATCCTGGACGACAAGGGGGAGGAGATCGCGGACGCTCCGCCGCCGGTGCCGAGATCGGCGGTCACGGTCTAGAATTCATCCATGAGCCGCGCCCCGAGCTGCCTCCTGATCCTCCTCACGGCCCTCCTCTCTGCCGCCGGCGGGTTCTGGGTGGGGACGGGCTGGTCGGGCCGCGCTCAGGTGGCGCCCTCGATGCCGGGCGTCCCGGGCGTTCCCGCCGGCCGGGCGCAGAGGCCGGAGGCCGTGCCCGCGGGGGTGACCGTGGCGTCGCGGGGGGACCTCGATGCCGACGAGAAGGAGAACATCTCCCTCTTCGAGCGGTCCTCTCCGGCGGTGGTATTCATCACCTCCCTCGCCGTGCAGCAGGACGCCTTCAGCCTCAACTCCACCGAGATCCCCCAGGGGAGCGGCTCCGGCTTCGTCTGGGACCGCCAGGGGCACGTCGTCACCAACTACCACGTCGTGGCCGAGGCCGACGTCGCCCGCGTCACCCTGGCGGACCAGTCCAACTGGGAGGCCCGGCTGGTCGGCGCGGCGCCGGAAAAGGACGTGGCCGTGCTCAAGATCGACGCTCCCGCCGAGCGTCTCCACCCCCTGCCGCTCGGCACCTCGGAGGACCTCAAGGTAGGGCAGAAGGTCTTTGCCATCGGCAACCCCTTCGGCCTCGACCAGACGCTGACCACCGGCATCATCAGCGCCCTCGGGCGGGAGATCCAGTCGCCCAACAACGTCTCCATCCGCGACGTCATCCAGACCGACGCCGCCATCAACCCCGGCAACTCGGGGGGCCCGCTGCTCGACAGCGCCGGCCGGCTGATCGGGGTCAACGCGGCCATCTACAGCCCCTCCGGCGCCTCGGCGGGCATCGGTTTCGCGATCCCGGCGCACGCCGTGGAGTGGGCGGTGCCGGACCTCATCCGCTACGGCCGCATCCAGCGCCCGACGCTCGGCGTACAGGCCGCGCCCGAGGCCCTGATGCGCCGCCTGGGCCTCGAAGGGGCGATGATCTATCGCGTCACCCGGGGGAGCGGTGCCGCCCGGGCGGGCCTGCAGGGCCTCGCCCGCGACGTCCTCGGCCGCTGGCGCCTGGGCGACGTCATCCTCACCGTCGACGACCAGCCGATCCGCAGCAACGGCGATCTCCTTCTCGCCCTGGAAGGCAAGAAGACCGGCCAGACCGTCCACGTCGGCCTCCTGCGCGACGGCCGCAAGACCACGGTGGACGTGCAGCTCGGGGGTCCGTCGGAGGGGAGCACGTAGGGGGCGGAAGCGAGCCTCAGACCCTGGAGCGCGCGACCCAACCCGCGGAGGCCAGGGCGGGCCTCTCCTCGGCGGCGAGGCAACTCTGGGGGCTGCCGCTGGAGGACTCGGATCGTGACGTCCGGCTCAGGCGCAGGAGGTTGTACCGGACCGCCTCCTCGCTGCAGAACCGGCAGCCCTGGAGGACGTGCTCCATCACCTCCCGAGCTTCTTCCTGGGACAGTTCTCCGGCTACGAAACGACGCAGCTTCTCGGGGCTTGGATGTTCCTCCACGGGACCTCCATGGCGGCGCGCCGGACGATACCGATTGGTGAGGCCGCCAGCCTACCAACGCTGTATTACGATCTTCATTACGGCCGGGGACTCGGCCGATCGGCGCGTTAGAGGATACGAGTATCCTGCGACAAAGTTACGACCGACATTACGGCGGCCGGCGGGACGCCGGCGGTCCCAGGGGGGCCCTGGGCACGTCCCCTGCATTCCCTCCGCGCCGATGAGCCCCCGCAAGACCTCGCCGCAGAGGGACCCTGGCGCCGCGATCGCCGCGACGATGGAGCTGGACGCACCTCGCCGCCTGCCTGTGGGCGCCGAGGTGGTGCCGGGCGGCGTGCACTTCCGGGTCTGGGCGCCTCTGCGCCAGAAGGTGGAGGTGGTGTTCGAGGAGCCGGCGGAGGAGCGGCCGGTCGAGATGGAGCTGAGGCCCGAGGCGACCGAGGCCTCCGAGGACAGCGGTTACTTCTCTTGGCTGGTGGAGGGAGCGGGCGAGGGCGCGCTCTACAAGTACCGTCTCGACGGCGGCGACGCCTTCCCCGATCCGGCGTCCCGTTTTCAGCCCGCGGGACCTCACGGTCCGTCGCAGGTGGTCGACCCCTCCCGGTTCCGGTGGACCGACGCGGAGTGGCAGGGGCTCGGCCGCGAGGGCCAGGTAATCTACGAGATGCACCTCGGCACCTTCACGAGGGAGGGGACATGGGAGGCCGCGGCGCGGGAGCTGCCGGCGCTGGCCGAGCTCGGGATCACGGTCCTGGAGGTGATGCCCGTTGCCGAGTTCCCCGGGCGGTTCGGCTGGGGCTACGACGGGGTGGACCTCTTCGCCCCCTACCACCTCTACGGCGGCCCGGACGACTTCCGCCGCTTCGTGGATCGCGCCCATGCCTTGGGGATCGGCGTCATCCTGGATGTGGTCTTCAACCATCTCGGGCCGGACGGGAACTATCTCAAACAGTTCTCGGAGCGGTACTTCACCGACAGGTACGAGAACGACTGGGGGCAGGCCCTCAACTTCGAGGACGCGGAGCCGGCGCGGGAGCTCTTCATCGCCAACGCCGGCTACTGGATCGACGAATACCATCTCGACGGCCTGCGACTGGACGCGACCCAGGACGTCAAGGACGCTTCGGCGGATCACGTCCTGGCCGCCATCGGCCGCCGGGCGCGGCAGGCCGCGGGCGGCAAGCCGGTTTACGTGACCGCCGAGAACGAGCCGCAGGACACCCGGCTGGTGAGGCCGCCGGAGCAGGGGGGCTACGGCCTGGACGCGTTGTGGAACGACGACTTCCACCACTCGGCCGTGGTGGCGCTGACCGGGCGCCACGAGGCCTACTACACCGACTACCGGGGAACGCCTCAGGAGATGATCTCGCTGGTCAAGTACGGCTTCCTCTACCAGGGGCAGCGCTACTCGTGGCAGGAGCGGCGGCGGGGCACGTCGGGCCTCGGCCTGCCGGTGTCGGCGTTCATCGATTTCCTGCAGAACCACGACCAGGTGGCCAATTCCGCCCGCGGCGAGCGGGTGCACCGGCTGACAAGCCCGGGTCGCTACCGCGCGCTGACCACGCTCCTGCTCCTGGCGCCGGGCACTCCCCTGCTCTTCCAGGGCCAGGAGTTCTGCGCCTCGACCCCCTTCCTCTACTTCGCGGACCACAACCCGGAGCTGGCGGCGGCGGTGCGCCAGGGACGGCTGGAGTTCCTCGCGCAGTTCCCCAGCCTCGCCCTGGCCGAGACGCAGGCCAGCGTGCCCGATCCCGAATCGCCCGAAACCTTCGCGCGCTGCAAGCTGGACTGGACGGAGCGCGAGACCAACCCCGCGGCTGCCGCGGCCCTTGCCCTCCACCGCGACCTGCTGAAGCTGCGGCGGGAGGACCCGGTCTTCCGTGCCCAGGGCGCCGGCTGGCTGGACGGCGCGGTCCTGGGTCCGGAAGCGTTCGTCCTCCGCTTCTTCGGCCGCTTTTTCGGTGATACCGCGGGCGACCGCCTGCTGGTCGTCAACCTGGGGGCAGACCTCGAGCTGGAGCCCGTGCCGGAGCCGCTCCTGGCACCGCTGACCGGCCGGCGCTGGGAGGTCCTGTGGTCGAGCGAGGAGCCACGATACGGCGGCAGCGGCGCACCGCCGCCGGAGGATGAAGAAGGATGCTGGCGGCTTGCGGGGCAGTCGGCCGTGGTGATGCAGCTGGTCCCCCTGGAAGGAGCAGAGACGAGATGATCGCACCCGAGCGTTCCCAACCTGACCCCGAGCCTCCCAGTCCCGAGCCAGCCCGCGAGGACGTCCCCCTCGCGCCGTTGCCCGAGTCGCTGCTCACCCGCGAATGGCTGATCGCCAACGGCCTTGGCGGCTACGCCTCCGGCACGCTCTCCGGGGTGCCCACCCGGCGCTACCACGGCCTGCTGGTGGCGGCACAGCCAGCGCCGCTCGGCCGCATGCTCATGCTCTGCCAGGTGGACGAGGTGCTGCGGCTGCCCGATGGCACCATCGTCCGCCTGGGCGGCGAGCAGCGGGCGGGCGAGGAGCCCGTGGCGCCGGGGGCCGGGCACCTCGCGGAGTTCCGCCTGGAGTGGGGGCTGCCGGTGTGGACCTACGAGGCCGGCGCCTTCCGCCTGGAGAAGCGGGTGATCCTCGCCCACCGGCAGAACACGGTGCACCTCTTCTACCGGCTGACGGCGGGAGAGGGGGTGGTGCGCCTGGAGATGCATCCCACGGTCCACTTCCGGCCGCACGACGCTCCGGTCTCGACTCCCCTCGGCGGCGGCTACCAGCTCACCGCCTGCGAGGGGCGCTACGAGCTGACCTCGCCCTGGCCGAACCTGCCGTGCCTGCGCCTGGCCCTGGACGGCCACATCCCCACCTTCACCGTGGCGCCACGCAAGGTCGAGGGCGTCTACTATGGCGTCGAGGACCGCCGCGGCTACGAGCCGGTGGGCGACCTCTGGAGCCCCGGGTTCTTCGGCGCCGCCCTCTCGCTGGGCGAGGACGCCGTGGCGCTCACCGCCGCCACCGAGCCGTGGGAGGTGGTGCGCGCCCTCCGGCCGGCCGAGATCGCGGCCGTGGAGCTGGAGCGCCGGCGGCGGCTGATCGAGGCCGCGGCCCCCTCAGCCCACTCGGGCACGGCGGCGGAGCTGGCGCTGGCGGCGGACGCCTTCGTGGTCATCCCCGGCCGTGCCGAGGACGCCGCCCGCGCCCACGCCGCCGGCGACGAGGCCCGCAGCATCATCGCCGGCTACCACTGGTTCACCGACTGGGGGCGGGACACGATGATCAGCCTCGAAGGGCTGACGCTCGCCACCGGCCGCAGCCTGGAGGCGGGTTGGATCCTCCGCACCTTCGCCCGCCACGTGCGCGACGGCCTCATCCCCAACCTCTTTCCCGAAGGCAACCGCGAGGGGCTCTACCACACGGCGGACGCCACCCTCTGGTTCTTCCACGCCCTCCACCGCTACCTGGAGGCGACGAGCGATTGGGAAACTCTGCGCCTCCTCCTCCCCACCCTCCTCGACGTCGTGAGCCATCACCTGGCGGGCACCCGCTTCGGCATCGGCGTCGATCCCGCGGACGGTCTGCTGCGCCAGGGAGCCGAGGGATACCAGCTCACCTGGATGGACGCCAAGGTGGGCGACTGGGTGGTGACCCCGCGGCGCGGCAAGGCGGTGGAGATCAACGCCCTCTGGTACAACGCCCTGCGCCTCCTCCAGGGGTGGGTGCAGGCCCACGGCGAGCCGGCCACCGCCGAGGAGTCGGCCCGCAACCTGGGGGCTCACGCCGAGCGCTGCCGCGAGTCGTTCAACCGCCGGTTCTGGTATGCCGAGGGGGGCTGGCTCTACGACGTGGTGGACGGAGTGTTGAACGACCAGCCGGGGGACGACCCGGCCTGCCGCCCGAACCAGGTCTTCGCCATCGCCCTGGATCATCCGGTATTGGACCCCGAGCGCTGGGAGCCGGTGCTGCGGGTGGTCACCGAACGCCTGCTCACCCCCGTGGGCCTGCGGTCGCTTAGCCCCGGCCATCCCGACTACAAGCCGTGCTACGACGGCGACCTGCGGGCCCGCGACGCCGCCTATCACCAGGGGACGGTCTGGGCCTGGCTCATCGGCCCCTACGTGGACGCCTGGCTGCGCGTCCACCCCGGCGATGCCGCCCGGGCGCGGCAGTTCCTGGCGGGGTTCGTCCCCCATCTCGGCGAGGCCTGCCTGGGATCGATCAGCGAGGTCTTCGACGCCGAGGAGCCCTACACCCCCCGCGGCTGTGTGGCCCAGGCCTGGAGCGTCGCCGAGGTGCTGAGGTGCTGGGTGAAGACGGCAGGGACCACGGAGGTGAGCCGGGAGCTGTCGGTACCGGAGGAGGAGGTGTTGACCAGGTAGGGGGCCGCACCCCCTGTCCCCTCTCCCAAGCGGGTACGGGCCTCTCCCCGCTCCTGCGGGAGCTCTCCCGGGCAGGGAGAGGCCTCTCCCCGTTCGTCCCTGGCCTTCTCCCCAATGGGGGCGAGCTTCTCCCCAGTAGGGATGACCCTCTCCCTGGTGGGGAAGGCTTCTCCCCGGAGGGGACGGCCCTCCCCCGAGTGGGGACGGGGCTCTCCCCGTTGGGAATGGCCCTCTTCCCGTCATCTGCCGCGGCCTCCCTCAGGACGGCGGCCCGTCCGGTCCCGGTGTCTGCTCCGTCCCCTCGGTCTGCGGCGCCTCGCCCCGGAGCCGCTGCTGACGGCGCTGGCGATTCCTCTGTCCGGGGCGCTGCTGCTGCCCGCCGCCGAAGCCGGCGTTCGGCCCGAAGCCGCCGGGGTTGGGGATCCGGAGCTGGCCGATCAGCCGCAGGTACTGCTTCTCCTTCTCCGGACCGAGTAGATCCCGCGTCGCCAGGATGTTGCCGACCAGCGACTTCTCCAGGGCCAGGTAGATGCGGCTGGACTCCTCCAGCAGGCGGTCCACCTGCGCCCGGTCGGGCGGGGATTGGATCAGCTCATGGCGCAGGTGTCGGTGGACCTCCCCGAGCTGCAGGCGCAGATGGCTGGTCTCCTGGTAGAGGTTCCACTGGATGTCCAGGAACTTCCGCCGCTCCTCGCCTTCGAGGCCCAGCCGGTTGGCGAGCTGGGGGAGCCGGGGGAGGGGATCGGCCGCCGGGTTCGCTGCCTGGGCCTTCGCGGGCCTGGCCGCCGGGTTCATGCGCCGCACCGTGATGGCGGCGAGGATTCCCACGTTGAGCCCCACCGACAGGAGGAGGGCGATGACCAGCCACCAGCGCTTCATTGACGGGTCTCCGTCTCCCCACCCGTCGTCATGGTCTCTTCCAGCAGGTTCCAGTAGCCCTTGACCAGGCTGAGGTCTTCGCCGGAGGAGACTTTGAGGCCGGCGATGGCCCCTTCCGGCGTCAGCGCGGGCTCGGCCGCCGGCCAGCTCCGGCCGACGCCGATCCCCAGCAGGGCGCCCGCCACCAGGGACGCCGCTGCCGTAGCTCGCACCCAGCCGGGAGCCGCGGCCCAGGAGAGAGAGCCGGCGGCCCTCTCGCTGCGCACCCGGGCCATGATCCGGCCGGTGAACCCCGGCGGTGCGGGAGCAGCCGGTGGCAGCTCGAGGTTGCTCCACGTGCGCTCCAGGCGCTGGTATTCCGCTGCCAGCTCGGGCTCGTGTCGCAGCCGGGCCCGCAGCTCCCGGGCCTCGCCGGCCGGCAGCTCACCCCGCAGCAGGGCCAGCAGCGGGCGAATCAGATCGTTGTCGGTACCGCGTGTCATCGTGTCCCCTCTGCGGGTGAAACCCGCGAGCTCGTCTTTTCCTGCGTCGCTTCGAGCCGCCGCATGGCCCGCACCAGGCGGCTTTCGACCGCGCCCTCGGTGATCCCGAGCACCTCGGCGACCTGTTTATAGGACATCCCTTCGAACCGGACCAGCACCAGCACCGTCCGCTGGTTCTCCGGCAGCCGGGCGATGGCCTGCCGGGTGGCCTGCCAGCGCCGGCGGGCCTCCAGGGTGGCGGCCGGATCGGCGGCCCCGTCCGGAGGATTGAAGGCGGGAAGGTCCCGCTCCTCCGGATCCTCCCAGCGGAGGAATCGCACCAGCTTGCGGCGCCGGAGCTTGTTCAGGCAGTGGTTGACCGCGATGCGGTACAGCCAGGTGTAGACCTGTCCCTGGGGCCGGGCGTCCGCCGCTTTGCGGTAGGCCTTGAGGAAGACGTCCTGGGCGGCGTCGCGGGCCTCCTCCGCGTCGCCCAGCAGGCGCTCGCAGAGCCGGAGCAGGCGCTCCTGATGGCTTTCGACCAGGATGGCGAACGCGTCCGCATCCCCCGCGGCCACCTTCGCCAGCGCCTCCCAGCCCGGATCGACGGCCGCCGCCGTTACGGAATCGGTCGCCACCTCGAGTGTGGAACCCTCCGTGGAGAGAAATCCTGCGGGGGACAGGGACGGCCCGTCGCCGGTCTAGGGGGCGGGAGCCGCGGACGCGTCGTCAGGCCGCACGCGGGCCTCGGCGGCCTCGTGCATCGTCTCCGGATCGTAGTCGTAGATCAGCGACCGCACAGTCTTCTCCGGGGCGAGGGCCAATCCCTCCTCGTAGCCCCACATGTCGATCGTCTCCCACGGGCAGTAGCGGGCGCAGAGCTGGCAGCCGATGCAGCGTTCGAGGTCGACCTCCACCAGCTTCATGAAGTCCCGGTACACGGGGCCGGGGACGATCTCGATGCAGTCCACCGGGCAGAAGGAGATGCAGGCCTCGCAGCCGGTGCAGCCGGTCTGGTCGATGACGGCGAGCTGCTTCGGCGGCTTGGCCCGCGGCGGCTTGTCGATCTCGATCTTCTTGTCGTAGAGGAAAGCTTCGGCCATGGTGTCGGCTCCGGGGCGGGGTGCCCTCAAGTAGGTGGGTACTGTATCATGACAAAATCCCCCCGTGATCCTCGACCGCGTCACCCGCTTCCTCACCGCCCCCGAAGTCGACTCCTTCGACGACTTGGCGCTCGCCGCCTTCGCGTGGCAGTTCGAACGCATCGAGGCGTACCGCCGGCTATGCGAGCGCCGGGGGGCCACGCAGGAGACGGTGCGGGATTGGCGCCAAGTGCCGCCCGTGCCGGCCGCCGCCTACAAGACGATGACCCTCGCCGCCGCTCCCGCCATCGAGGTTTTCCGCAGCAGCGGCACGACGGGCGAACGGCAAAGCGAGCACCACCAGCCGTTTCCCGACCTCTATCGCCAAGTGATCGACGCCTCGTTCCCGCCGTTCTGCCTGCCGTTCACGGCGCCCGGGGGGAAGCTGCCCATCCTCTCCCTCGTTCCGTCGCGGGAGCAGCTCCCGGACTCCAGCCTCTCCTTCATGGCGGACCACGTCCTCGCCCGCTGGGGGAGCCCGGAGAGCGCCACGACCTTCGGCCCGCGCGGGGTCGAGGCGACGAAGGCCCGCTCGTGGGCGGCGGCCCGGCAGCGGGAAGGGCGGCCCGTGCTCATCCTGGCGACCGCCTTCGCCCTCGCCCAGTGGCTGGACGCGCTGGAGCGCCTGGGTCTGCGCTTCCGTCTGCCGCCGGGGACGGTCCTCTTCGAGACCGGCGGCTTCAAGGGGAGGACAACCGAGCTCAGCCGCCAGGAGCTCCTCGCCCGCGTCCAGACCTGGCTCGGCGTGCCGTCCGAATCCGTGGTGCGGGAGTATGGGATGACCGAGCTGACGAGCCAGTGCTACACCCGCTCCCTGCTCGGCGGCGATCCCGACCTCTTCGTCGCCCCCCACTGGGTGCGCGTCCGGGTGCTGGACCCCGAGACCCTGGAGGAGGCCCCGGCGGGCTCGCCCGGCCTCCTCGCCGTCTTCGACCTCGCCAACCTGGGCTCGGCGGTCCACCTCCTCACCGAGGATCTGGGTGTCGCGGACGGGGACGGTTTCCGTCTCCTCGGCCGGGCCGCCGGGGCGGAGCTGCGGGGGTGCTCGCTGGTGGTGGAGGAGCTGCGGGCGTAGGGTGGGCGGCCTTTATGGAGTGCCTGCGGACTGGTAGAGTCCGACTTGGAGGACACCTCATGCTGATCGATTACCTGACTGCGGCCCTTGAGCGAGCCACGTACGAGAAGATCGATGACGAGGAGCCCTTTTACGGGGAGATCCCCGGAATCCAGGGGGTTTGGGCGACGGGAAAAACCCTGGAGGAGTGTCGCCGCATGCTGATCCAGGCCCTGGAGGATTGGATCTTCTTCAGCATCTATCGCGGCAACCCGATTCCTCCCATGGGCGAGTTCGCCATCGAGTTTCCCCGTCCGGCATGACAAGGATCGGCCCCGTCAGCCGGCGCGAGCTGATTCGACGTCTCCGGCGGCTGGGATTCGAGGGTCCCTTCACAGGAGGACGGCATGAATTCATGGCGCGTCGAGACATTCGGCTGGTGATCCCCAATCCTCACCGCCAGGAGATCAGTGCTGATCTTCTGACGCGCATCTTGAGGCAGGCTGGCGTCAGCCGGGAAGAGTGGTCGTCAGCGGATTAGGGTCGACTGCCAGAGACCCAGGACGTTCCCCTCAGGATCGCGGAAGCGGGCATAGAAGCCCATCGTCCCCACGGGACGGACCGGCTGGTCGATCCAGCCGCCGGCCGCGACGACCCGCTGCAGACAATCGTCCAGGGAAGCCCCGGAAATGTGGACCACCAGCAGCGGGTGGTCCGCCCCGGCTTCGACCGGCAGGAGGCCGCCGTCGATCCCTTCCTTCCCGGAGGCGGACGTCTCGCCGCTCGCGCCGCGGACCGTGTAGTAGGGTGCCCCTCCCAGGCGAGAGGCTCGATCCGCCAGCCGAAGACCTCGCGATAGAAGCGGGCGGCCCGCGCGAGGTCGCGGGCGGGGATCTCGAAACGGCTCACCGTCGCGTGCATGATCACCTTCCCGAAAGCAAGGACACCAAGGACACTACCGCATCATAATGGCCTTCGGATGCTTCGCGACGCCTTCCTGCCGCTTTCCTTGGAGCACTCCCGGACTCCGGCGTTCCGTTCCCTGGAGCGGCCCGGGAACGTCCGCTACAGCTCGGCGCGCTGGAGCCCGGAGACGCTGGGCCGGCTGGTGGCGGCGCTCCAGGAGGGAGGGCAGGCACTGCGGGAGATCCCCGCGGAGGACCTCCTCGCCGCCTGGGGGGACACGGTGGCGACCTTCCTGCGTTCCGGCTCGCTGGAGAGGCGGGCGCTCGATCCACCCCTCGCCCGGCTCTGCGGCCTGTCCCGCGAGGGACTCAGGGCCGGCCTGGAGGCGGTGCTGGGCGGAGTGCGGCGGGAGCCGACGGCGGCCCTCTTCGCCCGCGCCCGGCCGGCGCCGGCCGACGCCGGTCCGGTGCTGGCCGTCCTCGCCTCGAACCTCCCCGGGCTGGCCGTCCAGCCGCTCCTGCCGGCGCTGGCCCTCCGTCGGCCGGTGCTCCTCAAATCCCCCTCCGCCGAGCCGCTGTTCGCCCCCGCCTTCCTCTCCGCCCTCGCCCGGCGGGAGCCCCGGCTGGGCGCCGCCGTGGCCGCCGCCACCTGGGAAGGGGGGGACGCAGAGCTGGAGGAGCCGGTCCTCGCAGGGGTGGGGACGGTGCTGGCCTACGGCGGGCGCGAGACGCTGGACGACCTGGAGCGGCGGGCGCCGGGGAAGGTGATCGGCTACGGGCCCAGGATCAGCCTGGCGGCGGTGGCGGCGGACGTGGATCCGCGGCAGGCGGCGGAGGGGCTGGCGCGCGACGTGGCCCTGTTCGATCAGCGGGGATGCCTCTCGGTCGTCGCGGTCTACACGGCGGGGGACGCCGAAGCCCTGGGGAACGCCCTGGCGGAAGAGCTGCTGGACCTGGCCCGCCGCTGGCCTCCCGGCCCTCTCCCCCGCCCGGCGCTGGTGGCGGTGCAGCACCTGCGCCTGGAGGCCGAGATGCGGGGCCTCTGGCACTCCTCGCTGGCTCCCCGGGAGGGGACGGTGGTGGTGGACCCGAAGCTCGATCTGCGGCCATCGCCGGGGCTGCGGACGGTGCGGATCCACCCTCTGGCCGACCTCTCCCGCCTCCCCGGCCTGCTGGGATCCTGGCGCGGCCGCCTCCAGGGAGCGGCCCTGGCCGGCGAAGCCGCCTGGGGCCTGGAGCCCCGGCTGCGCGAGTTGGGGATCTCCCGTTGCGCGCCACCCGGCGAGCTGCAGTCGCCGGACGCCACGTGGCACAACGGCGGGATCGATCCGCTGGAGGTCCTTATTTCCCCTTGGCCGACGGACCGGCGATGATCCGGTCGAGCAGCACCTCGGGGGAGCCCCAGCCGTCGCCCGTGATCCGCCCGACCTCCTTGCCGTTGACGTAGACGATGCCGGTGGGCACGGAGCGGATTTCGGCCTTCTTGGCCTCGGGATCGTTGAAGTCGCGGGGGAGGCCGAAGTACTCGAACTTGATGTTGGGGTTGTTCACCTCGTCCTCGACCTTGAGGAGCAGCGGCACGTGCTGCCGGCAGTGGGGACACCAGGAGCCGAAGAACACCCGCACGGTCACCGGCGTGCTCCGCTTCTTGAGGTCGGCGACGGCGGCAGAGTTGGGCGTGTAGTTCCTGGCGTTCCGCACGTAGTCGGGGAGATAGTTCTTGAGGTCGGCGTTCGTCTTCACGCCGAGAAGGGCCGGGCGCGGGTTGAGGCTCACCTTCTTCTTCTGGAAGAAGAAGGCGACGTTCTCGCCCTCCATCTTGAACTGCCCCAGCGGTGCCAGCGCGGCATCGGCCAGCAGGTCGATGGAGCCGTCCTTCTGCTTGGCGACCTTCATGAGCTTCACCGTCTCGGCGGTGCCGGCGCGCGGCGTCAGCAGCACAGGCAACGGCAGGGCCGAGGTGAGGATCAGGATGGCCGGCAGCTTGTCGTTCTGGTAGATCTCTGCGGCCGGCACCGGCTTGCCGTCGATCACCAGGGTGTACTCCCCGGAGGGCTGGAAGCCCCGCAGGACGCTGTCCGAAGGAACGTCCTGAGCGTGCGAGACGGACTGCCCGGCCAGCAGGGCGAGGACAGCCAGAACGGCGGCGGATCTCGTGAGCTTCATGTCGAGGACCTCTTCTTGGAAGGAGCGATCGGATGGATCCCATTAAAAGGGAGGCGGCAGCCCGCCAAAGGTGCGCGTCACTTTCCCGTCCTCCACCGCGAAGGCCCGGGGCAGGCGTCGATACAGGGGGCGCAGCATTTCCGGCGGCGCCTCGCGGACGTCGAAAGCCGGTCCCCACTTCCAGAAGAAGGCCCGTTTCTCCTCCGGCGTGACGGGGGAGAGCACCCAGAGCGTGGGATTGCGGCGATCTCCGGCATAGGCGTTCATGGCGTCGACGGCCTTGGTGAACCGCGGCTCATCGAGCTTCGCCATCACCACCAGGTGGCGACCCGTCCTGAGTTCCGGGACGATGGAGTCGAGGCAGACCCGGGACTCCGCATCGCCGGCGCAGATCCCCTGCACGGCGACGCCGGGGCGCAGCCGGGTGGCCAGATTGTCGAGCGGCAGCTCGGGGGCTTTCCAGGCGAAGGCCGCCACCGCCAGGGCGCCGACGACGGCCACCGCGGTGCGCAGCGGCGGGAACCTCGGCCCCCGCCGGTCGCGGCCCACGAAGGCGAGGAGCAGCGGCGGGACGAGCAGCGCGAGGTCCTGCCAGAACGCCTCGGCCGGCGTGCGCTGGACCAGGTTGCCGAAGCAGCCGCAGGAGGCGGACTGGTCCCGCAGCCCGTGGGCGGCCTGCCACCAGGCCCGGCCGGTGAGGGAGACGAAGAAGGCGACGAGCAGGGTCGCCGGCACCAGCACCCAGGGCCGCCGCAGGCCCAGCAGCAGGGCGAGGCCGAGCCCCGCCTCCAGGACCAGGGCGATCAGCGCCACGGCCTGGGCTGGCAGGAAGCCGTCCAGCCCCTCGGCGTGGATCTGCTCCGCAAAGCCGGCCGGGTCCAGCGCCTTGGCCCAGACGGCGACCAGCAGCACGCAGCCGAGGAACGCGCCGCCGAACGTCCCCAGCCACCACCAGAGCGGGTGGGAGGGAGCCCGCGACACTTCGGGCACCCTGTCCTCAGGCAAGCGATTGGCGTCGATGGCTTCCATCTTCAAGCGCTGATCCTAGCGGCCCCGCACCCCGCGCCGCAACCCGGGCTCCCATGGGGAAACACGCTCACCCCCCGTGAAAAATCCAAAATCACCAATCCAAGCCCTACGCCGCTTCCCCAGGCCAGCGCAGGTGCCGGCGGAGCTCGTCGGCAGTGGGGCCTTCGGAGTGATCGAGGAAGGGCTCCAGGGGACCGCAGTAGCGCACCTCGCCGCCGTGGATGCCGCCACCAGGCCCGAGGTCCACGATCCAGTCGCAGCGGGCGATCAGGTCCGGGCTGTGCTCGACCAGCACCACCCCGTCGCCGCGCTGCACCAGCCGGCGGAGTGTGTGGTAGAGGAGGTCGATGTCGGCGAGATGGAGGCCGGTAGTGGGCTCGTCGAAGAGGAAGAGCCGCTGGCCCTCGCCGGACGGACGGTCGAGGAAGCTGGCGAGCTTGAGGCGCTGCGCCTCGCCGCCGGAGAGGGTGGAGGTGGCCTGTCCGAGGCGCAGATAGCCGAGACCCACGTCCAGCAGCATGCGCAGGCGCTTGACCAGGCGCTTGTGGTCATGGAACAGCTCCAGGGCCGACTCCACCGTCAGATCCAGCACCTCGGAGATGGTCTTCCCCTTGTAGCGGACGGCCAGCACCTCGGGCCGGAAGCGGCGGCCCTGGCAGGTCTCGCAGGGCACCGTCACCGGCGCCATGAACTGCATGTCCACCTCGGTGACCCCCGTCCCCTGGCAGGCGGGGCAGCGGCCGCGCTCGACGTTGAAGGAGAAATGGGCGGGGGTGATGCGCCGCGCCTTGGCGTCGGGGGTCGCGGCGAAGAGGTTGCGGATCTCGTCGTAGGCCTTGACGTAGGTCACCGGGTTCGAGCGGCTGGAGCGGCCCAGGGGGCGCTGGTCCACGAGGGTGACGTCGGCCAGCCCCTCCAACCCCTCCAGGCGGTCGCACTCCCCGGGCTCCACGTCCACCACGCCCCGGGAACGCTGGTAGGTGCCATAGAGCACGTTCTCGACCAGCGTCGACTTGCCCGAGCCGGAGACGCCGGTGACCGCCACCAGGGCGCCCAGGGGGAAGTCCACGTCCACGTTCCTGAGGTTGTGGGCGCGGGCGCCGCGGATGACGATGCGGGGCAGGGAGGAGAGCTCCTCGGAAAGCGTCTCCCACCCCTGCTCGCGGCGGAAGCGGGCCATGTGCCGGCGGGCCTGGGTCGGCGGCCGCTCGCGCAGATAGCGGCCGGTGAGCGACTCCTGATGCGCCAGGATGGTCTCGATCGGCCCCTCGGCCACCACCCTGCCGCCGTGCTCGCCGGCCGCGGGTCCGAGGTCGATCACGTGATCGGCGCCGCGGATCAGGGTGCGGTCGTGCTCCACCACCAGCACGGTGTTGCCGCGGGCCGCGAGATCGCGCAACAGGGAGAGGAGGCGCTCGCTGTCCTGCGGATGGAGGCCGATGGTGGGTTCGTCGAGGACGTAGAGCGTGCTGGTAAGCCCCGAGCCCAGGGCGGCGGCGAGGTGGATGCGCTGCGTTTCGCCGCCCGAGAGGGTGCGGGCCTGGCGGTCGAGGGTCAGGTAGTCGAGCCCCACCCGGTGGAGCACCTCGATGCGCTCCGTCAGCTCCGCGATCAGGTGGCCGGCGACCTCGCGCTGGCGGGGCGTCCAGCGCCGGGCGGCAAGCCAGGCGCGGAGCTGCTCGACGCTCATGCCGGTGAGCTCGGGCAGGGTCTTCTCCTCCAGGCGCACGGCCACGGCCTCGGGGCGCAGCCGGGTGCCAAGGCACTCCGGGCAGGGCTCGTAGGAGCGGTAGCGGGCGAGCAGCACCCGCACGTGCACCTTGTAGGTGCGCCCCTCCAGCCAGTGGAAGAAGTCGGTCAGGTTGTCGAAGCTCCCCTTGCCGCTCCAGACCCACTCCCGGGCCTCGGCGGGGAGGTCCATCCAGGGCACGTCGAGGGGAATCTTTTTCTTCTTCGCCGCGGCGAGGAGGTCGTCGTACAGCTCCTCGTAGGCCGGCGTGTTCCAGGGGGCGATGGGGCGCTCGGAGAGAGACCGGCGGGGATCGGGGATCACGCGCTCGCGGTCGATGCCGATCACCCGGCCGAAGCCCTGGCACTCGGGGCAGGCGCCGAGGGGCGAGTTGAAGGAGAACAGGGGCGGCGTGGGCCGGCGGGAGGTCTCGCCGCACACCGGGCAGGAGAGCTCGCGGCTGAAGAGGCGCAGGGCGCTGTCCCCCCGCGCCTCGACCTTGCCGCCGTTCATGCGCCATCCCTGCTCCAGGGTGTCGAGGATGCGCGCCGACGACTCCGCCCGCGCCGGAAAGCGGCCGAGGACCAGCGGCAGGGGGTCGAGCCGGGTGGGCCAGGCCTCGCCGGGCTCCATGCGCACCACCTCGCCGTCCTTGAGCCGGCGCTGGAAGCCCTGGCGGATCAGCTCGCCCAGGGCGTCGTTGGCCCCCTTCTTCGGCCGCGGCAGGCGCACCACCAGGGTGAAGGGGTCGCCTGCGGTGCCGGCGGCGAGCTCCGCGGCGGCCTGCTCCGGGGTGTAGGTGCGGACAGGGCCGTGGCCATGCTGGCACTCCACCACGCCGAGGTGGGTGAAGAGCAGGCGCAGCACGTCGAGCGCCTCGGTGATGGTGCCCACCGTCGAGCGGGCATTGCGCACGGCGTTCTTGGCTTCGAGGGCCACGGCCGGCAGCACGTTGTGGATGGCGTCCACCGGCGGCCGCTCCATCTGATCGAGGAACTGCCGGGCGTAGGTGGACATCGACTCCACGAACCGCCGCTGCCCCTCGGCGAAGATGGTGTCGAAGGCGAGCGACGACTTGCCCGCGCCCGAAGGGCCGGTCACCACCGTCACCGCGCCATGCGGCACCCGGCAGTCGATCCCCTTGAGGTTGTGCGTGCGAGCCCGCTCGACCTGGATGGCTGGAGACTTGGACATGCGAGCCGTCTCTCCATCCTTCCGAGGAGACCGCCACGGGCGATTCCGGCGGTCTCCCGATCAGGACGGAGCAGGAGATCATAACGCAAGAGCCTGACTGGCCCTTCCCCGTAGGGGGCGTGCATCTTGTCAGTCGCAAGACGGAGACTTATACTGTCTTGGTCTGGCGGGGCTTGTCTTGTGGAGGTGCTCAATGACGACCACTGTTTCCGTCCGTTGGCAGACCGTAATTCCCCAAGAGGTGCGGGAGGCGCTCAAGATCGAGCCTAACAGTAAGCTCGAGTGGGAGGTGAAGGATGGCGCTATCATCGTTCATCCCCTTCCCGCCGACCCCATCCGAGCGGCTCTTGGGTTCTTTAGGAACTCCGGTTTGCCGGAGGGTCGTTCCTTGACGGACGAGTTGCTTGAGGACCGGCGCCGAGACCTGGAGAAGGACGAGGAGATGGTCCGCCGGCTCGGGCTCCCGGACGGGGATTAGGTCTCGTGACTCCTTACGTATTGGATACCTCTGCGCTGCTGGCGCTCTTCGACCAGGAAGAGGGAGCGCTTCAGGTGCTGGAGATCGTCCGAAACGCTCGCGGGCAGGGCCAGCCTGGAGTCTACCTGCCGTTCATGAGCTCCATGGAGTTCGAGTACGTCGCTCTCCGACGGTTCGGTAATCCTCGTGCCGAAGAAGCCCTCCGAATGATTCGTGCTTGGCCGGTCGAACGGTGCGAGTCTCATCCGGAATGGGCGAGCCGGGCGGCCAGGATCAAAGTGCGAGGCGGGCTGTCCACAGCCGACGCCTGGAACGCCGCTTTGGCCCTGATGCTCGAAGCCGAGCTGGTTCACAAGGATCCTGAGTTCGACCAGGTTCCCGGACTGAAGCACTGCCGTCTGCCCTACAAGAAACCCTGAGCACTCCCGCCTCCTGCACGCCTTGCCGGGCGTTGCGCAAGGGGAGAAGGTGGGGTATCTTGCCCCGAGCGGAGATCACGAGTGAGACGAGAAGATGGCGGCCGGCTTGGGGCCCTCCGGCTCCTGGACGGCTCAACGCAGGGCGTCATGACGAAAGGATCCCGAAATGAGGAGAATCAGCGGTCTCTTGTTTTTCGCGGTTTTGGGTTTCAGCTCAGGGCTTACGGCTCAGCCGGCAAAGGCGGCCGCGGCCAATCTCGAAGCGGCGGCCAGCCTCCAAAAGGTCGCTCTCAAGTGCCATGGCAAAGACATCACGGTTGACAACGTCACGGAAATCCGCAGCTACTTGCAACAAGGCTCTGAGCAGGCTGATTCCATGGACAAGACTTTGCAAGCGGAAAAATCTCCGCTGAACGAGATCTTCTCGACGACTGCTGGCGACCTGGACCGGCGGATTCTTTTCCTGGATCAATATGAAAAATCCGGCTTCAGCGCTGAAGCCGGAGCGAGCATCGCGAAGGCGCTGGCGACTACAGACCTGTGCAGCGCAGGCTACGATTGCGGTGGCGGTGGCGTCGGGAATTGGCACAACTGTTCGGGCTGCAATTACAAGGAGGTTTCACCGCGTACGAATCCCCGCACCTGCGAGTACTCCTGTGCCATGTGTTGCACCTATTACGGAAGCCCGACTGGTTGCGCAACCAGTTGTCCCTCAGGTGATCCTTGCTGATCGATCGCTGGCGGGACGGAGACTCTGAGTGCTGCTGCCTTACAAGAAAACCTGATTTGCGCTTGCGGTGAACACCCTCTCACGGACCTTCTGGGGCCTGCTGCTGGGAACGGCACTGGCCGTCCTACTGCTGGTCGGGGCCGAGGCCGGCCTGCGTATCGTCCTGCGTCTGCGGGACGGCGCCTGGCCGCGGACGCAGGCCGCCGCCTTCTATGACCAGATCCGGATCCTGCGACGCATCTATCGCCGCCATGCCTACCTCAACACCGGCCCCCGGGAAGGCGGGCGGGCCGAGGTGTTCGGCAAGAGCGCGACGCTCAACCGGCTCGGCTACCGCTCGCCGGAGCGCCCGCGGGAGAAGCCGCCGGGCGTCGTCCGCGTGCTCGTCGCCGGCGGCTCCACGACCTTCGACGTCCTGGCTCCCGACGACGCCGCGGCCTGGCCGAGTCTTCTCGAATCCCGGCTGCGAGCCAGCGGCCGGCCCGTCGAAGTCTGGAACGCCGGCTTTCCGGGCTGGACCAGCCAGGAGAACGTCATCTCCCTCGCCATCCGCGACCTCGACCTGGCGCCCGACCTCGCCGTCCTCTACCAGGGGCTCAACGATCTCCAGCCGGCGGCTCATCAACCGTTCGACCCCCAATACGAGCATGGCCACGCCGAGCTGGCCCGGCGGGCCCTGGGTCTCGATCTGCCGTCCCCCTCCTGGCTCGGCCGCTCGCTGCTGGTGGAGAGATTGCGCGATCTGGCGAGCGGTCCGGCCGATCCCTGGCGCGCCCTGAACCAGCCCGGCGGTGTCCCGGTCCGGCGGCGGAACCACATTGCGCCCGAGAGCCTCGCCACGTTCGAGCGCAACGTCCGCTCCTTCGCCGCCCTGGCCCGCTCGCGAGGGGCGGGCGTCCTGCTGGTGACCCAGCCCCTGCGCATCCGGGTGGCCCAGCGCTCCGCCGATCACGACTGGCTCGCCGGCTGGTACCCGGGATTGACTCCCGAAGCCGTCCCTGGAGAGGTCGAGAAGCTCAACGACGTGCTGCGACGGCTGGCCAAAAAAGGAGTGGGAGCCCTGGCGGACGCCGACCGCGAGGTCTCCTGGGACGACGCCGACTTCGGCGATCCCCTCCACTACACCGAGGAGGGGAGGCGCAAGCTGGTGGACTATCTGGCGCCGCGGGTCCCCTGACCCTACGGCGGAGGCGGCCCCTCTCGCGGCTCGCCCCCCCGCCGCTCCCGGTCCTTTTCCCGATCCCGGTCCCTACCCCCGAAGACCCGTCGCAGCCAGCGCCGGAACGGGTTGACGTGAGACTCCTCCGCCGCCGGCCTCCTCTCCTCGCTCGCATTCGCCGCGGCGTCGTCCGACGGCGACACCGCCGCGGGCTCGCCACCGGCGGCGGCCACCTGCTGGTTGTCGATCCAGCTCTGGTGGCGATTGCACAGCTCCGTGGGCACTTCGCCCTCGCGGAAGACCTCGGTCAGGACGCCGGGACAGTACTCGGTGGCGAGCAGGCCGGTCGTGGGATCGATCGCGGCCGTGGTGAGGCCCCGCGGCTGCGGGAACGTGCCATAGCCCCCCGGCGGCGCGACGCGAGCCATGAAGCGGACCCAGATCGGCAGGGCGGCCCGGGCGCCGGAGAGCCGGGTGCGGGAGTTGTCGTCGTAACCCACCCAGACGACCGTCGTCCGCTCGGGACCATAGCCGGCGAACCAACTGTCCCGCTGCTTGTTGGTGGTGCCCGTCTTGCCGGCAAGCTCGCCGCTGATGCCGGAGGCCGCACCGCCGGCGGTGCCCCGCTGGAGCACCCCTTCGAGCAGCGAGGTCACCAGGTAGGCGGACTGCGGCGAGAGCACGCGCTCCGGCTTGGGCAGCGGCGCTCCCTGCACCGGCTTGCCATGGCGGTCGAGGATGGCGACCAGCTCGTGCACTGGCGGCCGGGCGCCACCGTTGGCCAGCGTCGCATAGACCGTCGCCAGCTCCAGGGGAGTGATGGAGGCGGCGCCGAGCGCCATCGACGGGAACGGCTCCATGGGGGTGCTGATCCCCATGGCCTTGGCCAGCTTGACGACCTTCGGCATTCCCACCTCCAGGGCGAGCCGGGCCGAGGCCAGGTTGTAGCTCTTCTCCAGGGCCGTACGCGCCGTCACCCAGCCGTGGGTCTCGCCGTCGTCGTTCTTGGGGCTCCAGGCCGCCGGCTGGCCGGCTTCGTTCACCGTCAGCGGCTCGTCCTCCAGGAGGGTGGAGGGAGTGGCCTTCCCCTCCTCGAAGGCGGCGGCATAGACTACCGGCTTGAAGGCGCTGCCCACCTGCCGCTGGGCGCGGCCGATGCGGTCGAACTGGCTCCCCTCGTACTGCCGGCCGCCAAGATAGGCGAGGATGCCCCCCGTCTCCGGATCGAGCGAGACCAGGGCCCCCTGCAGCGGACCCTCCCCCTTGTGCCCCTTCTGATAGCCCTTCTCGATGACGTCGAGCCCCCAGCCCACCGCCTCCTGAGCGACCTTCTGGCTCTGCCAGTCCAGGGTGGAGAAGAGGACGTAGCCGCCGTCCTCCAGATCCTCGACGCCGAAGCGGCGGGAGGCCTCCAGGGCCGCGGAGTCGGCGAAGTAGGGGGCGCGCCGGCGGACCACCGGCTCGGGCGCCGCCGCCACCGGCTCCCTGAGCGCCTGGTCGACCCGCTCCTGGGGGACGAATTTGAGCTCCGCCATGCGTCCCAGCACCCAGTCGCGGCGCTGCTTCGCCTTGTCCGGGTGAAGGAGCGGCGAGTAGTTGGCCGGCGACTGGATGACCCCGCCCAGCGTCGCCGCCTCGGCGAGGTCGAGCTGGCTCGCGTCCTTGCCGAAGAAGGCGCGGGAGGCGGCCCCCATGCCCATCAGCGAGACGCCGTTGCCCCCTCCCATGTAGATCTCGTTGAGATAGGCCTCGAGGATCTGCTGCTTGCTGTAACGCATCTCCAGGAGCACGGCGAGGAGGAACTCCTGGCTCTTGCGCGAAAGCGTCTTCTCCTGGGTGAGATAGAGGTTCTTGACGAGCTGCTGCGTCAGCGTGCTGCCGCCCTGGCGCCGCCCCTGGCCCCGGAGGTCGACCCAGAGGGCGCGGACCATGCCGGGGACCGAGAAGCCGGCGTGCTTATAGAAGCCGTCGTCCTCCGCGGCGAGCACGGCGGCGACGAGGTCCGGCGAAACCTCGGAGAGCGTCACCGGCCGCCGCTCCAGGAGGTCGGGTCCGTAGTAGGAGGCGATGAGGGGCGGATCGAGGATCACGGACTCGACGGGCTTGTCGTTCTGGCGCAGCGACGCGATGCGGGTCCCCTGGTAGGCCACCTCCACCAGTCCGCCGCCCCGGCTGCCGTCGGGCAGGGGGAAGCTGCGCAGGTGGATGGCGAGCCCCTGCTTCGAGCGGCGGTAACGGCCGGCGGGGAGCTCGGGGGAGGCGGCGTCCTCGCGGTAGCCCTCCCCCTGGAGGTTGGCGATCAGCAGCTCCGGCGGATAGCCGCGCCCCTCGAAGAGCCGGGTCGCCCGGCCGTAGAGCCGCGACGGCTGGCGGAACGTGATCTCCTCGAACTGGCTCGACAGCTTCCAGAACGGGCGGATGATGAAGATCGCCGCGATCCCCAGGACCAGGGCAACGCCAAGCAGGACGAGGATCCACCGGCGACGGGTCCAGGGAAGACGGGCGGTCTTGGCGCGAAGGACGGCTGGCATGGCGGCTGAGCGGGGCTCCCGGATTCGGAGGTCCGATCCAGGAGAACGCTTTCAGGCGGCGTGGACTTCCCGAGGCGGGGAAGCCTAGCAGGCTTCGGCGGATTTGGGGCTTGTGTCGGGTTGCCCCAAGTGGGCCTCCCTCACGTTGCCCCCGGCGAAGTGCTCCTCGTAGACTCGCTCGTCGAACAAGCTCGCCATTTGGACGTCCTTGAGACCCAGGACAACCACGAATCGGGTGGTATCCACGGTTGGGTCCCTGAAGACGGGGATGTAGTCGGTGGTCCTGATTGCCTGGAGCGTATCTTTCTCGCGATAGCCGCTCAGAATCGGCAACAGCCGGAAGTAAGCCTCTTGGGGATCAAGGCTCCAGGCCTCGGCGATGTAGCCGACATACCATTTGCGGCTGCTCAGAGTGATTGAAACCAGGATCGAGTCCTTCTCGGCCTTGTGGATCAACCTGATGAGGGCGCTCCCATGGTTCTGGATCTCGGTGTCCCGGGCGCGCTCAGAATTCCTGCGGCTCCGCGCTTGGGCTGCCTGCCGCAAGCGCCTCCAGGACAGCCTCTCGCGTAGAGGGTCCGGGTTGTTGAGCCAATTGTAGGTGTATCCCAGCAGGACGCCGAGAATCAGGGCTGCGCTTCCTGTGCCCAGGTAAGGAATGGGTGCGAACGCGTCCCATCGAGATTTGAGCCAAGCGCCAGCCGGCGTACTCCGGATCACAATGACCGAAACCCTCGCCAAGAGCAACAGGAGCGCGGCCGCGATGGAGGACTCGAAGAGCAAACGATAGCCGTCGCTTCGCTGGGCACGGAACCGGAAGCGATGACAGAGGTGGAGGAATAAGAAACCACCCAGCAACGGGAGGATCAGCAGATTGCTGGGCATGACCCGGGCGAGTTGGACTACTTCTCGTCCTGGACGGCCTGCTTTCCAAAAAACCGCGGTGTCTGGATCTTTCGTTCGAGCACGGCCAAGGTCCTCACCACCTCTGGAGATCGGATGAGGCGATTCGTATCCACCACGGCCCGGCCGTCTGGAGTTAGCGTAGAGAAGTCACCCTTGGCTTTGAGTAGCATGTTATTCCTCTCCAAGACGATACCATGGCCCTCGCCGGCTTGTCCAGATTCAGTTTCCCAGGAGGTCTCCACCAACTCGTCCGGCGTGCCGTTGATGGCCTCCCGGCGCGGCAGATCGGCCAGCCGCAGAGGATGCCTCCGCCGGTACTCCACAGCCTCCTCGATAAGCTGCCGCCTCAGCGCTTCCCGGGTGTCGTCTTGCCGCAAGATAGCCATCGCGTTTTCCCCTGTCCGAACACCTTCGTCACGACAGCAGGATACCACAGGTCGAGCCGGCAGGACAATCCTGTGCATCCCGACCTTCCGCTCCGCCCGCACGACGAGCGCCCCCGGAGCAGCCCGCCCCCGCCGCCTGCTATCATTACCGGCCCTATGATCGCCGTCTCCGACCTCGGCAAGTCCTTCGGCCCCCAGACACTGTTCGAGGGGGTGTCGATCCAGTTCAACCCCGGCAACCGCTATGGCCTCGTAGGGGCCAACGGCTCGGGCAAGTCGACCTTCCTCCGCATCCTCGCCGGCGAGGACATCCCCAGCGAGGGCACCATCGCGATGCCCAAACGCCTCAAGCTGGGCGTCCTCAAGCAGGACCACTTCCGCTACGAGCACATGCCCATCCTCGAAGTGGCCATGATGGGCAACCACGACGTCTGGGAGGCCATGGTCGAGAAGGAGCGCCTGCTCGCCAACGCCGAGCAGGAGTTCGACTCCGACCGTTACGCCGACCTGGAGGACCTCATCCTCCGCCACGACGGCTACACCCTGGAGTCCCGCGCCGGCGAGGTGCTCGAAGGGCTCGGCATCCCCACCGAGATCCACCTCCAGCCCCTCTCCACCCTCTCCGGCGGCTTCAAGCTGCGCGTGCTCCTCGCCCAGGTGCTGGCCGCCGAGCCCGACGTCCTGCTCCTCGACGAGCCCACCAACCACCTCGACATCCTCTCCATCCGCTGGCTGGAGAAGTTCCTCACCGACACCTACAAGGGCACCGCCATCGTCATTTCCCACGACCACCGCTTCCTCGACAACATCTGCACCCACATCGTGGACGTGGACTACGAGACGATGATCCTCTATCCCGGCAATTACGCGGCGTTCATGAACGCCAAGGTCGACAACCGCGACCGCAAGGAGGCCGAGATCGAGAAGCGGGAGGCCGAGATCGCCCGCCACAAGGAGTTCGTGGACCGCTTCCGCGCCAAGGCCACCAAGGCCCGGCAGGCCCAGAGCAAGATCAAGATGATCGAGAAGATCGTCATCGAGCGCCTGCCCCAGAGCTCGCGGCGGTACCCCACCTTCAAGTTCCAGCAGGTCCGCCCCAGCGGCCGGCAGGCCCTGGAGCTCGAAGGGATCTCCAAATCCTACGGCGACAACCACGTGCTGAAGGACGTCTCGCTCAAGGTCGAGCGCGGCGACCGCATCGCCATCATCGGCCCCAACGGCATCGGCAAGTCGACTCTGCTCAAGATCGCCGTCGGCGAGATCGACGCCGACGCCGGCCGCATCGAGTGGGGCTACGAGACCTACCCCGGCTACTTCTCCCAGGACCACCACGAGATCCCCAAGGGGAGCAAGCAGACGGTGGAGGCGTGGCTCTGGGAATTCGTCCCGGGCGAGCCCATCGGCTACATCCGCGGCAACCTCGGAATGGTCCTCTTCTCGGGCGACGACGTGAAGAAGCCCATCGGCAGCCTCTCCGGCGGCGAGGCTGCGCGGCTGGTCTTCTGCAAGCTGTCGGTGACCAGGCCCAACGTCCTGATCCTCGACGAGCCCACGAACCACCTCGACCTCGAAGCCATCGAGGCGCTGGTCGAGGGGTTGAAGAAATACGACGGCACCCTGATCTTCGTCTCCCACGACCGCTGGTTCGTCTCCCAGCTCGCGACCCGCATCTTCGAGATCTCGCCCAAGGGGTACAACGACTTCGTCGGCACCTACGACGAGTACCTGGAGCGCCTGGGCGACGACCACCTGGACGCCGAGGCCGTGCTGCGCATGCGGCGCGAGCAGAAGAAGAAGGCCGCCGCGGCCGCCGCCCGCGAGGAGGCCGCCGATCCCGCCGAGGCCCGCCGCCGCCAGAACCGCCAGAAGGAGCTCGCCAGGAAGCGCGACCAGACGACCGCCGCCGTCGAGCAGGCCGAGTCGCGCGTCCACGCCATCAACGAGCTGTTCTGCGATCCCACCTTCTTCGACCGCACCTCCCGCGAGCAGGTCAAGAAGCTCGAAAACGAGCAGAAGACCCTCTCCGCCAAGGTCGAGGAGCTGATGGCGGAGTGGGAGAAGATCGAGTCCGAGCTCAGCGAGTTGGGGACGTAGCCGGCAAGGAGAAAGATTGTCATGCGACGCACCCGCTCCGCCTTCGTCCTGTCGCTCCTCCTCGCCCTGCCTTGGGTGATGGCCGCCCAGTCGCCTGCGGCGCCCGAGCCCGTCACGATTCGCGTCGGCAAGCTCCTGGATGGCCGGGGAGGCGCCCGCGAGGACGTGACGGTGACGGTCGAGGGCTCGCGCATCGTCAAGGTGGAAAAGACGGAGGCTGGCGGGACGGGGACGGCCACCTGGGACCTGCGCGGGCTCACCCTGATGCCGGGCGGCGTCGACACCCACGTCCACATCGGCTGGCACTTCGACCGCAACGGCAAGACCCACGACGACAGCAAGCCCGAGCCGCCCGGCCAGACGGCGCTCTACGCCGCGGAGAACGCCCAGCAGACGCTGATGAGCGGCATCACCACCGTCCAGAGCCTGGGCGCGCCGGAGGACAAGGACCTGCGGGACTGGATCGCCCGCGGCACCCTCCCCGGCCCGCGGGTGCTCACCTCGCTCGAGCCTCTCGAAGACCCGAAGCTGACGCCGGAGCAGATCCGCAGGATCGTGCGCGAGCGGGCCGGCCAGGGCGCGGACGTGATCAAGATCTTCGCCTCGAAGAGCATCCGCGACGGCGGCGCCCCCACCTGGAGCCAGGAGCAGCTCGACGCCGCCTGCGGCGAGGCCCGGGCCCACGGCCTGCGGGCGGCGGTGCACGCCCACGGCATCGAGAGCGCCCGCCGGGCCGCCCTCGCCGGCTGCACCTCCGTCGAGCACGGCGTGCTGCTCGACGCCGCCACCCTCAAGGTGCTGGCCGAGCACGGCACGTATTTCGATCCCAACACCGACCTGGTGTTCCGCAACTACTTCGAGAACAAGGACCGCTTCGTGGGCGTCGACAACTTCACCGAGGAGGGCTTCGCCCAGATGCACCGGGCCGTCCCCCTGGCGCTGGCCATCTTCAAGCAGTCGCTGGTCACCCCCGGCCTCAAAGTGGTCTTCGGCACCGATGCCGTGGCCGGCTCCCATGGCCGCAACTTCGAGGAACTGATTTACCGCGTCGAGAAGGGGGGACAGGACCCCATGGCCGCCATCGTCTCGGCCACCTCTCTGGCTGCCGAGTCGCTCGGTCTCAAGGACAAGGTCGGCGCTGTCGCGCCCGGCCTGGAGGCGGACCTCATCGCCGTCGAGGGCGACCCGGTGAAGAATATCCGGGCTTTGAAGCGGGTGGTGTGGGTGATGAAGGCGGGCAGGCTGGTGAAGAACGAGGTGCGGTGCGGGAAATGAGGGAGATGAGGATCGCCGCGCGGTCACCTGCGCGGCGATCCTTGGAAAACTACGAGGCCCTCCCCGCCGCCCGCGCCTTGTCGATGTAGGCCATCAGCTCGCGCACCGGGCCCGTGGCCATGCCGACGATGGCGGGCTCTTCTTTCCACATCCGGCCGAGCGACTGGGCGATGCCGGGGTTGCCGCCGGTGAACTCCTGGATCAGGCCGTCCCACCGCCGGGCGAGGGCCTGCACGGTCTCGCTCGCGGGGTCGGTGCCCTTCTCCATCTCCGCTCTCACCTGATCCATCAGCTCCTGCCAGTCGGTTTCGGACTGTTTGATGCGCTCGTCGCCGATCTGCTCCCGGCGCTGGCGCAGCTCCTCGGACTGCTCAGGGGTGTAGTACTTGTCCATCATGTTCGTGACCTCAATGAGTTGCAGGAGCTCTCCGGTGGAGATCGATCCGGCCTCCCCCCAGCGTCCGGCGAGGGCTTCCAGGCGCTCGCACAGGCGCTGCTGCAGGGCGATCTGCTCCTTGAGGTGCGCGATCTGCATGCGCAGCACCTCGCCGGGCGAGACCTCGGGACGGGCCAGGAGATTCTTGATCTCCGCCAGGGAGAACCCCAGGTTGCGGAGCGACCTGACCTGCTGCAGACGGATCACGTCGCCCTCGGTGTAGAGGCGGTAGCCCGCCTCGGTGGTTTGCGCCGGCCGCAGCAGGCCGATCTCGTCGTAGTAGTGGAGGGTCCGCACCGAGACCCCCGTCCACCTGGCCAGCTCGCCCACCTTCCAGGGCGCGGGCCGCATCGTCACTCCTCCTTTCCGCCGGTTCATGGTGGCCATGGAGGAGACGATAAAGCCTCACGCAACGTGAGGGTCAAGAGGGATTTTCGATCTTGATCTTAATAGTCCGCGTACCCTTCGCGGGTCCGGGCCCGGGCGCCGCCCTTGACGCGGACGTCGAGCTTGTGCCACTTGCCGTCGCCCTTGGCGTTGTTCGGGTAGTAGCCGACGGCGTACTGCTCGCGCAGGTCCTTGAGGACGTTGCGGAAGGCGCCCTCCAGGTCCTCGAGGCGCTCGATGGTGAGGATACGCCCGCCGCTCTCCCTCACGGCCTGCTCCAGCTCCCGGTATTCCTGGTCGTTCGCCTTGAAGTCGCGCCAGGAGGAAGTGAAGGACTCGTGCTTACCGCCGAGCTGGATCCAGTAGATCAGCGCCTGGCCGGCGCGCGACTTCCACAGCACGTCGGAGGCGGGCAGGACGCTGTGCACGTCCGAGCCGTCAGAGAACAGCACCACCACGCGCTGCCCCTGGCGGGCGTCGAGCAGCTTGAGCGACATGTAGAGGAAGTCGTTGACCGCCGTGCCGCCGGCGGCCTGGGTGCCGGCGATGGCGGATTCGAGGGTGGACTTCTGCGAGGTGAAAGGCGTGAAGCGCAGCAGGCGATCGGAGAACAGGGCGAGCATCGCCTCGTCTGAAGGCTTCATGCCGTCGAGAAAGGCCTTGGCCCCGCGGCGGACGGCCTCCTGCCGCTTGCCCTGCATGCTCTCGCTGGTGTCCAGCAGGAGGACGGCGGTGAGCGGCAGCTCGTCACGGCCGAAGGTGACGATCTCCTGAGGGGCACCGTTGTCCAGCACCTGGAAGTCTTCCCTGCCGAGGTCGAGCGCCCGCTGGCCGTTGCGCGTCACCGAGACGAACAGGGCGCGCAGCCTGAGGTTCATCTCGTCGTTGATCATCACCGGCTGCGTCACCACGGAGTCGGAACCCGTGGCACCGGTGGGGGTGTAGGCCACGGCGCGGAACTCGCGCTGGATGTTGTCCTCGCCGACGTCGATCTGGACGTGGTAGGGGGGTGTCCTGGCCGTGCCCGCCAGCTCCCCGTTGACGTAGATTTCCACCCGGTCGATGGCGGGACCGGCCTGCACGCCCACTCGCACGTCGGTGGCGCCGAAGACCGGCTGGCCTGGCTCGGGACTGAGGATGCGGACCGCCACCTGTCCGCGGGCCGCGGCGGCGAGGAGCAGGCCCGCGGCCAGGGCCGGGAGGAACTGCTTCCGCCTCATCGGCCCACCCCCGTCCCCGCCGGCGCCGGCGGCGCGCCCAGCGCCTGGGCGAGCACCGGCAGGCGGGAGCGCGAATTCTCGTCGAGGAACGCGCGCGCCGCGGCGAAGGCGTCCGGGCGCACGGTGTTGTAGAGGAAGCGCGCCGCGGCCTCCTCGCCGGCCGGCAGGGTGAGGGCCTTCTCCACCAGGGCCGTGGCCTCCCCTGGCGCGCCCCGGCGGTCGAGCACCGCCGCGAGCTGGACGTGCAGACGCAGGTCGTTCGGATAGCGCCGTAGGGCCTGCCGCAACACCTTCTCCGCGTCCGCCGTCTTGCCCTCGTCGGAGTCGAGGCGGGCGAGTTCCTGGAAGGCCAGCGGCGTCACCCAGGAGGGGTCGGTTGAGGCCGTGAGCTCCTGGAGGAGCTTCGCGGCCTCGTCATGGTGGTCCTGCCGCCTGAGGTTCAGCGCCAGCCGCAGGTGGGCCTCCGCGTTGCCCGGCTCGATCTCCAGGACGTGGCGCAGGAGCTTGACGGCGCTCTCGGTCTGGGTGTTCTTCTCGTAGATCGCGGCCAGACCCAGCAGGGCGGCGGCGTTCTTGGCGTCCAGGGTGAAGGCCTGCTGGAACATCTCCGCCGCCGGGAGCTGCTGGGCCGACTGCTGCAGCAGCCCGCCCAGGCTGGTGAGCAGCCGGCTGGAGACCAGCGACGCCCCCTCCGAACCCGACTGGTCGTGGTAGAGGATGGCCAGATCCCGAGTCATGGTACGGGTGTGGATCATGGCCAGCGCGTGGCCATGGAACCCCCGCTTCAGGAGACGCCGGTAGGCCTCGTGGTGGAGCACGGCGATGGGCACCAGCACCTCGAGATCCGCGGCGCCGACCTGGTGGATGACCGCCTGCTCCGCCTTGAGGAGGACCTTGCGGGTGCCCGCATCGGCATCCGACACCACGGCCGACTCGAGCTCGATCAGCTCGTCCGGCGCCCGCTCCGTGTCGCCTGCCGACCAGTCAGCGAGGATCTTGCGATAGACCTCCTGAATCCTCGCCGGCGACAGCCTTTCTCCGGCGCGCAGGCCGAGAGTGCCGCTCCCTTTCTGTGTCCCCGGGGCCGGCTGAGCCCAGGCGGCCAGGCCGGCCGACAGCCAGACCAGGGCGAGCCAGAGGACAGGCCGGCCCGCGAGCTTCCCTTCCGTTCGCACGCGCATGGGACCTCCAAGCATTGGCCCATTATAGGTGCTGGGGGATCAAAAAGCGTGACAGCGGAGGAGAGGGGCCGCAGGGGCGCGGGCTGCGCCCCTGCGAGCCGGGCAGGCGCTAAGAGTGGCCGTGGGGGCGCCGCGGCCGGTGCGTCGGCGCGGGAGCCGGCGCCTCCGGTGGAGTGCCGTCGATGTAGGATTGGGGCACGCCGAACGAGCGCAGCAGGTTGACCCGGGCCTCCTCGGTGAAGAGGAAGGGCGGGCCGGCAACGGAGTCGTCGGCGGAGACTTGCGCTGGCGAGGTGATGGCGGACGGGCCGAAGACGAACGGGAAGAGATTGACCTCCGGCACGGTGGTGCCGAACTTCTGGTTGATGGCGTCGATGAATGTGTTGGCGAGGAAGGCATAGCCGAACCGGGTCGGGTGGACGCCGTCGTAGGAGAAGACGCCGCCGCGCAGGAAGGCGCTGGTATAGGTGATGCCGCCGACGTTGACGCCGGTGGTGGCGAGTTGGGTGAGCGATGCGTTGGCGTCCACCAGGGCGGCGCCGCGCTCGTTGGCCACCGTCTGGATGATGGCGTTGTAGGCGTTGACGCGGGTACGGACGTTGGCTGCCTCGGCGGCGGTGAGCACCACGGAGCCGGGCAGCGGCTGGCCGTTGCCTCCGAGCGAGGTGGGGATGCCGAAGCCCTGGGCCTCCGCGGTGGTGGCGGTGAGCAGCACGAAGTCACCGGGCTGCACGCCGATCAGGGGCACCGGGTTGCCGCTGACGAGCAGCGGCTGGCCGGTCTGCGGATTGATGATGAACCGCGTCAGCGTGGTGACGAACGGGATGCTGGTCACGTCCGGGATGTTGGCGATCGCCATCTTGGCGCCGGACGCGGCGATGGCGGCCACGATGGCCCGGTAGTCAGCCTCGAAGCTCGCCACCGGCGTCAGGAGCTGGTCGGTGCCCGCCGTGGCGGAGCCGAGGGCGTCGTTGTTGCCGATCCACAAAGTCACGAAGGTCGGTTTCAGCGACAGGCCCTGCACGAGCTGCGTGAAGCCCAGTCCGCGGAGGATGAGGTCCGTCGGATCGTTGGCGCTGGTCGACCGCAGCTTGGTCAGCAGGTCGTGGACCGTGGCGCCCGGAACCGCCATGTTGTCGTAGGCCCGGCCCAGGCCGAGATTGATTGGCGAGCCCGAGCCCGCGCTCGGAGCGATGACCGGAGTGGGGACCAGCCGCGTCAGTTGCAGGATGCCCGGCAGGCCCGGAGGGCTCACCAGCGGCTGCTGGAAGTCGGTGATGCCGAATTGCCGCGCCAGCAGCGCGGGGTAGCTGTTGACCTGAAAGTTCTGGTTGATGCTGCCGCTCGAGAAGCCGGCGGTGAGGCTGTCGCCCAGGGCGACGTACTTGGTGAAGCTGACCTGGGCGAAGGCGCCCCCGGCCGTGAGGAGGGCGAGCGCCAGGAGGCCCGCCAGTATCTTGACACGATGCATCTTCCTGTCTCCTTGTCGTCGCGCGTTAGAAGGTGAGCGTCACGCCCAGCAGCAGGGCGTCCGTCTTGTAGGTGCCGAAGAACGGTCCCTCTCCCGGGAAGCTCTTGTTGCGGGAGCGTTCTTTGAAGGGGAGGTACATGAGGGCGAAGTCGGCCTTCCACGCGCCCGTGTAGCCGTAGCCGATGCAGTAGCCGTTGCGGTTGGCGTCGGGCAGCAGCGGCGAGACCCCCTCCTCCTGCTGCGGCGTCTGGTCGTAGACGTAGCCCAGGCGCAACTGCGAGGTTGGGTTGGCCTGCCAGCGCAGTCCCAGACGATAGTTGTAGACGTCCTTCCAGTTCTCGGGAATGGTGGTGCTGGGCAGCGAGTTGGTCGCGCCGCCGGTGAAGGTGATCGGCACGTTCTTGAAGGAGCTCCAGCCGGTCCAGTTGGCGTCGGCTTCGATCAGCAGGTTCGGCGTGAAGCTGTAGGCCAGGCCGAGGCTCGCCATGTCGGGGAAGTCGATGGAGGTCTTGACCGGGAGGTTGGTGTTGAGGGGCAGCGCGGCGGCGATGGCGGCGTCGAGCTGGGCGTTGCCGGTGGAGATCGGGGTCAGCCGCGCGTTGCCCGTGTAGTTGAGCTTGACCTTGCTGCGGTAGGAGAAGCCCAGGGAGAAATCGGGGGTGGCCTTGTACAGGATGCCGGCGTTGAAGCCGTAGCCCTCTTTGAAATCGCCCTTCAGCTTGAGCGAGGCCGCGTCCACGATCGACTGGGTGAAGGGGTTGTTGGCCGGGATGTTGCGGTTCAGCTCGACGTCCGAGATGCGGGCGATGCCGCCGACGCCGATGCCGAGGTTGGGCGTCACCTGCCAGCCGATCGTCGGGTTGATGTCGAAGGCCCGCAGGGCGGCCTTGGTGGAGAGGAACCGGCCGGCGAACTGGTTCGGCTTCTCCCACTCGGTGGTGAGGCCGAACGGCGTCTCGACGCCGAGACCGATTTTCCAGGTGCTGTTGATCGGCTGCACGTAGTAGGCGTGCGGCGGGAACTCCGAGAGCTTCTTCTGGCTCGCCCTGTAGCCCTCGCCCGGGAACGGGTTGGCGCCCTGGAAATCAGCCTTGAGACCCTTGATATAGGTGACGCCGATCGAGCCGTCTTTCTGGGTGACGAAGGCCAGACCGCCGGCGTTGTAGAACAGCGCCGAGGGGTCGTCGGCCTGGGCGGTGAAGGCTCCGGCCATGCCCATCGACTTCGTCCCCTGCTCGAAGATACCGAATCCGGCCGCGTGCATGGGCACCGCGGCCAGAGTGCCGAGGGCGACCGCCGCGCCCAGCACTCTCCACGTCACTCCTCCTCGCCTCTGCATTGACTTCCTCCTGTCTGATGAGCTCATGAGATAGTGGACCGAGAGTTGCGGAAATGGGTCTCGGATGGCATTTTTCAGCTCGCGTAAACGTTAGTCCCAACTCCCTGGGGTGTCAACGCCTGCGGCGATCCTGAACTGCTGATAGAGTAGGCCCCTCTGGAGGTGAGGATCATGTTCGAAAGCCCGGTCCATCATGAGACCTTCAACAAGCTGAGAGAATACCTGGGGGAGCTGTTCGAGGAGCCCTATCACGACCCCGAGAACGACCATTTCTACGTGCGCTACGGCTCGACGGTGCTGGAGATCTCCGTGGAGCCCTACGGTCCGGACGAGGCGGTGGTGGCCATCATGTCCTACTGCGTGCAGGACGTGGAGCTGGAGGAGGAGCTGATGGCCGGTCTCCTGGAGCTCAACCACCAGATGCCGTGCGGCCACTTCTCGGTCGTCGGCAATGACATCTTCTTCGCCCACTCCCTCTTCGGCCGCACCCTGGAGCCGCGGGACCTGCTGCGGGCCATCACTGCCGTGGCCTCCGTCGCCGACGACTACGACGATCGGATCGTCGCCCGCTATGGCGGCCAGACGGCGCTGGAGCGCATCCAGGACACCGGCGGCCGGCGCCGCCGGCAGGAGGTCGGGAGCGAGTAATCTGAGGGCCTGGAGGGCTCGGCCGCCGGTCACCAGCGGCCGTCCTTGACCGCGGCCTCGGCCTCGCGGTCGAGCTCGCGGGCCTTCGTGGCCTCCCGCTTGTCGAACTCCTTCTTGCCCTGCACCAGGGCGATCTCCACCTTGATCCAGTTCCCCTTGAGGTAGACCGAGAGCGGCACCACGGTCAACCCCTTGAGCTGGGTACGGCCGAAGAAACGGTCGATCTGCCGCTTCTTGAGCAGCAGCTTGCGCGGCTGCTCGGGCTCGTGGTTCTCCCGGTTGCCGTGGGTGTAGTGGCTGATGTGGGCGCCCACGAGCCAAGCCTGGCCGTCCCTGAACTCCACGAAGCTGTCCTTGAGCTGCACCCGCCCCGAGCGCACCGACTTCACCTCCGTGCCGCTCAGCCTGATGCCGGCCTCCACCGTCTCCAGGACCTCGTAGTCGTGCCGGGCCCGGCGGTTGGAGGCGAGGGGGCGCTGCTCGTCCCTGGCCTTGGTCGCCATGGAGGGAAGTGTATCAGGGGCGGGGAAGAGGCTTCCGGCGGGGAGAAGTGACTAGGGGCGGCACGCCCCCCTGGGACCGCCGGCGTCCCGCCGGCAACTTACTCCGTTTTTTCTTTCTTGAGTGGAGGTAGGAAAGCGGAGTTAGATGCCGGCGGGACGCCGGCGGTCCCAGGGGCCCCCCACCCCCCCTTAGGACCCACTGGTCACGACCCGCTCCCCGCCGCCGCCTTCGCCACCTTCCCCAGCTCCTCCAACTCCGCCACCTCCCGCCCCTTGACCTCGGGCCAGGTCACCCGGCGGACGGCCATGGCCTGCTCCAGGCGCTGCCAGAGGTCGCGGTGGAGCACCGGCTGACCCTCCTGGGTCTTCCAGCCGCGGCGGCGCCAGCCCTCGATCCAGCGGCTGGCGCCATTCCGCAGATAGTCCGAGCCGGTGTGGACGGCCACCGAGGTCCCCGGCGGCAGGCTCTCCAGAGCGGCGATGGCGCCCAGGAGGTCGAGCTGGTTGGGGGTGGTGCCCGAGAGGCCGGCGGAGAGGAGCTCCTCCTCCCCACTACGGCGGCGGACCAGGGCCGCCCAGCCGCCCCGCTTACCGGAGCAGGAGACGCGGAGGAAGACCTCGGCGTCCGGCGGCTCGGCCGGCACCGAGGCGGCGCCTCTCCCGCGCAGCTTGCGGATCTCCAGCGTGGCCAGCTCGTCCGCCCGCTCGTTCAAGCGGTTGCCGGCGTGCCCCTTGATCCAGTCCCATTTCACGTCGTGGAGCTGGACGAGCTCGGCGAGGCGGCGCCAGAGGTCCTCGTTCTGCAGCTCGCCGTCCTTGCGCCGCCAGCCGCGGGCGATCCAGCCGGGGAGCCACTGCGTGATCCCCTTCCTCAGATATTGCGAGTCGGTGAAGAGCTGGACCCGGCAGCGGCGCTTCAGCGACTCCAGACCGCGGATGGCCGCCGTCAGCTCCATCCGGTTGTTGGTGGCGCGGGGCTCGCCGCCGGAGAGCTCCTTGACCTTGCCACTGGCGGGATCGAGGAGGATGGCCGCCCAGCCCCCCGTGCCCGGGTTCGGATCGGCGCCGCCGTCGGTGTAGATGGTGACTTCGGGGAGAGAGGGAGTGTCGGGCATGGGCGCGCGGTTGGTCGAAGAGAGGCCAGGCAGACAGGAAGGTCAGAGCAACCGGCGCAGATCCTCCGGTGAAAGCTCGCAGTCGCGGAGGATCTGAGACAGCAGACCCGGACCAAGAGTTTCACCGCCGTGCACCGGCACTACTGTAGCTCGTCCATCCTGATGACGAAGGTAGAAATGGCTGCCCTTGGTCCGGACGGTCGCGAAACCGGCCTTCGCCAGGGCAGCCACGAGCTTTTTGCCAGAGATCCGGGGGAGCCGGCTCATCTTGCGATCTTCACCCGCTGTACCCCGACGAAGTCAAGATCCTCCAATTCTCCCTCCCCTTCGACCTCCAGGCACAGCTCGATCGCCTCTCTGACCCTCTCCATGAGCTTGTCCAATGACTTGGCTTGGGTATGGCAGCCCTTGAGAGCCGGGACGGTCGCCACGTAGTAACCCCCTCCGTCGCGTTCGATGATGACGTTGAAATCTCGGGTCATAGGGCTATTCTAGTCCCCTGCGGCTCAACGGTCACCCCGGAGAAGCGTCCAGAACCTGTCACCAGACCATTTCCGTGGCACGTCTCTTGCGGGCTTTTCAGGCTTCGGGCCGGCGCCGTGCCGGCCGCTGTGGAGTCGTCCAGGAGGCCGCCACCACTTTCAATTCAACCTGATCCAAAGGAGGCATCCACGTGCGAGAGGAAGTCATCTTGATCTCGGTCCAACAGAGCACGGGATCTTTCGAACCCGCCCTCGAAGGCTACCCCGCCAACGAGGAATCCGCCACCTTCATGACCCGGGTAGGCCAGGCTGCCATGATCGTCAGCGGCGCGGCGCTGGTCGCCCTCGCCGCCAAGCAGCGCTCCTGGCGCACGCTCGGCATCGCCGCCGCCGGTGCACCCCTGATCTACCGCGGCGCCACGGGCCACTGGCCGGTGCCGGAGAAGATCGCCCAGCGCGCCTCCGATGCCGTGGCCCTGGTCCCCATCGAGACCGCTGTCACCGTCGGCCGGCCGGCCGGTGAGCTGTACCGCTTCTGGCGCGGGCTCGAGAACCTCCCCCGTTTCATGAAGAACCTCGACTCCGTGACCGAGCTCGACGGCCGCCGCTCCCACTGGGTGGGCAAGAGCCCGCTCGGCTTCAAGCTGGAGTGGGACGCCGAGATCCTCGAGCAGCGCGAGGGCACGCTCCTCTCCTGGCGCTCGCTCCCCGGCTCCGACGTGCACAACGCCGGCACCGTGTTCTTCGAGCCGGCCACAGGCGGGCGCGGCACGGTGGTCCGGGCCTCCCTGGACTACCAGGTGCCCGGCCATTTCCTCGGCCAGGCCGTGGGCAAGATGCTCTCCGGCATCACCGAGCAGCAGGTGCGCGAGGACCTGCGGCGCTTCAAGGAGCTGATGGAAGCCGGCGAGGTCGCCACCACCGACGGCCAACCCCACGGCACCCGGTCCCTCCTCAACGTCAAGAACCCCATCTAGGAAACCGACATCAGAGCCCTGACAAGGCCGGGAGCAAAACCGATGAGAGCAGTCTGCTGGAACGGCAAGAACGACATCCGGGTGGAGACCGTCCCGGATCCCGAAATCCTCAACCCCCGCGACGCCGTCGTGCGCATCACCTCGACGGCGATCTGCGGCTCGGACCTCCACCTTTACGACGGCTACATCCCCACCATGAAGAAGGGGGACATCCTGGGCCACGAGTTCATGGGCGAGGTCATGGAGGTCGGCCGCGAGATCAAGAACCTGAAGGCGGGAGACCGTGTCGTCGTCCCCTTCACCATCGCCTGCGGCCGCTGCTGGTACTGCGAGCATGAGCTGTGGTCGGCCTGCGACAACTCGAACCCCAACGCCTGGATCGCGGAGAAGGCCTACGGCCAGTCCGGCTCGGGCCTGTTCGGCTACTCCCACATGATGGGCGGCTACGCCGGCGGCCAGGCCGAATTCGCCCGCGTCCCCTTCGCCGACGTCGGTCCGCTGAAGATCGAGAACGGCATCGAGGACGAGAAGGTCCTCTTCCTCTCCGACATCTTCCCCACCGGCTACATGGCGGCGGAGAACTGCGACATCCAGCCCGGCGACACGGTGGCCATCTGGGGCTGCGGCCCGGTGGGCCAGTTCGCCATCCAGAGCGCCTGGATGCTAGGCGCCGAGCGGGTGATCGCCATCGACCGCTTCCCCGAGCGGCTGCTGCTCGCCCAGACCTGGGGACGGGCCGAGGTCCTCGACTACGAGGAGGTGGACAGCGTCCTCGACACGCTGCGCGACATGACCGGCGGCCGCGGCCCCGACTCCTGCATCGATGCCGTCGGCATGGAGGCGCACGGCACCACGCTCGACGCGAAGTACGACAAGGCCAAGCAGACCGTGCGCCTGGGCACCGACCGGCCGCACGCCCTGCGCGAGGCCATCCAGGCCTGCCGCAAAGGGGGGACGGTATCGATCCCCGGCGTCTACGGCGGCGTGCTCGACAAGGTGCCGTTCGGCGCGGCCTTCGGCAAGGGGCTGACCCTGAAGATGGGGCAGACCCACGTCATGCGCTACATGAAGCCGCTGCTCGAGCGCATCCAGAACGGCGAGATCGATCCCTCGCGGCTGATCACCCACCGCCTGGGCCTGGACGACGCCCCCTGGGGCTACAAGACGTTCCGGGACAAGGAGGACGACTGTATCAAGATCGTCCTCAAGCCCGGCGGCAACGGCCACTTCCACACGCACACGCTCGGGGGAAACGGGCACTCTCACGGCGGCAACGGCCGGGAGCATGATGCATGAGGGCCCCGGCCCGTGAAGATCTGAGACGTCTGGCCGGTCCGGCGGCGGTCCTCGCGGCCGCCGCCGGCCTCGCCGTGGCCGCCCGGGCACTGCGGCGGCGCCGGCCCATCCAGTTCCGCGACCGCGCGGTGGTGATCACCGGCGGCTCGCGGGGCCTGGGGCTGCTGATGGCCCGGGAGCTGGCGGCCGAGGGGGCGCGGCTCGCCATCCTGGCCCGCGATCCGGCCGAGCTCGACCTCGCCCGGCGCGAGCTCGCCGCCCTCGGCAGCCACCGGGTGTTGGCCCTCCCCTGCGACGTCGGTGACCGCGGCGAGGCGCAGTGGGCCATCGACGCGGCGGCCGAGCGCTTCGGCCGGCTGGACGTGCTGATCAACAACGCCGGCACCATCCAGGTGGGCCCCCTCGAGCACATGACGGTCGAGGACTTCGAGGAAGCCCTGCGGGTCCACTTCTGGGGTCCGCTCTACGCCGTCCTGGCCGCCATCCCCCACCTGCGGCGGCGCGGCAACGGCCGCATCGTCAACATCGCCTCGATCGGCGGCAGGATCGCCGTCCCCCACCTGGTCCCCTACAGCGCCAGCAAGTTCGCCCTCGTCGGCCTGTCCGACGGCCTGCGCGCCGAGCTGGCACAGGAGGGGATCTACATCACCACCGTCTGTCCGGGGCTGATGCGCACCGGCTCCCACGTCAACGCCCTGTTCAAGGGACGGCGGGCGGCGGAGCTCGCCTGGTTCGCCGTCGCCGACTCGCTGCCGCTGACCTCCATGGCCGGGCGGCGGGCGGCGCGGCGCATCGTCGAGGCCTGCCGCTACGGCGAGCCCCACCTCACCCTCACCCCCCAGGCGCGGGCGGCCGTGCTGGCCGCCACCCTGGCCCCCAACGTCACCGCCCGCCTCCTGCAAGCGATCACCCGGCTCCTCCCCGCCCCGGCGGGCGAGGACGGCCGGGAGGCCCGGCCGGGCTGGCAGAACGCCTCGCGCTGGGTCCCCTCGATGCTCACCCGGCTGGCCGACGAGGCCGCCGTGGAGAACAACGAGCTGCGGGGCGACGCGGTCGAGTACGGGAAGCCTCGCTGAGGGTAAGGGCAACAGGGACAACAGGGACAACAGGGACGAAGATACCGCCGGACTCCTCCGTCCCTGGAGTCCCTGCTGTCCCTGAAGTCCCTGTTTTTCTCCAGTAGAATCGCCGCCATGAGCCGCTCGAAGCGATACCGTCTCGGTCCCCAGCTCCGCCGGGCGGCCGCCGATCCCGCGTTCTTCGACCAGGTCCACGTCCTCTTCGGCGGCACGGGCGCCGTGGGCGGCGCGACGGCCCTGCAGGTCATCGGCTTCTTCGAGGAGGCCGCCCGGGACAATCCCGCCGCCGCGGGCCGCTCGCCGCGGCTGGTGATCACCGGCCGGTCGAAGGCCGAGGTGCGGCAGTTCACCCGCCTCCTCTTCGACCTCCAGGAGCGTGATCACGGCCGCCACCCGGAAGCTCTCGACCACCTGGGATACCGGACGGTGGGCGGTGTCACCGTCGAGCTGACGGTGCTCGGCGTCGATCCCGCCATCCCCGGCCTCCAGGACTTCGCCCAAGCCGACGCGGTCGGGCGCCAGGAGGCCATCCGCCAGTTCCTGGCCGGCGGCGGCCTCGGTCCCGAGAGCCCGGACGAGGCGAAGGCGCGCTTCCTGGAAGAGGCCCTGCGCCAGCGGGTGGGCCAGCCGTTCAGCCGCTTCCTCGAAGGCTGGCTGGCCGAGCGCGGGCCGCTGCCGGGCGGCCGCGGGCGTTTCCGCTCGGTGGTGGTCGGCATCCCCCTCGCCAGCGTCGCCGCCTACAAGCTGGGAGACCTCGACGAAGCCGGCCCCTTCCTCGGCGTGGCCCGCGGCAGCTCGCGCATGGACGAGCTCAAGGAGGTCTACCTGGCGGCCATCCGGGACGACCTCGCCAACGTCCGCGACCGGCTGGCCGGCGAGGTGCTGGCCGCCCACACCACCGCCGTGGGCGGCATGTACGACGAGGAGGAGGACGGTTCGCGCACCATTCGCCTCGGCTTCGCCCACAGCGCCATCGACGACAAGCTGCGCAAGAAGCAGATCTTCGCCGAAGAGCTGGCCCGCCTCTACGCCGAGAAGCAGATCAAGATGCTGATCACCGCCGCCGCCATCGGCGTCGACGCCGTGCTGGTCAAGGAGAGCCCGCCGATGAACGGCGCCATCCGCCGCCAGCTCGCCCGCGCTCAAGGCCAGGGTCACCCCGTGATCGTGCCCGCCCCGCCCGCACGCCTGGCCGTCTACCCGCCCGTGGACCTCGACCTGCTGGCCGAGCCCCACGAGCCGGTCGCCTTCCAGCACGGCCGCCCCCTGGTGCTGGACTACGTCCTGAAGAGCGGCGAGAACGGCTACTTCACCATCTCCAACGCCGACGCCCTCTACCGGGTGATGCGGGTGACGACCAGCAGCGAGCTCGGGCTCCTCCTCGCCCGCACCGCCGTGTTCGGCGACGACCCCCACGTCCCCATGTTCCCCGGCAACGCCTGCTACTACACCGAGACCGACAACAGCCGCCAGGTCTTCGACCTCCTGGGGCAGCCCCGGCTGCGGCGCAACCAGCAGAGCGGCCTGAGCCCCAAGGCCCTGCAGGACTTGGGCTCGGCCAAGCACCAGGCCGAGCTCCACACCCTCGGCCTGCTCATCCTCCTTCACCGCCTGAAGACTCTGGACTTCGACGCCCTGCCGCCGCACGTGGACCTCGCCTCGTTCCAGCCCGAGGAATATTTCGAGACGCACTCCCGGGGGCTGACCCTGGAAGACGTCCTGCACTGGAATCCCGAGGAGCTGTCCCGGGACCTGTGCCTGCTGGTGACCGCGCGCGAGGAGAAGGACCTGGCGCCTCTCAAGCACTTCTACCAGCGGGACCCGGACCGGCAGGAGGCCACGCACCGGGCGCTCCAGGCCGCCATCCACGCCGCCTGGGCCGTGTCCTCCATCGGCACGCCCGTGATCTATGAAAAGCACGGCCGGCGGCGGGTGGTGGCCGGCTACTACGCCGCCTCCCTCGACCGGGTGGTGACCCACCGCGACACCTTCGCCACCCACCTGCGGCGGCGTTTCGAGGAGCTGGGGGGCGGCAGCGCGGACGACTTCGAGCGGTTCGTCGAATTCCACGTCGCCAACTTCGGCTTCGCCGACCTGCGTCCCGTGGCGGTGCTGGTCACCGCCAAGTCGGACGAGAGCTGGCGGGGGAACGTCCAGGTGTTCCGGGACGAGGCGTCCTTCCTGGCGGCCCTGGAGCGCGTGGAGCCCTACAGCTACTTCACCACCAGCGGCCTCATCGCCCTCCTGGTCCGGCTGAAGGGGCTCTGCAAGCTGGCCCACCAGTTGGAGCCCCGGCTCGGCACGGCGAACGAGTTCCGCGCCCACATCCCCTTCGACGAGCAGGACCGCCCCCTCCTCGTCCCCGGCATCGTCGAGGCCTTCCGCATGGTCTCCGAGGGGCTGGAGAAGAACACCGGCTCGGAGCGGCTGGATGGGCGGTGGGGGTATTATGTGTGAGGGCGGATCGTGGTACAGTTCTCGATAGGAGGAAAAAGATGCCAACCAGCACGATCACCAGCGAAGGCCAGATCAGACTGCCCGAGGAAGTCAGGGAGCATCTCCACCTTGCCGCCGGGGATCGAGTGGAGTTCCTGATCGATTGCACGGGCAAAGTTGAGCTGCGCCCTGCCTCGCCTCCCATTCAGAGCCTCTTCGGGATGCTTCACCAACCAGGGATGCGCGCTGTCAGCGTCGAGGAGATGAACGAGGGGATAGCGCAATTCCACGCCGCGGAGAATGAACGGATCCTCAAGGGTGAAGCTTGAGAGGCCTCGACACTAATATCCTCGTTCGGTATCTGCTGCTGGATGACCCTCACCAAGTCGAAGTCGTGAAGAATCTGTTCGACCAAGGAACGAAGAGAGAAGAGCGCTATCACGTCCCCAGCGTCGTGCTCTGCGAGCTGGTCTGGGTCTTGCGGAGCGTTTACCGTCTAGGCCGAGACAAGATCTGCTCGACTCTCGGATTGATCCTCTCGGTTGGCTCCTTCGAGGTCCAGGATCGGGATCTGGCCGAGCGGGCTCTGGAGGAATACCGAACAGGGCAAGCCGACTTCGCTGATTACCTGATCGGCCGGCAGAACGGCCGCGCGGGTTGCGACGACACACTTTCCTTCGACCGCGATCTAATGGGCCATCCTGGATTTACCATTCTGCGCTAAGCCCGTGGACAATCCCGAGATCGCCCGCATCTTCGACGAGGTCGCCGATGTCCTCGAGATCCAGGGCGCCAATACGTTCCGCATCCGCGCCTATCGCAACGCCGTCCGCACCGTCGAAAGCCTGACCACTCCCCTGCGCAAATGGGTGGAGGAAAATCGCCCGCTCACCGACCTCCCAGGGATCGGCAAGGAGATGGCCAACCACGTGCGGGAGATGGTCGAGACGGGCACGCTCGGTTTCCGCGACGAGCTGCTGGCCGAGGTCCCCCGCTCGTTGATCGAGCTGATGCGCCTCCCCAATCTCGGTCCCAAGAAGGCGAAGAAGATCTACGACGAGCTCAAGATCGGCTCCGTGGACGAGCTCGAAGCCGCGGCCAAGGCGGGCCTCATCGCCGCCGTCCCCGGCTTCGGCGCCAAGAGCCAGGAGAAGATCCTCGCCGGCATCGCCGAGTATCGCCAGCACGGCAGCCGCTTCCTCCTCCCCCAGGCCGAGCGCGCCGTCGAGCCCCTCCTCGGCTATCTGCGGGAGTCGCCGGGGCTGGAGCGTCTGGAGGTGGCCGGCAGCTATCGGCGACGCAAGGAGACGGTGGGGGACATCGACCTGCTGGCCATCGCCTCGCAGCCCGTCCCCGTCATGGAGCGCTTCCGCGGCTATCCCCAGGTGGACAAGGTCCTCAATGCCGGGGATACCAAGAGCACCGTCGTCCTCGGCTCCGGCCTCCAGGTCGACCTGCGGGTGGTGCCGGCGGACTGCTACGGCGCCGCCCTGGTCTACTTCACCGGCTCGAAGGAGCACAACGTCAAGCTCCGGCGCCGGGCCGTCGAGAAGGGGCTGCGGATCTCCGAGTACGGCGTGTTCCGCGAGCAACCGGACGGCGAGGGAGAGTGGATCGCCGGGCGCGAGGAGGCGGACGTCTACGCCACCGTGGGCCTCGCCTGGATCCCCCCCGAGCTGCGGGAGGACCGCGGCGAGATCGAAGCCGCGGCGGCCGGCCGGCTCCCCGACCTCATCCGGGTGCAGGACCTGCGCGGCGATCTCCACATGCACTCCACCTGGTCCGACGGCCGCAACTCGATCGAGGAGATGGTGACGGCCTGCGCCGCCCGCGGCTACGAGTACATGGTCATCTCCGATCACAGCAAGTCGCTGTCGATGACCGGCGGCCTCGACGCCTATCGCCTGCGCCTGCAATGGCACGAGATCGATCAGGTCCGCTCCCGCCACCCCGAGATCCGCGTCCTGCGCGCCATGGAGGTGGACATCCTGGGCGACGGCTCCCTCGACCTCGAAGACGAGATGCTGGCCGGTCTCGACCTCGTGCTCGTCTCCCTCCACTCCCGCCTCGACCTGCCGGGGGAGCAGCAGACCGCGCGCGTGCTCAAGGCCCTGGAGCACCCGGAGGTCAACGTCTTCTGCCACCCCACGGCGCGGCTCATCAATCGCCGGAAGCCGGTGGACATGGACCTCGACCTCGTGCTGCGCCGCGCCGCCGAGCTGGGCGTGGCCGTCGAGCTGAACTCCAGCCCCAACCGCCTGGACCTCAAGGACACCCACCTCAAGCTCGCCCGCGAGCTGGGCTGCAAGGTGGTGATCGACACCGACGCCCACCGCACGGCCGAGCTCGACCTGATGCGCTATGGCGTCGAGCAGGCGCGCCGGGCCGGGCTCACGGCGGGTGACGTACTGAATACGTTGCCGTTCGAGACGTTCTGGAAAGCGATTCAACGATAAGAACTACCGGTTTTCACATAATTCCTGTATACTGACTCCAGCCTCGGGCACAATCGTCCGATCCTGTCAGGGAAGGACCCCCCCCATGAATCCACGCAGCGTCCACCAGCTCCGCCGGGACATTACTGAAGGGCAGAAGCCCAGCTACTTCTTCTTCTGGGGCCACCACCCGGAGAAGGACGGCAAGATCGGCAAGAGCTGCCTGAGCCACTGGTGGCCCTCAAGCTTCACCGTCGACGGCGTGACCTACGCCTCCGCCGAGCACTTCATGATGGCCGAGAAGGCGCGGCTGTTCGGCGACACGGTGGCGCAGGAGAAGATCATCGCCGCCAAGAGCCCTTCCGAGGCCAAGCGCCTCGGCCGCGAGATCGAGGGCTTCGACCAGGAGACGTGGAACAAGGCGCGCTTCGAGGTGGTGATCTGCGGCAACCTCCACAAGTTCAGCCAGAACAAGGACCTGCAGACCTTCCTCCTCGGCACCGGTCCCCGCGTGCTGGTGGAGGCGAGCCCCCTCGACCCGCTCTGGGGCATCGGCCTCGCCTCGGACGACGTGCGCTCGCGCAACCCCGAGGAGTGGAAGGGCCTCAACCTCCTGGGCTTCGCCTTGATGGAGGCGCGAGAACGGCTGGCCGAGGCGGCGTGACGGAATTGTTGGGGGAGAGTGATGTCTGGCTGGTTCAGGGCGGCTAATCGCGGTCTGAGGACCGACGCCCACCCACGGCCCGTCCGAAGATCCCGTCGATGCTCGCCGCCCGGCGGGCGGCCTTGCAGGCCGCCCGCCCAAGCGAGACTGCTGTCTCGTCAAAGGCAAGAATCACTTAATGCGAGCCTGTCTCCCCTCAGACTGAATGAGGCTTTTACGGGCTTCTCCCGAGAGGGAGTTAATTGCCTGCTGGAACTTTTCGCTCGCCTCAACAAAGCTCTGGCTGTCCTTGAAGAGCACGGAGTTGTAAAGCTCGGTCGCAGCTTCGACCACTGTGCGTAAATCCTCTCTTTCAGACCAGACATCAATCCGTTCTTTAAATGCAGCAAGTTCGCCTTGGCTGGCGTTGTATGCCAGTGTAAAATTGCTACACGGGTTGTTTCTAGGTTCCACGCTAAAACAGTAATTACCTCCAGTGGTACAACAATAACAATAATTTCCACTGCAGAACGGGTAACTGTCGCATGAACACGCTTCCGCCAAGCCGGGAGAAGGCAGGGCGAAAGTGAATGCCCAGGCGAAAGACACAAAGACTCGCGAGATTCTTCTGTCCATTTTTTTCTCCTTGGTAAGATGACAGCTTCCTTGAGCTCCTTAACGATTCTGCATTTTTGCAACAATAGTGCCAAAACGCCAAGTCCCCTTCGAGTTTCATAGAACCACGCTGTGGGGGATGTGCAGGCGCCCCGGTGGGCCGGGAGCCGTAGCGTTTGGGAAGGCGAACAAGATCACTCCCTCCTCGGTTAAACTCCCCCAGACGGGAGACCCGACCATGAACCGAAACTCCGTAACCTGCGCCCTCGCGCTGCTCCTCCTCGTGTTCGCCGCCGCCGCGCCCCTGGCGGCCCAGGACCTCGCCTCCTTCGAGGCGAAGACCAAGGTCCACGTCCTCCAGAACGGCTGGACGTTCATCATCGTCGAGCGGCCCACCGCGCCCGTCTTCTCGTTTGCCACGGTCGCCGACGTGGGCTCCGCCCAAGAGGTGCCGGGCATCACGGGGCTCGCCCACATGTTCGAGCACATGGCCTTCAAGGGCACGCCCAACATCGGCACCCGCGATTTCGCAGGAGAGAAGAAGGCCCTCGATGCCCTGGAGGCCGCCTACCAGGCCTGGCAGGCCGAACGCCTGGCGCCGCAGCCGGACGCGAAGAAGCTCGAGCGCCTGCTCGCCGACTTCAAGACGAAGCAGCAGACTGCGGCGGGATTCGTGGTCAAGGGGGAGTTCGACGACATCATCACCCGCGAGGGGGGCGTGGGCATGAACGCCTCGACCGGCGCCGACGAGACCCGCTACTTCTACTCCCTCCCCGCCAACAAGGTCGAGCTCTTCGCCTTCCTCGAATCCGAGCGGTTCTTCCACCCCGTGTTCCGCGAGTTCTACGAGGAGCGCGACGTGGTCATGGAGGAGCGGCGGATGAGCACCGAGAGCCAGCCCATCGGCCGGCTCGTGGAGCAGTTCACCAGCGCCGCCTTCGCCGCCCACCCCTACCACCAGCCCGCCATCGGCTACACCAGCGACCTCCAGTCGATCACCATGACCGACGCCGAGCGCTTCTTCCAGACCGAGTACGTGCCGTCCCGGCTCACCACGGCGATCGTCGGCGACGTCCACGCCGAGACGCTGATCCCCATCCTCGACCAGTACTTCGGCCGCATTCCGGCGCGCCCGGCGCCACCGCCGCTGCGCACCGTCGAGCCGCCGCAGGTGGCCGAGAAGACGGTGGTGCTGGAGGACGCCTCCCAGCCCATGTACCTGGAGGCCTACCACAAGCCGGCGTCCACCCATCCGGACCAGGCGGTCTACGACGCCATCGACGACGTCCTGTCGACCGGCCGCACCTCGCGCCTCTACCGCTCGCTGGTGCGGGACAAGAAGCTGGCGGTCGACGTCGAGTCCTTCTCCGGTTATCCCGGCGAGAAGTACCCGAACCTCTGGGCCATCCTCGCCGTGCCCGCCTTCGGCGTCAGCAACCAGCAGGTGCAGACGGCGCTGCGGGAGGAGCTTGAAAAGCTCAAGGGCCAGGACGTCACGGACGAGGAGATGGCCCGCTTCAAGGCCCGCTCCAAGGCCAACCTCATCCGCTCGCTGCGCAGCAACCAGGGGCTCGCCAGCCAGCTCGCCGAGTACCAGCGCCTCTACGGCGACTGGCGCGAGCTGTTCCGCTATATCGACCGCCTGGACAAGGTGACCAAGGCCGATATCCGCCGGGTGGCCGGCGAGGCTTTCCGCAGCGAGAACCGCACCGTCGCCATGCTCGTCAACAAGCCCGGCGACGCGCCGCAGGCGAGGACCCAACCATGATCCGCACCGCTTCGCAGCTCCTCCTGGCCGCCGTCCTCGCCCTGCCCGCCGCCGCGGCGGCCCAGGCCACCCGCGCCGAAGACCTGCGCTATCCCCCGCTCCCGCGTTTCGACATCCCCCAGCCGGAGCGGGTGGTGCTCGACAACGGCATGGTGGTGATGCTCCTCGAGGACCACGAGCTCCCCCTGGTGGAGGCCACGGCCCTGATCCGCGGCGGCAGCCGGCTCGATCCCGCGGACAAGGCGGGCCTCGCCAGCCTCGGCGCCGGCGTGATGCGCACCGGCGGCACGCAGAGTATGGCGAGCGACGCTCTCGACGACTACCTCGAGAGCCGCGCCGCAGCCATCGAGGTTCGCGCCCAGGACGACCACCTCCAGGCTGCGCTCTCCGCGCTCAAGGCGGACTTCCCCGCCGTGCTCCGCGTCTTCGCCGACGTGCTGCGCCGGCCCGCCTTCGACGCCCGCAAGCTGGAGGTGGCCCGCAACCAGGCCATCGCCGAGGTGGCACGGCAGAACGACGAGCCCGGCCAGCTCCTGGCCCGCGAGTTCAAGAAGGTCGTCTACGGCCCCGACTCGCCCTACGGCCGCACCGAGACCTTCGCCTCGCTGGGCAAGATCCGCCGCGACGACCTGGTGGCCTGGCATCGCGAGACCTTCCATCCGGATCGCATCATCCTCGGTCTGGCGGGGGACTTCCAGCGCGACGAGGCCCTCCGCCAGATTCGCGAAGCCTTCGGCGACTGGCCGCAGGGACCGGCGTGGAAGGCTCCCGACGTGCCGTATCGCAAGCAGCCCAGCCCCGGCGTCTGGTTCGCCCGCAAGGACGACGTCACCCAGTCCTTCATCATGATGGGCCACCTGGCCGGCCTGCGCAGCGATCCCGACTTCTACGCCCTGGAGGTGCTCAACCAGCTCTTCTCCGGCTCCTTCGCCTCGCGCCTGGTCAACGACGTGCGCACCCGCAAGGGGCTCGCCTACGGCGTCCAGGGGCAGCTCGACAGCGGCTACGACCATCCGGGCATGGCCTGGATCTTCGTCTCCACCAAGACCCAGACCACCGGCGCCAGCATCGACGCCCTGCTGGAGGAGGCCCGCAACCTCACCGCCCAGCCGCCCACCGACGAGGAGGTGGCCAAGGCGAAGCAGTCCCTGCTGAGCTCCTTCGTCTTCAACTACGACACCCGGCGCGAGGTGCTCGCCCGCCAGCTCACCCTGGAGTACTTCGGCTACCCACTGGACTGGCTGTCGCGCTACCGCACGGCCGTCGAAGGCGTGACCACCGACCAGGTGCGCGCGGCGGCCCGACGGCTGCGCCCGGAGGACTTCGCCATCGTCGTGGTCGGCCCTGCCCAGGGGACGGACAAGCCCCTCACCACCTACGGCAAGGTGACGCCGATCGACCTCGCCCCGCCGGCGCCGGCCCCGGGAAAGAAGTAGGAATCGTCTCCCTGTAGAAAATACAGGTACTTACCTCTATAAGCCCGACCACGGGGGTGCCCCGCCCCGCCCGGGACCCCGCTGGATTCTCGCCCCGCCCGAAAAAACGCCTCTCCCGGCGTTTTTTCCCTTGGCACGTCGCTTGCTGGTTATCGGAACCGCGATGGCTTCGATTTTGCCGGCGGCTGCATGAGCCGGGGAGCGAAAGGGCGGGAGAGACCGTGACGCCGACGACCGACAGACCTCGACCGCGCGACGGGGATTCACCCCGCCGGCGTGTCGGCGCCCCGCTCCCGCCACAGGCAGGCCACACCCGGCTCCATCCCCCGGCGCCTCGACCGACCCTGGACCGGCCGGACCTCGTCCGCCGGCCCCATCGCGTGCGAGATCATCAATGACTTCCTTCGGAGGACAGCATGAGCGGACGGATCTTGATCACCGGCGGTGCCGGCTTCCTCGGCTCTCATCTCGCCGATGAGCTGCTGGAGCACGGCTATCGCGTCAGAGCTCTGGACAACCTGTCGGAGCAGGTCCACGGTCCCGCGGCTTCGCGGCCCGGCTATCTCTCTCCCGACGTCGAGCTGATCGCCGGCGACGTCCGGGACCCGGAGGCCGTACGCCAGGCGCTGGAGGGCGTCGACGCGGTGTATCACTTCGCCGCCATGGTGGGCGTCGGCCAGAGCATGTACGAGATCGAGCGCTACACCAGCGCCAACAACCTGGGCACCGCGGTGCTGCTCGAAGCGCTGATCGAGCGGCCGGTGCAGCGGCTGGTCGTGGCCTCCAGCATGAGCATCTACGGCGAGGGGCTGTACCGCGACGCCGACGGCCGGCCGGTCACCGCCTGCGAACGCGACCGCGAGAGCCTCAAGGCCCATGAGTGGGAGCTCAAGGATGGCCAGGGCCGGCCGCTGACGCCCGTGCCCACGCCGGAGAGCAAGCCGCCGGTCCTCACTTCCGTCTACGCCCTCTCCAAATACGATCAGGAGCGGCTCTGCCTGATGGTGGGCCGGGCCTATGGCATCCCCACCGTGGCGCTGCGCTTCTTCAACGTCTACGGCACCCGCCAGGCGCTCTCCAACCCCTACACCGGAGTGCTGGCCATCTTCGCCTCCCGCCTGCTCAACGGCAATCCGCCGCTGATCTTCGAGGACGGCCGGCAGATGCGCGACTTCGTCCACGTCTCGGACATTGCCCGCGCCTGCCGCCTCGCCCTGGAGCGGCCGGAGGCGAGCGATCAGGTCTTCGGCCAAGTCTTCAACATCGGCAGCGGGCGCCAGTACACGGTGCGGGAGATCGCCCGCGCCCTGGGCGAGGTGCTCGGCCGCGAGGCGATCGAGCCGGAGATCACGGGCAAGTATCGCGTCGGCGACATCCGGCACTGCGTGGCGGACATCACCCTCGCCCGCCGCGTCCTTGGCTACGAGCCGCAGATGCCGCTGGAGCAGGGGCTCGTCGAGCTCGCCTCCTGGCTCGCGGGGCAGGTGGCCTGCGACCGCGCGGCGGAAGCCGGCGCGGAGCTGGCGGCCCGGGGGTTGACGGTATGAGCGCCAAGAAGACGATGCAGAAGCTCCCGGATCTCTCCGCCATGGGCGGCGCCCGGCGCGGCGCGGAGAAGACCGTGCTCATCACCGGCGGCTCCGGCTTCATCGGCACCAACCTGGCGCACGCCATCGCCGCCGCCGGCCGCCGCGTCCGGCTGCTTGACAACCTGTCGCGGCCCGGCGTCGAGCAGAACCTGCGCTGGCTGAAGAAGACCTACGCCGACCGCCTCAGCATCGAGGTGGCCGACGTGCGCGATCCGTTCGCCGTGCGCCGGGCCGTAGCCGGCGTCGAAGCCGTTTTCCACTTCGCCGCCCAGGTGGCGGTGACCACCAGCCTCGCCGACCCCGTGCACGACTTCGAGGTCAACGTCCGCGGCACTCTCAACGTGCTGGAGGCGGTGCGGGCGCAGGAGCAGCCGCCGGTCCTCCTCTTCACCTCCACCAACAAGGTCTACGGCGGCATGACGGACGTCCCCCTGAAGCTGCGCGGCCTGCGCTACGAGCCGTGCGACGCGGCCTTAAGCGCCCGCGGCTTCGGCGAGGACCGGCCGCTCGACTTCCACAGCCCCTATGGCTGCTCCAAGGGGGCCGCGGACCAGTACGTGCTCGACTACGCCCGCAGCTACGGCCTGCGCACCGCCGTCTTCCGCATGAGCTGCATCTACGGCCCCCACCAGTTCGGCACCGAGGACCAGGGCTGGGTCGCCCACTTCCTCATCCGCGCCCTGGAGGATCGGCCCATCACCCTCTACGGCGACGGTATGCAGGTGCGGGACGTCCTCTACGTCGAGGACCTCGCCCGCGCCTTCCTCCTCGCCGAGCGCCACATCGACACGGTCGCCGGCCAGGCTTTCAACATGGGCGGCGGGCCGGACAACACCATCTCCCTGCTGGAGCTGGTGGACCTGATCGCCGGGCTGCACGGCGTTCCGCCCCGGATCTTCTACGAGAACTGGCGCACGGGGGACCAGCGCTACTACGTCTCCGACACCGCCCGCTTCGCGGCGGCCACCGGCTGGCGGCCGCGTGTAAACGTGCGTGAGGGCGTGAGCAACCTTTACAACTGGTTGCTGGAATCCAGAGGCCTGGGCGAGGTCGCCGCGACGGCCGGACGCCAGGCTTCGTAAACCTCCCTAGAGGGGCGGCGCCGGGCCGGCCGCCCCTCGCTGCTCGGGTCCGGTCCGCCGCCGTCCGGCGGCACGAATTTTGGATAGATCCATGCCCAAGGCTCTCGTTTGGGCAGGAGGGGACCGGCATGACTGAGACCTATCCACTTCCCCGTAAGGTCCTGATGACCGCGGACACGATGGGCGGCGTGTGGACCTACGCCGTCGACCTCGCCTTCGGCCTCACGGAGCGCGGTGTCGACGTCGCCCTGGCGACCATGGGCGATCCCTTGAACGACTCGCAGCGCGAGAAGGTCGAGCGCATCCCCCGCCTCAAGGTGTTCGAGAGCACCTTCAAGCTGGAGTGGATGGACGATCCCTGGCGCGACATGGAGAAGGCGGGGGAGTGGCTCCTGGGCCTGGAGGAGCGCATCGGCCCCGACGTCATCCACCTCAATGGCTACGCCCATGGCGCCCTGCCCTGGAGCGCGCCCAAGGTGATGGTGGGCCACTCCTGCGTGCGCTCCTGGTGGCGCGCCGTCAAGGGCGAGCCCGCCCCCGAGGAGTATGAGCGCTACACCGCCGAGGTGGCCGCCGGCCTGGCGGCCGCGGACCTGGTGATCGCGCCCTCCGAGGCCATGCTCACCGCCCTCGGCGAGCACTACGGCAAGCCCCGCCGCTCGCGGGTGATCTACAACGGCCGCGACGCCAAGACGTTCAAGCCCGGCGCCAAGGAGCCGATGGTGTTCGCCGCCGGCCGCCTGTGGGACGAGGCCAAGAACCTCGAAGCCCTGGAGGCCGTGGCGCCGCGCCTCCCCTGGCCCGTCTTCGTGGCCGGCGAGAACCACCACCCGGACGGCGGCGAGGCCCGCCCGCACCACACCCGGCTGCTCGGCCGGCTCTCCCCCCGGGCGCTCGGCGCCTGGCTCGGCCGCGCCGCCATCTACTGCCTGCCGGCCCGCTACGAGCCCTTCGGCCTCTCCATCCTGGAGGCCGCCCTCTCCGGCTGCGCCTTGGTGCTGGGCGACATCCCCAGCCTGCGGGAGATCTGGCGTCACCGGGCGATCCTCGTGCCGCCCGACGACCCCGAGGCCCTGGCCGACGCCGTGCAGCGGCTCATCGACGATCCGGACCGCCGGTCGTCGCTCGCCGCCGGCGGCCGCGCCCGGGCGCTCCAGCTCACGCCCGGCAAGATGGTGGAGGCCTACCTCGCGGCCTACGGCGAGGTCCTGGCGGAGCAGTCCGCCGCTCTGGACGACACGGCGTCTGGTTATCCGGTCGCGGTCTGACCGGCGGGCGTATGCGCATCGCCCTCTTCGTCCATTCGTTGCTGTCGGACTGGAACCACGGCAACGCCCACTTCCTGCGCGGCGTGGCCACGGAGCTGATCTCGCGCGGCCACGAGGTTCTCGTCTTCGAGCCGCGGGACGCCTGGAGCCTGCAGAACCTCGTCGCCGATCACGGCGAGGAGGCCGTCGCCGGCTTCCACGCCGCCTATCCCGCGCTCGCCAGCCGGCGCTACGACCCCGCGGCCCTCGACCTGGACCGCGAGCTGGACGGCGCCGACCTGGTGATCGTCCACGAGTGGAACGACCCCGGCCTGGTGCGCCGCATCGGCCGCCACCACCGGTACGGCGGCACCTACCGCCTCCTCTTCCACGACACCCACCACCGCTCGGCGACCGATCCCGCGGCCATGGCCGCCTACGACCTGGCGGACTACGACGGCGTCCTGGCCTTCGGCGCCGTCGTCCGCGACCTCTACCTGAGGAACGGCTGGGCGCGGCGGGCCTGGACCTGGCACGAGGCCGCCGATACCCGCGTCTTCTACCCCCGCCATCCCCAGGGTATCGAGGACCGGCAGGGCGACCTGGTATGGATCGGCAACTGGGGCGACGAGGAACGCACGGCCGAGCTGCACCGGTTCCTCATCGGCCCGGTGCGGGAGCTGGGGCTCTTCGCCCGCGTCCACGGCGTGCGCTATCCCGAGGCGGGGCGGCGGGCCCTGGCCGAGGCGGGCATCGACTACGCCGGCTGGCTCCCCAACCACGAGGTGCCGCGGACTTTCGCCCGCTTCGCCGTCACCGTTCACGTGCCCCGCCGGCCGTACGTCGAGGCGCTGCCGGGGATCCCCACCATCCGCCCCTTCGAGGCCCTGGCCTGCGGCATCCCCCTGATCTCCGCCCCCTGGGACGATGCCGAGGGGCTCTTCCGCCCGGGCCAGGACTACCTGGTGGCCCACAACGGCGAGGAGATGAAGCTCCTGCTTCGCGACCTGCTGCACGACCGGGAGCTGGCGGCCCGGATCGCCCGCTCGGGCCGCGAGACCATCCTGGACCGCCACACCTGCGCTCATCGCGTGGACGAGCTCTTGAACATCGACCGCCAGCTCCGCGGCGCCTCGCTGCGGGCCGGCGCTTTCCTGGGAGTGGGGTTGCTATGAGCGCCGGACTGCATATCGCCTTCTTCGGATCGAGCCTCGTCTCCGCCTACTGGAACGGCGCCGCCACCTACTACCGCGGCATCCTGCGGGCGCTGGCCGAGCGCGGCCACCGCATCACCTTCTACGAGCCCGACGCCTTCGAGCGGCAACAGCACCGTGACATCCCCGACCCGGAATGGGCGCGGGTCGTCGTCTATCCTGCCGACGATCGCGGGGTGCTGCGGGCGCTGGAGGACGCGCGAGGGGCCGACATGGTCGTCAAGGCGAGCGGCGTGGGAGTATTCGACGAGCTGCTGGAGGCGGCGGTGCTGGAGTTGCGGGAGCCCGGCGGCCTCGCGGTCTTCTGGGACGTGGACGCCCCCGCCACCCTGGACCGCCTGGAGAGCTCCCCCCGCGATCCGTTCCGGCCGCTGGTGCACCGCTACGACTTCGTTCTCACCTACGGCGGCGGCGAGCCGGTCGTGAAGGCCTACAAACGCTTCGGCGCCCGCGAGTGCGTACCCATCTACAATGCCCTGGACCCCACCACCCACCACCCGGTCGCGCCCGACCCGCGCTTTGCGGCCGACCTCGGCTTCCTGGGCAACCGCCTGCCGGACCGCGAGGCGCGGGTCGAGGAGTTCTTCTTGCAGGCGGCGGTCCAGTGCCCCGAGCGCCGCTTTCTGCTGGGCGGCAACGGCTGGGGGGACAAGCCGCTGCCGGCCAACGTCCAACTTCTGGGGCACGTCTACACCCGCGATCACAATGCGTTCAACTGCACCCCCCTGGCGGTGCTCAACATCAGCCGCGAGAGCATGGCCCGCTACGGCTTCTCGCCGGCCACCCGCGTCTTCGAAGCCGCGGGGGCCGGCGCCTGCCTGATCACCGACGCGTGGGAAGGCATCGAGATGTTCCTGGAGCCGGAGCGGGAGGTGCTGGTGGCGGCCGGCGGCGGCGAAGTGGCGGCCCGGCTCCGGGACCTCGACCCCGAGACGGCCCGCCGGATCGGGAGAGCGGCGCGGCGGCGGATCCTCGCCGAGCATACCTATGCCCATCGGGCGGCGCAGGTCGAATCCGTTCTGGGACTGCGATCTCCCAAGGGCGCCGGCGCCCTCTCCACCGCCGGCCTGGAGGCACTGCCGTGAGACGCGAGCCGCTCGACGTCGTCGTCCTGGGCCTCTCCATCACCTCCTCGTGGGGCAACGGCCACGCCACCACCTACCGCGGGCTGGTGCGCGAGCTCGCGGCCCGGGGGCACCGCGTCCTCTTCCTGGAGCGCGACCAGCCCTGGTATGCCGAAAACCGCGACCTCCCCGCGCCGCCCTACGGCCGCACCGAGCTCTACACCAGCCTGGAGGAGCTCAAGGACCGCTTCGGCCCCGCCGTGCGCCGGGCCGACTTCGTCATCGTCGGCTCCTACGTCCCCCAGGGCGTCGAGGCCGGCCAGTGGGTGACGGACACCGCCACGGGCGTCACCGCCTTCTACGACATCGATACGCCGGTGACGCTGGCCAAGCTCTCGCGGGGCGATCACGAGTACATCACCCCCGACCTCATCCCGCGCTACCACGCCTATCTCTCCTTCACCGGCGGCCCGACGCTCAAGAGCCTCGAGCGCCGCTACGGCTCGCCCATGGCCCGGCCGCTCTACTGCTCCTTCGACCCTGGCCTGTACCGGCCCGAAGCGTTGGCGCCCAAGTGGGACCTTGGCTACATGGGCACCTACAGCGACGACCGCCAGCCGGCGCTGGAGCGGCTCCTCGTCGAGCCCGCCCGCCGCTGGTCCGCCGGTCGCTTCGCCGTGGCCGGGCCGCAGTATCCGAAAGAGATCCGCTGGCCGAAAAACGTGAAGCGCTTCGAGCACCTGGAGCCGAAGAAACACTCCCGCTTCTACAACCAGCAGCGCTTCACCTTGAACATCACGCGGGCGGACATGGTGGCCGCGGGCTTCTCGCCCAGCGTCCGTCTGTTCGAAGCGGCGGCTTGCGCGACGCCGATCATCAGCGACGAGTGGCCGGGCCTCGGCACCTTCTTCCGCATCGGCGAGGAGATCCTGACCGCGCGCACGCCGGGCCAGGTGCTGCAATACCTGCAGGGGATTCCCGAAGCCGAGCGCCGCGCCCTCGGCCAGCGCGCCCGCGCCCGCGTCCTCCACGAGCACACCGCCGCCCACCGCGCCGAAGAGCTGGAGGGCTACGCCCTGAGCCTGCTCGAACGGCACGTGGCGGCGTGAGGGGCGGGCGGGTCCGGATCGGTTTCAGAGAGGGACTCCAGGGACAGCAGGGACTCCAGGGACTCCAGGGACAAGAGGTCCGAGGCTGGATCTGCCGTGTCCCTGTTGTCCCTGGAGTCCCTGCTGTCCCTGCCCCACCCGCCGCGCCGGCGTAAACACCTTCCCCCCCAACGAAACCACCCGTCCCTCCGGCCCCAGGGATTTGAGGATGGGATCGTTCAGCTCCGGCGAGCCGATGTCCTTGCCCATCTCCAGACGCCGGCCCTTCTGGTCGATCTCGAAAAGGTCCCCGTCATAGGAGATGAGATAGACGTGCCCCGCACCGCGGAACGCCAGGCAGGGTGCGAAGGTGGTGCAGCGGAGCGTCCCGAACGTGGTCACGTACTGCGGAGATTCGCCGCGGATTCTGAATCGCGCCTTCCCGTCCCGCAACGCCACGTCGGGGGGACGGAGCCGGACCTCCTGGCGCGCTGGGGAGTCCGTCCGCTCGTCCTCCATCGTCGTCGAAATGACGGTGAGGCGGCCGCTCTCGTCGAGGACCGAGCGGGTGATCTCCAGACCGCTGCGCCCGTCGACGACGCGGAGGAGATGGTAGGCGTCCAGCCGGCGCTCCTTGACGCAGCGCGTGGGCGACCAGTTCACGATCCGCAGGACGTCGTAGCGCAGGGTCCCTCTCCGCATCCCCTCCAGAACGGCCGCCGCGCCCTTGGGGAGTGACGCGGGTGGAGTGTCCTTCAGGAGCCGCTGGAATTCGTGGACGTAGTCCTGGACGACCTCCTCCCTGGCCTTGGGAAAGGGCCTGGGAAGATAGAGGGGATCTCCCGGCCTGGCCGCCCGCAGGGCCGTCTCCTGGGGGGCCCACGTCTTCACCACCTCCGGCGGGCAGTCGACGAGCGTCCAGCCGGCCGCCGGAGCGGTCGAGGCGAATAAGGCCAGGACGAACGTCTTCAGGAGATCCACGGCGGCCTAGGATCTCATGAACAGGCGGCCGAAGGCGGTTCGCAACGGTCGCGGATGACTGGATCCGCGGGGCGAATGACTTGACCCGCGTTGCAGACGACCTCATCCGAGTTGTGAGTGGCTTGACCCGCGTTGCGGATGACCTCATTCGAGTTGTGGATGAGCTGACCCGAGTTGCGGATGACCCGACTCGCGGGGCAAGTGACTCGACCCGCGGGTCCGCGCATTCAATCCGCGGATCAGAGGACCTGATTCGCGGGGCGAGCGACCTGCTACTCTCTCCCGCAACCGAAGGGGGACCACGCCATGGCGGAGCGCATGAGCGACGAGGCCGTGCAGTCCAGGACCGGGAAGACGTGGGATGAATGGTTCGCCATCCTGGACGCCGCGGGCTGCCGGGAGATGGACCACCAGCAGGTCGTCGCCTGGCTGAGCGGCCAGCCCGGGGTCGGCCCGTGGTGGCAGCAGATGGTGACGGTGACCTACGAGCGGGCGCGGGGCAAGCGGGTGAAGCACGAGACGCCCGCCGGCTTCCAGGTGAGCGGCAGCCGCACGATCGCCGTGCCCGTGAGCCGCCTCTTCGCCGCCTGGACCGACGAGGCGCTCCGCCAGCGCTGGCTGCCGGACGCGGACTTCACCGTCCGCAAGGCCACGCCGGACAAGTCGCTGCGCATCGCCTGGGGCGACGGCACGAACGCGGAGGTCAACTTCTACCCCAAGGGCGAGGCGAAGAGCCAGGTGGCGGTCGATCACAAGAAGCTGCCGGATGCCCAGGAGGCGGCCCGCCGCAAGGCCTGGTGGAGCGAGGCGCTCGACCGGCTGCGCGAGACCCTGGAAACAAAAGCATAGGGAGGAGACTCATCGATGGACCAGCAACCGTTCCTCGGCCTGCGCACGGCCATCTACACGGTGAACGACCTCGAGAAGGCGAAGGCGTGGTACAGCGCGCTCTTCGGCACCGAGCCGTACTTCGACGAGCCGTTCTACGTCGGCTTCAACGTCGGCGGCTTCGAGTTGGGGCTCAATCCTGACGTCTCGAAGGTGAAGCCCGGCCCCGGCGGCGTGGTGGCCTACTGGGGCGTCGCCGACGCGGAGGTGGCTTTCCTGCATGCCCTCCGCCACGGCGCCGGCGAGCACGAAGGCGTGCAGGAGGTCGGCGGCGGCATCAAGGTCGCCACGGTGACCGATCCCTTCGGCAACCTCCTCGGCATCATCGAGAACCCGCATTTCAAGCTCGAAGGTCCGGGACCGGTGCCGGCGGACTGATTGAGAGGGGAACCAGGGCACGCGATTTGCTGTCCCCGGCCGGGCATGATGACCGACCTCTCGTTGGAAACGAAGTCATCCCTGGCGGATGAGATCGCGGCCCTGGGCCCCTGGTTCCACAATCTCCACCTGCCGGACGGCACGCAGACCATTCCCGACCATTTCCTGGGCGACTTCCCGACCTTCAAGTGGGAGCAGATCCGGGACCACCTGCCGGCCGACCTCACGGGCTGGACGGCGCTGGACATCGGCTGCAACGCCGGCTTCTACTCGTTCGAGCTGGCCCGCCGGGGCGCCCTCGTCACCGGCATCGACCATGATCCCCACTATCTGGAGCAGGCGCGCTGGGCGGCCCGGCAGTTCGGCCTCGTGGACCGGGTGCACTTCGAGCGGATGCAGGTCTACGACCTCGTGGCGCGCGCCGAGCAGTGGGACCTCGTCCTCTTCATGGGCGTGCTCTACCACCTGCGCTATCCGCTCCTGGGGCTGGACATCGTGGCCCGCAAGGTGCGGCGGCGGATGGTCTTCCAGACGCTCACCATGCCCGGCGAGGAGGTCTGCGAGCCGCCGGCCGACCTGCCCATCGACGAGCGGAACGTGATGCTGGAGCCGGGCTGGCCGAAGATGGCCTTCATCGAGCGCCGCGTGGCCGGGGATCCCACCAACTGGTGGGCCCCCAACCACGCCGCCGTCGAGGCGATGCTGCGCTCGTCGGGGCTCGCGGTGCTGGAGCGGCCGGGCCACGAGATTTACGTCTGCGAGCCCGCTCCGCCGTGCGAGGAGACGGCCTGGATCGAGACCGAGCTGCGCATCGCCACCGGCCGGCCGTTGCCTGGCGGGAACGGCGGGGCCGGCGGGAACGGCGGCTAGCCGGTGGCGGACGACCTGGACGACTCCCTCGAGGAACCGGGCGCCCGCCGCGAGCGCCAGCAGGAGAAGGAGAAGGGCGAGGAGCCGCAGAAGAGCTACGAGACCATCCTCGAGCAGCAGATCCAGGCCGGCATCACTGAGCTCGAGCGCCCCGCCCCCAACCTCTTCCTCTCCGGCCTCTCGGCCGGCCTCGACGTCTCCCTGAGCCTGCTGCTGATGGCCACCATGCGCACCCTGACCGAGGACACGCTGCCGCATGCCGTCTCCGAGATGCTGGTGGCCAACATGTACTCCGCGGGGTTCCTCTTCGTGATCCTCGGCCGCTCGGAGCTGTTCACCGAGCACACGACGCTGGCCGTGCTGCCGGTGCTCGACGGCCGTGCCTCGCTGCGTCAGCTCGGCCGGCTCTGGGGGCTGATCTACGCCGCCAACCTGATCGGCGCCACGGCCTTCGCGGCCTTCGCCGCGTTCACCGGGCCGCGGCTCGGCGTTATCGCGCCGCGGGCCTTCGGCGAGATCGCCGCCGGCATGGTGGACCACCCGGGCTGGGTCATCCTGCTCTCCGGCATCCTGGCCGGCTGGCTCATGGGCCTCCTCTCCTGGCTGGTGGCGGCGAGCCGCGACACGATCGGCCAGATCTTCATCGTCTGGCTGGTAACCTTCGCGATCGGCTTCCTCCATCTCCATCACTGCATGGCCGGGGCCGCCGAAGTGCTGGCGGGCGTCTTCATCGGACAAGGCGCGGACCTCGCCGATTTCGGCAAGTTCCTCTTCTGGTCCACCCTCGGCAACGTCGTCGGCGGCATCGTGTTCGTGGCGCTGATCAAATACGGCCACGCCCACAGCCGGTCGTGATCGAAACGCTGGGACGAAAAACACCGGCACGGATCTTGCGGTTTTCCAGGGCCGGGCGCGACGTTGCGCCCAACTCACCTGGAATGAACGGCAAGGAGGCAGCAGCATGAAGCTCGAATCCCTCAAGGACCTGTACCTGGAGCAGCTCAAAGACCTTTACAGCGCCGAGACGCAGCTCGTCGACGCGCTTCCCAAGATGGCCGAGAAGGCCACCGCGCCCGACCTGCGCAAGGGGTTCAAGGACCACCTGCGCCAGACCGAGGAGCACGTGAAGCGCCTGGAGCGCATCTTCAAGGACCTTCAGGAGAGCCCCAAGGGCAAAGAGTGCGAGGGGATGAAGGGGCTGGTCAAGGAAGGCGAGGAGATGATGAAGATGAAGGGCGAGCCCGCGGCCATCGACGCCGGCCTCATCGCCGCCGCCCAGCGGGTGGAGCACTACGAGATCGCCGGCTACGGCACGGTGCGTACCTACGCCGAGCTGCTGGGCCGGGATCAGCACGTCTCGCTGCTCGAGCAGACCCTGCGCGAGGAGGAGGAGACGGACGAGCGCCTCACCGAGCTGGCCGAGAGCCACGTCAACGAAGAGGCCCTGGTTCGCTGAGGGCTCTTCTCATCTCTTGCCCCCTCTCCCTGCGGGAGAGGGGGCCCTCACCCCTGTCCCCCATAGGCGCTAACTTTAAGCCTAGGGTAGGGGCGGGTCTGGACGGGCGGGAGGGGGCGCGACCCGCCCTGCAACGACGAGATCGTCCACCCAGGGGCGGGTCGAGCCCCCAACCTGCCGTCCAGACCCGCCCCTACCCTAGGCATCGAGGCCAAAGTTAGCGCCTATGGGGGGGTTGGGAGGGGGCGGGAGAAGAGGGCCGGGGTGATGAGGGTCTTGGGTGGGGGCGCTCACGACGGCTCGCTCAGCCCTTCGCCCCCTTCAACAGCCCCAGCACCTGCGCCTCCAGTCTGCGCAGCCCCGTCGGGTCCTCCTCGTCCGGCAGGCCGTCCGCGGCGGCTTCCAGCGCCTGGGTCAGGCTCCCCTCCAGGTAGGACTCGATGACCAGCGGGTGGACGTAGAACTTGCGGCAGATGGCGGGCCGGTTCCCCAGCGAGGCGGAGACCCGCTTGACGGCCTCCACCACCGCCCGGCTCGCCTCCTTCTCGGTCTCGCAGGGGCCGAGCTCCAGCAGCGCCGAGAGGGCGAGGACGGTGCCCCCCCAGGTGCGGAAGTCCTTGGCGCTGAAGTCCTCGCCGGTCGTCGCCCGCAGGTAGTCGTTGACGTCCTCCGAGCTGATGCTCTGGCGCTCGCCGTCGTCGTCCAGATACTGGAAGAGCTTCTGGCCGGGCAGGTCGCGCACCTGCTTGAGGATGCGGGCCAGGCGCCGGTCGTGGATCTCCACTGAGTGGTCCTGGCCGCTCTTGCCCCGGAACTCGAAGCGCAGCGTGGCGCCCGAGATCTCCACGTGCCGGTTGCGCAGGGTGGTGAGGCCGAAGGAGTGGTTCTGCTTCACGTACTCCGGGTTGCCGACGCGGATCAGGGTCGTCTCCAGGAGCTTCACCACGGCGGCGAGCACCTTCTCCCGTGGCAGGCCGCGCAGCGCGAGGTCCGTCTCCACCCGCTCGCGGATCTTCGGCAGCGCCTCGCCGAAGAGGATCATGCGCCCGAACTTGGTCTCGTCGCGGACGCTGCGCCAGTCGGGGTGATAGCGGTGCTGCTTGCGCCCCTTGGCGTCGCGGCCGGTGGCCTGGAGATGGCCGTTGGTCCGCGGGCAGATCCAGACGTCGGTCCACGCCGGCGGGATCGCCAGCTTCTTGATGCGCTCGATCACCTTGGGGTCCTTCACCGTCTTCCCCTGGGGGTCGACGTAGGTGAACCCCGTGCCGCTCTTGCGGCGGCGGATGCCGGGCTCGTCGTCGGTGACGTAGCGCAGGCCGGCGGCCCTGGCGCTCTCCACCGGGTCCACGAACACGGCGACCGTCAGTCCCGTGTCCAGGTTTTCGTTTTCATCGAGATCAATGGCTTGAATGGCGGCGGTCATGGTCACCTTTTGCCGGCTCCTCCGGCGTGGATTGCAAGAATTACCGAGATGTCTTGCCGGCGTCGTGGCGGCCGATCCGGAGGGCCGCTCCCAGCATCCAGGAAACGGTCTCCCTCACTGCACTGCTCGTGCCGGTCTCCTGAGAGAGAAACGCGCGTGTGGCATACAACCTGCACCCGGGTCCTTCAACCATTCGGCGCAGCCTCGCGTCCGGCAGCACGTCTCTCGACGCTCGAGCACGCCACCCTGTTTTGTGATCTCAGGTTGCGGGTTTCGCAGGGCTTGACGAGCGCCGGGGCCAACCGTGGCCGGGTCGCACAGACGACTCTCCTTGCGTCGCAGCGTCAAGCCTTCTATAAATACGCGCCGCGCTGGAGGGCCCTCAGACCCCAGCTGCGGCGCGGAGATGCAGATGGAGAATGAATCATGACCCTCGAGCCTTCCCCCACCCCGCCCCCCGGCGCGCCCCACGACGAGCTCGCGGGCGCCCTCGGCCCCGGCGTCGTGCTCCTCGGCCCTGGCGCCAACGTGCGCTTCGCCGACCCGCGGGCCCTGGAGCTCCTGGGGTGTGAGGACGGCTTCGAGCTGGAGCGCCTGTGGGCCGAGCTCAAGCCCCGGCTGGAGAGCGCCGGCCTGCGCTGGAACGGCGCCGCCGGCGGCGCTCCCTGGGCCGCCCTCGACCTGCCGGTGCCGGCCCCGCCCGCAGACGACAGCACCACCGGCGAGGCATCCCTGCGGCACCTGCTCTTCGACCTGCGCCGCGATCCGGAGGGCGGCGGCGTGCTCCTCGTCCAGGACCTGGGCACCCTGGCGGGCCTGGCGACCGACCTGCGCCTGACCTCGCAGATGCGGTCCGTCGCCCAGATCTCGCCCGCCGTGGCCCACGACCTGCGGGCGCCGATCAACGCCATGGTCTTCAACCTGGAGATCCTGAAGGAGACGATCGCCTCGGGGCGGGCGGCGGAGCCGGGCAGCCGGGACAAGCTGCTGCGCTACGTCACCGTGCTCAAGGAGGAGCTGACGCGGCTGCACCGCGGCCTGGAGATCTTCCTCGCCCACATCTCGCCGCGCGGCGACCGGCAGGAGACGCTCGACCTGCGGGAGCTGACCGAGGAGCTGGCGGCGCTGCTGGTGGGGCCGGCGCGCAAGCAACAGGCGCGGGTGGAGGCGGAGCTGCCGCCGGAGCCGGTGCCGGTCGAGGGCAATCGCTTCCTCCTGCGGCAGGCGCTCCTCCACCTGTCGCTGGCGACGCTGGCCGGGGTGCCGAAGCAGGGGACGCTGCACCTGGGCCTGGAGCGGCAGAACGGCCGGGCGCGGCTGCGGCTGCACGGTGTCGCGGGACCGGAGAGCCCGGCCGCAGCATCCTCGGGGGTCGCGGGAGCCGCGGGGGAGGGCGCGAGCGCAGGGCCGGCGCCCGGGTTCGACCTCCGCCTGTCGTCCGAAGGCGCCGTGGCCCAGCTCTGGGTGGCGCGCTCGATCCTCGTCGCCCACGGCGGCGAGGTGAGGGCCGCCGGGCCGGCGGGGGTCTCCGCGGCGGGACCGGCGCAGGCATATGAGGTAGACTTGACGATCGCGGGCCCCACGCAGTCAGAGAACAAGGAGTGAGGAGACCATGCCACACGCACTCGCGGTCGACGACGATCCCAATTTTCTCTCCGCACTCGCCGAGCTGATCGAGGGGCAGGGCTTCACCACCAACACGGCCTGCACGCTGCGCGACGCCCGCGCCCAGGTCAGCCACCGGACGCCGGACGTGGCGCTGGTCGATCTCTACCTCCCCGACGGCAGCGGCATCGACCTGCTCAAGGACCTTGAGCTCGGCGCCGCCACCGAGGTGGTGCTGATGACCGGTCACGCCGACGTCGAGAGCGCCGTCCAGGCCCTGCGGCTGGGCGCCAGCGACTATCTCACCAAGCCGCTGGACATCGGCCGGCTGAAGAGCATCCTGGCCAATGTCGCCAGCGTGCAGCCGGCGGCGCAGGGGGCGCAGGCGCAGACGGCCGAGCCTCAGGAGGTGGGGCGGCTGGGGCTGCTGCTGGGGGCCTCGCCACCCATGCAGGCGCTCTACGAGATGCTCAACCGGGTGGCCCCCACCGACGCCTCGGTGTTCCTGGTCGGCGAGAGCGGCACCGGCAAAGACCTCGCGGCGCAGACGCTCCATATGTTGTCGCGGCGGTCCAGGGCGCCGTTCCTGCCTTTGAACTGCGGCGCCATCTCCCCCACCCTGATCGAGAGCGAGCTCTTCGGCCACGAGCGCGGCAGCTTCACCGGCGCGGCGCGGCGGCACAAGGGCTACTTCGAGCGCGCCCATACGGGCACCCTGTTCCTCGACGAGATCAGCGAGATGCCGATCGAGCTTCAGGTCAAGCTGCTGCGGGTGCTGGAGACGGGCGAGGTGGTCCGCATCGGCGGCGACCAGGCGGCGCCGGTGGACGTGCGGGTCATCGCCGCCACCAACCGCGACCCGCAGAAGGCGGTCAACGAGGGCAAGCTGCGTGAAGACCTGCTCTACCGGTTGCAGGTGTTCCCGATCCACATGCCGCCGCTGCGCGAGCGCGGCGACGACGTGCAGCTCCTGGCCGACTACTTCCTGGGCCAGCTCAACGAGCGCCAGGGCACGGACAAGGTCTTCACCGAGGACTCCCTGGACCGCCTGCGCACCCACTCCTGGCCGGGCAACGTGCGCGAGCTGAAGAACGTCGTCCACCGGGCGTTCATCATGGCCGACCACGAGATCACTCCCCGCTGCCTGCCGCGGGAGGTGGGCGGCGACTTCGGCAGCGTACGCAGCCTCAACTTCCAGGTGGGCACCTCCATCGAGGAGGTGGAGCGGCGGCTGATCATGGCCACCCTCGATGCGCACGGCGGCAACAAGCGCAAGACCGCCGACATCTTGGGGGTCAGCCTCAAGACCTTGTACAATCGCCTCAACACCTACCGGGAGCCGTAGGGGACCCTGGGGGATGGACGGAGAAAGAGACGAGGGTTCCCCCTTGAGGGGCCGGACGGGAGGTTGTATACTCCCCCGTCGTCCGACGACTTAATGCGAGACTTGAACAGGAGACCGTGGCACAAATTCTGCTTCAGAGCGACTCTGGTACGCGTGGAACCGAATGCCGCGGACTCGAACGAATCGACAGGTCGAACATTGAGGAGGAGGATGCAATGAGGAATTCCATGCTGCTGCGTGTGCCAGCCGTCTGTGTGGCGCTGGTGCTCGCTCTGGTCTTGGGCGCTTGCAAGACGACCGTGCCCGTCAAGGAACAGATCGACGATGCGTCCATCACCACCAAGGTCAAGGCGAAGCTGGCGGCGGACGGCGACATCAATCCGTTCAACATCGACGTGGACACCAACGAGGGCGTCGTGACGCTCCAGGGGCGGGTCAAGAGTCAGGATATCCGGGCCAGGGCCGAGCGCCTTGCGCGGGAGACCGGCGGCGTCAAGAGGGTCATCAACCTGGTCAAAGTGGGTGACAAGGCTTGAAGGTCGCCCTGTAGTCTTAAATCAGTTCCATTAACAAGGGAGAAACAAAATGAAGAAGCTGTCCATTCACCTTTCGCTTCTGTGCCTGCTGGCCTTCCTGCTGATCCCGTTCGCCGGGTGCAAGAAGGAGGACGAGGCGGTCGAGGAGACTCCGGCCGTCACCTCGGAGACCACGGTCGAGACCTCGACCTCCACCTCCACGAGCACCAGCGACACGTCCTCCGGCGGCGCCATGGGCACCGATACCGGCATGACCTCGGGCTCGGGGTCCATGACCTCGGACGCCACCACCCCGCCGTCCGGCAAGTAAGTCGCCCGGTCGCGACGAAGTCCGCAAGAGCTTTCCGGGGCGCTCGCCCGTCGAGCGCCCCTTTCTTTTTTCCCGCTCGCCGCCGGTAAAAACTTCTTGTCCAGGGCCCCGGAGCCTGGCACCGGCATGGCTCCAGCTCGTCCTACGAGGCCGGCCGGAACACCTCTTCGAGGAACCGGCCGGCCGCGGCCCGGAACTCGTTCGTCCACTCATGGCCGCCCTGGAAGACGCAGGGGCGGATGTCCACCCCCTTCTTGCGCAGCAGCTCGACGTCATGCTCCATCTTGGCGGCGTCGTACCACTCCTCGCTGGAGCCGCGGCCCAGCAGGACCGGGGGGAACTGGGACAGGTCGCGGGGCTCCAGCTCCGGCGGCAGGTCGCCGCCCAGCACGACCACGCCCTGGCAGGCGTGGCCCGAGCCGGCCGCCGCGCGGTAGGCCATGGCGGCCCCCTGGGAGAAGCCGAGATAGGCGAGCCGCTCCGAGACGGGCAGCTCGCGCTTCACCTCGGCCACCACGCCGGCCACGTAGCCGAGGTTGTCCTGAATGGCGTGCTCCCGCTGCTCGCGGGTCATCCAGCTCGCGATGACCTCGCCCGCCCGGTTGTAGAACGGGTGGAGCGCCTGCACGGCGCAGAGCACCCAGCGGGCGGCGCCGGGGAGGCGGCGGAGCTGCTCCAGATGGACGTCGGCGTTCTCCCCGTAGCCGTGGAAGCCCACCACCAGCGGGCACCCCTCGGGGTCGGCGGGCGCCTCGAGGAGGTAGCGGCCGTGGACGAGGGCCGCGATTTCCCGTTCCTCGCTCATGCCCGCCGCCTCTCGGGGCGGGGCCGCAGCGGCGCCGCCAGCTCGCGCACCCGGTCTTCGAGGAGGGCCGGCAGCTCCGGGTCGCTCCCCTTCTCCTCGATGAGCCGCACCAGGGCGCTGCCCACCACCACGCCGTCGGCGATCTCCCCCACCGCCTCCACCTGCTCCGGGGTCGAGAGGCCGAAGCCCACGGCCAGGGGCTGATCGAGCCGCTTGCGGAGCTTCTTGACGTCGCGCACCAGGTCCGGCGGCAGCGCCGCGCGCTCGCCCGTGACGCCGGTGCGCGAGACGTAGTAGACGAAGCCCGAGGAGCACGCGGCCACCTTGTTGACCCGGTCGCGGGTGCTGGTGGGAGCGAGCAGGAAGATGGTGTCCACCCCCTGCTCCCGCATCGCGGGGATGAGCTCCCGCTCCCCCTCCTCCGGCGGCAGGTCGACGCAGAGCACGCCGTCGACGCCCGAAGCCGCCGCCTGCTCGGCGAAGCGCTCGACGCCGCGGGCGTGGATGGGGTTGAAGTAGGTGAAGAGGACGATGGGGATGCCCAGCTTGTCGCGGTGCCGGGCCACGAGCTGCAGGATGGCCGAGAGCTTGGTGCCGGCGGCCAGGGCGCGGACGGCGGCGCGCTGGTTCACCGGCCCGTCGGCGATGGGGTCGGAGAACGGCACGCCCAGCTCGATGATATCCGCGCCGCCGGCGGCCAGCGCCTCGAGGTGGGTGGCGGTGGCCCCGAGGTCGGGATCGCCCGCCATGATGAATGGGATGAAGGCCGCCCGGCCCTCGCGGGCGCAGCTCTGGAAGACCTCGTCGATGGCGCTCATCGTCCCCTCCGGGCGGCCGCGGCCGCGAAAGACTCCACCGTCCCATGGTTGCCATCGTCGCCCGCGTGCTCGCGGTCCCAGGCGAGGACCGACTCGACGTCCTTGTCGCCGCGCCCCGAGAGGTTGACCAGGATGATCCGCCGGCGCGACAGCCGCGGCGCCCGCTTGACCACCTCGGCGATGGCATGGGCGGACTCCAGGGCGGGGAGGATCCCCTCCGTCCGGGCCAGGAGGTGGAAGGCGGCGATGGCCTCGGCGTCGGTGGCCGAGCCGTACTGCACCCGCCCGGCATCGTGGAGCCAGACGTGCTCCGGGCCGATGGCCGGGTAGTCCAGGCCGGCGGAGACGGAATGAGTGGTGGCGATCTGCCCCTCCTCGTCCTGCAGCACGAAGGTGCGGGTGCCGTGGAGGACGCCCAGGGCGCCGCCGCCGAAGCGCGCCGCGTGCTCGCCACGGGCCGGCCCCCGGCCGCCGGCCTCGACGCCGATCATCCGCACCCGCAGGTCGGCGAGGAAGGCGGTGAAGAGGCCGATCGAGTTGCTGCCGCCGCCGACGCAGGCGACCGCCAGGTCGGGCGCCTCGGTGCCCGCCTGCCGCTTGAGCTGGAGGCGCGCCTCGTCGCCGATGACGCGGTGAAAGTCGCGCACCATGCGGGGGAACGGGTCCGGACCCAGCACCGAGCCGAGCACGTAGTGGGTGGTGTGGACGTTGGTCACCCAGTCGCGCATCGCCTCGTTGATGGCGTCCTTGAGCGTGCAGCTTCCGGCGTCGACCGGCACCACCTCGGCGCCCAGCAGGCGCATGCGGTCGACGTTCAGGCGCTGGCGGCGCATGTCCTCGCTGCCCATGTAGACGGTGCAGGTGAGGCCGAGGGCGGCAGCGGCGGTGGCGGTGGCGACGCCGTGCTGGCCGGCGCCGGTCTCGGCGATCACCCGCTCCTTCTCCATCAGCTTGGTGAGCAGGCACTGGCCGAGGGCGTTGTTGATCTTGTGGGCGCCGGTGTGCAGCAGGTCCTCACGCTTGAGGAAGATGCGGGCGCCGCCCAGCTCCTCCGACAGCCGCTCGGCGAAGTAGAGCGGCGTCGGGCGGCCGGCGAAGTCGTTGAGCAGGGCCGTCAGCTCGCGCTTGAAGGCGCGGGAGCGATGGGCCTTGTCGTAGAAGCGCGTCAGCTCGGCCAGGGGCGCCATGAGCGTCTCGGGGACGAAGCGGCCGCCATAGGGGCCGAAGTAACCCTCCGGGTCAGGGAGGGGTTTGGGTCTCGCCATGCCTCACCTCCTGAAAGAGCCGTCGCAGCAGCTCGCGATCCTTGATCCCGGGGCGGGACTCCACCCGCGAGCAGACGTCGATGGCGTACGGCCGCACCCGCTCGACCGCCTGGCGCGCGTTGCCGGGACCCAGGCCGCCGGCGAGGAACAGCCGCCGGTCAAAGCCTGACGCGACCGTGCCGTAATCCCAGGCCGCGCCCGTGCCGCCGTAGAGCGTCGCGTGGGGGGCGTCGATCAGGATCCCCCAGGCCGCTTCCCAGGCCGCCAGCTCGTCCGGACCCGGCAGCCCGCCGGTGCGGAAGGCCTTGATCGCCCGTCCGGCGAAGGGGGCCACGAAGCCCGGCTCCTCGTCGCCATGGAACTGGAGAAGGTCGAGCCCCACGCGCCCGGCGATCGACTCCACCTCGGCGCGGGGGGAATTGACGAACACCCCCACCAGCGGCACCCTCCGGGAGCGACCGCGCACCGCCTCGGCGATCTCGCTCGCCCGTCCCGGGTCCACGTACCTCGGGCTGGCCCGGTAGAAGTTTAACCCCAGGTAGTCGGCGCCCCATTCCACCGCCGCCAGCGCGTCGGCGGCAGAGGTGATGCCGCAGATTTTGACCTTGACGGGCATCAACCCTCCGGCCCCAGGAGCTCGCGGAGCTTCGCGGCGGGATCGGGCGCCAGGAGCAGCGTCTCGCCGATGAGGAAGGCGTCGAAGCCGCTGTCGCGCAGGAGGAGCACGTCGAGCGCGTCGCGGATACCGCTCTCCGCGACCTTCACCGCCTCCGCGGGGAGGCCGGCCAGGAGCGCGATGGAATTCTGCAGGTCGACGTCGAACGTCCGCAGATTGCGGTTGTTGATGCCCACGATCTCCCACGGCTCGCCGCCCAGCCGGGCGACGTCGGCCGCGTCGTGGGTCTCGACCAGGGGGACGAGCCCGAGGCCGCGGGCGAGGCGGGCGTAGCGTGCCATCTCCGCCGGCTCGTAGAGGGCGGCGATGAGCAGGATGGCGTCCGCTCCCGCGTCGCGCGCCCAGAGGAGCTGCACGGGATCGACGATGAAGTCCTTGGCGATGGCCGGCAGGCCCGACGCTGCGCGGCAGGCGGCCAGCAGCTCGTAGCCGCCATGAAAGAAGTCGGGCTCCACCACCACGGAGAGGGCCGCGGCGCCATGGGCGGCGTAGGTCCGGGCCTGGGCGACGGGGTCCACCCGGCCATGCAGGGAGCCGAGGCGGGGCGAGCCCATCTTCACCTCGGCGATGATCGCCGGGGGTGACTGCGATGGCCGCCTCTTTCGCAGGGCGGCCAGGAAGGCGTTGTCGGCCGGTGCGCGGGGGGCGCCCTCGGCCCAGTTGGCAGCGTCAGCACCGCCCGTCTCGGCGATGCGCTCGCGCCGCCGGTCGGTGATCCGCAACAGGATGTCTGGAGGGGTCATCCCGGGAAGCTCCTCAAGGCTTCGAGCTTTTCGGCCGCAGCTCCAGACGCCAGGGCCACGCGGGCGCGCTCGACCCCTTCTTCGAGGGTGGCGGCGATCCCGCTCACGTAGAGGGCGGCGCCGGCGTTGAGGGCGGTGACGTCGAAGAGGGCGCCGCCGTCTTCGCCGGAGAAGACGCGGCGCACGGCGGCGGCGTTGTCCTCCGGCGTGCCGCCGGCCAGCTCTTCGAGACGCGCCCGGCGCAGGCCGAAGCGCTCGGGCTCGAGGTCGTAGATCCGCACCTCGCCGTCCTTCACCTCGGCGACGTGGGTGCGCCCTGTGGTGGTGATCTCGTCCAGACCGTCGCCGTGCACCACCAGGGCGTGCTCGGCCCCGAGGTCGCGCAGCACGTGGCCGATGGGCTCCACCAGGCTCTCCATGTAGACGCCCATGAGCTGGCGACGGGCGCCGGCCGGGTTGGTCAGCGGCCCCAGGACGTTGAAGATGGTGCGCATCCCCAGCTCGCGGCGCACCGGCATCACCTCCCGCATGGCGGGGTGGAGGAGCGGCGCGAAAAGGAAGGTGATGCCGACCGCGTCCAGGGTGCGGCCGGCGGTGTCGGGGTCGATCTCGATCTTCACCCCCAGGGCGGCCAGCACGTCGGCGCTGCCGGAGCGGCTGGAGACCGAGCGGTTGCCATGCTTGGCCACCGGCACGCCGGCCGCCGCCGCCACCAGGGCCGCGGCGGTCGAGATGTTGAAGGTACCGCGGCCGTCGCCGCCCGTGCCACAGGTGTCCACCAGCCCCTGACGCTGGTGGGGGATGGGGAGGGACCGCCGGCGCATGGCCGCGGCGGCGCCGGAGATCTCCGCCACCGCCTCCCCCTTCATGCGCAGGGCGACGAGCAGCGCCGCCTTCAGGGTTTCGCTGACCTGTCCGTCCATGAGCTGGCCGAAGAGCTCCTCGGTCTCCTCCCGCGTCAGGTGGTCGCCGCCCGTGACGCGCACCAGCGCCGTGCGGGCGTCAATGGCCATTGCCGGCCTCTCGGCAGAGATCGAGAAAATTGGCCAGCAGGCGCGGCCCGGAGCCGGTGAGCACCGACTCGGGGTGGAACTGCACGCCCCAGTAGGGGAGCTCGCGGTGACGCAGGCCCATGAGGGTGTCGTCGTCCGCCCAGGCCAGCGGCTCCAGCTCCTCCGGCAGGGTGCCCTCCTTGACCTCCAGGCTGTGATAGCGGGTGGCCGGGAAAGGGTTGGGCAGGCCGGCGAAGACGCCCTGATTGCCGTGGCGGACAGGGGAGGTCTTGCCGTGCATGAGCCGCGGCGCGCGGTCGACCGTGGCGCCGAAGGCGACGCCGAGAGCCTGGTGGCCGAGGCAGACCCCCAGGAGGGGGATGGGGGCGCGGCTGCGGAGGAGGTCGAGGCACACGCCCGCGTCCTCGGGCCGGCCGGGGCCGGGGGACAGGACGATGCCCGCGGGCTTGCGGGCCAGCATGGCCCTGGCGCTCTCGGCGTCGTTGCGCAGGACCTCCACCTGCGTCCCCGCCGCCGTCAGCATCTGGACGAGGTTGTAGGTGAAGGAATCGTAGTTGTCGATCATCAGGATCACAGGGTCTCCTCCAGCTCCTCGGCGAGCGCCACGGCGGTGAGCAGCGCCGCCGCCTTGTTCTCCGTCTCCTTCTCCTCGGTCGCGGGATCGGAGTCGGCCACGATGCCGGCCCCGGCGGTGACCGAGGTCTCATTCTCCTGCACGACGAGCGTGCGGATGGCGATGCAGGTGTCCAGGTCCCCCGAGTAGGAGAGGTAGCCCACGGCGCCGGCGTAGGGGCCGCGGGCCTCCGGCTCGAGGTCGTCGATGATCTCCATGGCCCGGATCTTGGGCGCGCCCGAGACGGTGCCGGCCGGGAAGCAGGAGAGCAGGGCGTCGAGCCCGTCCCGGCCGGTGGCCAGCTCGGCCTCGACGCTGGAGACCAGGTGCATGACGTGGCTGTAGTTCTCCACCTCCATGAAGGTCGGCACCCGCACGCTCCCGGGCGCCGCCACGCGGCCGAGGTCGTTGCGCCCGAGGTCTACCAGCATCACGTGCTCGGCCCGCTCCTTGGGATCGGCGAGCAGGTCGGCGGCGAGGCTCCTGTCCCCCTCGGCGTCCATGCCGCGGGGCCGGGTGCCGGCGATGGGCCGGGTCTCGACGTGCCGCCCCTGCTTGCGCACCAGCATCTCGGGCGAGGCCCCCACCAGCGACACCTCGGGGACCTCGAAGAGGACCATGTAGGGGCTGGGGTTGACCATGCGCAGGGCGCGGTAGAGGGCCAGGGGCTCGACCCGCCGCGGCACCTTCCAGCGGCGGGCGAGCACCACCTGGAAGATGTCGCCGGCGGCGATGTGCTCCTTGGCCTTGACCACCGCCTGGCGGAAGCTCGCGCTGTCCAGGGTGGGCGGCGCGGTCGCCACCGGCTTGACGGCGTACCCTGGCATGGCGACGCCGCCGCCCCCGGACTCCCGGGTGAGCAGCCGCGACAGCCGGGCGAGCTGGCGCTCGGCGTCCGCCACGTCCAGCTCGCCCTCGACCTCGTTGGCCACGGCGAGCACCCGCTGGTGGGCGTGGTCGAAGACCACCAGGGTGTCGAAGCGGGCGAGGACGGCGACAGGGAGAGCGAAGGGATCGGGGGGACGGTTCGGCAGGTGCTCGACCATGCGGAACAGGTCGTAGCCGAAGTAGCCCACGAGGCCGCCGGTGAACGGGATGGGGCCGGGCTCGCCGCCGATCTCGTGGACCACGGCGCGCAGAGCCTCCAGCGGCTCGCCGGGGAGGTTCTCGCGCCTGCCGCCGCGCTCCACCTCCAGACGGTCGGGATAGAGGCGGTAGATCGCCCGCGGCGCCGCTCCCAGGAAGCTGAAGCGGGAGACCCGCTCGCCGCCGGTCACGCTCTCGAGGAGGAAGCGGTGGGGGGAGAGGGAGGCCAGCCGCCGGTAGACGGCGAGCGGCGTCAGGCTGTCCGCGAGGAACTCCCGGATGTGGGGGACGGCACGGCGCGGCCGGCGCGAAGCGGTAGGCGATGACATTGAAATCAATCCTCCAAAAGACAAGAAAAAATGTTCGCGCTTCTCCCTATGAGTGCACCGGCCGGCTCAAACCGTGGCGCCGTAAAAGCTCCTCCCCCACTTCGGACGGATCGATCCCGCTCGCTTCGAAGAGCACCAGCAGGTGATAAAGAAGGTCCGCGGCCTCGCCGATCAAGGCTTTGCGGCGCTCTCCGCCCTCTTTCTCCGCGGCGATCCCGGCCACTACCGCGGCGATGGCGGTCTCGACCCCCTCCTCCCCCACCTTCTGGGCGATGCGCTCGATGCCGCGGGCCAGCAGTCGTGCCGTGTAGCTCGTCTCGGGGTCTGCCCCGCGCCGGGACTCCAGCACCGCGGCCAGCCACCCGAGCTCCAGGCGAGCGGGGTTGGGCTCGAAGCAGGTGCGGGTGCCGCGATGGCAGGCGGGGCCGGCGGGGAGGGCGCGCACCAGCAGTGAGTCGGCGTCGCAGTCCGCCGTCACCTCCACCACCCGGAGGACGTTGCCCGAGGTTTCGCCCTTGCGCCACAGGGCCTGGCGGGAGCGGCTCCAGAAATGAGCCTGACCGGTGGACAGGGTGAGCTCCACGGCCTCGCGGTTGGCGAAGGCCTGCATCAGCACGGCTCCTGAATTGACGTCCTGGACGACGACGGGGATCAGGCCATGGTCGTCGTAGCGGAGGGCGGCGGGGTCGACGCTCATCCCTGCTCCTCTCTCACCGGGAATCCTGCCTGGGCGATGGCCCGCTTGACGTCGCCCACAGTCCAGGTCCCCTGGTGGAAGATGGAGGCGGCGAGGACGGCGGCGGCGCCGGCCCCGAGGGCCGCCACCAGGTGCTCCGGCGCGCCCGCACCGCCCGAGGCGATCACCGGCACGGGGACCGCCTCCGTTACCGCGGCCAGGAGGTCGAGGTCGTAGCCCCCCTGAGTGCCGTCGCGGTCGATGCTGGTGAGCAGGACCTCGCCGGCGCCGCGCTCGACGCCTTCGCGGATCCAGGCCAGAGCGTCGCGGCCCGTGGGGTGGCGGCCGCCGCGGGTCACCACCTCCCAGCCTTCACCATCCCTCCGCCGGGCGTCCACCGACAGGACCACGCACTGGCTGCCGAAGCGGCGGGCGAGCTCGCTCACCAGCTCCGGCCGCTCCACGGCGGCGGAGTTGATCCCCACCTTGTCGGCGCCCGAGCGCAGGAGCCGCCGGGCGTCCGCCTCGCGGCGCACGCCGCCGCCCACGGTGAGGGGAATGAAAACCTGCTCGGCCGTGCGCCGCACCCACTCCACGTCCGTGTCGCGCTCCTCGGGAGCGGCGGTGATGTCGAGGAAGACGATCTCGTCCGCCCCCTGCCCGGCGTAGCGCAGGGCCGCCTCGGCCGGGTCTCCCTGGTCGACGAGGTCGCGGAACCGCACGCCCTTGACCACCCGGCCGGCGCGCACGTCGAGACAGGGGATGACCCGCCGGGCGAGGCCGGAAATTCCGCAGGCCGCCAGCGCTTCCTCGACGGTGAAGGCGCCCTCGTAGAGCGCCCGGCCGACGATGACGCCGCCGACCTCGGGGACAGTCCGCGCCGCTTCGAGGTCGGCCAGGGCGTGGACGCCGCCCGAGACGAGCGCGGGGATGCCGGTCGCCCGGCCGACGCGGCGGGCGAGGTCGAGGTTGGGACCGGTCATCATCCCGTCGCGCTCGACGTCGGTCACCAGGACGGCGGGACACGGCGCGCCCATGAGCCTGCCGCAGATCTCGCCCAGAGTGTGAGGAGCCCCCTCCTTCCAGCCGGCGATCCGCACCTCCCCGCGCTCCACGTCCAGAGCGGGGACGAGCCGGCCTGGCCTCTCCAAGGCCAGGGCGCGGAAGGCCTCCACGTTGCGGGCCACCAGCGAGCCGATCACCACCCGATCGCAGCCCGCCGCAAGGGCCCAGTCGACGGCCTCGCGGTCCCGCAGGCCGCCGCCGAGTTGGATCTTGGTCTCCACGGTTGCCATGCGCGTGATCAGCTCTCGCTGGGGGGGCTCGCCCAGAGCGGCGTCCAGATCCACCACGTGCACGCGGGGGACGCCGGCGCGGACGTACGCCGCCAGCACGGCCACGGGGTCGTCGCCGTAAACGGTGGCTCGGGCGTCGTCCCCCTGGCGCAGGCGGATGGCCCGGCCATGGCGCAGGTCGATCGCCGGGATCAGCTCCAACGGGCCATCTCCAGAAAGTTGGACAATAGGCGCAGACCGGCGTCGCCGCTCCGCTCGGGATGGAACTGGGTGCCTATCACCCGCCCGCGGCCGGCCACCGCCGGGAAGACGCGGCCATGGGTGCAGCGGGCGATCTGATCCTCCTCCGGCACGCCCTCCGGGGCGTAGCTGTGGACGAAGTAGACGTAGCGCCCGCGGCCGGCCACCTCGGCGAGGCCGGAGAGGAGGGGGTGATCCGCCACGTCGTGCAGCCGATTCCAGCCGATGTGGGGCACCGGCACAGTGTGGGGAAGCCGGGTGACGCGACCCGGGAGGAGACCGAGACCGTCGGTGACGCCGAACTCCTCCCCCTCCTCGAAGAGGATCTGGAAACCGACGCAGATGCCGAGGAGCCAGGCGCCCCGGGAGAGGGCCGCGCGCAGGGCCTGCTCGACGCCGCCGCGCACTGCCTCGCGGGGAGGCCCGAAAGCCCCGACGCCCGGAAGGAGCAGGCAGCGGGACTCCGCCACCCGCTCGGGGTCCGTCGTGATCTCGGCCCGCCCGCCCACGCGCTCCACGGCGCGGACGAGGTTACCGAGGTTGCCGACTCCGGCGTCGACGATCAGCGCATCGGGTTTCATGCGGAGAGCGTCCCCTTGGTGCTCGGCACCTCTCCTGGTCCCCTTCTCAAAGCCACGGCTTGGCGCAGCGCCAGCGCCGCCGCCTTGAAGGCGGCCTCGGCGGCGTGGTGGCCGTTGCGGGCGGCGAGGATCTCCAGATGAAGGGTGAGCCGGCCGCGGTCCGCGAAGGCCTGGAAGAAGTCGGCCACCAGGGTGAGGGGGAAGTCCGCCGTCACCCACGAAGCGGCGACGTCGCGCGGCGCCGAGTAGTGGAACGAGCCACGGCCGGAGAGGTCCACCACGGCGCGGGCCAGGGCCTCGTCCAAGGGGGCATAGGCGTGGGCGAAGCGCACGATCCCCTTGCGCTCCCCCAGCGCGGCGGCCAGGGCCTCGCCCCAGGCGATCCCCACGTCCTCGACGGTGTGGTGGAGGTCGACGTGGGTATCCCCCCGGGCCTCCAGGTCCAGCCCGACGCCGGAGTGGGTGGCCAGCGCGTTCAGCATGTGGCCGAAGAAGCCGTTGGGAACGTCGATCCGCCGCGTCCCGCCGTCCAAGCGGAGCTCCAGGCGGATCTGCGTCTCACCGGTGGTGCGCTCAACGTGGCCGGTGCGCCCCCACCCGAGGGCCCTCACCCCTGTCCCCTCTCCCGCCCCCTCCCACCCCCCTCCCCGGGAGAGGGGAACCCGGTTGGAGGTCTCTTGCCGTTCTCCCTCTTCTCCCGGTGAGGGGGGTGGGAGGGGGCGGGAGAAGAGGGCCGGGGTGATGAGGGTCTTGGGCGGGGGGGGTGAGGGCCCGAGCGCCGCCCGCACCGCCCGCAGAGCCGCGCCCGTCCCCACCGACACCCGCAGGCAGCCGGCCAACCCCGGGTAGCCGCCCACGTCGCGCACCCGAATACTGCGCGCCTCCAGGGTCTCACGAATCTCCTTCGCCTTCTCCGGCGAGCCGCCGCGGACGAGGAGGAAATTGGCCTCCGACGGGAAGACCTCCAGCCCCGCCGCCGCCAGCATGGCCGCCCATTGAGCACGGCGGGCGATCAGGATCTCCACCCGCTTGCGGGCCTCCCTCTCCGCCTCCAGGGCCACGCGGCCGGAGATCACTCCGGCATGGCCCAGGTTATAGGGGAGCTTCACTTTGAGCAGCTCCGCCACCAGCCGCGGGTCGGCCAGCAGATAGCCGAGGCGCATCCCCGCCAGCGACCAGGCCTTGGAGAAAGTGCGGAACAGGACGAGATGGGGATGCCTGGCGAGGAGCGGCCGGTAATCGAACCGGCAGAATTCGCCGTAGGCGTTGTCGAGCAGGAGCGGCGCCTCCAGGCGCTCCAGCAGACGCTCCACCCGCTCCGGCGCCAGGGCGTCGCCGGTCGGGTTGTTGGGCGTGCAGAGGATCAGCGGACGGCGCGGATCGCGCTCGATCTCGGCCTCGAGCTCATCGATCGGGATGCGCAGATCGAGGCGGGGAGGAAGGAACCGGGGGACACCCGCGGCCTTGAGCACGAAGCTGCGATAGAGCCCGAAGCTCGGCTCGGCCCCCAGCACCTCGCCGCCGGGCGGAACCAGGGCCGTCAGCGTCACCGACAGCAGCTCGTTCGAGCCGTTACCCACCAGCACCCCCTCTGGCGGGTGGCCGTGCAGGCGGCCGAGGTCACGGCGCAGCTCGTCGGCGTGGAAGTCGGGGTAGCGGGCCCAGTCCGCGGCCAGCAGGCGCGCGGCCATCTCCCGCTTGTAGCGCCGCGGCAGGTCCCAGGGGACCTCGTTCTGATCCAGCTTGTGGCGGCTGGGCGTCAGGTCGAGGTGATACCGCGACAGGGCCCGCAGCTCGGGCCGGACGAAGAGCGCCGGGTCTTTCATCGGACTCTCCGCCGCGCCGACGCCGCATGGGCGGGGAGCCCCTCGGCGTCCGCCAGCGTCGCCGCCGCCGCGGCCCGATGACTCGCAGCCCCCGCCGTGAAGCGCAGGGTGTGGCTGCGGCGCAGGAAATCCTCCACCCCGAGGGCCGAGGCGAAGCGGGCGCTGCCGCAGGTGGGGAGGACGTGGCTGGGGCCGGCCACGTAGTCGCCGAACACCTCGGGTGTGGAGCTGCCGAGGAAGATGGCCCCGGCGGCGCGGACGTGCAAGGCCAGCACCTCCGCTTCGTGCCCCACGAGCTGCAGGTGCTCGGGGGCGATCCGCTCGACCAGATCGAGCGCCTCCTCCAGTCCCTCCACCACGAAGGCCGCGCCGAAATTCGCCAGCGATGCCCGGGCCGTCTCGGCGGTTGAAAGGCCGGCGAGCTGGCGGTCGACCTCGGCCGAGACGCGCCTGGCCAGCCGGGTGTCGGTCGTGATCAGCACCGCCGCGGCCTGCGGATCATGCTCCGCCTGGGCCAGCAGGTCGGCGGCCAGATCGCCCGGATCGGCGGTCGGATCGGCCACGATCACCACCTCGCTGGGACCGGCGATGCCATCGATTCCCACGTCCCCCACCACCAGCTTCTTCGCCGCCGTGACCCAGGCGTTGCCCGGGCCCACGATCTTGTCCACCCGGCGGATCGTCTCCGTGCCGTAGGCGAAGGCCGCCACGGCGTGGGCGCCGCCCATGCCCCAGACCTCGGCGACGCCCAGGCGGGCGAGGGTGAAGCGCAGGGCGGCGTTGGCGCGGTACGAGCCGGGCGGTGTCGCGACGGCGATCTCCCGCACGCCGGCCACCCGCGCGGGCACCACCGTCATCACCGCCGTCGAGGGGTAGCTCGCCCGGCCGCCCGGGACGTAGACGCCGACCCGGCGCAAGGGGGTCACCCGCTCCTCCAGCTCCACCCCCTCCTCCTCCAGCCGGTAGCCGGTGCGCACCTGGGGCGCGTGATAGCGCTCGACCGCCACGATGGCCCGCTCCAGGGCCTCGGCGAAACCGGCGGGCAGGAGGGCGGGGTCCGAGTCCGCCGGCGATGCGATCAGGGCGAGGGCAGCCGCCGATTCCGCTTCGGCGCCGTCGAGCCGGCGGGCGTAGTCGAGGAGGGCGCGGTCGCCGCGCTCGCGGACCTCGGCGACGATCTTCTCCGCCTTGCGCAGGGTCTTGGCGTCGAGCACGGAGTCGCCGCGGCGGACGAGGCGCTCGACCGCGCGGCGGCCGGCGCGGGAGCTGGGCTTGAGGACGTCGAGAGAGCTCACGAGACCACCTCCGCCGCCTCCAGGCGGCCGATCCAGTCGTTGAGGAGCGCCCGGTGACGCTGGTACGAGGCGCGGTTCACCACCAGACAGGGGGCCACCTCGGCCACCGTCTCGATCTCCACCAAGTGGTTCTCGGCCAGGGTGCGGCCGGTCTGCACGATGTCCAGGGCCAGCTCGGCCAGGCGCAGCACGGCGGCCAGCTCGATGGAGCCCGAGAGCTTCAGGATCTCGGCCCCCCACGTCCGGCCGGCCACCAGGCGCCGCGCCGTCTGCGGGTACTTGGTGGCCAGGCGCACCTGCGTCCCCGGCGCGGGCAGGGCCGGGTCGAGGCCGATGAGCGACAGGCGGGAGCGCCCTGCAAGGAGGCGCACGGGAACCAGCAGGTCGCCGTCCACCTCCTCCAGCACGTCGCTGCCGACGATGCCGCAGTCGGCGATGCCGTGGCCGACGTAGAGGGGGAGGTCCCAGTCCTTGAGCGAGAGGATCTCTACCCCCAGGTCCGGGAGCCGCCAGAGGAGGCTGCGGCCGTTGGCGTCGACGCCGTCGAGCGGAATGCCGGCGGCGCGGAAGGCCGCGAGCGCCGCCTCCAGGTTCCGCCCCTTGGGCAGCGCCAGCCGGATCACGGCCGCGCCTCCAGCAGCCGCTCCAGACTGATGGCGAATCCTACGGCTGGTATCTCCGCTCCCAGGGCTTTGAACAGGCGGTCGTAGCGCCCGCCGCCGCCCACCGGCAGGGCCGCGGGACCGGCGTAGGCGTGGAAGACGACGCCGTCGTAGTAGGAACGCTCTCCCTCGGCTGCCCCTTCGGACATTCGCGGGTCCAGGCTGTTGCAGGCGAACTCGGCAAGGTCGATCGTCAGCAACGCCTGGGGAAAGGACGCGGCGAGCTCATCGCGCAGAGCCAGGAGCCCACGCAGCCGGCCGGCGGCTTCCGGTCCCAGGTCCTCCGGCCGCTCCGGCACGCCGTTCTCCACCACCGCCAGCAGGGCAGGGCAGGCGCGGCGGACCGCGCTGCGCTCGCGCCGCGCCACCGCCGCCGCCAGGGCCGCGGGATTGGCGGCGTCCGCCGCCAGCAGCAGTTGGTCGAGGGCGCCGGCGAAGCCGAGCACCACCTGGAGGGAGCCGCCACCCACGGCGGTCGCCAGCTCCAGGAAGAGCCGCAGCACCTCCCGCTCCGCCGCCTCGCCGGGCAGGCCCAGCAACTCGGCGCCGAGCTGGTAGAACTCCCGCGCCCGGCCCGCCCGCTCCTCCTGATAGCGCACCACGTCGCCGCGGTAGTAGAGGCGCAGAGGCAGCGGCAGCGATTCGAGACGGGGGGCGAGCAACCGCGCCAGCATGGGCGTGAAGTCGGCGCGCAGGGCGAGCAGCTCGCCGTCGCGGTCCACGAAGCGGTATAGCTCCCCCCGCGAAGCCGTCGTCAGCAGTGAGTCGTAGGGCTCCACGTAGTCGAGGATGGGGAGGATCACCTCCGCGTAGCCCGCCTCCCGCAGGTGGACCACCAACCGATCCTCCGCGTCGCGGCGGCGGCGAGCGCTTTCGAACAGCAGGGCGGCGACCCCGGTGGGCAGGGCGGCGGAGACTCTCATGGCATGGTCTCCGCGATCTCCAGGCCGGCCGCCCGGCGGGCGAGGTCCAGCGGCAGGTCCCGGCCGGTCATCAGCCGGAACTGTCCCCGGGCCTGGTCGATCAGCACCTCCCGGCCGTCGACGGCCACCGCGCCCCCGGCCGCCGCCTCGGCAAGGAGGCGCGTCGGCCGGTCGAGCAGATAGACGAGATCGATCACCACCGCGCCGGGCCGCAACCGGCCGGCGTCGAAGGGCAGGGGATCGCCCACGCCGCGGCCCAGGGACGTGGCGTTGACCAGCAGACCGAAACGAGAGGGATCGAGCTCGGCGAGAGGGAGGAACGGGATTTTCAGCCGCTCGGCGGCGGCCCGGCCGCGCTCGAGATCGCGGTTGCAGATCGTCACCCGCGCCCCGGCCTTCTTGAGCCCCTCGGCCGCGGACCGTCCCGCGCCGCCGGCTCCCACCACGGCGGCCTCGAGACCGTCGATGGCGATGCCGCGGTCGCGGAGGGGGAGGACGACGCCGTCGGGATCGGTCGCCTCGGCCTCCCACACCCCATGGTTCCATACCAGCGTGTTGGCGGCGCCGATCAGGCCGGCGAGCGGGCTCTCCGCACCGGCCACGGCCAGGGCCGCCTCCTTGAACGGCGTGGTCACCGACAGGCCCCGGATGGGAAAGCCCAGGGTCTCCAGCGCGCCGTTCTCCACCACCTCCAGCCAGAAGTCGCCGAAGGCTTCGGTGTCGAAGGGTAGATACAGGGCCGGGAGCCCCAGAGCGCGATAGGCCGTGTTGTGGATGCGGGGCGACAGGGAATGGGCGACGGGGTGACCGACGATGCCGAACAGGGCCGCGGCCGGCGGCAGGTCCGGCAGGCCGTAATCGGCGCGCAGGCGCTCGATGGAGAGCTGGCCCGGCGCACCGGGGACCTCGCCCAGGGCGCCGTAGACCACCGGCGCTCCCAGGCGCGGCGCGACGAACCGAGTCCAAGCGCCGCCCGCGCCGGTGGCGAAGGCGATGACGTCGCGGCGGCCCAGCGACCGCAGGAGCTGCAATGCCGGCACCTCCTCACCCGGCTGCGTGGCCGTGGGCACCAGCTTGTAGAGCAGGGCGGGGACGACCGCCATGCGTTCGAAGGTGGCCTTCAGGCCGTCGAGGTCGGCGGCCGGACCGTGCCAGGAGAGGACCCGGCGCTCGGCCGGCACGGCCTTCAGCACCTCCGGCGACAGATCGCGCACCGCCTCGAGGTCCACCAGGTCGTAGCGGGATGCCGCCTCGATCAGCCGCCGTTTGCGCCGCTCGGCCGAGCCCTCGAAGGCGCCGCCCTCGGCGCGGCTGCGCAGGGTATAGAGGAGCCTCCCCGGGAAGAAGCGGAGAGCGGCGGGATCGAGGTCCCCCACCAGGTCGGCCCGCACCTCCAGCCAGTCGACACCGTCGAGGCCACCGAGCCCACCGAGGCCGGAGGCGAGGCTCGCGAGCCCTCCCTCGGGCACCGTCGTGACGGTCGCGACCAGCGTGGCGCGAGTCGTATCTGCGGGGGACGTCTCCAAACGAAACCTCCTTCCGGACCCGGAAGGAGGTTGACGTCAAGCGTCAGGCGGTCTCTCTCGTCCCGGGTCCGTGCGGCCGGGACAGCGTGCCCGGCTCAGCTCACGGCGTGATGATGATGCGTACGCCAAGCCCAGGCGGCGGAGATTGCGGAGCGGAGTTGGGCTTGGTTAAGCATCGTCAGGTTACCGATCAGTCGTGGAGCTTACCGCAGGAGCACAGCGGGCTGTCAAGAGCAGAGGATAGAATGCCGCGCATGGAGAGCCTGATCGCCGACCTCGTCCGCTACGGCCTGCTGGTCGTCTTCGCCAACGTCTTCCTGGAGCAGATCGGGGCTCCCATCCCGGCCCTGCCGACGCTGATCGTCTCCGGGGCCCTCGCGGCCCGGGGGCAAATGAACCTGCCCGCCCTGCTCGGCGTCGCCCTGGTGGCCTCGGTGGCGGCGGACACGATCTGGTTCCTTCTCGGCCGCTGGCAGGGGCACCGGGTGTTGAAGACCATCTGCCGGCTCTCGCTCTCCCCCGATTCCTGCGTGCGCGGCACCGAGGACATGTTCGAGCGGGCCGGCCTGCCCTCCCTGCTCTATGCCAAGTTCATTCCCGGTTACAGCACCGTGGCACCACCCCTCGCCGGAGCCATGGGCAAGACCCTCGGGGCCTTCCTGCTGTGGGACGGCTTCGGCAGCCTCCTCTGGCTCGGCTCCGGCGTGCTGCTGGGCCGCCTCTTCCACCATGCCGTCGACCAGGTCCTCGGCTACCTGGGAGATCTGGGCTTCTGGGCGCTGGTGGTGCTCGCCGTGGGGCTGCTGCTGGTGATCGCAGCCAAGTGGTGGCAGCGCACGCGGGTGCGCAAGCTGCTGAAGCTGGCCCGCATCTCCGCGGACGAGCTCAAGCGCCTGCTGGACGCGGGCGAGGCGCCGGTCCTCGTGGACGTGCGCAGCCATTCCGCCCACCTCCACGATCCGCGGCGCATTCCGGGCGCCCTGCACATGACTTTCGACGAGGTCGACTCGAAGCTGCCCGAGTTGCCGCGGGACCGCGAGATCGTCCTCTACTGTGCCTGACCGAACGAAGCCTCCGCGGCCCGTGTGGCTCGCGCTCTGATGGAACGAGGATTCACCCGGGTCCGGCCGCTTGAAGGCGGGCTCGACGGCTGGGCGGAGAAGGGCTACCTGCTCGAAGACGAAACGCTCGTCGCCATCCGCCGGCCGCGATAAAGAGAAACAAGGAGCCGATCTTGCAACGCCAGACCCTCGCCCGCGTCCTCAACCTGGTGTCCGACGAGGATCAGCAGATCCTCAATCTGTCCGTGGCGGACGCCCGCCGCCTCCTGCTGTCGCACGACCCGCGCGAGGTGCTCCGGATCCAGGGCTCTTTCGCTCTACTTGCCCGAGATGCCGGCAATCCTCAGCGAGTCTGCCTCGCCCGCAGCCTCGACCGGCCCCTGCGCTACTTCCTCGCCAAGGAGTCCGACGGCCCCCTGCTGGTGGTGGCCGATCGTATCGACACCCTGCGCGACGCGCTGGAGCGGGAGGGGCACGGCGACCAGTTCCATCCCTCCTACACCCGCATGGTCCCGGCCCATCACGTCACCGAGATCCAGCTCGTGGGCTGCCCCGACCCCAATCCGGCCTACCGGCGCTTCTTCGATCCGCCCCGGGGCGTCCTGCCGCCGGACCTCGACGCGATCGGCGAGGCCTACGTCCGCGCCCTCTGCGAGGAGGTCCGCCTGTGGCTCGCCGCCGTGCCCGAGAGGGAGCCCCTCGGCGTCCTCTTCTCCGGCGGCATCGACAGCGGCGCGCTTTTTCTCTGCCTCTACCACGAGCTCCTCGCGTCCGGGCGGAGCCCTGCCCGCCTCAAGGCGTTCACTCTCGCCGTGGATGGCGCCGGCGACGACCTGGAGCAGGCCCGGGAGTTTCTCCAGCGCACCGGCCTGCCGATGTTCGGCGAGGCCGTCGAGGTGACCAGCGCCGGGCTCGATCCCTTCGCGGCCGTGGCGGCGATCGAGGACTACAAGCCCCTGGACGTGGAGTGCGCGGCCATGAGCCTGGCCCTGCTTCAGGGAATCCGGGAGCGCTACCCCTCCTGGCGCTTCCTGGCCGACGGCGACGGCGGCGACGAGAACCTCAAGGATTATCCCATCGAGGAGAATCCCGAACTCACCCTCCGCAGCGTCGTCAACAACCGGATGCTCTATCAGGAGGGCTGGGGAGTCGAGGCCATCAAGCACTCCCTGACCTACAGCGGCGGCCTGAGCCGCGGGTGCGTCCGGGGCTACGCCCCCGCCAAGCGCCACGGCTTCTCGCTGTTCAGCCCCTACCACCGACCGCGGGTCATCGCCGTGGCCGAGGCCATCCCCTTCGCCGAGCTCGCCCAGGGCTCCCACGAAGCTCTCTACCGCCTCAAGGGCGAGGTGCTGAGCCGCGGCGTCCGGCGGGTGACGGGGCTCGACCTCCCGGTCTTCCCCAAGCGGCGGTTCCAGCACGGAGCCGCGACCCGGGAGACCTTCCGCAGTCGCTTCGGCATCCACCCCGGGCGCTACCGGAGCCACCTGCTGAGCCTCTATCCGTGACATCGCAGTGGATACGGTCGCTGCGGTCTCCCAAGCGGGCGATGGATCCCTGGGAGCCACTGGGCCACCTCTGGGAGGAGGAGCGCGCGCCGGACGGCCGCCTCCTGCCGGCTCTCACCGTCTTCCTCGCCGGAGCCGAGTGCCCGTTCTCCTGCATCTTCTGCGATCTTTGGCAGCAGACTCTGGACGGCGCCACACCACCTGGAGCCCTGCCCTCCCAGATTCGGAAGGCCCTGGCAGCGGCTGGACGGGAGCGCGAAAGAGCCGCTCTGAAACTCTACAACGCCAGCAACTTCTTCGAGCCCCGGGCGGTGCCCCCGGACGACGAGCCGGAGATCCTGGAGCTGGTCGCCCCCTTCTCACGAGTCACCGTCGAATGCCACCCGCGGCTCGTCGGCGACCGCTGCCTGCGCTTTGCGGAGCGCCTGGCCGGCTCCCTGGAAGTGGCCATGGGGTTGGAGACGGTTCACCCCCAGGCCCTCGCCCGCCTCAACAAGGAGATGACCCTGGCGGACTTCGATCGCGCTGCCGCGACCCTGCGTGGAGCCGGGATCGGGCTGCGGGCCTTCGTGCTGGTGGCGCCGCCGTTCGTGCCGCCGGAGGAGGCGGTCGAGTGGGCTGTGCGCTCCGCCGAGCACGCTTTCACGCAGGGCGTGGAGCGGGTTTCGCTGATTCCGGTCCGCGGCGGGAACGGCGCGATGGAGGCCCTCCGGGACGCCGGGGACTTCACCCCGCCCCGCCTCGATCAGCTCGAGGAGGCCTTGGAGCTCTGTCTCGCTCTGGAGCAGGGAATCGTGACCGCGGATCTGTGGGACGCCCGCCGGTTCGCGAGCTGCGCCGAATGCACGGACGCGCGCCTCGCCCGGCTCGACCGCATGAACCGCTCTGGCCAGCCTGAGCCGCGCCTCGCCTGTACCACCTGTAAGGGGAATTGAACCTTGCGGATCGCCATCGTCGGCTCGGGCTTCGCGGGATCGATCCTCGCCCGCATCCTCCAGATCCAGGGGCACCGGGTGCTCCTCCTCGACCGCCATCGCCACCCCCGCTTCGCACTGGGCGAGTCCTCCACGCCCCTCGCCGCCCTCTGCCTGGAGCGGCTCGCCGAACGCTACGGCCTGGAGGACCTCCACGCCCTGGCCGCCTGGGGCCGCTGGCGGGAGCGGCTGCCCCACCTGCGCCGGGGCCTCAAGCGCGGCTTCACGTTCTACGGCCACTCTCCCGGCCGGCCCTATTCCAACGGCGCATCGAATGAGCGGCGGCTCCTGGTGGCGGCCAGTCCCTCGGATGCCATCGCGGACACCCACTGGCTGCGGGAGGATGTGGACCACCACCTCGTCCTGGAGGCCGGTCGGGCCGGAGCCGAGGTCCTGGAAGAGGGGGAGCTGAGCAGCGTGGAATCCGCGCAGGGAGCATGGCGCCTCGCCGGCAGGCACAAGGGACGCGACGTCCGCTTCAACGTCGACCTGATCGTCGACGCCTCCGGCCCCGGCGGCTTCCTGGCCCGGCACCTCCCCATCGAACGAGTCGAGACCGAGCCGCACACCACCCTGATCTTCGGACACTTCGAAGGGATAGCCGACTTTGCCGAGGTCGCAGGCGGCGCGGTCCTGCCCGAAGGCCCCTATCCCGACGAGCAGGCGGCCGTCCATCACATCCTGGAGGAAGGATGGATGTACGTCCTCCCCTTCGACCACGGCACGGTGAGCGCCGGCTTCGTGATCGCGGAAGGCCGCGCCCGGGCCGCCTTGGCGTCTCATACCCCGGATCAGGCCTGGGAACAACTCCTCGCCCGCTACCCCACGCTGCGGGACCAGTTCGCTCCGGCCCGCCCCGCCAGGCCGATCGGCAAGATCCCTCGCCTCCAGCACCGCCTCGCACAGGCCGCCGGAGACGGCTGGGCCCTCCTCCCGCACGCCTACTGCTTCCTCAGCCCCTTGTTCTCGACCGGGATCGCCTGGAGTCTGCTCGCCGTCGAGCGGCTGGCCTTTCTCCTGGAACGGGGCCCCCAAGGGCTCCAACGCTACGGCGATCTCCTGAGCCTGGAGGCAGACCACATCCAGAAGCTCGTCGCCGGGGCCTACGCCACGATGGGAGATTTCGACCGCTTCGCCGCCGGCTCCCTCCTCTACTTCGCCGCTGCCAGCTTCGCCGAGGCCAGCCAGCGCCTCCTCCCTGGACCCGCGGACGGCTGGGCCTGGAGCGGCTTCCTGGGCAGCACCGATCCGGTAGTGCGGAAGATGCTCGACCGCGTCCTCGCCGGCCTCCAGGAGCCCGGCTTCGAGGAGGAGGAGATTCGGCAGATCATCGCACCGCGGAACCTGGCGGGCCTTGCCGATCCAGCGCGGAACCGACTGTATCCGGTGGACCTGGAGCTCTTGATCGCAGGAGCCGGATTGCTGGGGCTGACGGCGGAGGAGATTCGGCGGGAAATCCCCCAGTTACGGGGGGGACGATAGCTCCACGGGGGCAGATCTCACATCGGATGTGACCGATGGACCGTCGTGCCCTTACGATTTTCCGTCGTACGCGGCGCATTTCCATCGTACGCGGACAACGGCGCGTCGAACGTGGACGATGAACCGTTGTCCCCTTACGATGACGAGGGTAGGTGGCACTCCTTCAGGCCTGCCTCCGGACCGTGCGGGAGGCGATCGATGATGTTGACGCTCAAAGCCAGGCGGAGTCGCTTGACAGCAAATGAGAAAACTGTTATACTGATATTATGGATTCCATTCTCGATCATCATTCTTCCCGGTTGCAGCAGAGTCTCAACCTCCTGGCTGGCTTCCTCCATCATACCAAATCGAACGGGCGGCCCGGCGTCGTCTTCCTCCTGGGAGCCGGCTGCTCCATGCAATATGGACTCCCGGGATTCCACGAGCTCCTCAGCAGGGTTTGCTATGACCTCCATGGTAAAAAGGAGTTGGAAAATCCTAACCTTGATACTCTTCGACGTGAGCTCGATTACTATTGGAAGAACGAAGAGGTAGACCGAAAGCGCGCCATTCTGAGAAAGCACCTGGGTTATGTGAAGGGCCGGGATTGTCCTGGTTACCGCCGCCTCGCGAACCTGATGAAGGAAGGAATGGTTCACGCAACGATCACAATGAATTTCGATAGCTTGCTAGAGGAAGCCTGCGAGTGTGAAGGATTTTCATCGCCGCCAATTCACAAAATTCATGGCTCTCTGCGGGAGGACGGCGAAGAGCCCGTGATCTCGATTGAAGAGAGCGAGTTCTACTTGAAGCCGAAGGCCAAACGATTGCTCAAAGAGCTCCTGCTCCAAAACCATGTCGTCGTTCTTGGTTACTCAGGAATCGATACCAAGATTACAAGTATCTGTTTACCGGCCTACTCCGCAGGTAGTGGGAGCCTCTGGTAGGCCGGAGCGCTCAGTAGGGGCGGCCTCGGGCTTTCGCGGGTAACGGCTTGGAG